>Ga0105107_10000030_pt1 | contig 65518 bp, 56 predicted proteins | sample PPLLaktember2015_6_FD_79335 | JGI IMG/M metagenome (GOLD analysis project Ga0105107, IMG submission 79335) | Freshwater sediment microbial communities from Prairie Pothole Lake near Jamestown, North Dakota, USA - PPLs Lake P8 Core (1) Depth... | ecosystem: Environmental > Aquatic > Freshwater >...
AGAATGAGCGGCGACCAGGTGTCGGTCACGATGGGCGTCCCGGATTTCGAGCCGGCCTCGCTGCCTTTCGAGGCAAGCGGCGAAGCTTATGTCTACCCGCTCAGCGTCGGTGCGAGCGACGTCGAGATCGGCGCAGTGTCGGTCGGCAACCCGCATGCCGTGATCCGCGTGCCGGCGGTCGCCGACGCGCCCGTCGCACGTCTCGGCCCCGCGATCGAGAATCACCCGCGGTTTCCGAAGCGCACCAACGTCGGTTTCATGGAGGTCGTCGACCGGGGCCACATCCGGCTACGCGTCCACGAGCGCGGCACGGGGGAGACCCGAGCCTGCGGCACCGGCGCCTGTGCCGCAGTCGCGGTCGGCCGCCGCCACGGCCTGCTCGATGAAAATGTAAGGGTCGACCTACCCGGGGGCCGTCTCGACATACAATGGAAGGGACCCGGGGAGCCGATCTGGATGACCGGGCCGGCCGAGAAGGCATTCGAGGGAGAGGTCACGCTATGACGACACGACCGGTTCGCGGCATCGAAATCGCCGAGGTCGACGAGGCGGCTGTCGCCTCCTACCTGGCGGCGACGCCCGAGTTCTTCGATCGCCACGCGCAACTCCTCGCAAAGATCCGCCTGCCGGATTCACGCGGTGGCGCGTCGACGGTCTCCCTGCTCGAACGCCAGGTCGAGGTGCTCCGCGAACGAAACCGGCAGCTCGAACGCAAGGTCAAGGATTTCGTCGATGTCGCACGCGAGAACGACGCGCTCGGCTCGCGCGTGCTCGCAATGGCGCGGCGACTGATCGCCGCGCGGGATCGTTCGGCAGTGATTGCGGCGATCGAGGTGGCGCTGCTCGAGGATTTCGGCGCCGGCCAGTCGGTGCTTGTCCTGACGGCGGCCCGCGCACCGCAGGGCGTCGAGGAAAGCCGTTTCCTCCGGGTCGTCCCGGCCGACGCGGCGGATTTGCGCACCTTCGATACGCTGTTCAGCGCCGGCAAGCCCCGATGCGGGCAGCTTCGCGACTCGCAGCGCGAGTTCCTGTTCGGTGCCGATGCCCCGGGAGTCGGGTCGGTGGCGCTCGTGCCGCTCGGAGTCAAGGGCAGCGTCGGCCTCCTCGCCTGCGGCTCGCACGACAGCCAGCGCTTCAATCCCACCATGAGCACGGATTTCCTGGCGCACATCGGGGAACTGATCACCGCCGCACTCGCCGGGGATTGATGCACGGCAAGGCCGCCGCGTGGATCGGGCGCTACCTGGCCCACCTGCGGACCGAGCGCCGGCTCTCGCCTCATACCGAAGCCGCCTATCGCCGCGACCTCGACGCACTCGTCGCGTATTGCGATTCCGAGCGCATTACCGGCTGGAAGCAGATCGATAATTTCCACGTGCGCACGTTTGCCGCGCGCGAGCACCGCGACGGGCTGGGCCCGCGCAGCGTCCAGCGCCGCCTGTCAGCAGTGCGCGGCTTCTTCAATTACCTGATCCGCGAGAAGGTCATCGAGGCGAATCCCGCGGCGGACATCCGTGCACCGAAGGCCGCAAAGCGCCTGCCGAAGACGCTCGATGTCGACCAGGTCGCGAGCCTGCTCGAGCGCAAGCCGACGGACGCGCTGACACGACGCGACCACGCGATGCTCGAGCTCCTCTATTCGTCGGGACTCCGCCTTGCGGAGCTTGCCGGGCTCGACGTGACCGATCTCGACCTTGCCGATCGCACCGTGCGTGTGCTCGGCAAGGGCTCGAAGACCCGGATACTGCCCGTCGGCAAGCAGGCCGCCGCCGCGCTTCGTACCTGGCTCGCGGACCGGGCGGCACTCGTCAAGGGCGGCGGCAGCGCGCTCTTCGTCGGCCAGAACGGGCGGCGCCTCGGCGCGCGTGCGATCCAGCGCCGGATCGGGCGTTGGGCGGCGGCGAGCGGCCTCAACGTGCCGGTGCACCCGCATCTGTTCCGCCATTCCTTTGCGACACACCTGCTCGAGTCGAGCCGGGATCTCCGCGGCGTGCAGGAACTTCTCGGCCACGCCGACATCAGTACGACGCAGGTGTACACGCACCTTGATTTCCAGCACCTGGCCCGCATCTACGACGAATCCCATCCGCGTGCCAGAAGACGCAAGTAACTGATACCCATGAGCAATTCCCATTTCGATCCGCATGGCACGACGATTCTCTCGATCCGGCGCGGCGGTTTCGTCGCGATGGGCGGCGACGGCCAGGTGACGGTCGGCAACACGATCATGAAAGGGAATGCGCGCAAGGTGCGCCGCCTTTACGGCGACAAAGTGCTCGCGGGATTTGCGGGCGGCACCGCGGATGCCTTCACGCTCTTTGAGCGCTTCGAAGGCAAGCTCGAGAAATACGGCAACCTGACGCGCGCCGCGATCGAGCTTGCCAAGGACTGGCGCACGGACCGCGCGCTGCGCCGGCTCGAGGCGCTGCTCTGCGTCGCCGACAAGCAGACCTCTTTCGTCATCTCCGGCAACGGCGACGTCATCGAGCCCGAGGAATCGGTCATGGCGGTCGGCTCCGGCGGTCCCTTTGCCCTGGCCGCAGCCCGCGCGCTCGCGGCAAATACCGGACTGTCAGCCCGCGAGATCGTCGAGCGCTCGCTCGGCATCGCCGCGGACATCTGCATCTACACCAACCGGAATTTCGTCATCGACGAACTGGCGACGGGCTGACATGGAAACCATGACGCCCCGCGAGATCGTCCAGGAACTGGACAAGCACATCGTCGGCCAGTCGGCGGCCAAGCGCTCCGTCGCCGTCGCGCTCCGGAACCGCTGGCGCCGCCTGCAGGTCGATGAACCGCTGCGGCAGGAGATCACACCCAAGAACATCCTCATGATCGGGCCGACTGGCGTCGGCAAGACCGAGATCGCGCGCCGCCTCGCGAAGCTCGCACGCGCGCCCTTTATCAAGGTCGAGGCGACAAAGTTCACCGAGGTCGGCTACGTCGGCCGCGAGGTGGACTCGATCATCAAGGAACTCGTCGACGTGTCGGTCAAGCTGACGCGCGAGGAAGAAATTGGGAAAGTACGCCCGCGCGCAACCGATGCAGCCGAGGAACGGATCCTCGATACGCTGCTTCCGCGCGCACGCGGGCCTGGCGTGCCCGAAAATGGCCAGGGGGAGGATACTCGACAGAAGTTCCGCAAGATGCTGCGCGAAGGCAAGCTCGACGAGCGGGAGATCGAGATCGAAATGCGCGCCGTGCCGGTCGGCCTCGAGATCATGGGTCCTCCCGGCATGGAGGAAATGACCCAGCAGCTGCAGCAGGTTTTCCAGGGAATGGGCGCCGGCCGCACGAAGTCCCGAAAGCTTCGCATCCGCGAGGCCTTGAAAGCGCTCACGGATGAAGAAGCCTCGAAAATGGTCAACGAGGACGAGTTGCGCTCTCGGGCGCTTTCCAATGCGGAGCAAAACGGCATCGTCTTCATCGACGAAATCGACAAGATCTGCCGCCGCACCGAAACCATGGGTGCGGATGTGTCGCGCGAGGGCGTGCAGCGCGACCTGCTGCCGCTCGTTGAAGGCTGCACCGTCAGCACCAAGCACGGCATGGTCAAGACCGACCACGTGCTGTTCATCGCGTCCGGTGCATTTCACATGGCGAAGCCTTCAGACCTCATTCCGGAGCTCCAGGGCCGCCTGCCGATCCGCGTCGAGCTCGATGCGCTCTCCATCGACGACTTCCAGCGCATCCTCACCGAACCGGATGCCTCCCTCTGCGCGCAGTATTCGGCGCTCCTCGGCACCGAGGGCGTGAAGGTGACGTTCACGCCGGATGGAATCCGCCGCATTGCAGAGATTGCCTGGTCGGTGAACGAACGCACCGAGAACATCGGCGCGCGCCGGCTGCACACGGTCATGGAGCGCCTGCTCGAAGAGGCTTCATTTAGCGCCGCGGACAGAAACGGCACGACTATCGACGTCGATGCAACATTCGTCGATCGCCATCTCGCGGAACTGGCGAAGAACGAAGACCTGTCGCGCTACATCCTCTGATGGATGCGCCGACCGGCATCACCGTCAAGAAGAAGACGCGGGTCGTCGAGGTCACCTGGCAGGACGGCACGCAGTACGCGCTGCCCTTTGAATACCTTCGCGTCTATTCGCCCTCCGCCGAGGTGCGTGGCCACGGCGGCGGCGAAGGCAAGCTCGAGCTCGCCAAGGAGTCAGTCCAGGTCACGCAGGTGGAACAAGTCGGTATCTACGCCGTGCGGCTGCATTTTGATGACGGCCACAACACAGGCCTGTACAGCTGGGCGTACCTGCGTGAGCTCGGCGAGCAATACGACCGCAAGTGGGCACGCTACCTGGAACGCTGCGAAAAGCTGGGCTACGAGCGCAAGCCACCCGCCTGACGGCCCACGGCCGTAGAATCGGGCAGCACATGGCTTCCAGCCTGCTCTTACTGCTCGACGACATCGCCACGATCCTCGACGACGTGTCGGTGATGACCAAGGTCGCCGCGAAGAAGACCGCCGGCGTGCTCGGCGACGACCTCGCGCTGAACGCGGAACAGGTCAGCGGCGTGCGCGCCGATCGCGAGTTGCCCGTGGTGTGGGCGGTGGCGAAGGGATCCGTGCGCAACAAGATCATCCTGGTGCCCGCGGCGCTCGCGATCAGCGCATTCCTGCCGTGGGCGGTCACGCTGCTGTTGATGGTTGGCGGCCTGTTCCTTTGCTACGAGGGATTCGAAAAGATAGCGCACAAGTTTGCGCACGGCAGGCAGGAGGACGACGCGCACCGTGCCGCCCATCTCGCCGCCCTGGTGCGGCCGGACGGCGACCTGCTCGCCATTGAGAAAGACAAGATCAAGGGTGCGATCCGCACCGATTTCATCCTGTCCGCCGAAATTATTGTCATCGCACTCGGCACGGTCGCAGACCGCGAATTCGCAACACAACTCGGCGTATTGGTCGGCATCGCGGCGCTCATGACAGTCGGTGTCTATGGGCTGGTCGCCGGCATCGTCAAGCTTGATGACGCAGGCCTGCGCATGAGCCGCATGGCGAATGCAGCGGCTGCGGCCTTGGGCCGAGGCATCCTGAGCGCAGCGCCATGGTTGATGAAAATGCTGTCGGTTGCCGGCACGGTGGCGATGTTCCTGGTCGGTGGAGGCATCCTCGCCCATGGCATTCATGCCGTCGGCGAATGGATCAAGGACGCGGCTGTCGATGCGGCGCAGATCCCCGGTGCCGGTACGGTCCTTGGCGCGCTGACGACGATGCTGGCCAACGCCGTCGTCGGCATCGTTGCCGGTGGGCTCGCCGCGCTCGCGGTGATGCTCTTCCAGCGCCTGCGAGCGAAGCCTCCGGCGAACCCGTAGAATCGGGACCCGTGAAAAACGTCGATTTCGGCTACGAGCAGGTCACGCCCGCGGAAAAGGCCGCGCGCGTGCGCGGCGTTTTCGATTCGGTCGCCGGCAACTACGACTTGATGAACGACCTGATGTCCGGCGGCCTGCACCGGCTGTGGAAGCGATTTGCCCTGACGCAGACCGGGCTCCGTCCCGGGCAGCGCGCGCTCGACGTCGCCTCGGGCACCGGCGATCTCGGCGCGGGCCTCGCGCGGCAGGTCGGAAAGTCCGGGCTGGCCGTACTCACCGACATCAACCGGGAAATGCTCACGCGCGGGCGCGACCGGCTGATCGATCGCGGATTCACGACCCAGGTGGCCTTTGCGATCGCGAATGCCGAAGCCCTGCCCTTCCCCGATCGCAGCTTCGATTGCGTGACGATCGGTTTTGGCCTGCGAAACGTCACGAACAAGCCGGCGGCGCTCGCCTCGATGCGCCGTGTACTGCGGCCCGGCGGCCGACTGCTCGTGCTCGAATTCTCGAAGCCGAAATACGCGACGCTGCAGCCGGCTTATGACGCGTACTCGTTCAAGGTGCTCCCGCGCCTCGGCGCACTCGTCGCGGGTGACGAAGCGAGTTACCGCTACCTCGCCGAATCCATCCGCATGCATCCGGACCAGGAGACGCTCGCCGGAATGATCCGTGCGGCTGGTTTCGACGACTGCCGCTGGCACAATCTTGCGGGCGGGATCGTCGCCCTGCACCTTGGCTTCGTCTACTAGGCCGGACATGACTTCCGAACTGCTGCGGCCGTTTGAAAAACTCGTGAACCGCCACATTGCGGCCTCGAGCCGCGCCCGCGGGTTACTCGCGGGGCTTTCCGGGCGGTCAATGGAACTTCGATTCGCCGCGACGCCCCTGCGGGTCCGGCTCTCCGCGACTGCCGACGGCCTGTCGGTACGCCCGGCAACCGATGAGCCCTCCGATGCGGTCATCGAGGGCACGCCCCTTTCGTTCCTGCGACTCGCGACCGGTGATGCGGCGCAATCGATCCGTGCCGGCGGAATGGAAGTCCACGGTGACGCGGAGATTGCGGATGCATTCCGCAAGCTGCTTGCTGCAGCCCGACCGGACCTGGAAGAGGAACTTTCCCGGTTGACGGGCGATGCCGCCGCGCACTATCTCGCGGGCTTTGCTCGTGACGCGATCGACTTCGGCCGGCGGGCACGGGATACCTTCGCGCGGAACGCCGCCGAATACCTGACCGAGGAAAGCCACGACCTGCCGGTCCGCGTCGAGGTCGAAGAGTTTCTCGCCGACGTCGACCGCCTGCGCGAGGCTGTCGATCGCCTCGACGCGCGCCTCATCGCCGCCGAGCGCGCGCGGAGCGCCCGATGATCTCGATGCGTGTCGCCCGGCGCCTCGTGACCATCCACCGTGTGCTGGTCCGCTACGGCCTCGACGACTTCGTCCGTGCAACTCATCTGTATCGCCCGCTCCGCTTCGTCTTCTGGCTGTCGCCCTGGACCTGGTTCAGGCGCCGCCGCGGGACGCGCGGCGACCGCTTGCGGCGCGCGCTCGAGGATCTCGGCCCGATCTTCGTGAAGTTCGGCCAGGTGGTTTCGACGCGCCGCGACCTGTTGCCGTCGGACCTCGCGGACGAGCTCGCGAAGCTCCAGGACCGCGTTCCGCCGTTTCCCGGCGAAGCCGCGAAGGCACGCATCGAGGAAGCGCTCGGCCGTCCCGTCAGCGAGTTGTTCCGCGCATTCGACGTCACGCCTCTCGCGGCCGCGTCGATCGCCCAGGTGCACGCGGCCACGCTGAATGACGGCCGCGAGGTCGTCGTCAAGGTGCTGCGTCCCGGGATGCGTGAAGTGATCGGGCGCGACCTCGAGGTGCTGCACGCGCTTGCCGGGCTTGCCCAGGAGTACTGGCCGGACTCGCGGCGGTTCCGGCCGCGCGAGGTCGTCGCCGAGTACGAGAAGACGATCCTGAACGAGCTCGACCTGATGCGCGAGGCCGGGAATGCCTCGCAGCTCAAGCGAAATTTCGCGGGCTCGTCGATGCTCCACGTGCCGGAGGTCCACTGGGACCTTTGCCGCCGCGAAGTCATGGTGATGGAGCGGATTCACGGCGTGCCGATCTCGGAAGTGGCGCGACTGCGCGAGCTTGGCGCCGACATCCCGAAGCTCGCCGAAAATGGCGTGACGATCTTCTTCACCCAGGTTTTCGGGCACAACTTCTTCCACGCCGACATGCATCCCGGCAACATCTTCGTGGATGTGAGCGATCCGGCGAATCCGCGCTACGCGGCGGTCGACTTCGGCATCGTCGGCACCCTCGACCCCCGCGACCAGCTTTATCTCGCCGGCAATTTCCTCGCTTTCTTCGAGCGCGACTACCGCAAGGTCGCAGTGCTCCACGTCGAAAGCGGCTGGGTGCCCGCCGGTACCCGGGTCGACGAACTCGAGTCGGCCGTGCGGACCATTTGCGAGCCGATCTTCGACAAGCCGCTCAAGGATATTTCTTTCGGACTCGTACTCCTGCACCTTTTCGAGATTGCGCGCAGTTTCCAGATGCAGATCCAGCCGCAGCTCATCCTGCTCCAGAAAACGCTGCTGAATATCGAGGGGCTCGGCCGGCAACTCTATCCGGAGCTCGACATCTGGAAGACGGCGCTGCCGATCCTGCGCGAATGGATGCGGGAGCGGAGCGGTCCACGCGCCGTGCTCGGAAGCCTGCGGGATCACTGGCCGGATATCGCCGAGGCGATCAAGGTGATGCCGGTCATTGCGCGCCGCGCGATCCGCCGCGCCTACGACGATGAGCTCGTGATCCGCACGGAGTCGGAATCGCTCGAGGCGCTGCGCATCGAGTTGCGGCGGCAACGCCGGCGCAGCGACACCATCATTGCGGCCGGCGTGGTGTTCCTGGGCGGCATTGTCTGGGTCGCGCTCGCCACGGAACCCGCCTGGATCGGCTGGCTGCTCGCCGCTGGCGGCGCCCTGTGGCTGGTACGCGGACTCAGCGACCGATGATTCTCACTCGACGCTGAAGGCAATGCGCTTCGGTCCCTTGCCCACCGGGATGCGTGCGACCTCGCGTACTGCTGCAATGTCGATCACCGACACCGAGTCGTCTTTCGGGTTGGTGACATAGGCGAACCTGCCCTCGGGGTCGCAGATCACCCAGTTCGGGCTGCCGCCCACCGGCACCGTGCCCTTCAGGGAAAAATCCGGTAACGAGTAGATCGCCACGTAATTTGCCACCGTCGCCACCGCGACCAGGTGCTGGCCATCGCGGGTCATCGCCAGCCCGTGGTTGTAGGTGTATGGCCAGGCACCCGCGCCCTCGGCGTTGGCCAGCCTCTCCGCCAGATTGCTGCCCGTTGCCGGGATCGCATCGTCGAGCGGCGGCAGCTCGACGCGCCTCACCAGCGAACCATCATCGAGGCGCCGGGCCTCGAAGCCGTGCAGGCGCGACAGCTGGTAGTAGATGAGGCCGCGCGGCTCGTCGAGCACGATCGGCCGAACCGATTCGCCGACATCCATCGCCATGAGCACCCGGCCCGTGCCGGTGTCGTAGACGTAGATCGTGTCGGTCACCATGTTGCCGACATAGAGACGCTTGCCGTCCCCGGAGACCTCGGTCGCATGATTGCCGATGGTCGCCGGCCACCATTGCTCGATGCTGCCGTCCCCGGTACGCAGCACCACCAACCAGTGGCGGGTATAGAGCGGCACGTAGATGCGCTTGCCGTCCGGCGACCGCGACATGTGATTGGGCGAGCCGTCGAGCGCAACCGACCAGACCGGCTCCAGCGAGCGGCTGTCGAAAGCCATGACCTTGCCGCTCTCATTGGTCTGGTATCCAAAAGGACTGCGCATGTCGTCCTGGGCCGCGACATAGAACGCGCTGCCGTCGGGGGAACCCATCACGTCGTCGGTGTGCTCGTGGATCTCGATGTTGCTCACGACCTTGCGCGTCGCAACGTCGATCACCTGCACGTCCTGCGAATGCGGGCTCTCGACGAGGAGGCGGTTCTGCTGCGCGTCCGCCGCCGCAGGCAGTGCGCACAGCATTTGCAGCGTGCACACCGTCGCGATTTCAAGGATCCAGGTTTCTGATGACTGCCGGCGCATGAGCTCGCCCTCCTGTTACGCAGACTCTAGCTGATCGGCGAACGAGGACCCCAGGCGGCTGACCAGCCGCACGAGATGCTCCACGTCGCTTTCGTCATTCTCGTAATGCAGGAAACAGGCGCGAAGCGAGGTCTTGCCGTGCACGCGCGTGGTCGGCAGGTGCGCCTCGCCACTTTCGCTGACCGCATTCGAGATCCTCACATTGAGCGCATCAATCGCCGCGCCGTCGAGACTTCGGCCTGCCGGTCGATAGCGGAAATTCACGACCGACAGCGACGCGGGTGCAAGCATCTCGAAATCCGGCATGGCGCGCACGCGCGCTTCCAGCAGCTTGGCGAGCCCGTTGCAGCGCGTCACCAATTCGGCGACGCCCTTGCGCCCCAGTCGCGCGATGGCGGCCCAGACCTTCAGGGCGCGGTTGCCATACGTGAGCTGGAACATGTACTCGCATGGCCAGGGCGCCTCGCTGTGTCCGGACACGAGGTAGTCGGGGGTCAGTGAGAACGCAGCGCGATGGAGCTCCGGGTGTTGCGTCAGCAGCGCGCCGCAATCGAGCGGCACTTGCAGCCACTTGTGCGGATTGAGGGTGACGGAATCGGCCCGCGCTAGCGCCTTGAACTCCCCGGCGTAAGAGGGGTCGAGCGCTGCCCAGGCACCAAAGGCCCCGTCGACATGCAGCCAGATGCCGAACTCGGCGGCGATGTCGGCGATCTCGTCCAGGGGATCGATCGCGCCGGTGTTGGTGGCGCCGCCGCAGGCGACGATGGCAAAAGGCAGGTGCCCTGCCTTCAGGTCGCGCTCGATCGCTTGGCGCAGGGCGTCGGGCCGCATGCGGAAGCCCGCATCGGCCTGGATTTCGCGCAGGTTATTCGTGCCGATACCGAGCTGCTCGACGCATTTCTGGACCGAGGAATGGCTCTCTTCGCTGGCGTAGAGAACGAGCCGCTGACGCCCGCTCTGCAAGCCCTCGGCGCGCAGGTTCCACCCGTCGCGCTCGGCGGCATGGTGGCACGCCGCGGTCAGCGCATTGAGATTCGCCGCGGAGCCGCCGCTCAGCAAGAGGCACAGGCTGCCTTCGACAGGGAATCCAACCAGCTCCATGATCCAGCGCCCGACACTCACCATCAGGAAAATGGCGGAGTGGTCGTAGCCGTCGAGCCCGCAATTCATGGTGCTGGAGACAGCATCGGCCAGGATGGAGATCGGCGCCGGCGGCGAATTGACCCAGCCATAGGACCGCTTGTGCCCGATCGCGACGGGCCAGGGCATGATTTCGCGGCCGAGGAAATCGAGGATTTCCTCCGGCGCCTGCCCCTCTTCAGGCAATGGCAGGGACATCAGGCGATGGCGAATATCTCCGGGCACGACGCGATCGACGGGCTGGACGGGCAAGCTGCGGAGGTATTCTCCGAGCATCCCGATGGCGCGCGCGCCGAGGCGATCGAAATCCGCCCGGTCTCTGACGAAGGGATGCATCGCTTGCTGGGCCATGCGTCATTTACGAAGTTGTCCGATGGGGTGTCAAGTGCGCGCGAGGTGACATACTTCGCGCTGGACGGTCAATTGGGTCGCGGCGTCGGGGGTGATACTCATGCGACACGGTCTCGTTGTCATTCTGGCGCTTGGCCTCGCGATGGCGACGGGCGCCGCGGCCCACGAGGCGCCGAGCCGGCCCGGCGTCGATGCGCCGGAACTTGCGCGCCTCGGCCGTTTTGACGTCGGCGTCAGGACTTTCGCGCTCGTTGATTCGGCGCAGGCCGACGTCCTCGAGTTTGACCCGGCCGCCGGCGTCGCCCCGAAGCGCGACCGGTTGCTGACGGTCGATCTCTGGTACCCGGCCGTGGTCGCGGCCGGCACAAGGCCCGAGACATACTCCGGCGGCCTGCCAGCCGAGCCGCCGGCGGCGCCGACGCGGTTCACGATTCCCGGGATCGCGGTGCGCGACGCGCCGCCCGTGGGCGGACGCTTTCCGCTCGTGGTCGTATCCCACGGCTACAGCAACGAATCCATCGCGCTGAGCTGGCTGACTGAGAATCTCGCGTCGAAAGGCTATGTCGTCGCGGCCATTCGCCATGCAGACCCGCCGATCACGGACCGCAGCAAGTTCCCGGAGCCGCTGCTTCGCCGCCCGCTCGACATCGCGTTCGTCACCCGGGCGTTGCAACGCTCGCTCGCCGACGAAGGCAGCGTCGATCCGTCACGCATTGCGTTGATCGGGTACTCGATGGGCGGTTACGGCGTACTCACGGCCGCCGGCGGCGAGCTGGATCCGGAAAGCCCGCTGTCCAGGCTGATTCCGGGCGGTCTCCTCGCACCCTACGCGCGCGGCGGCGCCTCGCGCAATGCCCTGTACGTCGCCGGCGTGAAGGCAGTCGTTGCAATCTCGCCGGGCGGCGGATCCCTGCGGGCCTGGGGCTCCGAGGGGCTTCGCGCCATCACGGCACCGCTTCTCTTGATCTCGGGCGATCGCGACTGGACCGTGGACTACCAGACCGGCGCGCGATCCTTCTTCGACATGGCGACGAACTCCAATCGCTACCTGCTGACTTTCAAGGGCGCGGGGCATCGCATCGCCCTTGGGCCGGCTCCCGACGAAATGCGAAACCGCCTGTGGGATCTCGACTGGTTCGAGGATCCGGTATGGCGCCAGGACCGGATCGTCGGCATCAACCTGCACATGATCACGGCCTTTCTTGATCGCTACGTGAAGGACGATATGAGCCGCGCGGCATACCTCGACGGTCTGACGCCCGAATCCGTGCAGGGCGAATGGGTGGCCTCAGCCGATCGCGCGTATAGCGCCTACAGTCCGGGGGCGGACGGCATTTCCGTCTGGAAAGGATTTCAGCGGCAGCACGCGGAGGGGCTCGAGCTGATGCACGAGGTCCCGCGTTAGGCCTGCCGCGGTTCGATCCAGGTCGCGATTGCGCGGCCGCAGAGCTCGCCGAAGCCGTCGAAGATCGCGGTGCCCGTGTAGTGCTTGCGGCCGTCGTGGCCGAGCGACCAACCGATGATGACGCAGGGCGCGTCGATGTGGACGCAGCGATCGATGCGGGCGGCGTACTGGCCGAGCAGCGCGCCGCGCGCGGCCGCACCGGACGCGAAAAACCCGGGACAATCGAGCGCCGCCCACATGAACTCCGGCAGCACCTTGCCGTCCGCATCGGCGAGCGAGGGATCCGGCAGCCAGGCTGCGGCGCAGAGGTCCATTCCTTCGACCGGCGAGGCGAAAATGCGCATCCCGTCGCCACGCGCGCGTTCCGGCCCGCAGACGAAGCAGCCGGGATAGGTGTGCTCGCGAAATCCTTCGTATCCGCTCACCGCCGCGAGCGCCCGCGCATAGGAAGGCGGCTTCGGCACCGCGAGTTCAAAGGTCTTGGGCATTGCGCTTGCAATCAGGTCCTCGCCATCCTTGAGAAAGAGCCCGGATGTCTCCGGGTTGTCCTGGATCGCGAGTGGCGTGTCGAGCGGCGGCGGACGCATCAGCCGGACCTCGACCGGCTTGACCGCGGCCGCGGCGAGCATGCCGGCCGTGTAGCCGCCGTTACCCGAGGCCGGCGGGCCGCGGAACCTGCGTCCGATCACGAGCAGTCGATTCGCAGTCATCGTGCGTTGAATCCTAGCCGATCAGGGGTGGATGCGGGTCGGGTCGGAAGCTAAGCTGACCGCCTTCCAACGGAACCCACGGAAATTCGACATGAAAGCCGCCGTACTCTGCATCGCCCTCTCCGCGCTCGCTGCGACTTCGGCCGGTGCAGCCGAATCAGGCGACGGCATGCGCCAGTTTCTCGCAAAGCGCGAGTCGCACGACGCCGAAATCGCCCGTTCGATTTGGGACTGGGCAGAAGTCGGCTATCAGGAAGTGAAGAGCTCGGCTCTCCTCCAGAAGGAGCTGGCCGACGCAGGGTTCAAGGTCGAGGCTGGCATCGCCGGAATGCCGACGGCATTTGTCGCGACGGCGGGCAGCGGCAGGCCCGTGATCGGCATCCTGGCCGAGTACGACGCGCTGCCCGGCATCACGCAGGACGCCGTTCCGGAGCGCAAACCGGTCGCGGGCAAGCTCTCCGGCCATGCCTGCGGCCATCAACTTTTTGGCACTGCCTCGGTGTCCGCAGCGATTGCCGTCGCGAACTGGCTCAAGACGAGCGGTACGGCCGGCACGATCCGCGTCTACGGCACGCCCGCCGAGGAAGGCGGCTCCGGAAAGGTCTACATGGTGCGCGCCGGTTTCTTCAATGACGTGGACGCCGTGATGCACTGGCATGCCTCCGACGTCAATTCGGCAGGCCTCGATCGCTCGCTCGCCAACAAGACCGCGAAGTTCCGTTTTCACGGCGTTTCGTCCCATGCCTCGGGTGCGCCTGAGCGTGGCCGGTCCGCCCTAGACGGCATCGAAGCCATGAACTACATGTCGAATCTACTACGCGAGCACGTACCGTCCGACGTCCGCATGCATTACGTGATCACGAGCGGCGGCTCGGCCCCGAATGTCGTGCCGGACTTTGCCGAGTCCTATTACTACGTGCGCCACAAGGATCCGCGCATCGTGGAGGAGATCTTCGACCGGCTCGTCAAGACGGCCGAGGGCGCGGCGCTCGGCACCGGCACCCGAATGGAATACGAAGTCATCGGCGGCGTATACAACCTGCTGGCCAACGAAACGCTTGCGCGCGTCATGTACAAGAAGCTCGGCGAAGTCGGCGGCATCACCTACACGCCTGAGGAGGAGACTTTCGCAAGAACGATCTATGCAACGCTCACTGCGCCGAGCCTGGCCCTGGGCTCGGAGGCGAAGGTCCAGGCTTTCGATTTCGAGCGTCCCGGGATCGGCTCGACCGATGTCGCCGACGTGAGCTGGACGGTCCCGACCGTCGGCCTGCGGACCGCGACCTGGGTCCCCGGCACGCCCGCGCACAGCTGGCAGGCGACGGCTGCGGGCGGCATGAGCATCGGATACAAGGGCATGAACGTCGCGTCACGGACCCTAGCCCTCATGGGCCGCGAGTTGTTCAAGCATCCGGAACTAATCGCAAAGGCGCGTGCCGAATTCGAAGAGCGCCGTGGTCCGGACTTCACGTACCGGCCGCTGCTCGGCGATCGCGAACCGGCCCTCGATTACCGGCGCGGCGTGCCGGGCGGCGGCGGGGAATAAACGCACCACCGGTCGCGCCCGCCGGCCGGTTCGTCGCTCGAAGGCCTCCGGCCGACGCTGGCTGGCCTAGAGTTGCCAACGATGCCAGCGCCGCTGGCCGGGAGATCTTTCATGCGTCACTTCGCATTCACGCTCGCTTGCCTTCTGTTCGCCGCGCCGCTCCCGGCTGCGGACATTCCGGCCAATGTCGCGCTCGCAATCGCCGCTGCCGAGCGCAGCCCCGCGGATCGCGAGCGGGATGCGCGCGAGAAACCCGCTGAACTCCTGGCTTTCACAGGCGTCGCGCCGGGCATGAGGGTCGCCGACGTCTTCGGCGGCGGCGGCTACTGGTCCGAACTGTTCGCGCGTGCCGTCGGAGCCTCGGGCAGCGTCACCCTCATCAACAACTCCCCTTACTGGAACTTCAGCAAGGACGAACTCAAGACACGCTTCGCCGACGGGCGGCTCCAGAATGTCATGCCGCGCGTCGTCGAGACCCGCGCGCTCGATCTCGGCAGCGGCCAGTACGACCTGATCGTCATATTCATGGCGTACCACGATCTGTACTGGGTCGAGGAAGAAGGCGGCTGGCCGGCGATCGACGCAAACAGTTTTCTGAATCAGCTGCATACAGCCTTGAAGCCGGGCGGACGGCTCCTGATCGTCGATCACTCGGCGAAGGACGGCAGCGGCAAGGCAGCGGCACAGGACCTGCACCGGATCGAGGAAGCCTTTGCGAAGCAGGACATCACGAGCCACGGATTCGAGCTCGAAAAGACCTGGGACGGCTACCGCCACCGGGGTGACGACCTGACGAAGATGGTCTTCGATCCTGCGATTCGCGGGAAGACGGACCGGTTCACGCATCTTTACCGCAAGCGCTGATTTATGCGGGTCAATCGGCACTCGGGCAGCGGCAGCCGCCTCAGTTTCCGGCCAGGAGTTTCACCCCCTCCTTAGGGTCGCTCTGCCTGCCACCAGCCATAGAGAAACTGCTGGGTTTTCCCCATTGGCGTGCGGTGCTCATCAACCGTATGCCTGCGCAGAGCAAATCCCGAGCCAAGCAGCGCGCTGACTTCAGGTTCCGAGTACCGCTGAACCAGCAGGCCGCTGCAGCGAGTCGGACCTTCTGAACCGAATGTGGCGAGGATGAGGTGGCCACCGCTCCGAAGGGTCCTGCGAAGGACGCCGAGATAGCGTTCCCGGTCTTCAGCATCCGTGAGGAAGTGGAAAACGGCGCGGTCGTGCCAGATCGCAAACATGCGATCGGACCGATAGCGGGTGATGTCGGCCTCAATCCAGGTCACACGAGTGGCCAGATCGCCCAAACGTTTACGGGCGTGGTCAAGCGCGCCTGCCGCGATGTCGAGCACACTAATATCAGAGTAGCCCGCGAGAAGCAGTTGATCGACGAGGGTCGAGGCACCGCCACCGACGTCAATTATCGGCGTCGTCAGCGGCTCGCCAGTGGCACGAATGAACTCGAGGGACCGAATCGGAACCGGCTGATACCAGGACACTTCGTCAGGCAGCCTGGCTGCGTAGACCTGGTCCCAATGCGCTTTACGAGCGTCGGTCAAACTGGCAAACCTTGTCAAAACTCAAGTGAAGATGAGCTTGGTTCCAGCGATGGTCAACACGATCGCCAGGAGCTTCTTGATGACGGCGGGATCGAAGCGCCGGCTGCCGAAGTAGGAGCCGAGCGAGCCGCCCACAGCGGCGGCCGCAACGAGAACGAGCGCGAACGTCGGAAACTGCCGTGTGCTGGTGAAGTTTCCGAGCAGCCCGGCGATCGAGTTGAGCAGAATGAAGAATGCGGAAACGGCCGCCGCGTTCTTTGTCCTGGCCCAGTGCATCAAGAGCATCAACGGCGTAAGAAAAATGCCACCACCGGTGCCGGTGAGGCCGGAGAGGAACCCGATGCCGCCCCCCGTCGCGAGCGCCACGGTGCGCGAAGGCTCCCTGGGTTCGTGTTCCGGGGGCGCGCGCAGCAGGAAGTGCGCGGCCGAATAAAGCAGGATGATGCCGAGCAACACCTTGAAAAGATGGGTGGGCAGGTTCACGTATCCCCCGACAAATGCGAGGGGGACCGACAGCAGCGCGAATGGCCAGAAAAGCCGCCACGAGAAATGCCCGGCGCGCCAGAACTGCCAGGCGCCGATCGAAGCGACCAGGATGTTGAGCGTGAGCGCCGTAGGCTTGATGGCTTCGGGCGCAACGCTCAGGAGCGACATGATCGCGATGTAGCCCGATGCCCCGGCATGGCCCACCGAGGAATAGAGGAATGCGATGACAAGGATGCCGAGCGTGAGCGCGGCGAGATACTCGGGTGTCATTTACAGAGAATACTGGAAGGCCCGACGACCGCAATCAGGCGCGGCACGCAGCTCCGGCTGAACCGACGGACACTCTGTTGACCAGCGCTCTGATCGGCTCGATCGTAATCGCAATCGCTGCGACGACCTGACGAAGGTGGTCTTCGATCCCGCGATTCGCGGGACGACGGATCGATTCACGCGCCTCTATCGCCGGCGCCAGGCGCGGCTATTTGGGCCGGATCGCGTCGGCCGTACCCTGGATGAACGCCTTGATCTTCTCGACGTCCTCAACTGTCAGCCTGCCGGTGAAGTCCGGCATGCCTTGCGAGGTGAATGGGCCATTGAAGACGTGGCGCTCGAGGTTCGTGATCGTGTCGCCGCTGGAGTAACCGAGATTGCGGATGTTGCCGCCGCGGTCCACGCCCGGCACGCCGTGGCAGAACACGCAGTTGCTGACGTAGAGCAACGTGCCTTCCTGTACGTCGGCCGGGTCGTACTTTACGCCGGAGACGAGCGCGTTCATCGCATAGACCGCGTTCTCCGGCAGCGGAGCCTTGCCGCCCAGCGCATAGGTGTACACGGCTCCAGGTCCCACGCGGTCCGAGGCGCGCTGGGAGAGGCCATACACGCCGCCCCAGCCGACTGCGATCGACACGTATTGCTCACCGTCCACCTCGTAGGTTATTGGCGCGGCGACGATTCCTGTGCCCACAGGCGATTCCCACAGTTTCTGTCCCGACTGCGCGTTGTAGGCGATGAAGCGCCCGTCCGCGGTTCCCTGCAAGACCAGGTTACCGGCACTCGACAGGGTGCCGCCGTTCCAGGGCGACACGTGCTCGACACGCCACGCTTCCTTCTGCGCAACCGGATCCCAGGCCAGCAGGCGTCCGAAGGGCTTGCTGGCCGGCGCCTGCGTGTTTGCCAGGATGCCGGTGTTCCAGCCGACGCCGGAATGCGGCTGCCCGGGTTTGTTGGAATCCGGCGTCCAGTTCTTGTCGTCCATCTGGTTGACCGGGATGTTCTGCGCGGGCAGGTACGCAAGCCCGGTGCCGGGATTGAAGGACATCGAGTGCCAGTTGTGGGCGCCGTAGGGGCCAGGAATGCTGTCGAAGGCTTGTTCGCCGCGCGCGGCGGCGACTTCGATCGGCCGGCCCTGGTTGTCGTAACCCGTGGCCCAGGCGACATCGACGAAATTCTCCGCGGAAATGAAGGAACCGTCGGTGCGGTCGATGACGAAGAAGAATCCGTTTTTCGGCGCGTGCAGGATCACCTTGCGCGGCTTGCCCGCGATCTCGAGGTCGGCCAGCACCATGGGCTGGGTGGACGTGTAGTCCCAGTTGTCGCCGGGCGTCTCCTGGTAATGCCAGGCGTACTCCCCGGTGTCCGGGTCAAGCGCCACGATCGAGGCGAGATACAGGTTGTCGCCACCGGCCGGGCTGCGCAGCCTGCGGACCCACGGCGCGCCGTTGCCGGTGCCGATGTACATCAGGTCGAGTTCCGGGTCGAAGGCCATCGTGTCCCAGACGGTTCCGCCGCCGCCCATTTCCCAGTACTTGCCCGCCGGGTCCCAGGTCTGCGCGGCCCTTTCCATCGCCTCGTTCTCGAACGGCTCCGACGGGTCGCCCGGCACGGTGAACCAGCGCCATTTCTGTTCGCCCGTCTCGGCGTCGTAGGCGGTGATGTAGCCGCGCACTCCGTACTCGGCGCCCCCGTTGCCGATGATGACGTTCCCCTTGAAGACGCGCGGCGCGCCGGTGATCGTGTAGTGTCGGCTGCGATCGACGATCGTGTCGCGCTCCCACAGTCTGGCGCCCGTCGCGGCGTCCAGCGCGATCAGCCGGCCGTCCAGCGAGCCCACGAACACCTTGCCGCCGTACAGCGCGACGCCGCGGTTGACCACGTCGCAGCAGCCGCGCTGGCCGTACTCGCGCGGCACCTCCGGGTCGAAGACCCAGAGCCGCTTGCCAGTGCGGACGTCGATCGCGTGCACGACGCTCCAGGAAGCCGTCACGTACATGATCCCGTCCACGACCAGCGGCGTCGCCTCGACGCCGCGGGTGGACTCAAGGTTGTAGGTCCACACGAGCCCGAGGTCTTTTACGTTGGCGTCGGTGATCTGCCGCAGGCGGCTGAAGCGCGTCTCGGCGTAGTCGAGCCCGTAGCTCGGCCAGTCGCGGGTCGTCGCCGCATTCTCGCGGATCATCCCGTCGTCCACGCGGGCCGTTGCCTCGCGGATGTGGTCCTTGGTCAGCGGCTTGTCCTTCGGCGCACAGGCCGTGGCGGTGCAGGCGATGGCCGCGAGCAGCAGCCAGGTGGCGGAAATCTGTCGAGTGTTCACGGTTTTCCTCTCTGTCATTTCGCGCAGACGTTGTGCGCGATCACGCACTCTTCTGCACCTTGAGCCCAAGCCGGGCGATCATCTGCTCGCGGATCAGGTATTTTTGGATCTTGCCCGTAACGGTCGTCGGGAATGAGTCGACGAAGCAGACGTAGCGCGGGATCTTGTAGTGGGCGATCTGGTCGCGGCAAAAGGCCCGGATGTCTTCGTCTCTCGCGGCTTCGCCATCGCGAAGCCGGACGCAGGCGCAGACTTCCTCGCCGTACTTGTCATCCGGCAAGCCCACGACCGTGACGTCGGCAATTTTCGGGTGGCGGAACAGGTACTCCTCGATCTCGCGCGGGTAGATGTTCTCGCCGCCGCGGATGATCATGTCCTTGCTGCGCCCGACGATGTTGCAGTAGCCCTCCTCGTCGATCATGCCGATGTCGCCCGTGTGCATCCAGCCGTCGCGGTCAATGGCTTCCGCGGTGCGCTCCGGGTCATCCCAGTAGCCGATCATGACGGCGTAGCCGCGCGTGCAGAGCTCGCCGGGCGTGCCGCGCGGCACCGTCCGGCCCTCCGCGTCAATCACCTTCGCCTCCATGTGCGGCTGGATGCGCCCGACCGTGGTCACCCGCCGCTCCAGCGAATCCTGCGGCGAGCTCTGGAAGCTCACCGGGCTCGTCTCGGTCATGCCGTACGCGATCGTGACCTCGCTCATGTGCATGCGGTCGACCACCCGGCGCATGACCTCGATCGGGCAGGGAGAGCCCGCCATGATCCCGGCGCGCAGGCTTCCGAGGTCGAACTCCGCGAACTGGGTGTGCTGGAGCTCCGCGATGAACATGGTCGGCACGCCATGCACTGCAGTGCAGTGCTCGGCCTCGATTGTCTTCAGCACTGCAAGCGGGTCGAACCCGGCCGACGGATAGACGATCGTTGCGCCGTGCACTACGCAGGCAAGGTTCGACATGACCATGCCGAAGCAGTGATAGAGCGGGACCGGCACGCACAGCCGATCGCCGGCGCGGAGCCCCATGCTGGCGCCCACGAAGTAGGCATTGTTCACGATGTTCCGGTGCGACAGAGTCGCGCCCTTGGGCAGCCCGGTCGTGCCGCTGGTGAACTGGATGTTGACCGGCTGCCGGCACTCCACCTCGGCCGCCGCTTGCTGCAGCGGGCCGCGGTCGGTGGAACTGATCGCGTCGAACTGCAGCCAGCCCCGTCGCGGCACGCCGCCGATCTTCGCGACGATCTTCAGGTCCGGCAGCCTCGCCGCGCGAAGCTCACCCGGTTTGCTCTCCGCGATATCGGGCGCCAGCGTTTCCATCATCGCGACGTAATCGCTGGTCTTGAACGACTCCACCGCGATCAGCGCCTTCACGCCGACCTTCTTCAGCGTGTACTCGAGTTCCGAGAGACGGTACGCCGGGTTGACGTTGACCTGGATCAGCCCGACGCGCGCGGTCGCGAACTGCATCAGCGTCCACTCGGCGCAGTTCGGCGCCCAGATACCGACCCGGTCGCCGCGCTCGAGCCCTAGCGCAAGCAGGCCGGCCGCGACGTCGTCCACGCGCCGGCTGAACTCCGCGAAGCCCCAGCGAATCCCTTGCTCGACCGAGACCAGCGCCTCTGCGTCCGGCCAGCGCGACACGGCGCGGTCGAGCATGGCGCCGATGGTTACGTCGATGAGCGGCAGCGTCGTCTCGCCGCGGACCTGGCTGATCTGCATGGCGGCCTCGCTATGTCACGGGCAATCCCACGGTCACCTGGTTGCTGAGCGTTCCGATCGGCTCGATCGTAATCGCAATCTCGTCGCCCGGAGCCAGCGTGAAGTCGTTCTTCGGCACGATGCCGGTGCCGGTCAGCAGATAGCAGCCGTCGGGAAACGAATTGTCCCGGAACAGGAAGCCGACGAGTTCCTCCGACGTGCGCTTCATCCGGGAAAGCCGGGTCGAGCCGCGAAATACCTCGTCGCCGTGCCGCAGGATGCTTAGCACGATCTCTGTCGATTCCGCGAGCGCGCCCTCCGTCAGCATCAGGCACGGACCCAGCGCACAGCATCCATCGTAGATTTTTGCCTGCGGCAGGTAGAGCGGATTCTCGCCTTCAATGCTGCGCGAACTCATGTCGTTTCCGATCGTGTAGCCGAACACGCGACCCTCGCAATTCACCGCGAGCGCAAGTTCCGCTTCCGGCACGTTCCATCGGGAGTCCGCCCTGATTCGCACATCGCCGCCGTGGCCGACGACGCGGTGCCGGGTCGCCTTGAAGAAGAGCTCGGGTCGTTCGGCGCGATAGACCCGGTCGTAGATATCGGCTTCCCGCTCGGATTCCTCCATGCGGGCCTCGCGGCTGCGGAGATAGGTCACGCCAGCCGCCCAGACTTCCTGCGCCTCAAGCGGCGGATCGAGCTGCTCCGGAAGATCGTGGCTGCCGCCTTCCCGGAGACGCGAGCGCAGCCATTCGACTGGATTGCTCGCGCGGAACAACGCGTCAAATGTGAAATCCGCCGCGCGAAACCAGTTGCGCTCGACGCAGACAGAGACCCCGGCCGCTGTGCAATAGACCTTCACTAGTAGTTGTAAGCGACCGACATCGCGGCGACGCCGATGACATAAAGCAGCAGTGCCACGCCGATCAGGACCTTGGCACTGGGCTGGCCTTGGGCAAACTCGCGCCACAGGAAGACACCCCACAGCGCCCCGACCATCGGAGCGCCGCTGCCGATGCCGACGCTGATCGCGATGCCGACCATCCCGGCCGAGATGAAGTTGAACACGGTTCCGCTGCACCAGACCGCTCCGGCCAGGAGCCCGAGCACATGCCAGCCCATGCGGCCTTGAAGATACCCGCCGAGGCGGCCGGGCTCGCCGACGAGCGGCCGCCTGATCAGGATCGGTATGGCCACAAAGGTCGCGACGAAAGCGCCGGCGGTGAACAGCGTGGACACGGTATAGGCATCGAGCGCGCCGTCGCCGGTGATCGCTGCGGTGACGAATGGGGGGAAGAATCCGATCAACAAACCGGAAATGAGCGCCGTCGCTATACCCTTGCCCTTGTTCGGCGCAACGACGTCGCCAAGGCGCCGATACGCCGCAGCAGTGGTTTGCGCCGCCACGAGCAGGATCACGGCACTCGTTCCAAGGACCAGCGGATTGCCGACCGGCTGCAGCCAGTAGCTCGCGCCGATGCCGAGAACGATTGCCGGAATCGCTGCAATCGGAAACGCCACAGCGAGGCCCGCGATCATGATGCTGTTCAGCAGCAGCAGGTTTCCGATATTCCAGATGAATCCACCGACGACGGCGAACGTGATCTCGCGCTGCCCGGACTGGAACAGGCGCGCGAGATGATCGGGCTCACCGCCGCCTGAGCCGAGGGTCTGGCCGAGCAGCAATGCCGTCAGCAGGAAGCCGAGCGAGAAGTCGATGTAGAAGTACTCGAGCCGCCACCCGGCAAGCTTCTTCAGGAAATTCGGCCACGATCCCCAGAACACCATGGAGGTGAGCATCAGCACGAGGGCCATTGCGTAGGTGTCGGGCGCGAACATGATGCGGACTCCTCAGAAAATGGCGATGGGATTCACCGGCGAACCGGTGCCGCCCTTGATCCGCAATGGCGCCATCGTCACCAGGAAATCGCTGCGGCCCAGTTCACCGCACAGGTCCACTAGCGGCTCCAGCGCGGGAATGTCGAGCAGGATCAAGCCCATGGCGGCGAGCGTGATCGCATGGAAATAGATGACGTAGCGCGGACCATAGGGATTCGGAAACGCATCGACGCAGTCGCCGGAGTACACGGAGACGCCACGCTGGTGCATCCAGCGGATCGCATCCGGCATGATGCCGACGCGCTGGCCGAGGTTTTCCGGCCCCTCCTTCGCCTCGCGCTTCTGCAGCCCCGTATAGACGAAGATGCAGTCGCCGGATTCGACGCGGATTTGCTGCTTCTTCTCGGCGGCATCGAGATCGGCGGCGTACACGCCCTCGTCCGGCGCGAGCCAATCGACCCCGCGCGCGGCGGCGACGTTCAACAGCACGCCGCGCGTGAAGATGCCGTTCTTCTGCGCCAGCATGTCGCCGAATGACAACCCGCTCGGCAGCGCGACGTCGGCGGCCTTGCGGCGGTTGTAGATGTCCTGTCCACGGTACACGTGGGCGACCGCATCCAGGTGCGTCAGCGCGAAGCCGTGCATGTCGAGGCACAGCGCGTCCACGGCCCCGATCGGATAGTGCGCCTGGTAGCACATCGTGTGCCGCACCGGGGACGGATTGTTCGGCGACTGAAGCGTGTTGAGGTCCCGCGCCAGCGACAGTGCCTTGCCGGTGCGGACCAGCGCTGCCGCGGCGATGCGCTTCGCATCCGTAATGAGGTTCAGCGTTCCGAGCTCGTCGTCCTTGCCCCAGCGCCCCGCATTGTTGACTTCATCGAACAGCGCGTCGAGTTCGGCTTCCGGCGGAAACTTTCGTTTCTCGATCATGGACGTCCCCTGCCCCGTGGTTAACGCAACTTGACCACCATGTGTTCATCGCCCGATCGATAGAGGGCCTGCACGATCTGCAAGGTGCGCAGGTTGTCCCTGCCATTCGTCAACGGCACGCCGCCCGTGGCGACGGCCTCGAGCAGCGAGGCCATCGGCCCGATGAAAGCGGTCGGAATCCACCGGCTGGTGACCGGGTAATGCAGCCAACCGTCGGTGGGCAACACGCGTGAATTGAGCTCGAGTGTGTCGGCGCGGCCGCGCGGGTAGTCGTACATGAGGCCGATGGTGCCGCGGATGCTGCCCTCCGTACCGTCGATGCGGAATTCCGCGCGTGGATCGCCGGCACGATTCTTGTGGAAACTCTTGAGCACCGCGCGGGTCTCGCCTTCGAATTCCAGCACGCTGATCGTGCGCGTTTCCCCCTGTTCCGGCTGGCCCGGCTCGCGCGCCTGGGTTCCGTATGCGTACAAGGGGTCTCCGATCACATAGCGCACTGCATCGATGAAATGGATCGTGAACTGGTTGAGATCGAGCCGCGGCTGCTTCGCGACCCAGGCCCAGTTCTCCCAGGGCGTGTAGACGTGGAAATCCCAGCTCATCTCGAAGGGCATTCCGATCCACCCCGCCTCGACCATCGCGCGCGCAGCCGCCACGCTCTCCGAATAGCGCAACTGCTGGTTCACGGCCAGCAGACGCTTGCGCGCAGCCGCATGCTCGACCATGCGCACGGCTTCGTCGTAGTCGTAGGACAGCGGCTTCTGGCACAGCAGGTGCTTGCCGGCGTCGAGCAGCGGCATCGCGATGCCGCCCTGGACCCAGGGAAACACTGCAATGTCCACGATGGCCACATCCTTGTCCTTCGCAATCTCGTCCGTGGACCCGTAGACCTTCGGAATGCCATGCCGCGCGGCCACCGCCTTCGCGCGCTCCCGGTCCAGATCCATGATGCCGACGACCTCGAGGCCGTGCTCCTTGTAGGCCGGCAGGTGCGCAAGGTCGGCGATTTCGCCAGCGCCGATGATCACAATCGGCAGCTTGTGTTCGTCACGCACGCGGATCGCGATCGCATCGCGGATCGGGGCAAAGACGTCTTTCATGCCGCAGTACTCCTAGGATTCCGACTCGTCACCGGCCTGCCAAATGCCGCGGTCCTTGAATTCCGGCGTGTGCTGGCCGACGCGCGGCGCGCCGCGCCGTACCGAGGCCGGGCTCGCCGAAAAACTGAATGGCGATCCGACCGTGCGGTATGTCTTTCCGGAATCCGCGTACGGCACTTCCCAGAGCAAGTGCTTGTGCGCGATCTGCGGGTCTTTCTCCAGGTCGTCATAGGACTGCACCGGCGCACACCACACGTCGCCCGCAGAAAGCACGTCGATCCAGTGCTTCGTCGTTTTTGTCGAGAAGTGCGCCGCCAACAGGCGATAGACGGCGTCGCGCTCCTCATACATCTTCTCGATCGTGTCATATGGTGCGAGCCAATCGACGCCGAGGATGCCGCCGAGCTTCGGGCAGGGTGTCATTGCGAGCAGGAGGTATCCATCCGACGTCGCGTACACCCCGCACGGCGCAGTGAGTCCCGGATGCCCGAGGTTCTCCTGCGGCCGCTCGAACGAATTGTGGTGATTCAGGTAGACGGTGAGTTCCTGCTGTTGCAGCGCCAGCATGCAGGACAGCAAGTCAACGTCCATGCGCTGCCCTTCACCCGTGCGGTGCCGATGCTGGAGCGCGGCGAGGATGCCGACGACGAGATGCAGGCCCGTGTACTGGTCGGCAACGGCGACCGGCATCAGGAACGGTGGATCGCTGCGGCGCCCGCCGAGCCACATCGCGCCGGTCAGCGCCTGCACGAGGTAATCCTGGCCGGGACGCGACACATAGGGGCCCGTCCGGCCGTAGCCCGAGGACGCCGCGTAAATCAGCCTCGGATTGCGCTTCCGCAGCGCCTCGTAGCCAAGGCCGAGGCGATCCATCACGCCGGGGCGGAAATTCTCGACGACGACATCCGCCAGGTCCACGAGTTCGAGCACGCGCTCGAGGTCCGCGGGATCCTGCAGGTTGATCGCGACGCTGCGCTTGTTGCGGTTGAACGCGAGGAACGCATCGGTTTCGCCATGCGTGCGCGCCGCGAAGATTCCCCACTGGCGCATCCACTCGCCCTCCGCCCTCTCGACTTTCACGACGTCGGCGCCGAGGTCGGCCAGCACCTGCGTCGCCAGCGGGCCCTGCAGCAACGCCGTGAAATCGAGGACGCGGATCCCGTGCAGCGGCCCGGTCTTCTGTGTGTGCTCGGACATCACGTCGACTCCAGCAGTGAATCGGCCAGCTTTCCGAAACCTGCAAGGCATTGTCGAACCGGCAGGCTGTCGGTCCACAGGCAGGAATGAATGAGTTCGCCCGCCAGCGGCTGGAACTGGCGATGACCGGCGACACGCGGCCGCATGAATGCCTGATCCATCGTCGCGCGTGTGTTCCTGAAGAATCCGCCAGTCAGGGCATTGGCCTCCGGCGATTCCCAGGCTGCGCCGTGGCCGGGCTGCCCGCCCGATCGAACGTAGATGCCGGATTGGACCGCAGGCGACGCGATCTCCCGGGCCAGCGCAGCCGCGGCATCGGGATGGTCCGACCTCGATGACAGGGCCATGCCGACCCCGCCCAGTACGGACCCGGTCGCCCCGCTGCTGCCGCTCGGCGCGTTGCCGAATCGCAGCACGCTGTCGCGGAATCCGGTCCGCGCGTAGTTCGAATAGCCGAACATCAGCGGTACGTAGATGATCTCGTCGGTTCCGGTCATCCGGTCGGAGATGCCGATCGGGTCCTCGGATTGCGATAGCGGATGCAGGTCCCGCGCCAGGCGGCGCAGGAACTCGAGTGCCTCCGTCGCAGCGGCCTGCTGCACGTGTCCGCCTGACGGCCAGAAACCCGGCCCAGCCAGTCCGATGCCCGCGGACAGGAATGCGCAGTAGGCGTGGTTCGGATTGAGCGGTATCGCGATGCTACGCGCCGGGAAACGGCGGTCCGCGGCGAGCCGCGCGACCTCGTCCCAAGTCCGCGGCAATGTGCCCGGCGCCAACAAGAGATCCTCGCGCACGGCGCTCACCTGGCAGGCCGCGTCAATCGCGAGCGCCCATTGCTTGCCCTCCCAGGTATAGGAGGCATAACTCGGGCCCACGCTGTGCGCTGCCTGGTCCGCCAGGTACGCGGCGTCCACCCAGTCATCGACGGGCACGATCAGCCCCGAGCTGGCAGCGACCCCCATGAATGGATAGTCGATGAGCACGAGGTCATAGGTCGTCGCGAGTTCTTCGAGCGGCTGGTCTTCAAAGTCCTTGAGCGGCCTCGCGTCCCATTTCACCGATACACCGCTCTTCCGGGTCCAGTGTTCGGTAATCGCTTCCAGTGGATCGCGCGCACGCGGGTGATCCCAGGCCATGCCGCGCAGTGCGACTGACGCGAGTTGCATTCACTTGGCCTGGCGGGCCGTCTTCGGGTCGCGGTACAAGACCGTCTGGATATGCTCGCAGTACAGCACCAGCTCGCCCTCCTCCTTGAACACCTCGTACTTGGCGCGCGTCAGGCCGCGTTCCTCGTACTTCGGTTCCTTGGCGAGGTTGGTGCGGATCGTATAGATCGTGTCGCCGATGAATACCGGCTTGATGAAGCGCAGGCGGTCGTAGCCGTAGGAGAACGCCTGCAACCAGTTGGTTGCGACCAGCCCGATGCCTGCGCTGAAGACGAATGCGCCCGCCACCAGCCGGCGGCCGAACAACCCCTCCTCGCGGGCGAAGATTTCATCGGCGACGTAGGGATGGATGTCGACGACAAGCGTGTTGAAGGCCATGCTCTCTCCCTCAGAGAGCGTGCGGCGGATGGTCCGGATCCGATGGCCAATCTCGAAATCCTCCCAATAGAAATCCTCGCAACTCCAGAGCGGGATGGCCCGATGTTCGGGGGGGATCTTGGCGTCGTACACGATGATGTTCCCGGTGTCGGTCGCTTGTTGGGCGGTGAAGTGACATGTTAGCCTAGCCGTCCCAATGCGATCAATGCACCAAATAGCCCAATATTTCATCAACTAACATGTCAGAACCAGCGATTCAGGGCCTGACCGCCGGTGCGGGCGGATTCCGCGGACGCGTCGCCCTCATTACCGGTGGGGCGGGCGGCATCGGGCTTGCGATCGCACGCCGTTTCGCCGCTGCCGGCGCCCGCATTGCCCTTGCCGACCTCCGCCAGGACGCGGCGAGCGAGGCCGCGCGCGAACTGTCCGCGAATGGCAATCGCGCCCTTGCGCTCGGCGGCGATGTCAGCCGCTCGTCCGACGCCGATTCCGTGGTGGCGGCCACCATCGAGAAACTTGGCCGCATCGACATCCTCGTGAACAACGCGGGAGTGATGGGACGCGTCGCACCGCTATGGGAACTCGGGAATGAGGACTGGAGCCGGGTCCTCAACATCGACCTCAACAGCGTCTTCTACGTCAGCCGCGCCGTGATCCGGCACATGCGCGCCCAGAAGAGCGGCTGCATCGTCAGCGTTGCCTCGATTGCCGGCAAGGAAGGCACGCCGCAACTCATTCCGTACTCCGTCGCCAAGGCCGGCATCATCGCGTTCACCAAAGCGCTCGGAAAGGAAGTCATTGCCGACGGCATCCGCGTCAACTGCGTTGCGCCGGGCGTCGTCGAGACGCCGCTGCTCGATCAGCTGCCGGCAGAGACCACGCGGATGATGCTCAGCAAGTCGCCGATGGGCCGCTTCGGGACCGCCGATGAAGTGGCAGCAGTCGTGCAATTCCTCGCGTCGGATGACGCGAGTTTCATCACGGCGCAATGCTTCGACGTCAGCGGCGGGCGCGCCACCTACTGAGCCAATAGGGGGTCAAAGTCATGAAGCGAAGCGTCGAGCGCATATTGACCACGCACACGGGCAGCCTGCCACGCCCACAAAAGCTCGTCGACCTGATGTTCGAGAAGGAGCAGGGCCACCCGGTGGACGCGCGGCTCCTGGCGGACAGGGTGCGCGAGTCGGTGCGAGAGATAGTCAAGCACCAGCATTCCGTCGGTATCGATGTCGTGAGCGATGGCGAGATGAGCAAGCTCAGCTACGCGACCTACGTGACCGAGCGCCTCAGCGGATTTGGCGGCAAGTCGGTGTTCCCGAAGCTCTCCGACATCCTCGAACATCCGAATGTCGCGAGCCACTACTTCAATGATCCTGGCGTCAAGCTCCTGAACAAGAACCGGCCTGCCTGCAACGGCCCGGTCGTGCGGCGCGACATGAAGGACGCCGAGACCGACATCGCGAACTTCCGCCAGGCCCTTGAAGGCGTGCCGGTCGCGGAGGGCTTCATGACGGCCGCGTCGCCAGGTGTGGTCTCGATGTTCCTCGGCAATGCCTGGTACAAGACCGAAGAGGAATTCCTGTGGGCGGTCGCGGAGGCGATGAAACCGGAGTACGAGGCCATCGTCCGCGCCGGATTCGTGCTGCAGCTCGACTGTCCGGACCTCGCGATGACGCGGCACCGCGAGTTCGCCGACCGACCGGTCGAGGAGTTCCGGGATTACGCGCGGATGCACATCGAGGTGCTGAACGCCGCCACCGCCAGCATCCCGCCGGACCGCCTTCGCGTACACCTGTGCTGGGGCAACTACCCAGGCCCGCACCACCGCGACGTGCCGCTCGAGCAGATCATCGACCTCGTGCTGACGGTGCGCGCGCAGGCAATCTCGTTCGAGGCCGCCAATTCGCGCCACGCTCACGAGTGGAAGGTATTCGAGAAGGTGCGCCTGCCGGAGGGAAAGGTCCTGATCCCGGGCGTGATCGAATCGATGTCGAACCGCATCGAACATCCGGAACTCGTCGCCGAGCGCCTGATCAGGCTGGCGCGGATCGTCGGCCGCGAAAACGTAATCGGCGGCAGCGACTGCGGCTTCGGCACTTTCGTCGGCGTCGCGCTGGTCGAGCCCGAGATCGCCTGGGCCAAGCTGCAATCGCTCGCCGAGGGCGCGCGCCTGGCGTCCAGGGAACTCTGGTAAGCGCAGCTATTCCGGCGTGACCGCGCTCATCGCGTGGTTCATCGTCCGCTGGCGACCTACGGGTCGATGCGGGTGCGCAGCAGGATCACGCGATAGGGATCCCAGGTCGACGCGATCCAGACCACGTCCACGCCGGCACCGGCATTCGTCGTCCATTCCTCGATGATGTTGGCACCGTACAGCCAGCCGTAGTCGCCCTTCTGCATGTGCGGCGACGGCGCCTGGCACGCCGGGCCGGCGCAAGCGGGATGGTGCAGCACGCCGCCCGGTGCGTATTGATCTGTGAGCGGGCGCGCATCCGTATCGCCGCCGACGATCAGGTCCACCGGCGGTGACCATGGGCCCCAGGGATGATCTGCGCTCCGCATACGGATCGCGCCATTTCCGATCGAGACGCTCGTGCAATCGGTGCGCACAAATACCTGCAGCACGCCGCATTCCGGGAACAACTGCGGCAGCGGGAACTTGCTGATGCCGCCACCGTAGAACATCACCCACTTCCCGAGCCTTTCCACCCCCACGATGCTCATGTGCTGCACGATGTCGTGGACTTCCTGCGGCTGCACGCCTGGCACGGTGGAATCCAGATCGACGGCTACTGCATCGCCTTCGTTGCGGCTGAATCGCGGCTCGCCGTCTTCTCCGGTGCCCGTGTAGTAATGAATGTCCCACGCGTATCCCGGCCCGGCCGGCATGTCGACATATGCGAAGTACATGCCGAGCGTCGAACCTTTCGCGTTCAGGCCGATGAAGCCCGGCCGACCCCACAGGTACACGCGTTTCGAATCGCCTTCGGTGACCGCGCGCACGGCGACGTTCGTGAACTTGTTCGTCAGCCAGGGCCGCGTGTCGGCATAGATCGAAGGGTCCGTCTCGCTGCGGATGCCGACGAGATGACGGATGCCGTAAGCGCCGGCCCGCCCGAACGGCGTGTCCGCCCAGATCGAGCTTCCCCGATCGCTGCATAGCCCGCTGCCGGCGACGGCGGTGCCGGCGGCGTCGAACAGCGGATCCACCGTGCAACCGGGCGTGCTGTCGTCGCAGGGCAGCGTGAGTCCTTCGGGCTTGTCCGGGCGCTCGCCGAGGATGCCGATCGCAGTGTCGCAGCTCAGGCCGTTGTCGCAGTCGGTATCCACGCGGCAGGCCTGCGGCTTCGCCGTCAGGAACAGGCCGAACTCGCGGCTGCCGTTGCTGAAGGCGCCGACCGGCGTCTTCAGGCCTTCCATCGGGTGGCCGGGATCGATGACGGCAGCGCGCGCGGTGCCATCGACCTGCCCGATCCGGAGCACCGGCAGCTTGTCACGCGAGATGCGCGAGAGATCGGGCCAGTCGGCGAGGTCGATCGTGCCGAATGTGTCGTCGTGGAGCTCGCCGATGCGCGCGCCTTTCTCATCGGCGATCGTGTCGCCGAAGATGAAATGGATCTTCCCGCCGTGCGCGTAGCTCCATCCCAGGTCGGTGCCGTAGAAGCCAACGCGCTGCGGGGTCGCGTTGTCCGGGTGGACCGCGGCATCGAAACCCGCGAACGGCCCGAGAACCTCGGTCTTCACCGGCGCTGGCCCGGCAAGGGCCGCAAGTGAAACGGACGATGCCGCGACGACGCCGATGACGCGACGCATGTTCAGCGGTTGATGCGCGTGCGCACGAGCACCACGCGGTAGGGATCCCAGGTGGAGAGGTTCCAGATGATGTCCACGCCGTCGCCTGCGGGCCGCGTCCATTGTTCGATGATGTTGACGCCGTACAGGAAGCCGTACTCGCGCGGGTTGACGCCCTCCCAGTCGGTGGAATCGGCGCAGCCCGGCTCGACGCAATCCGGGTGACGCATGATGCCGCCGGCAGCGAACTGGTGCTCGGGTGGGACCTTCTCGGGATCGCCGCCCACCAGCACGTCCTGCGGCGGCGTCCACGGACCCCAGGGATCGTCCGCAGTGCGCATGCGGATCGCGCCGTTACCCGTGACCACCTCCTTGCATTCGTCGCGCGCGAAAAATTCCAGCACACCGCAATTCGGCAGGATCGGCGTCGGCAGGCTGACCAGGCCGCCGCCGTAGAGCATCACCCACTTCCCGAGCGGCTCGACCCAGCTGACGGTCGTGTGGTCGATGATGTCATGCATCTCGACAGGCTGGACTCCGTCCTGCGTGGAGTCGAGGTCCACGGCGACGGCATCACGCTCGTCGTCGCTGAATTGCGGGTTTCCATTCGCGTCCGAGCCGGCGAAGTAGCGCAGCTTCCAGCCGAAGTCCGTTCCCGCCGGCATGTCGGCGTAGGCGAAATACAGCCCGAGCGAACGCCCCGTCGCCTTGACGCCCACGAAGCCGGGCCGTCCCCAAAGGAATACGCGATCGCCGGAGGCGCGCGCCGCAACGTTTGCAAACTTGCTGGTCAGCCATTCGCGGATGCCGGTGTAGCGCCGCGGATCCTCGCGGCTCCTCGCGCCGACCAGGAGCTTGACCGCGACGCCGCTCATGCGCCCGACCGGCGTGTCCGCCCACGCGGAACTCGTCGGGTCGGTGCAGAAGCCGCTCGGCGGCGCGCCTTCGGCCGGCGCCATCGTCTCGGCATTGCAGCCGGGCGCGCCCTCGTTGCAGGCGAATGTCAGTCCCTTGTCGTTGTCCGCCGGCTCGCCGACGTATCCGAGCCCGGCATCGCAGCGCAATCCGCTGCCGCAATCGGCGTCCGTGCGGCAGCCCTGCGGCTTGGAAAAGTAGAACAGGCCGTACTGGTCGGTGCCGTTGCTGAATCCGCCGACCGGCGTCTTGAAGGATTCCATCGCGCGGCCGACATTGATTGCGGACATCTCGGTCGTCCCGGGATTCTGTCCGAGCCGGATCAACGGCAGATTCGATGGCGTTATCTTCGTCGGATCCGGCCAGTCGGCGAGCGCGATCGTTCCGAAACTGTCGTCGTAAAGGCCCTTGCTGGAAGCCTCGATGGGTTCCCCCTTTTCGGTCGCCGCCGTGTCGCCGAACAGGAAGTGGATCTGCCCGCCGTGCTCGTAGCTCCAGCCGAGGTCCGTGCCGTAGTACGCGATGCGGTGCGGCGACAGGTTGTCCGGATGCAGCGGCGCATCGTGTCCAGTAAGCGGACCGAGGATCGTGGTCTCGCCGGCGGTGGGATTGCCGTCGGGAGCGGCTTCCTTCGCGCACGCTGCCAGCAGTCCGGCTGCCATCAGGGTAAAGAAGACTCTCAATGTATCGGTGATTTTCATTTGCGGATGTGCGTCCTGAAGAGCACGACGCGGTACGGATCCCAGGTGGAGGCGTTCCAGATCACGTCAACACCGTCACCCGCGGGGCGGTTCCACTGCTCGATGATGTTGGCGCTGTAGAAAAATCCGTACTCGTCGTCGTGATAGACAAAGATGTTGCTGTGCGGCGCGCAGTTCGGCTCCTTGCATTCCGCGTGCCGCAGCGCGCCGCCGGGACCGAACTGTCCCTTCGGCCCGTCCGCAGGGTCAGCAACGACGACATCCTGCGGCGGCGTCCACGGACCCCAGGGATGATCGGCACTGCGCATCCGGACGGCGCCATTGCCGACTGCGACGTCCTTGCATTCGATTCCCGAGAAGAGTTCCAGCACGCCGCAGTTAGGCAGCGCCTGCGACGGCAGCGTCGTCAGCCCGCCGCCGTAGAACATCACCCACTTATTGAGCGGCTCGACCCAGGCGACACTCATCTGGTTGACGATGTCGATGGCCTCCTCCGCCTGCACGCCATCGACGGTGGAGTCGAGATCCACGGGAACGGCGTCCTTCTCTTGCGGACTGAATTGCGCGACACCATTGGCGGTTCCGGTGTAGTACATCGGCCGCCACTCGAATCCGGGTCCTGCCGGCATGTCCACGTAGGCGAAATAGAGGCCGAGGGATCGATCGTTCCTGGCGACGCCGACGAAGCCCGGGCGTCCCCACAGGAAAACGCGCCGACCGGAACCTGCTCCCGCAGCCGTCGAGTTGTCGGGTTTTGCCTCGCCGGACGGATCGAAGCGCTCCACCGTGCGCGCAGTGACGTTCATGAACTTGTTGGTCAGCCATTCGCGCGTTTCTGTGTACTTCTTCGGCACATCCGGGTCACGCAGGCCGACGAGGACCCGGATCCCGATCGCGCTCAGGAGATTCGAAACCCGCGAGCCGCGCAGCACGCTGGTTTCGTCCGTGCAGAACCCGCTACCGGGCACCGGCGCGCCCGCAGCGTCGGTCATCGTGTCGGTGGTGCAGCCCGGCGTGCCCTCGCGGCAGCCGAGCGTCAGGTTGTCCTCATTCGAAGACGGGGCGCCGAAGTAACCGAGCGTCGTGTCGCAGGTCAGGCCGTTCCTGCAGTCCGCGTCCGTGCGGCAGGCCAGCGGCTTGCCGATGTTGAAGATGCCGAACTCACGTATGCCGTTGCTGAAGCCGCCCATCGGCGTCTTGCCGAGATCCATCGTGTGGCCCGGGTCGATCGCCGCGGCCTCCGTCGTGCCCGGGTTCTGGCCGAGCCGGATTTGCGGGATGTTGCCGGGGCCGATGCGCGAGGGATCCGCCCATTCGCCGAGATCGATCGATCCGAATGAGTCGTCGAACCGTGCGCCGGTGGACGCCTCGATCGGCGCGTAGTTCTCGATCGCCCAGGAGTCGCCGAACAGGATCTGCAACCGGTCGCCGTGCTGGTACGTGAAGCCGAGATCCGTGCCGTAATATTCGATGCGCTGCGGTGCGGCGTTGTCGGGATGCAGGGTCGCGCCCACACCGGCGAATGGCCCCAGGTATTCGGTCTTCACGACGGCAGGAGGCTCCGCCGGCCCGCAGGCCGCGAGCAACAGCAGCGTCAAGCCGGTCAGCGCTTTCGTCGCGGTCTGCATCGGCCCCTCCTAAGCGGGCGTCGGCGCCTGCGGGTGCAGCAGTTTCTTTTCCTTCAGTTCCCGCCAGAACGCCGGAGGGATGCGCTCGTCCAGCACCGCGGCGTTCTGCTTCGTTTCCTTCACCGTCTGGCCGCCAGGAATCACGCTGGTCACCAGCGGATGGGCGAGCACGAATTGAAGCGCCGCGGCCGGCAGGGTGACGCCATGCGTGCGGCAGACTGCCTTCAGCGCATCCGTGCGCGCGATCACATCCGCGGGCGCTGCAGCATAATTCCAGGTTGTACCTCCGGCGAGGATGCCAGAGTTGTACGGGCCGCCGATTACGATGCCGACTCCCCGCTTCGCGCATTCCGGAAAAAGGGTGTCGAGCGGCATTTGCTCGAGCAGCGTATAGCGGCCGGCGAGCAGGAAGAGATCCGGATCCACGAGTTCCAGCAACCTGGCGCAGGGCTCCCATTCGTTCACGCCGGCACCGATTGCAAGCACATCGCCGCTGTCGCGCAGCTCCGTCAGCGCGCGCCAGCCGCCAGTTTCGACCAGTTCGCGGATGCGGGCTTCCGATGCCTCGCGGCCGCCGTGGACCAGCGCGCAGACATCGTGCACGTAGAGGATCTCGACGCGATCCAGCCCGAGGCGCTTCAGGCTCTCCTCGTACGAACGCATGATGCCGTCGTACGAATAGTCGTAGATGAAACGCACCTGCGGCGTTTCCACGAAGAAGAGTCCGTTGACCTCATCCTTTTCACAGGGAAGCAGCAGCCGCCCGACCTTGGTCGCGATGATGAAGTCCTGGCGCCTGCGCTTCGACAGCAGCCTCCCGACTCGCATCTCGGACAGACCGAGCCCATAGAGCGGCGCGGTGTCGAAGTAACGCGCGCCGCTGTCCCACGCGGCCGACAGCGTCTGCTCGCATTCCTCCTCGCTGAGCGGACGCAGATAGTTTCCAAGCGGCGCGGAGCCGAAGCCGAGCGCCGTGAACTTCAGTTCTCTTCCGGCCCGCGTGACGAAACGCCGGACGGCGGCGGCGCGCGATCCATCTGTCACGAGCTGACCTCGATCCTGCTTACCTCGCTACTATCTAACATGTCAGCTACCCGATGCAACCGCGACGAGTCCCGTCGCCAGTGCCGTCCATTCCGCATGAGCTGCAGTTTGGATTGTCGCCCTGCCGCTTATCTCTCCCCGGATGGCTGCGACCAAGAAATCAGATGATTTTTTATTTATTTGTTTACGTTCAATAGGTTATTTACGCCAAGTTCCCCGCACCCGGGAGGCCTGAGACATCTTTCTGGGCGGTGATCCGTCGGAAAGTCGAGACGCGCGTGCCGCAGGCATTGGCGGGCGCGATGATTCTCTGACCCGCCGGCTGATTTGAAGCGTCTCAAGCTGACATGTTAGTATCCCAGCTTCGCTAACGCAACCAAGACGGGCGCCTCCGGGGCCAGCGGACTTCCATGTCGACGAAAGACAAGCCCGACGCCAGGAGCTGGCGCAACCCATTGTTTGCAGAGGGACCCGGTGCCGCGCGGGTGGCCGCAAACCTCGCGCTCGGCGCACAACTCCGCCAAAGGGCCCTGTCACACGTGGCGCTCGGCACATTCATCATTGAATGTCCCAACCCGTCCACGCTCAATTGCTGTGCACTCGCGGGCTTTGATTTCGTTGTGCTCGACATGGAGCACTCGACGGTCGATTTCGCGCGCCTCGAGCTTCTCATCGCGGCGGGACAGGCAGCCGGACTCGCGACGCTCGTACGCCCCTGGGGCGAGGACATCGGCTTGATCGGCAAAATCCTCGACATGGGCGCAAGCGGCGTCATGGTGCCGCACGTGGACTCGCCGGAACGTGCGCGCGCAGTCGTCGAGCAGTCTCGCTTCGCCCCGCATGGCAACCGCGGCCTCTGCCCGCTCACGAAGTACGACTCGCTGCACGAGCCGCTCGCAGCGCTTGACGACGCCGCCTACGTGGTCGTCCAGATCGAGGGCCGCGAGGGCATCGAGCAGGCCGGCGAGATCGCACTCGTGCCGGGAATCGACGCGATCTTCATCGGTCCCTATGACCTGGCGATGTCGCTCGGCGTCCCGCCCGGAAGCCCTGAGGTGTTCGCCGCGGCCGAACGGCTGGCGCAGGCATTGCCGCGGGACCTGACGCTCGGAATCTACATCGATGATCCCGCGCGTTGCGCCGACTGGGCCACGCGGCGGTTTACCCTGCAAGTCGTCGGCTTCGACGGACGCATGCTGATGAGCGCGGCGCGCGCACTCGTGGCACAGGCAAAATCCGGCGCAGGCGGCGGACAATGAGCGGCGCGGCGAGCTCCAGCGAACTGATCGCACAGTGCGCAAGCGAGCTCGCCAAGGCCGAGGCGGCGAGGCTCCCGATCGAGCCGCTCACCAGTACCCACCCCCGGCTTTCCGTCGACGACGCCTATGCGATTCAGCGCGCGAACATGGAGCGCCGGATCGGGCTTGGCGAGCGCACCGTCGGCCACAAGATCGGCCTCACGGCCAAGGCCATGCAGGAACTCTTCAAGGTCGACGAGCCCGACTTCGGGCAGCTGCTCGACACGATGATGCACGACGGCCGCCAGCCACTCGACCTGGACACGCTGATCGATCCGCAGATCGAGGTCGAGCCCGCATTCGTGCTGGGTCGCCGGCTCCAGGGACCTGGTGTTGGAATCGAGGACGTGCTCGCCGCGACAGAGTGCGTGAGGACCTGCCTCGAGGTGATCGATTCGCGAATCATCGGCTGGCGCATCCGGCTGCCGGATACCGTCGCCGACAACGGATCGAGTGCGCGCGTCGTGCTTGGCCCCCGGATGGTGCCACCGGCAGGCCTCGCACTCGACGACCTTGAAACCGAATTGGAACTCGACGGCAAGGTAATTGAAACAGGCAACACGAACGCAATCCTCGGGCATCCCGCCAAAAGCATCGCCTGGCTCGCCAACAGGATCGGTGCATTCGGAATCGCGCTCGAGCCGGGGCACGTGGTGCTGCCGGGCACCTGCACACGCTCCGTGCGGCTGCGCGGCCACCGAAAGGTGGTTGGCCGCATTGCCGGGCTGGGAGAAGTCGAGTTGCATCTCACGGGCAAGCCGGCTGTCGCCTGAATTGCGCGCCGCGATGAAACAAGGAGGGATTCGAATGCGAAATACGTCTGCCGCCGGACTCGAGGCAACCATCCGCGAGTACTTCGACGCCTGTAATGCCGCCGACGCGGCCAGGATTGCCTCCTACTTCGAGCCGGAAGGGACGCATTATTTTCCGGCCGGCGCGCCGCAGGGCGCCTTCGTCGGCGCTGCGGCAATCGGGGCAGGTTGGGTGGCCGCCGTCGGGAGACTCGGTTCCATCTGGACGATTGACAACATCATCGTGGACGCGCCGCGGCTCGAGGCGGTGATCGAATGGACGCACTTCAAGCCGAAGCAGGGTGTTTTCCTGCGCGGCGACGAGTGGTACCTGTTCAGTCCGAGGGGATTGATCCGCGAGATCCGGGCTTACTATGCCTGTCCGCCAGACGCGGCAAAGGCCCGCATCCATGAGCTCGGCGATTTCGACTACCGTGGGCGCGGCTATCCGATGACGCCGCCGCCCGTGAAACGCAGCAGTTGAAGGTCACCGGCGCCGAAAGCCTTCTCTTGCGCGTGCCGGTCGGCCGCGGCATCGCCGACAGCATGCAGTTCGTGACGCACCTCGAGTTCGCCGCGGTGTCGATCGCGACCGACGCAGGCATCACCGGCACCGGATACACGATCACGGTCGGGCATGGCGGCCGCGTCATACAGGAGGCCCTCGACACGCTCTTCATCGAGGACCTGCTCGGCGCGGATCCGCGCAATGTCCGCGAGATCTGGAACCAGCTTTACTTCGGCAAGTCGCACTGGATCGGCCGCGCGGGCGCGACGACGATGGCACAGGCGGCGATCGACATCGCGTTGTGGGACATCAACGCCAAGGCCGCCGGGTTGCCGCTCTGGCAACTGCTGGGCGGCGCGCGGCATGCCGATATTCCCATCTACAACACGCACGCCGGTTGGCTCAATTACTCCATCGACCAGTTGAAGGAGGAGGCGGCCAGCCTCGTCGGCCAGGGATACACGGCACTCAAGATGAAAGTCGGGCTGCCCGACCCCCGCGAGGACCGGCGCCGCGTCGAGGCAGTGCGCAAGACCATTGGCGACGGCACGCTGCTGATGGTGGACGCCAACCAGAAATGGGACCTGATGCATGCGCGCCAGGCGGCGGCACTCCTCGAGGACCTCGGCCTTTCCTGGCTCGAGGAACCGCTGCATCCGGACGACATCCGCTCGCATCGCCTGCTCTGCGAAAGCACCCGCATCCCGATCGCGCTCGGCGAACACGTCTACACGGTTCACGCATTCAGGGACTACCTCGAAAGCAACGCGGTCGCCGTCGTGCAGGTTGACGTCTGCCGGGTTGGCGGCATTACGCCGTGGCTCGAAGTCGCAGCACTCGCGAGCGCCTTCGGCGTTCGTGTCTGTCCGCACGCGGGCGACCTGATGCAGGTGCACCAGCACCTGGTGAAAGTGATTCCGAACAGCTGGATGCTCGAGGTGATTCCCATCTGGGAAAAGGGGCCGTTCGTCCACCAGGTGCGCCTCGCGGATGGCAAGTGCCTTTCGCCGGCTGCGGCTGGGGCATCCACTGACTTCACGCGCGAGGCGCTCGACGAGTTTCGCGTCGGCTGAGCGCACTGCACACACGGGGAAACGAGATGACAAAGTTCGCGGAGGGGCTGGGGTTTCCGGAAGCGCCCGTGCCGCTGCCGGACGGCGGATTTCTCTTCGTCGAGATGGATCCGGCGAAAGGTTGCATCACGCGCTTCAGCCGCGACGGAAGGACGCGCACGATGGTGGCACGCACCGGACGGCCGAACGGCCTCGCGCTCGACAGGAAAGGCTTCGTCTGGGTCGCCGAGACCGCGATGCGCACGCTCCTCAAACTCGACCTCGACGGAAAGTTTGAAGTCGTGGCAAATTCCTGCGACGGCAAACCCTTCCTGTTCCTGAACGACGTGACGGTGGCAGCCAACGGCGACGTATACCTCACCGACTCCGGCATCGAGATCGAGGAGATTGCGCCGGGCGGCCAGCTCAACCCGGACTGGCGCAAGCTGAAGTACGACGGCCGCGTGTACGCCATCAACCCCGCGACGCGCGCCGTGACTTGCGTCGATAGCGGGCTGCAGTTCACGAACGGCATCGCCTTCGGTCCGGACGGCGGGCTTTACGTTGCCGAGACCCTGAGCGGCAACATCTATCGCTACGATTGCAGCGGCGGCCGCGTCACCGGAAAGAGAAGCCTGTTCGGGAATGTCATCGAACGCTTCAACCCGGCCGAGCTGAAAGGACCCGACGGCATGAAGTTCGGCGCTGACGGCAACCTCTACGTCTGCGTGTTCGGCCAGGGAGACGTGACCGTGCTCGGCCATGACGGCAAGGTCCTGCGTCGCATCAAGGTCGAGGGATCGCTGCCGACAAATCTCGCGTTCGGTCTCGCAGGCGAAAAGAAGATCTACGTGACGGAAGTCGAGACCGGGTCGGTGCAGGTCTTCGACGTCGAAACGGGCGGACTCGGCGCCTAGACTTCTTTTCCGCCTGCCCAGGGAACTTCGCCGGGCGCGGGCGGCACGATGTAGAGCCCGGCGCCCTCGCGACGCGGAAATGGAAACTTGCCGCTGCCGGTCGGCGGGTTCGCCTGCAGCGCCCTGAGCTTCGCCTTGTCCACTTCGATGCCGAACCCGGGCGCATCGCCGAGCACGATATGGCCATCCTCGATCCGGTTGTCCCAGCGCAGGCAATGCTCGCGCCCCGGATCCACCACTTCCATCATGTTGTGGTTCGGCAGCGCGGCGGCGACCTGGGCCATGTAGTTGGCCTGCGCGTTCATCATCGAAACCTCGATCCCGTGCACGCGCGCCATGTGCGCGATCTGGCGGAGCCCCGTCACACCCGATTGCCCGGTCCAGACATTCAGCACCTCGACGGCGCGATTCGCGATCAGCGGATAGACGTCCCTCAGCGTGTGCAGGTTTTCGCCGCTCGCCACTTTCGCCCCGACCTGGCGCGAGACCTGCTGCAACCCGTGGTAATCCCAGCGCCGCGCGGGTTCTTCGACCCAGAGAAGCTTGAAGCGCCGCTCGAGCTGGCGGATGTAGCGCACCGCCTGCTTGGGCGACCAGTACTCGTTCGAGTCGATCATCAGCCCGGGCTTCGGCGAAGCGATGCTGAGCGCATCCCGCATGATGCCGAGCCGGCGCAGGTCCGCCTTGAGATCGAGTCCTACTTTCAGCTTGCCGTCGCGGATGCCGAGCTTCGCCATGCGGCGATAGAACGCGTACAACTCCTCGTCCGACAGGCAGTAGTCGAGACCGCTCGCATAGGCCTTCACGCGCCCCTGCTTCGCGCCGAGCGTCCTCCATAGCGGTTCGCCGGCGATCTTCGCCTTCAGGTCCCACAACGCCATGTCGATGGCGGAGAGCGCCGCGCAGGCTGCGCCTTCGTTGCCCGCTTTGTGCAGGAAATCGTTCATCCGGATCCAGAGCGCGACAGTCTCGCGCGGATCCGCGCCCTCGATGACACCGAACAGGCCCTCGACGGCGGCGCCTCCGTAGCCGAGCGAGATGCCGGTCAGTCCTTCGTCGGTATCGAGGTAGAGGATCGAGCCCGGCAGCATTTCCACGCCGCTCGGAAGGTTGGCGTCACCGACCAGGCGGTCCATCTTCATCAGGTAGGTTTCGGCGCGGAATCCCGTGATCTTCATGACCGCACCAGCCGCAGTCCGTTGCCGGGCGCATCTCCCGCGGTCGCGCGCCCGCCTGCGACACGCACGTCTGACTGGAGCCAGGCCGGCGGATCCGGATCCACGATCTCGACGCTCATGCAGTTCGGCATGACACCGGCGACCTGCGCGTGGATGTTGCCGGTCGCGGCCGCGAGCGTCACCGGCAGCTCGAGCCCGTAGGCGGCATCCGCGATCTGCATTGCCGCGGTGATCCCGACGGCGCCGATGTCGATCTGGACCACGTCTGCAGAACGCTGCCGCAGGTGCGGCAGGAAATCCGCAATGCCGGAAAAGCCGGCACCGATGCAGACTGCGCCAGCGATCGAGTCTGAAACGCGCTTCAAGCCGCGTGCATCGCGCCCCCCCGAGATGCCCTCGATCCACGTCAGGTCGTAACGCCGCTCCATCGCCCGGAGCCTGCGGATCGCCTGGGTCGCGGACCAGCGCTGGCCCGCATCGATCGTGAGCATCGGATACGGCGTGGCCAGCGACAGTGCGGCGCTCATCCGTGCCAGCCGGCGCAGATCCGCGCGGCCATCGCCGCTGACAAGGAGCTTTCCGGCGCCGAAGCCATGCTCCGACACCATGCGCCGGAACCAGATCGAGAGTTCGTCGTCATCGCGGAAACGATCGGCACTGCTTGCGTACGCGTGGGCGCGCGGCCGCGCGCCACCGAGTGTTCTCCAAAGCGGCTCGCCGTTTGACCGGGCTTTCAGATCCCAGAGCGCAAGATCGAGCAGAGCGGCGGCTCGGATTCGCGAACGGCCGCGCCCGGAACGGGCGGCCTGCGACGTCTGCTGCCAAAGCCCGACGACGCCGCGCGGATCCGCGCCGGTCAGCAGCGACTTCGCGAGGCGCATCGCCTGCGCACCCGCGGCGGCACTGCCGATGGCGGTGCCGGTCAATCCGTTGTCGGTCGAGAGGCGGAGGATGCAGCCACCCGGTTGCCGGAGCAGTTCCGCGGAAGTGATCTTCATGCGCGCCCGACCGGACCGCGGGAGCCGCTCACTTGACGCTCTTCAACCTCGCCTGCGCGGCGGTCTCGGCGGCGTCCCTTTCGATCGCGCGCGCCACCATCGCGATGTGCACGCGCATCGCGGCGCCGGCGAGTTCGGCGTCCCCCGTGCGGATTGCGTCGGCGATGCGCCGATGTTCGGCGACGGTCGCGTCCGGCCGGCCGCGCTCCGGCAACGCATGGAAGCGGGGCCGATCGAGCATCGCGCGCGCCGAGTCGAGGAGGCGTTGCGCGCGCGGAGATTCGATCGCGGCGATGATGATTGCGTGGAACTGCTCGTCGAGTTCGTCGAGCCGCGACATGTCGTTGGCGCGCACCGCCGCGCTCTGGTCTTCGAGATTCCGGTCGAGGCGCTGCAGCAGGTCCGCATCGGCCATCTGCGTGACGCGCCGGACGGCCTCAACCTCGAGGCCAGTGCGGATCAGAAGCGCCTCGCGCACGTCCTCGGACCGGATCGGCGAGACGAAACTCCCGCTCTGCGGAAAGACGTCGACCAGCCCTTCTTCCGCGAGCCAGGCGATCGCCTCGCTGACCGGCGCCCGGGAGACGCCGAATTCGTCCGCGATCTCGTTCTTGTGCAGACGCGAACCAGGCTTCAGTTCGAGTTCACGGATGCGGCGGCGCAGTTCGCGATGTACGCGTTCCGCCTTGGAACGGTCCGCAGCAGTATCCGCGCCGGGCAGGCTCTTGTGGGTCATTGCACTACCGTCTCTGCGGGTCGCTATCCGGTTGCCGCCGGCTCACCGCTTGTATCTTAGCCTTCGCAACCGGCATCAATACCGCGGGTTTCTAACATGTCAGTAACCCGCGTTACTGCGATTTGACTACGAGCCCGCGCCCCGGTCAACCGCGGTCAATACCCGCTTCCTGGCGACGAAGCACGGTGCGACCAGACGACACCATCACCGCCGGCAACCCTGACCGGGGGTTAAGAACTACGGGTTTTCTCGCAATAAATAGCGATTTTTCAGCGCTTCGCCGGAGCCTTGTCTCCGCCGGGCCAACTCGATCGGGCGGGCCTGAGCTCATCGGCTGCCGGCCAGGGCTCGCGTTGGGGGCTGGTCAGTGCCGATATGGAAGTTTAATTTTGGCTAGGCTAACATGTCAGTATTCAACCCAGCGGCCAACAGCGTCGATTGGGCGTTTCCGAGGTTGGGGGTTCAAATGAAACACGGTTTACCAGTCTGGAATCGCATCGCGTTTGCCACGATGTCGGGCGCGGCCCTGATGGTTTGCGCAGACGCCCATGCCCAATCAGCGGTCTCGGAATTGGCCGAACTGAAGGAAGTCGTCGTGACGGCGACGAGGCGCAGCGTGGACATCCAGGACCTCAGCGTCTCGGCCACGGTGCTGAGCGGCGACCTGCTGGCGGACAAGGGTGTCCTCGACCTGAATTCCCTTCAATACGCGGCGCCCGGCATCACGGTGACCCAGTACGGTTCGGCGAATGTGTTCAACATCCGCGGTCTCGGCCGCAGCCAGGTCGACATCGACGTGCCGTCGGGCGTAGTGATCTATCGTGACGGCGCACCGACGGTGGCGGGCTATTTCCAGAATGAACCGTATTTCGACATGGAGTCGGTCGAGGTCTACCGCGGACCGCAGGGAACCTTCGTGGGCAAGAGCGCCGCGGGTGGCGCCGTGTTCATCAATACAAATGACCCCCAGCTCGGCGAAAGCTATGGCAGCGTGGAAGCGAGCGTTGGCAACTACAGTGCCCTGGAGGCGACCCTGATGTACAACGCGCCGCTGGGCGAGACGGCCGCTCTGCGGATGGGTTACAGCCACTATGACCGCGATCATTTCTACGATTCGATCACCGGGGACTACACCGGCCATCCCGGCGAAGTGGACAACAACAGCTTCCGGCTCGGCCTGCTGCTGGAGCCGACCGATAATTTCAAGGCGGTGTTGAAGCTCGACTACCACGACCTCGATTTCGGCGGCAATGTGACGACTGTCTACGGGGAGGAACCGCTCGGCGACGTCGAACAGAACGCACAATTTGCCTATACGGACAAGTCGTTCCGGACGGTGCTTGACCTCAAGTGGCTGTTCAGCAATGGCGTCACGCTGAGTTCGCTGACCGGCTACCAGGACATCGAATCGGTCAACAATCTCGACGTCAATGCAACAGTGCCCACGATTTATTATTTCAATAGCCGCATTGATGCCCAGGTCTATTCCCAGGAATTCAACCTGATCTCGTCCAATGACCAGGCATTCAACTGGGTGCTCGGCGCCTTCTGGCAGAAGCAGGATTCAAAACTGCCGGACTGGGAGAAGGGAGGATTCAATTTCATCGGCAATGGCTTTCCTCTCCCCTATCCCTGGGCTACGAGCCCGTGGGACAACACGGAGACCGATACCGCCCTCTTCGCACATGTCGCGATCCCGATGGGAGACAGGGTCGAACTCGAACTCGGCGCTCGTTACAGCAACTACGAAAGAGATCAATTCACGCATTGGGTACTCAGCTTTGCTGGCGAACCTCCGGTCGAGGGCAATCCCGGGGTGATCCCGTGGGCCACCTCGGGAGGCGATCGGCAGAGCATCGACGAAGACTCATTTGACTGGCAGGTCGCATTGAACTTCGATGTCCGCCCCGACCAGCACGTGTACGGGCTGATCTCCCGCGGCCATATCACCGGCGGCATCAACATCTTCCCGCCTTTCATCATTTACGATGAAATGGAAGTCATCAACTACGAAACTGGCTGGAAGGCCAGTTGGGCCGATGACCAGTTCCGCTCGCAGTTCTCCGTCTATTACCAGGAATTCAGCGATTACCAGGCAAACTTTGCCGATTCGTTTGGGGGGCTCAATTTCCCGACGAACCGGAATGCGGAAACGAAGAGTCACCAATCGGGAGTCGAGTTGAGCGGGCAGGCGCGCTTTGGAAAACTGTCGGTCGATTTCGGGGTGGCGTATCTGGACAGCGAGCTGGGCACTTTCAGCGACGTCGTCGATCCGTTCCTCGCACCGCCGGACAACGTCGTAAACCTGTCTGGCGCGAGGGCACCGTTTTCGCCGGAGCTGACCGGAAACATCGGGTTCGCATATGACATCTCGATCGGCGATTTCACGGTAACGCCGCGTGTCGATTATTCCCACGTCGATGCCACTCAGGGCGCATTGTGGGATACAGACAGGGTAACCCTGGATTCACGGGATCTGGTAAACCTGCAGATCCAGCTTCTGCCGTCCTCGGACAAATGGTCGGCGACACTCTGGGGCACAAACGTGGGTGACAGGCAATACATCGCGGGCATCCAGAATAATGCGACGCTCTATTACGCCGGCGCGCCGGCCCAGTACGGTTTGAGAGTCAAATATAACTTCTGAGTTTTGCGCTTTCTGCCGGGGGATACCGTGGTGCGCCGCGGTGTCCCCCGCTTGCTTCAGCAGCCGTCACGCTCCGTAAGAGGCTGTCACCCGTGACTGCCATCACCGCATCACAGGACGACGGCAATCGGGGGCTTTCCGCCACCGGCGAGAAGCCGGCAGACCTGCGCGGCCAGATCTCCTGGGCGCTGTTCGAATTCGCGCGCTCGCCCTATATCAGCCTCGTCTACGTTTTCGTATTCCCGCCGTACTTCGCCAATGTGGTGATCGGCGACCCGGTGCGCGGCCAGGAGGCCTGGAGCCTTGCGAACACGCTGGTCGGCGTCTGTGTGGCGCTGCTCGCGCCGCTGCTTGGCGCCATCTCCGACCGCACGGGCCCCAGGAAACCCTGGCTCGCGACGGTCGCAGTGATCATGTCGGTCTGTTGCATCGCTCTCTGGTACGCGATGCCGGGGGCTGTGGGCGGCCTGCCCGTCAGTGTGATCCTGCTCCTGGTCGTGATCCTCGCGACGTGCTTCCAGTTCACCGAGGTTTTCCACAACGCGCTGCTGGCCTCGATCGCGAGGGCGGACCGCGTCGGCGTTCTCTCCGGCTACGGCATATCGACCGGCAACCTGGGCACGCTAGCCGCCATGCTCGTGATGCTGTTCGGCGTCGCGCTTCCGGCTTCAGGCATCACGATCGACGGGTTGCTGCCTGACAAGCCGCTCTTCGGCCTCGATCCGGCCACGTATGAGCACAACCGGATTGCGGGCCCCGTGGCTGGCGTCTGGTTCCTGGTCTTCATCGTGCCGCTGCTGCTCTGGACTCCGGACCGGCCGTCCACCGGAGTTTCGATGGGCGCAGCCGTGCGCGAAGGGCTCGCGCAGCTCTGGCTCACGATCAAGCGTGTGCGCAAAGTGTCAAACGTGGCGCTCTACCTGCTGGCGCGCATGCTGTACACCGACGCCAAGGTCGCAGTACTCGCCTACTCCGGGATCTACGCCGCCGGCGTGTTTGGCTGGGAACTGACCGATATTCTGCTGTTCGCGTTGGTGCTTTCGCCGTTTTCGATCCTGGGCGGCTTCATCGGCGGCTGGCTCGACAAGCGCTTCGGCTCGAAGCGCGCGATCCAGATCAGCGTCGGCCTGAGCAGCATCGGCATACTGGGCGCCGTGTCGATCACGCCGGACCAGATCCTGTTCCTTCCCTACGATGCCGGCGCCGCGCAGCCACTGTGGCAGTTCCCGTACTTCCGGACACTGCCGGAGGTCCTCTACATCATTGTCGTGATGACGCTCGCGATCAGCATCACGGCGGCGTTCTGCACCAGCCGCACGATGATGGCGCGCATCGCGCCGGTTTCGATGATGAGCCAGTTCTTCGGGCTGTATGCCCTCTCCGGCACCGCGACCTCGTTCCTCGGTCACGCCCTGGTGGCGGCATTCACCGCGGCTTTCACGAGCCAGCGTGCTGGCTTTGCCTCTCTCGTCATACTCATGCTCGCGGGTTTTGCGCTGATGTTCTGGGTGCGCCAGGAGCGCGCGCCGGAACTAGCCTGAGCCGGCTCTTACAGCCTGAGAAACGCCCCGAGCAACTTCGGCCCGTCCGGCGTCAGGATGCTCTCCGGATGAAACTGCACGCCTTCGATCGCGAGCGTCCCGTGACGCACGCCCATCACTTCGCCCTCCGCGGTCCAGGCCGTGACATCGAATTCGCCCGGTATGCGCCCGCGTTCCGCGATCAGCGAATGGTAGCGACCCGCTTCGAAGGGATTCGGCAGTCCCGCGAAGATTCCGTGGCCGTCATGCAGCACCGGCGACGTCTTGCCGTGCATGATCCGCTCGGCACGGACGATCGCACCGCCATACGCCTCGATGAGTGCCTGATGCCCGAGACAAACGCCGAGCACAGGCACGCGGCCGGAGAACTCCCGGATCATCGGTATCGAGACGCCTGCCTCTGCAGGCACTCCCGGTCCGGGTGAAATGCAGAGGTGGGTCGGCGCCAGTGCGCGCGCCTCCTCGGTCGTAATCTGGTCGTTGCGATGCACCAGCACATCCGCGCCGAGCACCAGGAAAGCCTGCACCAGGTTGTAGGTGAAGGAGTCGTAATTGTCGATCAGGAGGAGACGCGGCAGCGCGCGCTCCGCCGCCGAATTCATGACGTGGGCCCCGAGAACGGCAGCTTCAGGTAACTCCGCCGGTTCGATTCGGCGGGTGGCGGGCGGCCGCCGCGGATGTTGAACTGGACCGCGGGATAGAGAAGCGCCGGAAGTTCGAGACCCGCATCGCGGCGCCGGCGCATCTCCGTGAACTCCTCCTCGCTGACGCCATCGCGCAGGTGAATGTTGGCTTCGCGTTCCGCCGCGATCGTCGTCTCGCAGCGCGCTTCGCGACCGCCGGGACCATAGTCGTGGCAGACGAAGACCCGGGTCGACCCGGGCAGCTCGTAGAGCCGGCGAATCGAAGCGTAGAGGATCTTTGCGTCACCCCCCGGGAAATCGCAGCGCGCCGTGCCGCCGTCCGGCATGAAAATCGAATCGCCGACAAACACCGCATCGCCGATCAGATAGCTCAGGCTGTCGCTCGTGTGTCCAGGCGTTGCCATCACGCGGACCCTGAGCGAACCAATCGCAAACTCGTCGCCGTCCGCGAGCAGCCTGTCGAACTGGCGGCCGTCGACCGGAAACTCCGGTTCGAGGTTCAGGATCTCGCGGAATGCCTTCTGTACATCGCGGATTCCGTTGCCGATCGCGATCTTCCCACCGACGGCTGCCTGCAGATATGGCGCCGCGCTCAGGTGATCGGCATGGGCGTGCGTCTCGAGGATCCACAGGTTGGTCAACGACTGTTCGCGCACGAAGGCGGCGATGGCGTCAGCCGACACGGTCGAGCTTCGACCCGACTTCGCATCGAAATCCAGCACCGGGTCGATGATCGCCGACTTTCGCGTGCGCGGATGCGCGACGAGGTAGCTCCAGGTCCCGGTGGGCTCGTGTCGAAACGGATTGACGTCCGGTCGCATCTTGCCGCCTTCAAGTCCGCCGGCCGTCGATCCAGTGCTGCACTTCGGACTCGAGCACCGTCAACGGTACCCCTCCGGTCCGCAGCACGAAATCGTGGAACTCGCGCCGGTCGAACCGCGGTCCGAGCGCGCCGGCTGCCCGCTCGCGCAATTCCACGATCTTCAGCATGCCGATCATGTACGCAGTCGCCTGGCCGGGATTAAGGATGTAACGCTCGGTCGCGCGGATTGCCGCGTCCTCGCCGGTCGGGCTGTTCTCGACGTGATAACGGATCGTCTGCTCGCGGGTCCACCGCTTCGCATGGAGCCCGGTGTCAACGACGAGACGCACCGCGCGATGCAGCTCCATGGCGAGGCGCCCGAACTCCGGCCAGGGGTCCGAATAGAACCCGACCTCCTTGCCAAGACGCTCGCTGTAGAGGCCCCAGCCCTCCGAATAAGCGGTAAAACCACTGAGCCGCCGGAACCGCGGCAACGCCGTCTCTTCGAGCGCGATTGCGCTCTGCATGTGATGACCCGGAATTGCCTCGTGGTATACGAGCGCCTCGAGTTCGTACTTCGGCATCTCCTTCATCTGATAGAGGTTGCCGTAGAAGACCCCGGGCCGGCTGCCATCGAGCGAGGGCCGCTGATAGAAAGCCTTGCCCGCTGACTTCTCGCGAAACGGCTCGACCGCCTTCACGACCACCTCTGCCTTTGGCAGCGTAACGAAAAGTTCAGGCAGCTTCGTCCGCATCGCGGCGATGTGCGCATTCGCCGCGCCAAGCCAGGCCGTGCGCCCCTCCTCCGTATCCGGATAGTAGAACTGCGCATCCGTGCGCATGAACTCGAAGAAAGCCGGCAGGTCGCCCTCGAATCCGACCTGCTTCATGATTGCACGCATGTCGCCATGCAGGCGCGCGACCTCGCGCAGCCCGATCTCATGGATTTCCGCTGCCGTCAGATCGGTCGTCGTGAAATTCTTCAGCAGAAAGTTGTAATAAGCGCCACCGTCCGGCAATTTCCAGGCACCATCCTCGTCTGTGGCTTTCTTTTCCGTTTCGCGTGCCCAGGTGATTACCGCCTCATACGCCGGCCTGACCGAGGCCAGCAGCGCGAGCTCCGCCCGCGCGAGCAGTGATTCGCGTCGCGCCTCATCGATTGGCAGTTTTTCCAGCTTGCCGCGAAAATCGGCGAGTAGCGGGCTGTCTGCGGTGCCGTCGTCGAACGGCCGCCCCTTGATGATGTTTCCCGCATCCGCGACCACATATGGATAGACGAAGCGCGGCGGCGCGATGCCCTGCTTCGCAGCAAGTGTCGCCCGTTCGAGCTGCTGGTCGAAGAGCTTCCGCACGCCTTCTAGGCGCCGCACGTAGGCAATCGCGTCTGCCTCGGTTTCGATTCGATGCGTATTGATCAGGAAGGCCGGCAACGAGACGTGTGTCCCATCCTTGTCAAAGAGGTAGCTGTGATTTCGCCAGCGATAGCGGGCGATCCGCCGTTCCTCGGAAGCTTCGAAGACCTTCCACGACAGCCGCGTGCCGTCGTCGAGTCTCGCGGGATCGATTGACCTCAGCTCTGCGAGCTGGCGTTCCGCGAGCGCGAGCCGTTCGCTATCCCCCCGCTCGGAGGCGTCCTGCCACCGGTCGTAGCCGGTCCGGAGCCCGAGCGAACTCGCCTGGGTCGGCTCGAGAAGCAGGCGTTCGTCCAGCGCGCGCTCGAAGAAGGCATTCGCGGCCGCATTCGGGTCAGTGGCCGACGGTTCTGCGGCCGGCGAAAGGCCCGCCACAAAGGACGTGCCCGCGGCAATGACGCCGCAAATCCACCGATTCGTCCGTTTCATGTCGCGTGATCGTCCTGCCCCGGCCCGCCGCGGGCGGCCAAAGTAGCACGGATCCCCCCTGCGTATAATCGGGGCATGACCGACTTCGAAAAACTGGGCGCCTTCTACATCGGCCGCGGCTACGACGCCGCGAAAGATGCGCTCGCCGCAGAGCCCCTGATGTACGACTCGCGCGATCTCACGACGCACGCGGTTTGCGTCGGCATGACGGGCAGCGGCAAGACGGGACTTTGCATTTCGCTTCTCGAGGAGGCTGCGCTCGACGGCATTCCTTCGCTCGTGATCGACCCCAAGGGCGATATCGCCAACCTGATGCTGAGCTTCCCCGGCCTGTCGCCGGCGGAATTCCTGCCCTGGATCGATCCGGCCGAAGCCGGGCGCAAGGGCACGACGCCGGAGGAGCTCGCCAGGAAGACCGCCGAAAGCTGGAAGCACGGCCTCGCCGAATGGGGACAGGACGGCGAACGGATCCGCCGCTTCCGCGACGCCGTCGACATCGCAATCTACACGCCCGGGAGCACCGCAGGCCTGCCACTGTCCATCCTGCGCTCGTTCGCACCGCCGCCGGCGGGCAATGATCCCGCCGCGACGCGCGACCGCATCGCTGCAGCTGTCGCGGGACTGCTCGGCCTCGTCGGAATCGCCGCCGATCCGCTGAAAAGCCGCGAGCACATCCTGCTTTCCGCGATCTTCGACGCCGCCTGGAGCAAGGGCAACGCGCTTGACCTCGCCGGCCTCATCGGCGCGATCCAGAAGCCGCCCTTCGACAAGGTCGGCGTGTTCGACGTCGAGACATTCTACCCGACGAAAGATCGCCTCGAACTCGCGATGTCGATCAACAACCTCCTCGCCTCGCCGGGATTCGGCGTGTGGCTGGAGGGCGAGGCGCTCGACATCCAGCGCCTCCTGTTCACGCCCGAAGGCAAGCCGCGGATCTCGATTGTCTCGGTCGCCCACCTGACCGATGCCGAGCGCATGTTCGTCGTGACGCTCATCGCGAACGAGCTGGTCGCCTGGATGCGACGGCAACCGGGCACGTCGGCGCTCCGCGCACTCTTTTATATGGACGAGATATTCGGCTACTTCCCGCCCACGGCGGTGCCGCCGTCCAAGCTGCCGCTGCTCACGCTCATGAAGCAGGCGCGCGCCTTCGGGCTCGGGGTGGTGCTCGCGACGCAGAACCCCGTCGATCTCGATTACAAGGGCCTTTCGAACGCAGGCACCTGGTTCATCGGCCGGCTACAGACCGAGCGCGACCAGGCGCGCGTGATCGATGGCCTCATGAGTGCGCAGGCGGGCGCCGGCTTCGATCGCGGCGCGCTCGAGAAGCTGATGTCGGGCATCGCGCCCCGCGTCTTTCTCATGCGAAATGTCAACGACGATGCGCCGGTCCTGTTCCGAACGCGATGGGTCTTGAGCTGGCTGCGCGGGCCGCTGACACTTCCCGAAATCACGCGGCTGATGTCGGGGCACAAGGCCGCCCTGTCCGTAAAGCCCGACGTCGCCGCCGTGCCACCGCAGTTCGCCGCACGTCCCACGCTGCCGAACGGCGTCGGGGAAATCTTCCTCGCCGCCAAGCCCGGGACGGGTGAACTCGTGTATCGCCCGCGCATCGTTGCAACCGCCGAACTGCATTACGCCGACAAGGCCGCCGCAGTCGACAGCTGGACACGCGGCGCCTGGCTCGCGCCGCTTGCGGACGGCGATGGCACACCGGCATGGAGCGATGCGGTCGCCGTGCCGGATCTCGATGCCGTCACGGCCGCAGGTCCGCTCGAGAACGCGGGCTTCGCGGAGCTGCCCGCCGCCGCGCTTGCCGCCAGGAATTATCCGGAGTGGAGCAAGGCACTCGCGGCCATGCTCTACCAGGGCGGCGCCGTCGAGCTCCTCACCGCGAAATCGCTCAAGCTGACCTCGAATCCGGGCGAGAGCGAAGGCGATTTCCGCACACGCCTTTCCCAGGGCCTGCGCGAGCACCGTGACCGCGAAGTCGCAAGGCTCCGCGAAAAACACGCCGCAAAGCTCAAGTCACTCGAGGACCGGCTGCGGCGCGCAGCGGATCGCGTCGAACGCGAGAAATCGCAGTACACGCAGCGCAAGCTCGACACGGCGATTTCAATTGGCACGTCGGTCCTTGGCGCGATTTTCGGCGGCCGGAGCACCGCGACCACCCGCGCGGGTTCGGCGGCGCGATCCGCGGGCCGCGTCTTCAGCGAACGGGGCGACGTCGCTCGCGCAGGCGAAAGTCTCGAATCGCTCACCGCGGAACGCGATGCACTCCTGAAACTCATCGAACAGGAGTCCGCCGCGCTGACCGCGACGCTCGATCCGGCGGGCATCGCACTCGATCGGCTGCGCATCGCGCCGAGGAAGTCCGATATCGCGATCGGCCGCATCGCCATCGCCTGGGAGCCCTGGCGCAGCGGCGCGGATGGCTTTCCGCGCCCCGCGTCGACCTTGTAATGGCGGCGGGAATGCATTCCGCTTCGTCCGGCCGGTTGGTCGCGTTCGTCCTCCTGTTCTGCGCCCTCCTCGCCTGCGCCGGTGACGTCAATGGGCCTCCGCTCGGGACCTATCGCGGCGTGCTCTCGGTTGCGGGCGGCGACCTGCCCTTCGGACTCGAGCTCGCACGTGAAGAAGGTGAAGTCGTCGCCTACCTGATCAACGGCCCGGAGCGGGTGCGCGCGACGCATGTCCATCTCGACGGCGATCGACTGGAGATCCAGATGCCGGGCTACCCGCACCGCCTCGAGGCAAAATTTGCCGATGGGCGGTTCGAGGGCACGCTGCATCTCCTGCGCCCGCGCGGCGTGATCAAGGCGGTGCGCTTCGTCGGCGTGCCGGGCGAGAACTGGCGTTTCTTCCCGAAACCCGATGCAGCGCCGGTTGATTTCTCCGGCCGCTGGTCGCTCACTTTCCGCGACGATGACGGCAGCGAGACGGCCGCAATCGCCGAACTGACGCAGCGTGGCCACGAAGTCACCGGAACGGTGCTGCGGCCGAGCGGCGATGACCGGTATATCGCGGGCGAGGCGCGGGGCGACACACTGTTCCTGTCCCGCTTCGACGGCGGCAGCGCCTATCTCTATCTCGGCCGCTTGCGCGCGGACGGCGTCCTCTCGGGCGATTTTCACGCCGGCGGTGGCTCACATGAGACGTTTTCCGGCCGGCGCGATCCGGCGGCGAAGCTGGATAACCCGGCCACGCGGACCGTGTTGAAAGCGGGCGCGGACCGGTTTGAGTTCAGTTTTCCCGATATCGACGGCAATTTGCACCCGTATCCGGCCGCGCGCCACGCCGGCAAGGTCGTGCTGATCACGATCGGCGGAAGCTGGTGCCCGAACTGCCACGACGAAGCCGTATTCCTGAAAGAGCTGCTCGCCAGCCGCGCCGGGCGCGGGCTCGAGGTGATCCAGCTCATGTTCGAGCACACGCCCGATTTCGCCAGCTCCGCCGCCGCGGCAAGCAGTTTCGTGGACAAGTACTCCATCGACTACCCGGTGCTGATCGCGGGCACGACCACGGATGACGACGTGCTCAGGAAGCTGCCGCAGATCGCTGCGTTGCGTGCCTATCCCACCCTCTTTGTCATCGATCGAAAAGGCCTCGTGCGCACGATCCATACCGGCTTCACCGGACCGGCAACGGGCAGTCACTACGAAGAGCAGAACCGCGAGCTCACGTCGCTCGTCGACTCACTTCTCGAGGAACGGGGTTAGCATGCCTTCCTTCGATGTGGTCTCCGAAATTGATTCACACGAACTGGCGAACGCGGTGGACCAGGCGAATCGCGAGGTGTCCCAGCGTTTCGACTTCAGGGACACGGGCGCCAACTTCGAACTGGCCGATCATCTGGTCACCTTGCATGCCCAGGTCGATTTCCAGCTCAAGCAGATGCTCGATATCCTGAAGCTGAAACTCTCCAAGCGCGGCATCGACGTCGTCTGTCTCGAGCCTGGCGAGCCGGAAATCAACTTGAACGCCGCAAAGCAGAAACTCGTGCTGCGCCACGGCATCGATGCCGACAGCGGCCGCAAGCTCCAGCGCCTGATCAAAGACTCGAAGCTGAAGGTGCAGGCGTCGATCCAGGGCGATCAGCTGCGGGTGACTGGCAAGCAGCGCGATGACCTGCAGTCCGCCATGGCCCTGATCCGGACGGCGGGTCTCGATCGGCCGCTGCAGTTCAAGAATTTCCGCGACTGAACGCTTCATGCGTGCGGTGTTCCTGGATTTCGGCACGGTCAGCAACGGCGACCTCGACACGGGGCCACTGGAGCGCGTCGTGCCGGGAATCGTGATCCACGATCAGACCGCGCAGAGGGACGTCCCGGCACGCGTCGCGGGCTTCGAGGCGGTCTTCGCGAACAAATGCGTCATCGACCGCGGAACGATTGCCGCGAATCCGCAGCTTCGCCTCGTCGCCCTGACCGCCACGGGCGTCGACAACGTGGATCTCGAGGCGGCACGCGAGCAGCGCGTCGCCGTGTGCAACCTGCGCGATTACTGCACGCCGTCGGTCGTGCAGCACGTCTTCGCAATGCTCCTTGCCCTCACGCATCGCCTCGCCGACTACCACGCACTGGTTGCGAGCGGCCGCTGGCAACAGGCCGGACAGTTTTCCGTGTTCCCCTACCCGATCCGCGAGCTGCGCGGCCGCGTGTTCGGGATCGTCGGTTTCGGCGCACTCGGCCGCGCGGTCGCGGATGTCGCACGCGCCTTCGGCATGCACGTCGAGATCGCCAACCGCCCGGGCGGAGAAACCACGGCCGGACGCCGGGATCTCGACGAGCTGCTGCCTGAGCTCGACGTGCTCTCCCTGCACTGCCCGCTCACCGACGCGACGCGTGGCCTGGTCGGTCGCGAGCGGCTTTCGCGCATGAAACCGGATACCGTGCTGATCAACACGGCCCGCGGCGCGCTCGTCGATGCGAAGGCCCTCGCGGAGGCATTGAAGGCCGGGCGTCTCGGCGGTGCGGGCATCGATGTGCTCGAGCGCGAGCCGCCGTCGGCCGACCATCCCCTGCTCGATCGCTCGATTCCGAATCTCATCGTGACGCCGCACATCGCCTGGGCCGCACGCGAAGCACGCCAGCGCTGCGTCGACGAACTCGCCGTGAACGTCGAGTCATTTCTCTCGGGCGGCCGCCGCAACCGGATCTGCTGAGCCCGCGACGGTCCGGTAGATCGGACCGCTCGCTGACGGGCCGGCCGGGACACCTTCGCTCACTCAGGGGAACAGACATTCGCTCGCTCCGGGTCCCGCCCGGCCCGTCAGCGAGCGCCCAGATGCGCCGCGGCGTCGTATGCGCGGGCGAAAGCCGGGACGGGGTCCCGAGCAAGCGAATGTCCGTTCTTCTGAGCGCGCGAGGGACCCCGTCCCGGCATATCGCCCGCGCACGATCACGACTTTAAACATATGTACATAAATTGACATGGTGTCAATATGACAGTAGGCTTCGTGTATGTCGTACGTCGCCGTCCGCCGAGAGGAAGAGAAGGAGCGCCGCCGCGCCGAAATGGTCGATGCGGCCGAAGAGTTGTACGCAAAGGTCGGCTGGGACGCCGTCACCATGGACCGCGTCGCGAAAAGCGCCCGCCTCTCGCGCGCCCTCCTCTATGTGTACTTCCGCGACAAGAACGACCTTCTGCATGCGATTACCGAACGCGCGCTGATCGAGTTGCGCGAGCAGTTCGTCGCGGCCGCGAGCGCGCATCCGCTGGGCATCGACAAGGTCCAGGCGATCGGCCACGCCTATGTGCTGTTCCAGCAGGAAAAACCCTACCGTTTCGATGCCTGCACGCGCTTCCACGCGCACCAGGCCGCGGGCCAGCCGGCCGAGCAGGCTTGCGCCGTTGCCGGCGACGCCGTGATTGCCGTGATCGTGCAGGCGCTGATGCAGGGCCAGGCCGACGGCTCGATCCGCAAGGATCTCGGCAATCCGGTGCAGGTGTGCGTGATGCTCTGGGCCTTCACGCACGGACTCATCCAGATCGCGACCAACAAGACCGTTGAGATTGCACGCCAAGGGGTCGACATCCCGCAACTCATGGAAGGTTCCTTCGCGATGCTCCGGTACATGCTCGTCTCAAAACCCGGCGACTGACTTTTTTTACCCAAGAATTGACACATGTCCAGTCACTCGACAATTGCATTTTTCGCGGCGCTCGTCCTGTCGACGGGAGCGCGTGCGAGCGAGATGCCCGAGGTCGAGCGCGTGACCGACGCCCTCGTCGCAGAAGCGCTCGAGTCGAATCTCGGCCTCGATCAGTCCGCGGCGAACGTGGACCGGCGCCTCGCGCTCCTCGACCAGGCGCGCGCCCAATACCTGCCGCAGATTGACCTGCAATTGCGTTACTCGGAGGCGGACGGCGGCCGGGAGATCGAAATCCCCGCGCTCGACCTTCGCTTCCAGTTCCTGCGCGACCGCGAACAGGAATCGTACATTCGCCTGACGCAACCGATCTACGACGCGCGGATCGCCGCCGCGCGGCGCGGCGCCCAGCACATCTACGACGCATCGCGCTACGGCTTTGAGGCCTACCAACTCCGCCTCGCGCGCGATGTCCGCCAGGCCTACTACCGCTGGCTCGCGACGCGCGAGTCGGTCGGCGTGCTCGAGGCCACCGCCGCGCTCGCCGCGGAGAACGAGCGCGTCAACGACAGCCTCTATCGAAACGGCAAGGTGACGCGCGACCTGCTGCTGCGCGCCGAAGCCGAGCACCTCGAGATCACGCAGCAGCTCCTGCGGGCGCGCGCGGCGGAAGACCTCGCGCGGCGCTACCTGAACCTGCTCTGCAATGCGCCGCTCGAACGCGAACCGGAAGCAGTCGCAGTCAGCGACACGGATCTGCCCCGGCTCGCGCTTGGGATGCCGCGCGACCGCGGCACTGCGCTCGAGGAACTGGCGGTTGGCCGGCGCGCGGAACTTCGCGAGCTCGAGTCCGGCGTCGCCGCGGCGGGCGAGTCCGAGGCCGCTGCGCGTGCCGCCTTCAAGCCGCAGTTCGCGTTTGCGGTCGATGCCGGAACCCAGGGTCGGGAATGGAATTACGCCGACGAGGAACCGTACGTCCTCGCATCCTTCATCGTCCGCTTCAATCTCTTCAACGGCGGCGGCGATCGCGCCGGGATCCGTGCGGCCCGCGCCCAGACGGCGGAGCTTGCGGCCGGGCGCGAGCTCGCGGAGCAGCAGGTCCGCATCGAAGTGCAGGAAGCGATTACCGATCTCGAGGTGGCCGAGGCCTCGCTCGAGACGGCCGCACGGCGTGTCGAGGCGGCCGAAGCGGCCTACACGATCGTCGCGAAGAAGCGCGATCTCGGCCAGGTGTCGCCGGCCGAATATCTCGATGCGCAGCGCGCGCTGACCCAGGCGCGCCTCAACGGGAATGTCACGCGTTTCCAGGCCCTCGGCGCGCTGGCGCAGGTCGAGTACGCGATTGGCGGGATGGAGCAGCAGCCATGAAGAAAGGACTTTTCACACTTGCGATTGCCTCAAGCCTGGCGCTAGCCGCCTGCGGAAACGACGAGGAGGCCACGATTGCAAAGGACGCGGCGCCCGTGCGGGTCGCCGTCGTCGAAAACGCGCCGGCCGCGGAAACGCTGCGCGCCATCGGCGTGCTCGCGCCGGCGGACGAGGTTCGCCTCGCGTTCAAGTCGGGCGGCGTCATCCGCACGATCGCAGTCGAACAGGGTGCGGCCGTGAAGAAAGGCCAGCTGCTCGCGACGCTCGCCGACGATGAGTTCGCCTCGGCCGTCACCCAGGCCCGCGCCGTCGCCGATCAGAGAGCCCGCGACCTCGATCGCGGACGCGCGCTGCTCGCGGATGAAGTCGCGACGCGCGAACAGGTCGAGGACCTTGCGACCGCGAACGCGGTCGCGGGCGCCCAGCTCCGCTCGGCGCTCTTCAATGCCCGTCACGCGCGAATCGAGGCGCCCGCCGACGGCGTCGTGCTGCGCCGGCTCGCGGAGCCGGACGAGCAAGTGGCCGCCGGCCAGCCAGTACTCGTCGTCGGAAACACCGCGGGCGGATGGATCGTGCGTGCCGCACTCTCGGACCGCGATATCGTCCGCGTGCAGGCGGGCGGTTCGGCGGAGGTCACGCTCGACGCCTATCCCGGCCGCCGGTTCGCCGCCGAGGTCGTCGAGATCGCGGCCGCCGCGGATCCCGAGACCGGCACGTATGAGATGAAGGTCTCCGTCGATCCGGCAGGCGCGCGCTTCATCCAGGGCCTGGTCGCCAAGGTCACGATTGCCGATCCCGATGCCGAAAGCGTCGCCGTCGTGCCGATCACATCGCTGCTCGAGGCGGACGGCCGGATCGCCACGGTGTTCGTCGTCGCCAAGGGCGGCATCGCGAAAAGAGTCTCGGTCCAGACGGGCCGCCTGCTCGGCGAACGGATCGAAGTGATCGCCGGCCTCGCGCTCGGTGACCTGGTCGTCACCGAAGGCGCGGCCTGGCTCGACGACAACGATTCGGTCCGCGTGCTCGGCGGAGCCTGAGCCTCCCCTCCATGAGCCTCTGGTCTTTCTCGGTCAAGCGCTGGCAGTTCACGCTCGTCGTGTTCGCGCTCCTGATCGCGACCGGCCTGTGGGCGCTGTCGTCGATCCCGCGCGCCGAGGACCCGACACTCAAGTTTCCGGGCTCCCTGGTCGTCATCCAGTATCCCGGCGCCGATCCCGAGGACGTCGAGCGGCTCGTCGTCGATCCCATCGAGGATGCGCTCGCGGAGCTCGAGGACATCAAGCGGCTGAACAGCACGGCGCTCGACGGCCTCGCGCTCATGGAGATCGAGTTCGTCTACGGCAACGACCCGGACCGCAAGTACGACGAAGTCGTGCGCGAGATCAACGTCGTCAGGCCCTCATTGCCTGCCGACGTGTTCTCGGTCGAAATCCGCCAGTTCACGCCGGGCACGGTCAATATCGTCCAGCTTGCGCTCGTGAGCGAAGGCGCCGACTGGCGAGAGCTCGCCAAGCAGGCGGAGAACCTCGAAGAACTGATCGAGACAGCGCCCGGCGTCCGCCGTGCCGGGACCTGGGCTTACCCGCAGCCCGAGGTGCGGGTCGCGATCGATCTCGAGCGGCTCGCCGCGGCGCGCGTAACGCTCGGCCAGGTAATCGCGGCCGTGCAGGGCGAGAACGCGAGCATTCCCGGCGGCGCCGTCGACGTCGGACTCAGGCGCTACAACCTGAAGACGTCGGGCAGCTACGAGTCGCTCGACGAGATCGGAAGCACCGTCGTGAGCGCGCGCAGCGAGCGTGTCGTGCGCCTGCGGGACCTCGCGGACATCGCCTGGAGCGCCGAAGAGGAGCGCTACCTCGGCCGGTTCAACGGCGAGCGCGCCGTGTTCGTCACGGCGAGCATGAAGGACAACCAGAATGTCTTCGACGTGCGAAACGCGATCTACCAGAGATTGCCTGCATTCGAGACCACGCTCCCGTCGCATATCCGGCTCGAGCGCGGCTTCGACCAGTCGTCGAACGTCGATCGGCGCCTGTCGCGGCTCCAGTTCGATTTCACGGTCGCGATCGCGCTCGTGATCCTGACGCTGTTGCCGCTTGGGCTGCGGGCCGCCGGCATCGTGATGATCTCGATACCCCTTTCGCTCGCGATCGGGCTCGCAGCACTCTATCTCACCGGCTTCTCGCTCAACCAGCTCTCGATCGCGGGGTTCGTGGTTGCGCTCGGCCTCCTCGTCGACGACTCGATCGTCGTCGTCGAGAACATCGCACGCAACGTCCGCCAGGGCATGCCCCGCCGCGAGGCTGCCATCGCCGCAACGGACCAGATCTGGCTGGCCGTGCTTGGCTGCACTGCGACGCTCCTGCTTGCCTTCGTGCCGCTGCTGTTCCTGCCCGAGGGCGCCGGCGACTTCGTGCGCTCGCTCCCGGCGGCGGTTCTCTTCACGATCCTCGCGTCGTTCTTCGTGGCGCTGTCTATCATTCCGTTCCTGGCGAGCCGCCTGCTTCGCGGCGGCACGCCGCGCGAACCGCGCCAACCCTGGCTCGCGGCGATCTACGGCCGCGTGCGCGCGATCGTCGATCACTCCGATGACATCGCCGACCGCGTGCTGGGCGCGCTGATGCGGGGCATCCACGGCATCTACGGGCCGGCGCTGCGCTGGGGCCTTGCGCGGCCGCGCGCCACGCTCGCCGCGGCGCTCGGCGTTTTCGGACTCTCGCTCGCACTCGTCCCGGCGATCGGCTTCAGCCTGTTCCCCACGGCGGACATCCCGCAGTTCCGTGTCCGGATCGAGGCGCCGGACGGTGCGAGCCTGGCCGAGACCGACCGCGCGCTTCGCTTCGTCGAGGAGAAGCTTGCCACTACACGCGGAATCCACTGGTGGTTCTCGAATCTCGGCCAGGAGAATCCGCGCATCTATTACAACGTGCTGTCCCGCAACTCCTCCGCGAACATCGCCGAGGTGTTTGCGGAATTCGCGGACTACGATTCGACGGAGTCCAATCGCACGCTCGATGAGCTTCGCACGGCCTTCGAGGGCTACCCCGGGGCGCGCATCAGCGTGCACCAGTTCGAGAACGGGCCCCCGGTCGCGGCACCGATCGAGATTCGCGTGATCGGACCGGATATCGAGACGCTCCGTCTTCTCGCGGGCGAAGTCGAGAGTCTGATCGCCGGCATTCCCGGCACGCGCGATGTCGTGAACCTGATGCGCCTGCAGCGCACCGACCTCGACCTCAATGTCGACACCGAGAAGGCGGCGCTGTTCGGCGTCCAGGCCGTCGAAGCCGACCGGACTGTGCGGCTCGCGGTCTCCGGGCTCGCGGCCGGCCGGTTCCGCGAACCAGACGGCGACGAGTACGACATCACGCTTCGCCTGCCGATTGCCGGGCGGCCGACACTCGACCTCCTGCGGTCAATCCAGGTCTCGTCGATCTCGGGACAGCAGGTGCCGCTTGCGCAGTTCACCGACCCGCAGTTCAGCACGGCTGCGCCTCTCATCAAGCGCTACAACCGCGAGCGCGCCGTGACGGTGACCGCGCACCCGGCGACCGGCTACGCGACGGACGAGCTGACGCGCAAGGTGATCGCCGGGCTCGAAGAAATCGCCTGGCCGCCCGGTTATCGCTATGTCGCCGCCGGTGAAGTGGAGGCGCGAAGCGAAAGCTTCTCCGGTCTCGGCGTCGCGATGCTGGTCGCCGTGTTCGGCATCCTTGCCGTGCTCGTGCTCGAGTTCGGCAGCTTTCGCTCGATGCTGATCGTGTTCGGCGTGGTCCCGCTTGGCATCACCGGCGGACTCGTCGCCCTCTTCCTGACGGGCTATACGCTCTCATTCACGTCATTGATCGGAATGATCGCGCTCGTCGGCATCGAGATCAAGAACTCGATCCTGCTCGTGGATTTCACGAATCGCCTGCGATCGATTGGAAAGCCGCTCGACGACGCGATTGCGGAAGCGGGCGAAGTGCGCTTCCTGCCCATCCTGCTGACGTCGCTGACGGCGATCGGTGGCCTGACGCCGCTCGCGATCCAGGGCTCGGGACTCTATTCTCCGCTTGCGATCGTGATCATCGGCGGATTGATCAGCTCGACGCTGCTCGCGCGGCTCGTGACGCCCGTGATGTACAAGCTGCTGCCGCCGACGATCGAGGAGGCGGCCGAACCGGTTCCCGCCGCCGAGGGCGCTGCCCTTCCCGCCTGACCGTCAATCACTGGCCCGGCGGCGGCTCCCAAAGCTCGACCTTGTTGCCTTCCGGGTCCATGACCCAGCCGAACTTTCCGTATTCGGAATCATCGACCTTGTCCATGACGTTGCAGCCTTCCGCGCGCAAGGCCGCGAGCAGGGCTTTCAGGTCGGCGACGCGGTAATTGATCATGAACGTGGACTTGCTCGGCGCATAATAGTCGTTGTCGGCGGCGCCGATGTTCCAGATCGTCGTTCCTTTCACAGGATTGCCGGCGTCGTCGGCCCACCGGAATGCGGCCCCACCCCATTCCAAAACGTCGATGCCGAGGTGCTTCTGGTACCACGCCCGCAGGGCAACCGCGTCTTTGGCCTTGAAGAAGATTCCGCCAATGCCGGTGACTCTCTTCATTTGTATTCCACCATTTCAAGTCTTGTATAACGATCCACGACCATCGTCGTCACGACATCAGATCCGACATTGACCATGGTCCGCGTCATGTCGAGCAGGCGGTCGACGCCCAGGATGATTCCAATACCCTCGGGCGGAATGCCGAACGCCGCGAGCAGGCCCGCGATCAGTGGCAGCGAGCCGCCGGGGATGGCAGCCACCGCGACCGCCGACAGCACCGCGAGCAGGATCAGCGTCAATTGCTGCACGAACCCGAGCTCAATACCGAAAACCTGGGCGACAAAGAGCACCACGCAGCCTTCGTACAGGGCTGTGCCCGACATGTTCATCGTCGTGCCGAGCGGAAGCACGAAGCCGGCGACCGGCGCGCGCACGCCCAGCTGCTCGCGCGCCACGGCAAGCGCAGTCGGCAGGGTCGCGGCGCTCGAACTGGTCGAAAACGCGGTAGCGAGCACCGGCCGCATCAATCGCCAGGTTTCAAGCACGTTTCTACCGGCCAGCAGCTTGAGCCAGATCGACATGGTTCCGAAGAGGTGCAGAAGCATCACGAAGAGGCATGCCAGCACGAACGCACCCAGTGCGATAACGATGTCCCAGCCGATCTTGACGATGACGCTGTAGATCATCGCGGGCACGGCATAAGGCGCGATCGAAAGCGCGAAATGAACGATGCCCGTCATCAGGTCATTCACCAGGCCAAGCCCGGACCGCAGCTGATCGCGCCGCTCTGCCGTCAGCTTGACGGCGGCCGCTCCCACCAGGATTGCAAACAGGATGAGCGGAAGCACGTCCCCGAGCCGCTCGCGATCGTTGCCGACGAAGGCGCCGAACAGGTTTCGCGGCATGAACATGTCGACGATCGTCATGGGCGCCATGGCGGGCTGAGCCGCCCGCCGCTCGACGTGCTGCTGCGCGGCGCTGCCGTACTCCTCCAGCAGGCTCGCTTTCGCCTCAGGATCCATGCCCGATCCCGGCTGGACGACGTTCATCATGATCAGTCCGAGCGCGACCGCGATCGACATGTTGACAAAGAACAGGGCGAAAGTCCGGGTGGCGAGCGGCCCGAGCTGCGCCAGCTGCTCAAGCTGGGCCACACCGGCGGCGAGCGACGCAAACACGAGCGGGATGACCACGAAGAAGAGCATTCGCAGGAAGACCTGGCCGATCGGGTCCAGCACGGCTGTCGCGAACTTCTGTGCGGCGGAAAGGACATCGGGATAGATGACACCGATCGCGAGCGTCGCCCCGCCCGCAATGGCTCCAAACAGCAGGCCCCACAGGATCCGGTTGGCGAGGCGGCTGCTGATTTCTGCCATCATGCGTCCACTCCCCGGCTCCGGCCGGCAGCGGCAATGGTAACCTCTCGTGCCTTCATCGGGAGTTGAAAACCTTGCGCCGCCGTATTGCGTGGCTCGGGAACCTGTTTTGCGCCGCACTCCTCACGGCCTGCGCGAACACTGGCCCCGCGATCGAACAGCTGTATCCCGCGTATTCGGCGACCCGCGAACGCGTCCCCGTCATCCTCATCCCCGGCCTCCTGGGTTCGCGGCTCTCCCGCGCGGACAACGGCCAGGAACTCTGGCCCGGCAGCGCGCGGAAGCTCCTGACCAGCGACTATGTAGAACTTGCACTTCGCATCGATCCGGAGACGCTCGAACCGCTCGACGACGGGCTCGTCGCAAGTGGCCTGTTCGATGGTGCGATCGGGAGGGATTTCTATCGCCGTATTGTCCGGGAGCTCCGCGAAGCCGGCGGCTACCGCCTGAGCCGCCCGGGCAACAAGGTCGTACAGCAGAAAGCGCGGTTGTACGTCTTCACATACGACTGGCGCCAGGACAACGTCATCACCGTGCGCAAGCTCGATGAATTGATCGAGCAGATTCGACGCGACTACGACGATCCCCACCTTCGCGTCGACGTGGTGGCCCACAGCTTGGGCGGCCTGATCGTCCGCTACTTCGAGCGCTATGGGACCATGGACGTGCTGAACGGCAACACGTTCCCCGTGACCGGACTCGGGCTCGCGAAGCTCCGCCGCGTCGTTCTGCTCGGCACGCCCAGCCAGGGCACGGTGACCTCCCTGCACAAGTTCCTGAACGGCTACCGCGTCGGGATCTCCGCGCTCCCGACCGAGGGTGTCGCGACGATGCCCGCCACGTTCCAGCTGTTTCCGCATCCGCTCGTCGACTGGGTCGCGAACATCAACGGGAAGCCGCTCGATTTCGACGTGTTCGACGTGGATTTCTGGCGCCGCTACGAATGGTCCATCTTCGACCATCGGGTCCAGCGCCGAATCAGCCGTCATCCCGAGATCTGGCCGGCACCGGAAGTATTCGAACGCTGGTTCGAAGGGCAGCTTGAGCGCGCGCGGCGCTTTGCGTGGTCGTTGATGGTGCCGTCCGGCGACGTGCCGCTGATCGAGCCTCTGCTCCTCGGCGCCGACTGCGTGCCGACGCCCCGCCGTCTCGTGTTCGAAAACATCGGCGGTGAGTCGGTTGCGCGTCTCCGGCCGGAGCAGATCGTGAATCCGTCGCCTGGCGTCGACTATGAGACGCTCATGTTCGCGCCCGGCGACGGCAGCGTTACGAAATCATCGCTGCTCTCGAGGCAGGACCTCGATCCCGCCGTCCCGCGCCACGAGCAGGAAGGCCTCGAGCCCCACGGGGAACTGTTCGTCTGCGCCGGGCACGACGAGCTCACGAGTAACGACGAACTGCTCGACAGCCTGATCGAGCATCTGCTCGAAACGGATCCCGAAGAACCGCGATAGTTTCATCCAGCCGGCAGGGCCGCGCTTGCCACGTACGGGCAGTATTCGCAGTCCTTGCCGGGTGCCGGGAGAACGCCGCCTTCGACGGTCGCGACCGCCCGGCGGAATACCTCGAGCACCCATTCGTCGC
>Ga0105107_10000031_pt1 | contig 65450 bp, 62 predicted proteins | sample PPLLaktember2015_6_FD_79335 | JGI IMG/M metagenome (GOLD analysis project Ga0105107, IMG submission 79335) | Freshwater sediment microbial communities from Prairie Pothole Lake near Jamestown, North Dakota, USA - PPLs Lake P8 Core (1) Depth... | ecosystem: Environmental > Aquatic > Freshwater >...
TACGACAAGGGGCAGAAAGTGGCCGAGGTCGCCTCGGGCACGTTCTCGCCGCTCCTGAAGAAGGCCATCGGCCTCGTCTACCTGCCCATCGACCGCACGGCGGCCGGCACGGAGTTCGAGATCGAGATCCGCGGCAAGCGGACCAAGGCCCGCGTCATCCCCACGCCCTTCTACAAGAGGGCCAAGAAATAACCATTCCGGACATCAAGGAGGCACGCATGGTCCCGAACGATTTCCTTTACACCAAAGAGCACGAGTGGATCAAAGTCGAGGGCGATGAGGGCCTGATCGGCATCACCGATTTCGCCCAGCACCAGCTCGGCGACATCATCTATGTCGAGCTTCCGGCCGTCGGCAAGGAGCTCGCCCCGCGCCAATCGATCGGCGTCGTCGAATCGGTCAAGTCGGTCTCCGACGTGTTCACGCCGGTCCCCGGCGTCGTCACGGCGGTCAACGAGGCCCTCGGCCAGACGGCCGACCTCCTCAACAAGGACCCGCACGGCCAGGGCTGGATCGTGCGCATCAAGATCAAGGACAAGAAGGACCTCGAAGGCCTGCTCTCGGCCAGCGACTACGAGAAATACCTGGAGGGGCTCGAGCACTGAGGCCTTCGGTCCGAGAAAGGGGTTTTCCCATGAGCTATCTGTCTCTCAGCGACAAGGACAAGACGGAGATGCTGGCCCGGGCGGGCGCCGGCTCGGTCGGCGACCTGTTCTGCTGCATCCCCGAGGCGGTCCGGCTCAAGAGGCCGCTCGACCTGCCGGCGGCGCAATCGGAGATCGAGCTCATCCGGACGATCGATGGGATCGGACGCAAGAACGCCTGCCTAGGCCACCTGTCGTTCCTCGGCGGCGGGGCCTATGAGCACTTCATCCCGACGGTCGTCGATTATCTGAGCTCGCGCGGCGAGTTCGTCAGCCCGTACACGCCCTACCAGCCCGAAGTGAGCCAGGGCACGCTCCAGATCATCTTCGAGTACCAGACGCTCGTCTGCCAGCTCACCGGACTGGACATCGCCAACGCCTCGCTCTACGACGGCTCCACGGGCGCGGCCGAGGCCGTCCTCATGGCCCAGCGCGTCACGAACCGGAACAAGGTCGTCGTGGCCCGCTCGCTCCATCCCCAGTACCGCGCGGTCGTCCGGACCTACATCAAGAACCTCGGCATCGAAGCCGTCGAGGTCGGATACGGACCCGACGGGAGGATCGATCCGGGCGAGCTCGGCCGCGTCGTCGACGACCGGACGGCCGCGGTCGTCTGCCAATCGCCCAATTTCTTCGGCGTCGTCGAGGACCTCAAGGCCGTCTCCGAGGCCGCCCACGCCATCAAGGCGCTGTCGGTGGCCGTCGTCGCCGAGGCTTTGTCCCTGGGCCTACTCGAAGCCCCGGGGAAGCTTGGGGCCGACATCGTCACCGGCGAAGCCCAGTCGCTCGGCCTTCCGCTGAGCTTCGGCGGGGCCTACCTCGGCTTCATGTCCTGCCGGAAGGAATTCCTGCGCCAGCTGCCCGGCCGGATCGCCGGCCAGACCGTCGACAAGGACGGTCGCCGCGGCTTCGTACTGACCCTGTCGACCCGCGAGCAGCACATCCGGCGCGAGCGGGCCACCTCCAATATCTGCTCCAATCAGGCCCTCTGCGCCCTCCGGGCGACGATCTTTCTGGAGACCCTGGGCAAGCAGGGCCTCCGGGAGATGGCCTGGCAGAACGCCCAGAAGGCGGCCTACGCAGCCGACCGGCTGGGCACGGTCCCGGGGGTGAAGAGAAGGTTCACCGGGCCGGTCTTCAACGAATTCGTCATCGAGCTCCCCAAGCCCTGGGCCGCGGTCGATGCCGGGCTCCGGGCGAAGGGGATCATCGGCGGCTACGGCCTCGGGGCCGAATATCCCGGGATCGGGGAGGCGGCCCTCGTCTGCGTCACCGAGATGCGGACGAAGGACGAGATCGACCGCCTGGCCCGGACGCTCGGGGAGGTGCTGTCATGATCAAAGAGATCCGCGAACCCCTCATTTTCGAGATCAGCGAAGCGGGCAAGCGCGCGGCCGAGCTCCCGGCCCTGGACGTCCCCGCCAAGAAGGACCTGCTCGCCGGCGTCCCCCTGCGCGGCGAGCTCGAGGGCTTCCCCGAGGTCTCCGAGACCGAGATCACCCGTCATTTTACCCGCCTGTCCCAGAAGAACTACTGCGTCGACATGGGCATCTATCCGCTCGGCTCCTGCACGATGAAGTACAATCCCAAGATCAACGAGCGGCTCTCGGCCCACCCGGCGTTTGCCGGCTCGCACCCGCTCGCGGCGGACGATCTCGTCCAGGGGAACCTCGAGGTCCTGAAAAAGCTCGAGGATTGCCTCTGTGAGATCGCCGGCATGGACGCCTTTACGCTCCAGCCGGCGGCCGGAGCCCACGGCGAGCTCACCGGCATGATGCTCATCCGGGCCGCTCTCGAAGCCCGGGGCAACGCCCGGAAACACGTCCTCATCCCGGACTCGGCCCACGGCACCAATCCGTCGTCCGCCCATATTTGCGGCTACACGGTGAAAGAGATCAAGTCCAACGAGAGCGGGACGATCGACCTGGCCTCGCTCGAAGCGGCCATGACCGACGACGTCGCCGCGCTCATGGTGACCAATCCCAACACCCTCGGCGTCTTCGAGTCCGACATTTGCCGCATCGCCGAGATCGTCCACGCCAAGGGCGGGCTCGTCTACATGGACGGGGCCAACATGAACGCCCTGACCGGGATTGTCCGCCCCGGCGACATGGGCGTCGACGTCATGCACATCAACCTCCACAAGACCTTTTCGACCCCCCACGGCGGCGGCGGACCCGGTTCCGGGCCGGTGGGCGTCAAGAAGGAGCTGGTGCCCTTCCTCCCGGTCCCGGTTATCGTGGAGAAGGGCGGGCGCTTCGCCCTCGATTTCGACCGCCCGGGGACGATCGGCCGCGTCCGGGCCTATTTCGGCAACTTCTCGGTCGTCATCCGGGCCCTCTGCTACATCCTGACGCTAGGGCCCAAGGGCGTCCGGGAGATCGCCGAGTTCGCCGTCCTCAACGCCAACTACATCCGCAAGAGCCTCGAAGGGGATTACCACCTCAAGTATGCGACGGCCTCGATGCACGAGTGCGTCTTCTCCGACAAGTACCAAAAGGAGTTCGGGGTCACCAACCTCGACATCGCAAAAAGGCTCATCGACTACGGCGTCCACCCGCCGACCATGTCGTTCCCGCTCATCGTCCACGGCGCCCTGATGATCGAGCCGACCGAGACCGAGAGCCGGCGCGACATCGATCACTTCATCGACGCGATGAAGGCCATCGCCAAGGAGGCCAGGGAGAATCCAGACATTCTCCACGCTGCGCCCCACATCACCTATGTCAGCCGCCTCGACGAGGTCGCCGCGGCCAAGTTCCCGGTGCTGCGCTGGGAGAAGAAAGCCTAGATGTCCGTTCAAGACCTGATCCTCGGCCTGCACCGGTACTGGGCCGGACAGGGCTGCTATCTGGCCCAGACCTACGACGTCGAGGTCGGCGCCGGGACCATGACCCCGGACACGTTTTTCCGCGTCCTCGACAAGCGGAATTGGCGGGTCGGGTACGTCCAGCCGTCGCGGCGGCCCGACGACGGCCGTTACGGCGAGAACCCGAACAGGGTCCAGAAGCATTTCCAGTATCAGGTCATCATGAAGCCGTCGCCTGCCGGGATCCAGGACATCTACGTCCAGAGCCTCCGGTCGCTCGGCATCGCTCTCGAGGACCACGACCTGCGCTTCGACGAAGACAACTGGGAATCGCCGACGATCGGCGCCTGGGGCGTCGGCTGGCAGGTCCTGCTCGACGGTCTCGAGATCACCCAGTTCACGTATTTCCAGCAGTGCGGCGGCATCGACCTCTCGCCCGTCCCGGTCGAGATCACCTACGGGCTCGAGCGGCTGGAGATGTTCCTTGAGCAGAAGGACGACATCTACGACCTCGACTGGTCCGCCGACGTCAGCTATCGCGACCTCCGCCTCCGCGAGGAGAAGGAGTTCTCGGCCTACAATTTCACGGCCGCCTCGGTCACGATGTTGCGCCAGGCGTTCAACGCCTGCCACAAGGAGGCCGGCCGGCTCGTCGCGAAGGACCTGCTCCTTCCGGCCTACGACATGTGCCTGAAGTGCTCCCATAATTTCAACCTGCTCGATTCCCGCGGCGCCATCAGCGTCACCGAGCGGATCAAGATGATCTCCCTGATCCGCGCCCTCGTCAACGAGATCGCCCGCCGGTACACGGGCGGAAAGGAGGGCGTCTGATGGAGTTCCTGCTCGAGCTGCGGGCCGAGGAGCTCCCGGCCTCGCACATCCGTTCGGCCCGGGAGCAGCTCGAAGCCGGCTTCCGCAAGGAGCTCGCGGACGTCCGCATCGACGTCCGGTCCCTCAAGACCCTGGCCACCCCGCGCCGGCTCGTGGTCGCCGGGGATTTTGCCGAGGGCCAGGAAGACCGGGAGGAGCTCGTCACCGGGCCGCCGCTCGCCGTCGCCAAGGGACCCGACGGCGCCCTGACCGCGGCCGGAAAGGGTTTCGCCCGGTCCCATGGCATCGACGAGGGCCTGCTCGAAGCGGTCCGGACGCCCAGGGGGGAATACCTCGGCTTCAAGCGCAAGGCCAAGGGGACGTCGACCGCGGACATCCTCGCCGCCACCGTGCCGCGGGTCCTGGGCGCGCTCACATTCCCGAAGATGATGCGCTGGGGCGAGAGCCCGTTCCGGTTCTCCCGGCCCATCCACGGCCTGCTCTGCGTCTTCGGCGGCGCGCCGGTCGCGACGTCGTTCGAAGGGCTCAAAGCCACGGACGAGACGGTCGGCCACAGGATCGCATCCCCCGGCCCGATCAAGGCCGGGGAGCTCGCCACCTATCAGGCGGGTCTCGAGAAGGCCGCAGTCATCATCGACCCGGCCGCGCGCAAACAGATGATCCTTGCCCAAATCGCCGCGGCCCTGGCCCCGCTCAAGGCCAAGGCCTACCCCGACCCGGAGCTCCTCGATGATCTGTCCCTCAACGTCGAGCACCCGCTCGTCATCCTGGGTGCGTTCCCCGAAGCCTACCTCAGCCTGCCGCTTGAGGTCCTGTCCACGGCCATGCGCGAGGGCCAGCATCTTTTCTCGGTCGTCCGAGACAAGAAGCAGCTGCCGCATTTCCTGGGTGTCGCCGACGCCGTCGGGGACGCCAAAGGGCTCATCCGGCGGGGCAACGAGCGGGTCCTGAAGGCCCGCCTCGAAGACGCCCGCTTCTTCTGGGACCGGGACCGCAGGGTCCCTCTGGGCGAACGGGCGGCGGGATTGAAGGATGTCCTTTTCCAGGAGAAGCTCGGCAGCTACGAAGACAAGACCCAGCGCCTGAAGAAGATCGTCGGCTACCTCTGTGACAAGCTCGGTGCGGCCGAGATCAAGTCGGACGCGGTGGAGGCCGCGGGCCTGTGTAAGGTCGACCTCCTGACCGAGATGGTCAAGGAGTTCTCCGGTCTTCAGGGCCGGATGGGAGGCCTCTATGCCAGGGAGGAAGGCCTGGCGACCGTCGTCCAAGAGGCCATCTACGAGCATTACCAGCCCGGGAGCCTCGAGGACGCCTCGCCGGCCACGAAGGCCGGAGCCATTCTGTCCCTCGCGGACAAGATGGACTCGATCGTCGGCGCGATCGGCGCCGGCCTCCAGGTCAGCGGCTCGAGCGATCCCTTCGGCCTGCGCCGCAACGCCCACGGCGTCTGCAAGGTGGCTCTGGACCGCAAGCTCCGGTTCTCCTTCCCCTTGCTTCTCGACCGCGTCCTGGCCATATACGGCGACCGCCTCACCCTCGGGCGCGCGGAAACCAAGGCCGCCTGCCTGGATTTCTTCGCCGGGCGGCTGCGGTTCATCCTGGAGAAAAAGGGGTATCGGTACGACCTCATCAATGCGGCCCTCGGCCCCGGCGTCGACCAGATCGTCGATGTCCTTGCCCGGGTCGAGGCCCTCGATGGGCTCAAGTCGAGCCCGCAGTTCGAGCCGTTCATCCTCATGGCCAAGAGGATCAACAACATCCTGAAAGACCTGCCGCCCGCCAAGGTCAATCCCGACGTGTTCGTCGAGAAGGAGGAGCGCGATCTCTATTCGACGCTCTCGATCATCGGCAGCAACGCCCTGCCCATGATCGCCCGGGGAGATTTCGCCCGGGCCCAGGGCATCATGTTCAAGCTCCAGCCGGTCCTGAACACCTTTTTCGATAAGGTCCTGGTGATGGCCGAGGACAAGAGAACGCGCCAGAATCGCCTGGGGCTGCTGCAGTCCATCGCCAAGATGCTCCTGAGCATCGCGGACTACTCGCAGATCGTGGTCGAAGGGGAGAAGTCGGCGAAGCCGAAGACCGCGCGCTAGACTGCCGGATCAGGCGCCGGATTCGCCGGGCTTGTCCTCGCCGGCCGGGGCTTCCGGATCCATGAATTTCATTTCCAGGGAGACCAGCTTGGCCAACGCCTGGGGGTTGTTCTGGGACTTTTCGAGCCCGTAGGGATTGAAGACCACGCCGGCCTGGTATCTGTAGCTCTTTCCCGCATTGAACGTGGACCAGCGCACCCGGCCCCTGAGGTCGAGCGGGACGCGCTCCCCGGGGATCGACAGCTGAAGCCGGATCCTGGACTTGAATTTCAGGGGCTTCTGGGTCAGGAAACGGACGCCCCCCCGGCTGAGGTCGAGGACCGGGCAGAACTCCTCGGCGGTCCCGGATTTGGACGAAAAAAGTCCCTCCCGCCCGTAGGATATCGTCGCTCCCGGGATCTTGAACCGCTGACAGAGGCGTCGTTCGACTTCCTTTTCGCCCATGTAGGTCCTCCGTTCTTTCAGGCGCTTCCTGTGGCCGTCCGGCCGGGGCTTTCCGACAGGAATCTATGCTTTTCCGAAGATATACCAAACCCAAGGCGCCGAAGTCAAATCGTCAGGGCTATTCCTTGAGGATGACGGCCCTTGTGGGGGGAAGCGACAGGGAGGCCCGGGCGGGCACGGATTGCCCGCCGGCCATCGTACGGGAGTAGGCGAACGACAGGATGCTCACTTTTTGGTAGGAGGGGGCCGAAGGCTTGGGGGGCTTCTTGGCCACGAGGTCCTTGATGGCCTTGTAGGCCAGGGCCAGAGCGTCGAGGACGTTGACGCCGCTCACCATGGGATCGTTCTTCGGAGGGAGCATGTAGGGCTTCTGGCCCTGCATGAGCGGTCCGCCGAGGGGGAAGGTGAACGGAGCGGGCTTGGCGGAGATCTTGCGGCTCCTCAGGACGAGCTTGCCGTCGATGTAGAGGGAGATCTCACCCTCCCGGACGGGCTTTGCGGTCGTAGCCGGGGGTGTCGAGAAGATGTCCCGGGGAGCCGGAGTCGCGGCGGGAGCCATATCGGCGATATCCACGCGGACCTGGATCGGCTTCCGGCAGATGAGATCGCCGGCCTTGAGATCGAGAACGAACTCGTAGGTGTCCGAACGGTCGAAGAGGCCCCGCAAGGGGATGGTCAGGATATGGAACCCTTTTATCCAGTAGCCCCCCTCGAGGATGTAAGGCCCGAGAGAGATCCGGTAGAAGGCCTCGTTCAAGAGCTCCAGGCCGACATCGACCGAAGCCGGCAGCCCCGTCGCCGGGGCCCTCGAATAGGACAGGAGATTGAGGTCGTAAACCAGAGGATAGGCCCGCTTCCAGGAAGCCCAGAAGACAAGAAGGTCTCGCAGGGTGTATTCGTCGAGGAAGCCGAAATCGGGATCGTTGTCCTGATAGGTCTCGAAGTAGTCGGCCGTCCGCTCCCGTTCCAGATCTTTGTCGCCGAGCCGGGCCGCGAGATAGGGCAGGATGAACGCCGCCGTCTGCTTGTCTTCGGGCTCGAGCTTCTTGGATTCCTCGGCCAGGAAGTCCCAGGCCGCCCGGAAGTCGGGATTGCGGCCCAGCCGCGAATTCAGCTCGCTCTTCCAATCGGCCCGCAGTCCTGAAGCGACCGCGAGGAAAATGAAGAGCCCGGCCGCTATCCTTTTAGTCATTGTAGACGAACTCGAAGGTGATCTCCAGCAGGTCGCCGGGGAAGTCGTCAGGCAGGGCGGGGAAGGGGAGCGAGGCCCGGAGGGCCTCGAGGGCGGCCCGGTCGAGGATCTCGAGGCTGGTCCCCTCAAGGATCTCGATCGAATCGAGCTCGCCGGACTTCTTGATGATGACGATCATGCTGATCTTGGCGGCGTCGGGCACCCCTGGAATGGCGGGCAGGGACCAATTGAGCTGGAGGCGGTCGATGACCACCGTCGCCCAGGGCATGAGGTCATAGCCCTTGAGCGCGATGGACATCCCCACCCGTTGGCCGCCGGTCCCGCTGCCGCCGCCTCCCGTGCCCTGGCCGCCTCGACCGGTCCCGTATCCGCCCACTCCGCCGCCATAGGCGCCGCGGCTGTATCTCGAGAAGTCGGGGAGCGGGGCGCCCCCGCTGATGCCGGGCGGGCCGGCGGGCGTGCCCGGAGGGGCGAGCGGGATGGTCAGATCGGACTTGCCGTGAGTGGTGATCGACCTCTGGAACTTGGAGGACAGTGAGGGGATGGCCGAACCGGAGCCCGGCGGCGGGACGACCCACTCGCCGGCCGGTTCGCCCGCCGCTCCAGCCGGAAGCCGTCCTTCGGGGCCGGCTTCAGGCTCTGCCTGGATGCTCTCGGGTGACTTCGCCGCCGGCGCGGAGCCCGCCGGACCCGGGGCGCCTTCCAGCCCACCCGGGAGATCGGACAGTCCCCGGCCTCCGACGATCTTGGGAATAGAGACCGTGAGGGGGGGGACGATGACGACCGTCCGGACCTCTTCGCGCCCCAGCGGCAGTATCTTGACCGTGAACCGGCCGTAATAGACGAGAACGCCGAGAAGGGCGTGGAAAAGCACCGTGATGAGGATGCCGATGACCCTGTCGCGGCGCGATGTTCCGTCTTTTTTCGGCGGGGCGAACGGATTTTCCTGCATGGGGCTCTGGGCCATTATATTACAATCTCCGTCCGCCCCGAAGAGTTGCAGGACCGGCGCCGGCGATCACGGCGGTCCATCTCTCGGCGTCACCGCCGATCCGCTCCCGCGTTTCCGGGATCAGGCGACGGAGCGAGGAGAAGCGAGGAGGAAGAGGACGCCGATGGCGTTGAGGAACATCAGGCGCATCAGGAGCGCCGGGATGCCGAAGAGCGGGATGATGAGGGCCGAGGCCAGGATGACCCCGGCGAACGACGCCAGCAGGTCGACGCCGTAGCCCAGACCCGGATGGGGCATTTCGCGGAGGAGGCTTCGGTTGGCTGAAATAAAGAGATATCCGCTGAGGGCTCCGAAGCCGGACAGAATAACGAAGGGGACGGGCTCGCCCCCGAAGCCCGAAAGGCTCTTCGAGGTGATGAAGAGGAGGAGGACGAAGGCCGCCTGGACCGCGGCGAGGCCGGCATGGCCCGGCCGCTTCCTCGACCGGGCCGCGAGCGACCCGGCGACGAGGCCGGTCATGAACAGCGCAAGAAGGAGAGGGATCTTGCCATAGACGAAACCGAACTGAGCCTGGAACGCGACGAATACGGCCAGCTCCACGGCGATCGAGGTGAATCCCATCACCGCGATAGGGACGAGGAAGCGGGCGGGCGCGCGCCTTCGGAAGATGGCCAGGCACGCGAGCCCGAAGGCGAAAACGGCGAGGGGCGCGTCCAGGATCCAGGCCGGCGCGATCCGGCCGGCCGCCCGGAGGACGCTCGCTTCGACGCCGCGGAACTGGCCCGCCCACAGGACGGCGTTGAAATAGTAGCTGACGGGGACGAGGTCCCGATTGATCCTCGCGCCCGGGACGGATATCTTGCCGGCCAGATAGTCAATCCGGGCCGGCTCGAGGCGGGCCGGAAGCATGCCTGGGCTGACGAACCGCAGCTCCAATCCGAGCCGGGCGATCGAATCCGAAAGCCGGCCGGGATCGACCGAAAGGGCGCGGTCGGAGGCCAGGAAGACGCAATTCCCGCCGGGCACGGCCAGGACTTCGGGGAAGACCTCGCGGAGGGTCGCCGCGAGCGAGCTCAGGAACTGGCCGAGGTCGTCGCTGATATAGTTCTCGGCCGCGGGGACGACGAAGCCGAAGACCCCGCCCGGCGAGAGCTTTTCCCGGATTTCCCGGAAGAACTCCCGCGTGTAATACCTGTTGACCTGGGCCGTGGCCGGCTCGGGCAGGCTGAGGATGATCGCGTCGTAGCGGTCCCTCGACCGGGCGACAAAAGACCGGCCGTCGCGGTAGAAGAGCCGGACGCGCGGGTCTTCGAGGGCCGCGCGGTCGGGGCCGGCCAGGTGCTTTCTCGCCAGCCGGATGACGGCCGGGTCGAGCTCGACGCAGTCCACGCGAACCTCGGAGTATTTCAGAGCTTCGGCGGCTCCGCCGCTCGCGCCGCCCCCGATGAGGAGGACCCGGCGCGGCCCTTCCCGCTGCAAGAGGGCGAAGTGGACGGATTCCTCGGCCGCCCCCCAATCGGGGTAGGAAAAGACGGCGAGACCGTTGTCGAAAAACGTGACCTGCTCTTCGGTCCGGATGACCTGGAGCTTGCCGTAGGGCGTGTCCACGGCGTCGACGAGGCGAAGAGGCGCCCAGGCGGCTTTCTGTGACCGCAGGTCGAAACCGGCCAGGACGGCGGCGAGAACGACCGCCGCAGCCAGAATGGGCTTCCATCGACCCGGCCTCATCGCCAAAAGGACGGTGATCGCGGCTGTCGCCCCGATCAGGGACGCTCCCTGCCAGTTTGAAAGCCGGGGAATGAGCCCGAAGTGGACGAGGAGCCCGGCGGCCGCCGCGCCGGCCGATTCTAGGATGTAGACGGATGAAACATGGCCGCCGCGAAGCCCGGCGTTGAGGGCGAAGGCATGACCCAGGGGAAAGCTCAACAGGAAGCCGAGCAGGAGCGCGGATACCAGGGCGGAGACAAGCCCGGTCTGTTCGGCCGGAAGGACGCCCATCAGCCTGTGGGAGAACCTCAGGCCGGCGAGGCCGGCGAAAAAAAGAATTATGGCCAGACCGTACAGCCCGGCCAGCCTCTCCACCCCGCCGGCGCGTTCTGGAACCGGCCTGATGAGGCTTCCGGCCCCGCCCCAGAAGAGCCAGGCGCCGAGGAAGAGGCCGAAGGTGAGCTCGTTGCCGGCGAATTCGGCGCTGAATTCCCTGAGGAGGTAAACCTGAAAGGCCGCGGCCAGGAATCCCAGGATGAACGGCGGCAGCCAGGGATTCAGGCCCAGATCCCTGGGATCGGCGTCCCGCATATCGCGCACTTGCCCTTCTTGAGCCGGCCGGCGTCGACCCGGTATCCGACCCTGGAGATGACCTCCCGGCCGCATCCCGGACAGTTCGTGTTCTCGCCGCCGTGGCCGGGGACGTTGCCCACGTAGACGAAGCGCAGCCCCTCCTCGAGGGCGACGCGCTGCGCGGCTTCGAGCGTGGAGACCGGGGTGGGGGGGAGGTTCTTGACGAGATACATCGGGTGGAATCGCGTGAAATGGACGGGGACGCTGTCGCCGGCCTCGCCGTTGATCCAGCGGCACATATCGCGGATGCCGTCCATCCGGTCGTTCAGGGTCGGGATGACGAGGTAGACGATCTCCAGCCAGGCCTTGGACTTGGCGACGGCTCGGATGGTTTCCAGAACGGGCTTGAGATCTCCCCGGACGTATTCGGCGTAGAACGCCTCCGAGAACCCTTTGAGGTCGACCTTGACGGCGTCGACGACCTCCAGAAGGTCGGCGAGCGGCTCGGGATTGATATGCCCGCCCGTCACGACGACGTTGCGAATGCCCCGGCGTTTGGCCTGTACCGCCGTGTCATACATGTACTCGAAAAAGACGGTCGGCTCCGAATACGTGTAGGCGATCGAGGGACACTGCGACCCGGCGGCCCTCGCCGCCGCGGCCTCGGGGGCCAGATCGAAAGACTCGATCTGTTCGGGCCTGACCTGGGAGATCTCCCAGTTCTGGCAGAACCGGCAATTCACGTTGCAGCCGGCCGTCGCCAGGGACAGGGCCGCGGTGCCCGGCAGGACATGGTAAAAGGGCTTTTTTTCGATGGGATCGATGTTAAGACTGCAGACCTTCCCGTAGACGAGCGTGTAGTACGTGCCGCCGATGTTCTCCCGGACGCCGCAGTAGCCCCGCTCCTTGTCGCCGAGCCGGCAGAACCTCGGGCAGAGCCGGCATTCGATCTCCCGGTCGGGCCGTTTGACGTAATAGCGGGCTTCGATACGGGAAAGGTTCGGTCCCGCCGCCGCCGAGGCCAGCCGGCCGCCGATCGCGGGCAGGCCGGCGCCAAGCGCCAACCCTGCGCCCGCCGCGCCGCGAAGGAAACCGCGCCGGTTCATTCGACGGTCTCCTCGAGCGTCTCGATCGAAGCCGTCCCGGCCCGGCCCAAGCCCATCTTCTCGGCTGTTTTCAGGTAGAGCGGAGCGCGCCCCTCCGCCTCGAGGGTCGGCAGGCCGGCCGCCATCCTGAGCCGCTCGATGAGGGCCCATCCTGTGGCGTCGGCGGCGACAGGGTCGAGGCTGAAGATGAGCCCCCCGAATTTTCCGGCCCAGCGGGCGTGGTACGATGGCCCCTTATGGAACTGGACGACGAGCGCGTCGAGGATCGTCAGGCGATGCCTGGACTTGACCGGCGGCGCGTCGAAGACCTCGGCGACAAAGGGGTCGCAGCGGCCGTCGTGGTACTTGTTGGGGTTGTGGATGGCCCCGAAATAATTCTTCAGTCCCGCCGTCACCCCGGCCAGGCCGTGGTCCTTAAGGATGGCCAGGCTGATCGAAGCGGTGACGAACTCGCTCTGGATCTTCGAGAAGAGGCTGCCCACGCCGAGGTGGGCGACGAGGTCCGGCCCGTAACCGACCCCGTCCGCATCGGTGCCGAAGACCTTGATCCCGCTCCGGCCCGCGGCCGGCGTGTACCCGGCCTCGCGAAGCTCCCGCGTCGTCCGGTCCCAGACGAAGAGGTTCTTCGCGGCGAGGCCGCTCCGCGCCAGCCACCCGGCCAGCGACAGCGCGACCTCCGGCCGCGTGCTGATGGCCCGGCCGCCGATCGTATTGATTTTGATGCCGACGCGATCGTCGGCCCGGAAGAGCGAGGGCACCATGGCCGCGCCGTCCGCCGTATCCGCAAGGAGGGCGAAGCCGCGGGCGAACATCCTCGTGACGACGGCCGGGTCGGGATCGCCCTCCGGGGTCCACGCTTTCGCGGACCTGACGATGACGACGCGCGCGCCGGCCATGATTATTCCATGATGGGCCTTTTGGAGAAACGTGTCAATCCGATGGCCGGAGTCCTGCCGCGGCTTTCGGGGAGGCGGCATCGGGCGGCTTGCCAAGACCGGTCCCCTCCGATATATTAGCCCTTGGATCTCGAAATGAGGAGGCGAATCATGACGAGCGCCCTGGACCGGAGAAGGCGGACCGTTCGGGCGGCGCTGGCCGTTCTCCTTATCCTGGGACCGTCCGCGGCGGCCGCCCAGACGCGCCCGGCCAGCCCCGAGCTGGCCTCGCTCGTCCCCAAGCTCGCGGCCTGGTCCCCGTCGGAAGCCCCAAGAAGCTACTTTCCGGACGACCTCTTCGAATACATCAACGGGGCGGCGGAGAGCTACCTGAGCTACGATTTCCGCGAGCTCCTCGTCGTCGACCTCGAGAAGAAGGGCACGGACGCCACGCTGACCGTGGAGATCTATGATATGGGCCTGCCGCTCAACGCGTTCGGCATCTTCGCAGCCGAACGGTACCCGGACAACAAGACCGTGGCCCTCGGCGACCAGGGCTACGTCGAGGGCGAGGCCCTGAACTTCCTGTCCGGCCGGTACTACGTGAAGATGCTCGGATTCGGACTTGGCGAGGCCACGGAAGCCGTCCTCGTGGAGGTCGGGGCCAAGGTCGATGGCGCGATCCAGCCCAAGGCAGGGCTTCCCGCGCTCGTGCGGGCCTTCCCCCCGGAGAACCTGGTCGCCCGGAGCGAGAGATACATCAAGCGGAACTTCATGGGCTACGAGTTCCTCAACGACGGCTATGTCGCGACGTACAGGTCGGGCGGCCGCGAGCTGGAGGGGTTCTTCATCGACGGGGGATCCGAGAAGGCCGCCGAGGGCTTGCTGGCCAAGCTCCTCGACGCCCTGGCCGCGGACAACCAGGCCGCGGAGAAGATCCCGGCCGGCCACCATGTCCGGAACCGCTATGGCCAGCACCTCTATATCGGCCGGGCCGGCGGGATCCTCTGCGGCGCGATGCGGGTCCCCGACGGCCTCGAGGCGGCGGGGGAATCGCTCCTCGATGCGGCGAAGGCCGGGCTTTCGAAGAGCCGGGCATCGAGATAGGGCCGTCCCGCCCGGAAAGCAGGGGACGACGTGGACGACGACAAGTTCTTTAAAGCGGCCTTCGCGATCGTCCTTCTCTTCGTCGCCGGCTTCGTTCTGAAGCTGGCCCGGCCCGTCCTGATCCCTTTCATCCTGGCCGTCTTCCTCTCCTACATCATCGATCCCGCGCTGACCTTCCTGACCCGTTGCCGCTGCCCCAGGCCGGGCGCCGTCGTGGCGGTGCTGGCGCTGATGGCCGTCTTCCTCTACCTCGTCGGCGTCCTCGTCTACTCGAGCGGCAAGGCGTTCGTTGTCGAGCTGCCGAAGTACCAGGACCGGCTGGCCGACGTGACCCGGATCCTGGAGAGGGGGCTGGGCCCGTTCAAGATCGACGTCCCCGCGGCCCTGAAGAGCCTCGACATCAATATGGTCGGGAGCGCCGTGCTCAAGGCCATCGGCCCGTTTTTCGAGATTCTCGGCAAGCTCTTCCTCATCTTTCTCTTTCTCGTGTTCATCGTCGCCAGACGGGGCCGGACGGACGCGAAGATCCCCGAGGCCCTCGGCGACGGGAACGCGGGCCGCGTCCGCGGCATCCTCGAGCGGATCAACTCGCAGGTGCGGAAGTACCTGGTCATCAAAACAGGGATCAGCCTCGCCAACGGCCTGATGGTCTATGCCGTCCTGAAGATCTTCGGGGTCGATTTCGCCGCCCTCTTCGGACTCCTGGCCTTCTTCCTGAACTTCATCCCCAGCATCGGGTCGCTCATGGCCGCGGTCCTCCGGGTCGGATTCGCCTTTTTCCAGTTCGGGACCTTTTGGACCCCGTTCTGGGTCCTGGTCATCACAGTGGGCCTCGATACGATCCTGGGCGATATGGTCGAGCCGCGGGTCATGGGCAAAGGGCTGGGCCTCAGCCCGCTCCTGGTCTTCTTCTCGCTGCTCTTCTGGGGGTGGCTCTGGGGGATCCCGGGGATGATCCTGTCGGTGCCGTTGACGGCCGTCATCAAGATCGTCTGCCAGAACGTGCCGGCGCTGCGGCCGGTGGCCGTCCTGATGGGGTCCTGACCGGGTCGTGGCGTCTACGGAAGGATCAGATCCCCAGCTTCGATGACGAAGGCTTCGGGCGAGATCCTCTTGATCTTCCGCCCGAAGAAGGCCTTGAGGGCCTTTTCCGCGGCCGACTGCTCCGCGCCCTTCTTGGAGGGCCCCTTCGATCTCCCCAGCACCTTCTCCCCGAGGCGGACCTCGATGACAAAGATCCGGTCGTGGGGCGGTCCCTTTTCGGAGAGGAGGCGGTAGACGGGCACGGGAAGCCCGGCTTTCTGGCAGATCTCCTGGAGCGCGGACTTGGAGTTGTTGATCGTTTGCGATTTCGTCCGCATGGGCGTCTTGGACGCTCCGAGAAGGCCGCAGAGGAAGTCCTTCGCGGCATCGAAGCCGCCGTCGAGATAGACCGCTCCGGCCAGGGCCTCGAAGGCGCCGGCCAGGATCGAGGACTTCTTCCGGCCGCCGCTCTTTTCTTCGCCCCGGCCGAGCAGGATGGCCTTGTCGAGCTTGAGCGCGCGGGCAAGCCGGGCCAGCGCCAGGGTGCTCGTCGCCGCCGCCTTGAGCTTCGAGAGCTCGCCTTCGCTTCTCTCCGGAAAAGCCTGGAGGAAGAACTCCGCGGCGATGAGCCCGATGACCGAATCGCCGAGGAATTCGAGCTGCTCGTTATCCTCCGGGGATTCCGGGCACTTTTCGTAAGCCAGAGAGCTGTGGGTCAGGGCCTTCTCGAGAAGGCGGCGGTCTTGGAAAGCATGGCCGACGGAATTCTCCAGCCGCTCGAGCCTTTTCGCGTCCCGGGTCATGGCCGCCCGGCGAATTCGCCGCCCTCGAAGGCGTAGACGATCCGGCCGCTCACGATGGTCATGACCGGCCCTCCCCGGAGGTTCCAGCGGTCGAAGGGCGTGTTCCGTCCCTTGGACTCGAAATGGTCCTTGTCGACCGTGACGGATAGCGCGGGATCGAGGACGGTCAGGTCGGCATCGGCGCCGGCGGCAATGCGGCCTTTGCCGGCCAGGCCGAGCAGGCGGGCCGGTCCGGAGGACAGGAGCTCGACGAACCGCCCCAGCGATATCACACCTGGTGCGACCAGGCGGTCGAGGACCAGGGAGACGGCCGTCTCGAGGCCGACGATACCGAACGGGGCCGCCGCGAACCCTCTGGCTTTCTCCTCGGCCGTGTGGGGGGCATGGTCGGTGGCGATGACGTCGATGGCGCCCGTCCTGAGCGCTTCGACCAGGGCGGCCCGGTCGGAGGAGGATCGCAAGGGCGGATTCATCTTGAAATTCGCGTCGGGCGCTCCGATGTCCTCGTCGGCGAGGAGGAGGTGGTGGGGAGTCGCTTCGGCCGAGACCCGGACACCCCGGGCCTTGGCCTCGCCGACCATGCGGACGCCGCCCGCCGTGGACAGGTGGGCGATGTGGACGGGGGTCCCGGCGGCTTCGGCCAGGATGATGTCGCGGGCGACCATGATCTCTTCCGCCGCCGGGGGGATGCCGGCGACTCCGAGGCGGGCCGCCGCAAGGCCTTCGTTGACGATCCCGCCCTCGGCGAGGGCCGGATCCTCGCAATGATCGATAACAAAGCGGCCGGCCGCGGCCGCCGACGCCAGGGCCCGGCGCATGAGCCGGCTGTCCGCGACGGGACGGCCGTCGTCCGAGAAGGCCGCCGCTCCCGCGGCGACGAGGCCCGCCATGTCGACGAGGTCGTGGCCGGCCGAGCCGGATGTGACCGCAGCAATGGGCAAGACATGGGCCAGGCCGGCCCGGCGGGCTTCAGCGATGATCCACGCCGTCGTCTCCCGGTTGTCGTTGACGGGCCGGGTGTTGGGCATGGCGCAGACGGTCGTGAAGCCGCCGCGGACCGCCGCGCGGACGCCCGTGAGGATGGTCTCTTTGGCCTCGCCGCCCGGCTCTCTCAAATGGACGTGCAGGTCGATGAGGCCGGGGACGACCGTGAGGCCGCTGAGATCGATCGTCCGCTCCGCGGCGGCGTCGAGGCGGGGCCCGACCGCGGCGATCCGGCCGCCATCCAGGAGGACATCGAGAAGACCGTCGAGGCCGCCGGCCGGGTCGACGACGCGGCCGCCGCGGAGGAGGATCACCGGTTCCTCGCCCCGCCGATCTTGACCGGTTCGGCGATGACGATCTCCTCGCAGCCGTCGGTCTCCTTGAGCCGGACCCGGACGGTTTCGCGGCGGGAGGTCGGCAGGACCTTGCCGACGTAATCGGGGCGGATGGGCAGCTCGCGGTGGCCCCGGTCGACGAGGACGGCGAGCTGGATCGATTGCGGCCGGCCGCGGTCGATGAGGGCGTCCATGGCGGCGCGGATCGTGCGTCCGGTCATCAGGACGTCGTCGACGAGGATGATGTCCTTCTTGATGACGGAAAACCCGAGCTCCGCCTCGTCGAGAGAAGCCTTGGCCCGTCCGGCCGGCACGTCGTCCCGATAGCGGCTGATGTCGAGCAGGCCCACGGGGATCTTGACGCCCTCGAGGCCCTCGACCAGCTGGGCGATGCGGTCCGCGATGGCCTTGCCCCGGGGCTTTACCGCGACGATGACCAGGCTCTTGAGGGTCCTGTTCCGCTCGATGATCTCGGTGGCGACGCGGGCGAGGACGCGGCGGATCCTGGTGGCGTCCATGATTCGGGCTTTGGTCTTTTCAACCATATGGCGGCTCCTGGAGCGGGAAATCCTGCCCCTTGAACATGCCCGAACCCCGCCGAAAAGTCAACCCTGCAGGGCGAGCCAGGCCCGGGCGGCCTCGATGTCCCGGCCGATGCGGGCTGCCAGGATGCCGGCGCTCGCGAACGTGCGCGTAGGGCGGAGCTTGCGCAGCATGCGAATCGTCACCGAAGCCCCGTAAAGCGAGCCCCGGAAGTCGAAAAGCAGGGTTTCGACGCTCAAGGGATGGGGTCCGAAGGTCGGATTGGTCCCGATGCTCGTGACCGAGGGATAGGCCTTCCCCCGATAGACGGTCTCCGAAACGAAGACCCCCCGGGGCAGGATCTCGTTCGGCGTCTCGAGGTTGGCTGTCGGGAATCCGAGGCGGCGGCCCCGCCGCTGGCCGCAAACGACCCGGCCCGAGATCTCATAGGGGCGGCCCAGAAGCCGGGCGGCCTCCTCGACCCGGCCGCGGCCGAGCAAGCGGCGCACGGCTGTCGAGCTGACGGTCAGGCCGTCCAGGACGACCGGATTTACGACGTGGATGCCGAGCCCGGCGCGCCGGCCGAGCCGCCGCAGGAGGGCGACACCGCCGCCCCGGCCCCGGCCGAAGCGGAACCCCCGGCCGACAACGACGTCCTCCGCCCCGAGCTTGCCGCAGAGGATCTCGCCGACGAAGCTCGAAGCGCCGAGGCGGGCGAAAGCCCGGTCGAAGGGAACGACGACCACGGCGTCGACGGAGGCTTCGCGAAGCCTGGCCAGGCGCTGGTCCGGCGAATCGATCATCCGCACCGATCTCTTGCCGAGGGCCCGTTCGGGGTGAGGGTCGAAGGTCAGGACGAGGGAGCTGAGGCCGCGTTGGCCGGCCAGACGGCAGAGCCGGGCGATGATCCGCCGATGGCCGAGGTGGAGGCCGTCGAAATTGCCGACGGCCACGGCCGCCGGCCGGGCGTCGAGGCGGGGATCGTCGAGGCCGCGGTAAACGACCATCCGCCTACATCTTCACGAGATCGGCCTTCTGTAAATAGGCGAGCTTGAGCTGGTCGAGGACCCCGTCGAGGAACTGCTGCTCTTCGGCCTCAAGGTTCCCCTTGGTCCGGTCCTTGAGCAGGTCGAGGAGGTCGATGTTCCTTTTGGCCAGCTGCAGGTTTTCCGTCTTCTCGCCGGTCCCGGGGTCCTCCACGAGGCCAAGCTGGACGAGCGTCGGGAAGTAGAGAAGGATGATGATCGAGCTGAACTCGAGAGGCGGCAGGAATTCCGGTCCGCCGGGCGCTTCCCGGCCTTCCGGGGCTTTCGGATCGTCTTCGGTCATGGCGCAGTCCTTTGTCTGGCGGCCGGACCCATCTTTTTGCGGAGCACCAGGGCCGCCTTGATGAATTCGTCGAGATCGCCGTCGAGGACGCGGTCGGTATCGCCGGTCTCGACCCGGGTGCGCAGGTCCTTGATCATCCGGTAGGGATGGAGGACGTAGGAGCGGATCTGGTTGCCCCAGGCGATGTCGGATTTGGCGTCTTCGAGCTTTTCCAGCTTCGCGTCCTGCTTCATCTTTTCGAGCTCGTAGAGGCGGGCCTTGAGGATCTTCATGGCCATGGCCTTGTTTTTGTGCTGGGAGCGCTCGTTCTGGCACTGGACGACGATGCCGGTCGGGATGTGGGTGATGCGCACGGCGGAATCGGTCCGGTTGACGTGCTGGCCGCCGGCGCCCGAGGCGCGGTAGGTGTCGATGCGGATCTCTTCGGGATTGATGTCGATCTGGATGTCCTCGTCGATGTCGGGATAGACGAAGACCGCGGCGAAGGACGTGTGCCGCCGCTTGGCCGCGTCGAACGGCGAGATGCGGACGAGGCGGTGCACCCCGGTCTCCTGGCTGAGGTTGCCGAAGGCGAAGTCGCCCTCGAAGCGGACGGTGGCGCTCTTCAGCCCCGCCTCTTCCCCCGGCTGGTGGTCGAGGACCTCGGCCTTGAAGCCCCTGCGCTCGGCGTAGCGCATGTACATCCGCAGGAGCATCTGGGCCCAGTCCTGGGATTCCGTCCCCCCGGCGCCCGGGTGAATGGTCAGGATGGCGTTGCGCGGATCATCCTCCTCGAAGAAGAGCGCCCGGAGCTCGGCCTCCTGCAGCTCCCTTTCGAGGCGGCCCACGGCGGTGTTGACGTCGGCGTCGACACTCTCGCCCTCGGCGGCGAGCTCGGCGAGGACCTCGAGATCCTCTTTCTGGACGAGGATCCGCTTGAAGAACTGGATGTCCTTTTCGAGGAGCTTTTTCTTTTGTTGAAGGGTTTGGGAGGCCTTCTGGTCCTGCCAGACCTCGGGCGAGGCGAGCCGGGCGTTTATCGACTCCAGATCGGCATTCTTGTGATCGAGGTCAAAGAAAACCTCGGACCTCTTCGACTTTCGCGAAGAGGCCGGTCAGCTGGGTCTTGAGGTCGAGTGATCTGTTATCGGCAGGTGTCATGGCGTCTGTGTCCCTTCGCGGTCTTGATGGTCAGTCCTGGACGATCCGGAAATCGGTGGTCTTCCCGGCGGCCGTGTTCAGCTTGTCCAGCAGGCTGACGGCCCGGTCCCGGGACGCGTAACCCCCCAGCCTGACCCGGTACCAGGTCTTGGTGTCGGCGGGCCGGGGATCGGCAACGACCGCGGTGTATCCCTGTTTCCGGTAACGGTCGGCGGCCGCCTGGGCCTGGGCCCTCACCGTGAAGGCGGCCACCTGCACGTAATACAGGCCGCTGGATGTCGCGGCCGGCGGCTTTTCGGCCGGGGCCTTGGCGGCCGCAGTCTCCTTGGCCGGGGTCTTGAGCGCTGAGGCGTCCGCGGCAGGCGGCCGGGACGTGCCGGGGTCCGGGGTCATCGTTGCGGCCCCGGAGGCCGTCTCGGCCGGGGTGGGCCGGACCGGAGGCTCCTTGACGGGTTCGGGGATCTGCTGCGTGACGATCCGGGTCGGGGCGGCGACGCCGGCCTGCTTCTTGCCGACCGAGACGCCGAGCAGGAATATGAAAACGCCCAGGGCGAGGATGCCGAGGAAAATGACGACGAGCAGGCTGCTCGAGACCTGAATCTCCCGGAAATCTTTATTTTTCATCAGCTCTGTTTTTCTCCTGGCTCTTATCGTACGAGAAAGCCCTCAAGATTTCCAGCGGGAGCGGAAAAACGATCGTCGAGTTCTTTTCCGTGGCGATCTCGGTCAGCGTGCCCAGAAAGCGGAGCTGGAGTGCCTGGGGGTTCCGGGAGATGATGTCGGCGGCCTGGGTCAGCTTGTCGGCGGCCTGGAATTCGCCGTCGGCGTGGATGACCTTGGCCCGCCGCTCGCGCTCGGCCTCGGCCTGCTTGGCGATGGCCCGGATCATGTTCTCGGGCAGGTCGACCTGCTTCATCTCGACGAGCTGGACCTTGATGCCCCAGGGATCGGTATGCTGCTCGATGATCTCCTGGAGGCGGAGGTTGAGCTTCTCGCGCTCGGAAAGGAGGTCGTCGAGGGGGACTTGGCCGAGGAGACTGCGCAGGGTCGTCTGGGCGAGCTGGGACGTGGCGTAGATGTAGTCCTGGACCTCGATCACGCACTTGAGCGGATCGATGACCCGGAAGTAGAGCACGGCGTTGACCTTAACCGTGACGTTGTCCTTGGTGATGACGTCCTGGGGAGGGATGTCCATCGTGATGAGCCGCAGGCTGATCCGGACGATGCGGTCGATGGGGGAGAAGACGAGAATGAGACCGGGCCCTTTGGGCTGGGGGAGGAGACGGCCGAGACGGAAGATGACGCCGCGCTCGTACTCCCTCAGGACCTTGATCGAATTCAGGATGTACAGGACGACCAGCCCGACGACGATGATGGGATAGGTGATCATGATGCTCTCCTTATCAGGCCTTGCCGACCTTGATCTTGAGTCCTTCGAGGAATCCGATGACTTTGACCTTTTCGCCCGCCAGGACGGGCTCCGCCGCTTCCGCTTCCCAGAGCTCGCCGTGGACGAAGACCCGACCCGCGGGGGAGAGGTCGGTCCGGGCCGTCCCGGTTTCGCCGATCAGGCCCTCGCGCCCCGAAACGGGGCGGCGGCGGTGGGCCTTGAAGACCAAGGTGAGGAGGAAAAGGACGATCGCGGACAGGCCGAGAACGACGGGCAGGACGAAGCCCAGGCTCGGCCGGAGCTCGGCGATGGGGGCCTTGACGAGCATGAGCGAACCGATGATCATGGCGGCGATCCCTCCGACGGCCAGCATGCCGAAGCTCTGGACCTTGATTTCGAGGATGAAAAGGATGACGGCCAGGAGGATAAGGCCGAGGCCGACGTAGTTGATGGGCAGGATTTGAAAAGCGAAAACGGCCAGGAGGAGCGAGATGCCCCCCAGAACGCCGGGCAGGACGGCGCCAGGATGGGAGAACTCGAAATAGAGCCCCAGGAGCCCGATCATGAGCAGGATGTAGGCGAGGTTCGGGTTGGCGATGGTCAGGAGGAACCTCTGCCGGGCGCTCATGGGCAGATCGACGACCGGCTTGCCGGCGAGGGCGAGCCGTCGCTCGGAGCCGTCGAAGCGCTTGATCGTCCGGCCGTCGAGCCGGGCGATGATCTCCTGCTCGGAGGCGGCGACGAGGTCGATCAGGCCGCCGTCGAGCGCTTCTTTCTCTGTATAGGAGAGGCTCTTGCGGACGGCGTCTTCGGCCAGGCTCACGTTCCGGCCGCGCTTATCGGCGATCGTGCGGACGTAGGCCGCTGCGTCGTGGGTGACCTTCTCCGCCATCGTCTCGTCCATCGCCTGGCCCGTCAGCGAGATGCCGACGGGGTGGGCCGAGCCCGTGCTCGTGCCCGGGGCCATGACGAAGACGTCGCAGGCGAGAGCGATGAAGAAGCCCGCCGAAGCGGCCCGGGATCCCGACGGGCCGACGAACGCGGCCACCGGGGTCCGGGCGTTGACGATGGCCCCGATGATCTCCCGCATCGAGGTGTCGAGCCCGCCGGGGGTGTCGAGCGTCAGGATGACCAGTTCGGCGCCGGCGCGGTCGGCCTTGTCCAGGGCCTTGACGATGTATTCGGACGTGATCGGATGGATGGGCGCGTCGACCTTGATCTTGATGACGTCGGCGTAACCGAGGGCGGGCCCCAGGAGGGATAAGGCGAGCAGGATTTTGGCTCTCACGGCAACCTTATTATAGGAACTCGCCCGGGTCAAAGTCAACCGCCCGAGGCCCGCCGAGTTTGTGCTTGACTTTTTATTTTCAATAAATTAAATATAGTATTCGTTTCCGCTGAAGGAGTGACTCCGATGATCAAGAACGATATCGCCTTGGCGATCGAGAAGAAGACCGAATTCAACAGGGCCAAAGCCCTGTCGATCGTCGAGGCCGTTCTGGAGTCGCTCAAAACCGCCCTCGCGAACAGGGAAAAGGTCGAGATCCGCGGCTTCGGGAGCTTCAAGGTCGTGGCCAAGAAGACCGGTTTCGGGCGCGACATCCGCCGTCAGAAGCAGATCCGCATCGAGAAGGGCCAGCGCATCAAGTTCCGGCCCGGCCAGGAGCTGAAGACCCTGCTATCCAAGGCCAAGACCTCTTAAGCAAGAAGGGGTCAAACCTACACGTTTTTAACTTTCCCCTTTTTATCCTCGTGTCCGCTTCGAGCCGAGGGGGATCCGTTAAAAACGTGTAGGTTTGACCCCATCTTTCTTAGTTCGGCGTCGACGGCCAGCCGGGCGTAGAGCCGTTCCGCCTCTTCGACCGTTTCTGCCAGCGTCCCCGACGTATCGACGGCATAATCGGCGTGGCGCAGCTTGTCCCGGACGGGCATCTGGGAGCCGATCTTCCGCATGGCGGCCGCCCGGCCAATCCCGTCGCGTTCCCGGAGTCGCCGGATCTGGTCGTCCTTGCGGCAGTGGACGACGACGACGCGGTCGAAGTGCTCGACATACCCCGCTTCGATCGTCAGGGCGGCCTCGACGACGAAGATGCGGGCGCGGCCTTCGCGCTCCAGCCGGCGCACCGCCCGTTCCTGGGCGGCCAGAACGAGCGGGTGGATGAGCCCGTTGAGGAAACGGCGGGCCGCCGGATCGGAAAAGACGATCCCGCCCAGGACGGACCGGTCGATCGTCCGGTCGGAGCGGAGGATCGAGGGCCCGAAGCGGGCCGCGATCTTCTTCCAGGCGGGACGACCGGGGAGCATCAGGTCATGGGCCGCCTCATCGGCGGAGTAGAGGACACAGCCTTTCGCGGCGAGGATGCGGGCGACGACGGATTTCCCGCAGGCGATCCCTCCGGTCAGGGCGACGCGGAGGACGCTATTTCTTCTTGGCCGCTTTCTTGACGGGGACGACCTTGAACAAGTCATCACTGAACCGCACGGCGACGCCCTGGCGTTTCGCCTTTTTGTCGGGCTTTTCCAGGCGGACGGTGATGCCGCCGATGCGCAGCCTCAGCTTCTTGCCGTCGGCCAGCTTCTCCGGCAGCTCGATATAGAGGTTGAGCTTGGAGCCGACGACGACCCCGGAGTCCAAGGAAAAATAGGCGCCGCCGGACGAGATGTTCTCGAGCTGCGTCTCCTCTTTGAACTTGGCGCCGTCGGCGAGGCTTCCCTCGATGAGCGTTTCCAGGGGGAAATCGAACCGCCATTCCCGGCGGCGGTTGACTTCCACGTCCTCGGGGACGGGTTTGGTCTTCTTCTTCGGGGCGGCTGTCTTTGTCATGGCGTCCTCGCTTCCTCGCTTTAGAAGAGGGCCGAATTGATGGCGTAGAGCGCCAGCTGGAGGCGGCTGTGGGTGTCGAGCTTGGCGTAGATGCTCTTGATGTGCGACCGCACCGTGTTCTTGCTGATGAACATCAGCTCGGCGATCTCGTCGTTGCTCTTGCCCTGGCCGATCAGGCGCAGGACCTGGAACTCGGTCGGGGTGAGCTGGTCCAAGGTCTTCTCTTTGAGCTCCCGCCCGACGACCGAGATGATGCGGTCCATGATGCTCGACATCTTGTCCCGGGGCAGCCAGATCTCGCCCTTGCGGACGGCGCGGACGGCTTCCGGGAGCTGGGACGAGGCGTCGTTGAGGTCGAAGTAGCCGCGGGCCCCGGCGTTGATGAGGTTGACGATCTCCTCGTGGGCGGGGATGCTGCCCATCAGCAGCAGCTCCGAGCGGCCCTGGGCCTTGGCGAGCTCGCGGATGGCCTTGCAGATCTCCCGGAGGTTCGGCAGGGCCTCCATGTGGGCGAAGAGGATGACCTGGGGTTTGAGCTTCCTGATCGAATCCATGAACGATTCGATCGTGTTCTTCTCGATGTTCAGGATCTCCAGGTCCGCGTCCGCTTCGAGCGCCCGCAGGATGCCCGCGAGGATGATGTCGGAAGGGCAAAAGACTAGGAGGGTGATCTTCGAGTCAGACGTCACGGGGATCTTTTTTTTCTCCATGCTGCTCTCGGCCCCTTTGGGATTTTTGGATGATTTCGGTGGTTTATCCATCGGGTTAGCCGAATCATATGCAATCGTTGACGGCTTGTCAAGCCGATGGGTGACACCCGGAATCGCCGAGCGAGAGGAGAGGAGGGCAGGATCGACGAGGGCGATTCGGGGGTGAGGGGGGTGAGGCGGGGCCGCAGATCTTACGCCGGAGGCAGGCTGTTCGGGTGGAGCCGGAAGCCGCGGTCGAGGCGGACGACGACGAACTGCGTCTTGTCGGCCTGCTCCTCCAAGCGGACGTAGACCACCGCCCCCGATAGGACCATGCGCAGCGGCGCCTCGAGGATGAGGGTCCTGGGGATGTCCAGGAACAGGGTCACGCGGGAATCGATCATCAGGCGGGCCTTGATCCGCAGAGAGACCTCCTGGGCGCTGATGCCGCAGACCGACGTCTTCTCCTCGAACTTCCGGCCCGTCGCGTCGAGGCCCTTGACCAAGGCCGGAAGAGAGAGCTCGAAGGATCGCTCCCTCTTTCCGGCCCTGGCCACGCCTTGGATGGAGGGATCATGAAGAGACTTGGCCATTTCCATATCGCCCTGCATTTTCACAGCTGCGGGCCACCCGGACAATCGCTATTTGTGGGGAATCGCGGGGTCATATTCCGCCCGGATTTCTCACCGTCAGGGGCTAGGCGTTCAGGATGGCGCCGGCAGTCCGGCCCGCCGGTCAAGCGTTGTCCGCCTGGATGAGATAGCGGGACTCGAGGCGGATGGCCACCTGCGGCGGGGATCCTTCCGCCTCGGCGGCATCGACGTCGATGATCGTGCCCTTGACCACGAGCGTGAGGTTCCGGCCTTCCCCGAGCTTGGGCGGGAGGTTGATCGCCAACTTGAGCCGGGAACCCAGGGACACGGGGCTCCGGAGGGGAAAGAGAGCGCCCTGGTGGCTCATGAACAAGAGGGTCGTCCTCTCGCTGAAAAAGGACCCACTGGGGTCGGGTCCCTCGACACTCATGGGCAGGGAGAGCTTGAAACCCCGCTCGGCCGGACGATGCCGGAAGGGCCTGGACTCCCACGAGTTCCTGCTCAGCATAGCGCCTTCCTTTTCCTTTGAAATTGGCGAGACCAGAATCGCACGGCCCCCCGGGGCCGGTCAATCACCCCTTAAGGTGAAGATGTGGGGGATATTCGCCCGGCGCTTCCTTGACAATTCGGGGGGGGGCCGCTAGAATCGTAAAACGCTCAAAGACAAGGAGATGAGGTGAACGAGTCAGACCGACAGGTCAAGCAGATCACGCCGAAGAGCGTGGATTTCTCGAAATGGTACGTCGAGATCGTTCAGAAAGCCGAGCTCGCCGATTATACGCCGATGAAAGGGATGATGGTCATCCGGCCGCACGGCTACGCCGTCTGGGAGAATGTCCAGAGGGCCCTCGACGTTCGCATCAAGGCCTCCGGGCACATGAACGCCTATTTCCCGCTGTTCATTCCCGAGAGCTTCCTCCAGAAGGAGGCGGAACACGTCCAGGGCTTCTCGCCGGAAGTCGCCTGGGTTACCATCGGCGGCAAGGAGGAGCTCGAGGAAAGGCTGGCGGTCCGGCCGACCTCCGAGGCCATCATCGGCCACATGTACGCCAAGTGGATCAAGTCCTGGCGGGACCTGCCCGTTCTCATCAACCAGTGGGCCAACATCGTCCGCTGGGAGAAGGTGACGAGGCCCTTCCTCCGGACGACGGAGTTCCTCTGGCAGGAAGGCCATACCTGCCACGAGACCGCCGAAGAGGGTGAGGCCGAGACGCTGAAGATCCTCGAACTCTACCGCGACGTCTGCGAGTCTGAGCTGGCCATCCCCGTTCTCTCGGGCCGCAAGTCCCTCAGCGAGAAGTTCGCCGGGGCCTCGATGACCTATGCCGTCGAGGCCCTGATGTCCGACGGGAAGGCGCTCCAGATGGCGACATCCCACAACCTCGGGCAGCACTTCTCCAAGGCCTTCGACATCAAGTTCGAGGACCGCAATCAGACGCTCCAGTACGTCTGGCAGACCTCATGGGGCATGACGACCCGGACGATCGGCGCTCTGATCATGGTCCACGGCGACGATTCGGGCCTGCGCTTCCCGCCCCGGATCGCGCCCGTCCAGGTTGTGGTCGTGCCCATCTCCATCGGCAACTGGAAGGAGACCGTCCTTCCGGCCGCCGAGGCCGCCGTCGACGGGCTGAGGAAGGCCGGGGTCCGGGCCGCCATCGACGCCCGCGAGGAGGCGACACCGGGCTGGAAATTCTCCGAATACGAGATGCGGGGCGTGCCCCTTCGCGTCGAGATCGGCCCGCGCGACGTCAAGGCCGGCCAGGCCGTGCTCGCCCGCCGCGATACGAAGGCCAAGGAGACCGTCCCGCTGGCCGCGCTCGGCGCCCGCGTCCCGGCGCTGCTCGACGAGATCCAGGCGGGCCTCCTGGCCCAGGCCCGGGCGTTCCTCGAAGCGAACATCCGAGACGCCGCCGACTACGCGTCCTTCAAGGACACCATCGAGAACCGCCGCGGTTTCGTCCGGGCGCCCTGGTGCGGCGGAGAGGCCTGCGAAGCCCGGATCAAGGCGGAGACCATGGCCACGATCCGGATCATCCCGCTCGACGACGCGGAGGCCGGGACGAGCGAGCCCTGCATGGCCTGCGGCGGCAAAGGCCAGGTCCGGGCCTATTTCGCCCGCGCTTACTGACGCAAGCCGTCCGGAAGGGCAGGGGAGGCCCCCCATTGAACGGTGAATACGCGCGCGAGCGCCGGATGATGACGGAGTCCCAGATCCGGGCCCGGGGCGTCGGCGACCCTCTCGTCCTCGCCGCCATGGCCGCGGTCCCGCGCCACGTCTTCGTTCCCGAAGGCCTGCAGGTAAGAGCCTATGCCGATGAGCCGCTGCCGATCGGCAACGGCCAGACGATCTCACAGCCCTACATCGTCGCCTACATGACGGAAGCGCTCGGGCTGCGCGGCGGGGAAAAGGTCCTCGAAGTCGGGACCGGCTCGGGCTACCAGACCGCCGTCCTGGCCGAGATCGCGGGGGCCGTTTGGACGATCGAGATCGTCCGGACGCTCGCCGGGCGGGCCCGGGCGGCTCTCGACGGACTGGGCTACACCAACATCCAATACCGCATCGGCGACGGTTCGGCGGGCTGGCCCGAAGCCGCGCCTTTCGAGGCCATCATCGTCACCGCCGCCGCGCCCGTGATGCCCCTCGAGCTCGAAGGCCAGCTCGCGGCCGGCGGCCGCATGATCATCCCGGTCGGCACGGACGTTCAGGAGCTGATCCTGGTTCGGCGGACGAAAAAGGGGATCGAGAGGGCCAGGCTACTGCCCGTGCGATTCGTCCCGCTCGTCTAGAAAACCGGCCGCCGGGTTCCGCACGCGGTCTCAGTCCTTCTCGCCGTAGTAAACGATCTTGGGCGGTTTCTTTGGGTCCTGACCGAAGAAGAACAGCCACTTGTCGTGGCTTTCCTGGTCGTTATAGATCTTAATGGACTTGTTCGTCGACGTGCTGACGACGCCGAGGATCTGGGGGCCCTTGATGGCCGGCAGGGCCCGCTCGGGCGCGACCAGGATCTCCTGGACGGATTGGCCGGTCCCCGAGATCCCCGCGGACGCTCCTCGAGAAGCCCTCGTCGCGGCGCTCATCGATCCCCCGCCCGATGTCAGGATGACGTTCCACTGGCCGTCGAGGGAGAAGGGGTCCCTGTAGAGCCGCCGGATGCATTTCTTGTCGAGCAGCTCCTTCAGGCTGGCCGGGTAGCGGCCGGGGTTCTTCTGGATGAAGACGCGGACGGCTTCCGCATACTGCTTGCCGCGGAAGATGAGCTCCTCCTCTTTTTCCCGCTGGAGCTCGGTCTGCCAGACGGGTACGGCGACGAGCAAGGCGAGGGTGATGACGAAGACGGCCATCATCAGGATGATGAGGGCATATCCCGGAGCCCCGGGCCGGTCACCAGGTGTTGTAGGGCGATCCATCGATCGGAGAGACGTCCTCAGATCCGGATTTCACGTCGATGATCCCGGGGATCTCGGTCATCATGGGGTTCTCGGGCGAGGGGAGCTCGTGGACCTCCACCCAGCTCGTCGTCAGGCGGGTCATCGGGTCCACGGGGATGGACCGGAGGTAGCTGTCCTGGACGAGGGCCTGGAGGGAGGCCGGGTACTTGCCCTTGTCCTGGGCATACTGGTCGATGAGCTTGCGCAGGGTGAACAGGTTCTCCTTGAGCACGGCCTCGCGGGCCTTGACGGTGGCCGACTTGTATTGAGGCAGGCCCAGGCCGATCAGCAGGCCGATGATGCTCAGGACGATGATGAGCTCGATGAGGGTGAAGCCGCGCTCACCAGTCCCTGTACTTGGTCCCGTCGAGGGCCACGGCCTGGCTCTTCGTGTAGACATCGTACACATTCTCCTCTCCCCAGACGTCCGAATCGAAGTCGTCCTGGTAGGATCTCAGCCCCCAGTCAGAGGTGCCGGTCATGGGGTCTTTGGGGATGCGGCGGAGGAACTTGACCATCTTCTTGGCCCCCGCTTTGCCCTCGGCGTCCTTGTCCTGGATCTCGATGCCCTTGACCAGGTCCTCCAAGGTAGGCGGATAGCCTTCCGTGTCCTCCTCGACCTCGAACTTCTTCTCGTCCGCGAGCTTTTTCCAGGCGTCGATCGCCTCGCGCATCAGCCGCAGGGAGCGCTGGAGCTCGATCTCGCTCTGGCGCTTGAAGGCCGTCCGGCCGACCGGCAGGGCGGACAAGGCCAGAATGGCGATAAGCGCGGTGACGACGATCATCTCCGCGATGGTGAAGCCGGCCCCGTTGTGTTTAAGGAACATCGTCATCCCGGCCCGCCGCGCCCGGCGCGGGGGCCGTCATCGATTATAGGCCAACGGCCGCTGAAATCAATACCGGCCGCGCCCGCCCCTGTCCCGGCCGCCGCGCCTGTCGGGGCCGTGCTCGCGGGGATAGTGCTGCGGGGCCGGCGGCCGCGGCGTCGAGTCGGGATTCTCCCCGCCGCCTTCTTCACAGGCCTTCTTGCTCAGGCGGATCTTGTTGTCGGCCGGGTCGATGCTGACGACCTTGACCGTCACGGTGTCGCCGAGATGGAGGGCGTCGTGGATGCTGGCGATCCGATAAGGGGCGACCTCGGAGATGTGGAGGAGCCCGACCAGGTTGGGCATGATCTCGACGAAGGCGCCGTACTCCTCGAGCCGGACGATCTTGCCGGTGTAGACCTTGCCGAGCTCGGCCTCGGCGGTGAGGTCGAGGATCATCTGCTTGGCCGCCTCGGCGGCGGACATGTCGGTCGAGGCGATGAGGATCTTGCCGTCCTCCTCGATGTCGATCTTGGCCCCGGTCTGGCTGATGATCTTCTTGATGATCTTGCCGGCCGGTCCGATGACATCGCCGACTTTCTCTGGGTTGATGTTGAGAATGAGGATCCGCGGCGCGTAGACCGAGATGTCCGGACGCGGCGCGGCGATCGTCTCCTTCATCTTGTCCAGGACCTTGAGCCGGGCCGTCTTGGACTTGGCCATGATCTCGCGGAGCATGGGAAGCGTGACGCAGGGGATCTTGAGGTCGAGCTGGATGGCGGTGACGCCCTTCTCGGTCCCGGCCATCTTGAAGTCCATGTCGCCGAAGTGGTCCTCGAGACCGGCGATGTCGGTCAGGATGACGTAGCCGTCAGGGCCCATGACCAGGCCCATGGCGATCCCGGCGACGATCATCTTGAGCGGCACGCCCGCGTCCATCAGGGCCAGGACGCCGCCGCAAACGGTGGCCTGCGAGGAGGAGCCGTTGCTCTCCAGGATGTCCGAGACGATGCGGATCGTGTAGGGGAAGGTCTCGACATCGGGGATGGCCGGCAGGATCGATTTCTCGGCCAGGGCGCCATGCCCGATCTCGCGGCGCCCGGGGCCCCTCAGGAAGCCCACTTCGCCGACCGAGAACGGCGGGAAGTTGTAGTGGAGCATGAACCGCTTCTTGGATTCCTCGCCCAGGCTGTCGAGCCGCTGGGCGTCTTCGAAGGTCCCCAGGGTGACCGTGGCCAGGGCCTGGGTTTCGCCCCGGGTGAACAGGGCCGAGCCGTGGGTCCGGGTCAGGAGGCCGATCTCGCTGGTGATCGGGCGGATGTCGTCGAAGCCCCGCCCGTCGGTCCGTAGCTTCTTCTGGAGGACGAGCTCGCGGAAGAGCTTTTCTTCGAGCTTGGAGAAGCACTCTTTGGTCTGGAGCCTGTCCTCGAGGTTCTCCTCAGGGATCAGGGCCAAGGCGGCCTCGCGGACCGCCTTGAGGGCGGCCTCGTTGGCCTTCTTGCCGCGCACCTGCATGGCCTCGAGGAGGGCGGGCCCGTGCTCGCGCTCGACCTGGGCCAGCTTCTCCGTATCGACGGCCTTGGCGGTGAACTCGCGCTTCTTGATGCCGAGCCGGGCGAAGAGGTCCTTCTGGGCCCGGATGATCTGCTGGTTGGTTTCGTGGGCGAGGGCCAGGCCCTCGAGGACCTGTTCCTCGTCGATCTCCTTGGCCCCGGCCTCGATCATGATGATGCCGTCCTCGTTGCTGACGACCGTCATGTTGACGGGGCTGCGGTCGAACTCGTCGTCGGTCGGGTTGGCGACGAAGCGCCCGTCGACGAGGCCGACCTTGACCGCGCCGAGGGGCGTCGTGAAGGGGATGTCGGAAAAGTAGAGGGCGGCCGAGGCGCCGATGACGCCGAGCGTGTCGGGCTCGTTTTCGAGGTCGGCCGAGAGCAGCAGGCCGACGATCTGGGTGTCGTAGAAGTAGCCCTCGGGGAAGAGCGGCCGGATGGGCCGGTCGATCAGGCGGGCGATCAGGATCTCTCGCTCCGAGGGACGGCCTTCGCGCTTGAAGAAGCCGCCCGGGATCTTGCCCGCGGCGTAGGTGTTCTCGCGGTAATCGACGATGAGGGGCAGGAAGTCCTTGCCTTCCTTCAGCTCCTTGCGGGAGGTCGCCGTGACCAGCATCATCGTGTCGCCGTAGCGGAGAAGGGCCGAGCCGTCGGCCTGCTTGGCGATCTTGCCGATGTCGATGGTCAGGGTGCGCTTGTTGATCTCTAGACTGATAGTGTGGGACATGGGGGGTTCCTTTGGAGGCCGGGCCTACTTGCGCAGGCCGAGCTTCTGGATGAGCTTTTCGTAGCGGCTGACATCTTGTCTCTTGATGTACTCGAGGAGCCGCTTTCTCTGCCCGACCAGCTTCATGAGGCCGGCCCGGGAGTGGAAGTCCTTCTTGTGGTCGCCGAAGTGCCTGACGAGCAGATTGATCCGCTCCGTCAGCAAGGCGACCTGGATCTCAGGCGACCCCGAATCTGTGGGATGGGCCTGGTTGTCCTTGACGATCTTCGTCTTCTGTTCCTTGCTGATCACGCTTTTCTGTTCTCCTGATGTTTTTTCCGGCGTATTCTACCAGAAAATGGGGGGAATGACAATGCTTTCCTGGATTTTCGGGCGTGGCGGGGGAGAGGCCCCCGGAAATTCAGGCGGACAGGGCCTTTTTGCGGGCCAGGAGCTGGAGGGCGTATTTCGAGACGAGTCCGCCCTGCTTCTCCCGGCACTCGGCCAGCTCGGCCTCGATCTCGGCCAGGGTCAGGGCGTTCATCTTTTTTCTCTTCGGGGTGGTTTCCTGCTTTTCGTCGGCCATCTGTCGATCCTTTCGGGTGTTCCGGCCGGGGCTTCAAGGCGCCCGGGAGCGTTAATCTACCAGAAACCCCCCGGGAAGGCAAATCGCCGGGACGGCAGGGGGAGCGGGGCGGGTTTACTCCCGGCCGCATTTTGGCTATGATGCGCGTGATATGGATACGATAAAACGAAGGGCATTCATCCAAGGCGCGCTGAAGACCGCGGCCGTGGCCTCGGCCGGGGGCGCCGGCCTCCTCCTCCAGGGTTGCAGCAAGGGCAAGGACCTGGATCTGCTCATTGCCGGCGGACTGGTCTTCGACGGAACGGGCGGACCCCCCGTCCGTGCGGACGTCGGCATCTCGGGGAACGCCATCCGGGTGGTCGGCCGGGTCCGGCGGTCCCGGGCCGCGGCCGTGATCGAGGCGGACGGCCTGGCCGTTTCGCCGGGCTTCATCGACGTCCACGATCACACCGACACCGGCCTTCTCGTCAATCCCCGGGCCGAAAGCGCGGTCCGCCAGGGGGTAACCACGCTGGTCAGCGGACAGTGCGGCGGGTCTCCTTTCCCGCTGACGGACGAAGGTGCCGCGGAGATGAGCGACTCGCTCCGCAAAGAATACGGCCTGAGCGCCGGATGGAGGGATCTGCCCGGCTTCCTGGCCGCGGTCGAAAAAACGGGCGCCGCGCTCAACTATTCGACCTTCGTCGGCCACGGCACGGTGCGGGCCGCCGCCATGGGCAGCGACGATCGTCCCGCGACGGCGGAGGAGCTCGAGACGATGAAAGCCTTCGTGGCGGACGCCATGGCCGGCGGCGCCCTCGGCCTGTCGTCCGGGCTCGAGTACACGCCGGGCAGCTTCGGCTCGACCGAGGAGCTCATCGAGCTCAGCCGGGTCGCCGCCAGGACGGGAGGCGTTTACGCGACGCACATGCGGGATGAGGAGACCTTCGTCCTCGAAGCCGTGGCCGAGGCCCTGCGCATCTCCCGGGAAGCGCCCATCCGGCTCCAGATCTCCCATCTCAAGATCGGGCTCGCTCCAAATTGGCCGAAGATCGGAGCGCTCATGGACATGCTCGAGAAAGCCAGGGCGGAGGGGCTCGATTTCCGGTGCGACCGCTACCCCTATATCGCCAGCGCGACCGGATTGAGCACCCTCTTTCCCATCTGGGCGCGCGAAGGCGGCACGGAGAGATATCTTGCCCGGCTCAAGGACCCAGCCTTCGACGCCCGGATCCGCGCCCACCTCGCCGGACAGGAACAGGGCTACGGCTCGTGGGACAAGATCCTCATCTCGGACGTGGGCTCGGACAAGAACCACGCGATCGAGGGGATGAACGTTCTCGAAGCCGCGGCCCAGGCCGGAAAATCCCCTTACGAGTTCATGCGCGATCTCATCGTCGAGGAATCGGACCGCGTCGGGATGGTCGGTTTCTACGGTACCGAGGACATCCTCAAGCGCATCCTGTCCTACCCGCTCGCCGGCATCGGGGCGGACTCGAGCGCGCTGGCCCCGTACGGGCCTCTCGCGAAGGGCAAGCCCCACCCTCGGAACTACGGGACCTTCCCGCGCACCCTCGGGAAGTACGTCCGCGAGGAGAAGATCGTCCCGCTCGAGGAGATGATCCGGAAGATGACGGCCATGCCGGCCGCCCACATGGGCTTTGTCCGGCGGGGCCTGCTCAAGGTCGGCTGGGCCGCCGACATATGCGTTTTTGATCCGGACCGGATCGTCGACAAGGCGACGTTCAAGGACCCCGCGGTCTACCCGGAGGGGATCCACAAGGTCATCGTGAACGGTCAGATCGTCGTCGACGAGGGAACGCATACCGGGAAGCTCCCGGGCCGGATGCTGAGGAAGAACGCGCACGGGGCGGTCGCGTGAGGCTTGCCCTCCTATCCGCGCGGCGGGCCCTCGGGGCCGCCGCGATCTTCGTCTTACTCGTCGCGGCGACCGCTTTCCTGCCGGGGACCCAAGCCGGGCCGGTCCCGGCGGGACCGGTAATCCGGCTGGCGTACCGGTCGCTCCAGCCCGGGGAACCGGTCATCGTCTATCTCGAAGCTGACGCCACCGTCCGGTCGGCGACGGTGACGTTCCTGGGCCGGACCGCCGAGCTGCGGCCGACCCGGTCGTCACGGAGCGGGAGCGTCTTCGCCTTTCTGGGCATCGATGTCCGGACCAAACCGGGCTCCCAAATCCTGACCGTCAAGGTGATCAAAGAGAACATGTCTGTCAAGGACGTCCGCAAGGAGCTTCTTATCATTGATCGGGCCTTCCCCTCGACCAAGCTGACCTTCAAGCCCGAGTATGTCACACCGCCGGCGGCGGTCCAGGCCCGGATCAAGCGGGAGGCCGAGCTCGTCACCCTGGCGACAAGCGTCATCACTCCGGAATGGCTGGGCGACGGGCCGTTCGCGCGTCCCCACGATGCGCCGTCCTGGTCGAACTTCGGCCAAAGGCGGCTCAACAACGACGTCCTCCAATCGCTCCACACGGGCCTCGATCTCCGCGTCCCGTTCGGCGAGCCCATCAAGGCGGCCAACGCCGGCCGGGTGGTCATGGCCAGCGACCTCTTTATGGGCGGCAAGACCGTCATCATCGATCACGGCCTCGGCGTCTTCAGCTCCTACGGCCACATGTCCGAGCTGCTGGTCAAGCGGGGAGAAGCGGTCAAAAAGGGTCAGGCGATCGGGCTCTGCGGCACGACCGGCCGCTCGACCGGCCCCCACCTCCACTGGGCCTTCAAGATCTTCGACGCCCGCGTCGACCCCGACGCCATGCTCCGCCTGCCCTTGTAGAGCGCTTTCTTCCGATCCCGCCAGGCCCCAAAAAGAACTAAACGGGGGGATCGTCAACAGGCCGAGGAAGAAGGGGTTGAGGAGTATCGTCGGAGCGAGCATGAAGCGGTGATCTAGCCGGCAACGGTCCGGAGACGGACACGTCGGCTCCGGACCGGGACGGCGTCAAGGATCACCGCAGCGAGCGGAGATGATCCCCGAAATCCCTCCGAGGCCGGCGGTGCGGGGGCCCTGACGGGAACAATTATTTCTTGCGTGCCGTATACCATTGAGAATACACTGACGCTTCCGATGAGCATCGAAGTCAAGGACCTGAGCTTCCGCTACGGCCGGATCGTCGCCCTGGACGGGGTGACCATGCGACTGGGCGACGGGGCCGTGGGCCTCCTCGGGCCGAACGGGGCCGGCAAGAGCACCCTCCTGCGCATCCTCCTCGGCTTCCTTGTCCCGGAGCGGGGCGAGGGCCGGGTCCTCGGCTACGATATCCGCCGCGAACAGGCCGAGATCCGCCGGTCGGTCGGATACATGCCTGAGAGCGATTGCTTCATCGCCGGCATGGACGCTGTAACTTTTACCGCCTATTTCGGCGAGCTGTCGGGCATGCCCCGCCAGGAGGCCATGAAGCGGGCCCACGAGGTCCTCTTCTACGTGGGCCTCGGCGAGGCCCGCTACCGGCTCCTCGACACGTATTCCGCGGGCATGAAGCAGCGCCTCAAGCTGGCCCAAGCCCTCGTCCATGACCCGAAGATCCTCTTCCTCGACGAGCCGACCTCGAACCTCGACCCGACCGGGCGCATGGAGGTCCTCGATCTCATCCGGGACATCTCGGCGAACAAGTCGATCCAGGTCCTGATATCCTCGCACATCCTCGACGATATCGAGTCGCTCTGCGAATCGGTCGTCATCCTCAAACACGGCCGTCTCGCGGCCGAGGGCCGGATGGCTGACCTCCGGGCCATCAGCTACAGCCTATTCGAGCTCCGCATCAAGGGTGACGGAGGGGCCTTCCGCAAGGACCTCGAGGGCCTCGGCAGCCGGGTCGACGAGATGGACGACGGATTGATCAAGGTCTACATGCCCGAGGCGGGCGACCGGATGGACATCTTCCGGGCCGCCGCCCGAACGAACATCCAGCTTCGGTCCTTCGTGAAGAGTCAGACGTCGCTCGAGGACCTCTTCGCCGACGTCGTAGGGGTGGATTGATGGCCACGGTCCGGGAAAAGGGCTACAGCCACTGGGACGGCCGCCTGTCCGCGCGGCGCTTCCCCTGGTGGCCCATCACCCGGACGGGCATCCAGCTGGCCTTTCGCAAGAAGAGGTTCAAGCTCGTTTTCGCCGGCGCCTTCGTGCCGTCCTTCGTCTTCCTGGTCGGCCTCTACATCTCCGAGCGGCTCGAGGACTTCAAGGCCTTCGTCCGGGGGAGCGACCGGCTGCTCAATATCAGCCCGAAGTACTTCGCCACTTATTTCACCAACGATTCCTTCCTCTTCCTGATCGTCCTCGTCCTCGCCTTCGGCACGGGCGGCCTCATCGCCGACGATCTCAAGCACAGCTCGCTCCAGCTCTATTTCTCCCGGCCGCTCGGCAAGAAGGACTACTTCCTCGGGAAGATGTCGGTCGTCGCTTTCTTCGTTCTCATCCTGACGGCCCTGCCGGGGCTCGTCCTGGTCATCTTCAAGCTCATCTTCGCCGGGAGCTTCAAGTTCTTCCTCACGTATCCGTGGCTGCCGCTGTCGATCCTGGGCTACTCCGCCCTTCTCACGCTCTTCTTCGGCTTCTACGTCCTACTGCTGTCCTCGGTGAGCAAGAACGGGCGGTACGTCATCATCCTGATCTTCGGGGCCTACATCTTCTCCAACGTCCTCTCCGGCATCCTCCAGGGCATCTTCAAGATACCCGCCCTGGCCCTGTTCTCGATCCCCTCCAATCTCCAGCAGGCCGGGGCCTTCATCTTCGGCCAGAAGCTGCCGCACGACGTGCCGGCGGCCTGGTCGTTCGCCGTCCTCGCCGCGATCTGCGGCCTGTCGGCGGCCGTCCTGAACCGGAAGATCCGCAGCGTCGAGGTGATCAAGTGAGCGTGGTCATCGCCGCCGCGAACCTGTCCAAGTGGTACGGCAACGTCCTCGGTCTCAACGACGTCACCCTCGAGCTCGAGGAGGGCATCACCGGCCTCCTCGGCCCCAACGGCGCGGGCAAGTCGACGTTCATGAAGCTCATCACCGGCCAGATGAAGCCGGCTATCGGCACCGTGACCGTGCGCGGCCGGAGGGTCTGGAACAATCCGGAGATCTTTCAGGGCCTCGGGTTCTGCCCCGAGCACGATGTCTTTTACGAGGATGTCACGGGCTGGGAATTCCTGACCGGCCTGCTCCGGTTCTACGGCTACGCGAAGTCCGAGATCGCCGAGCGGGCGGCCCGGGCCCTCGCCGTCGTCGACCTCACGGAGGACAAGGACCGCCTCATCCGGGGCTACAGCCGGGGCATGCGCCAGAGGATCAAGTTCGCCCAGGCCATCGCTCACGACCCGGATATCCTGATCCTGGACGAACCGCTGAGCGGCCTCGATCCGCTGGGGAAGCGCAAGCTCATCCGTCTGATCAAGGAGTTCAAGAACCAGGGCCGCACGGTGCTCGTCTCGAGCCACGTGCTGCCCGAGATCGAGGCCCTGACCACGCGGATCGTCCTGATCCACCAGGGCAAGATCCTGGCCCAGGGCGACATCCCTTTCATCCGCGAGCTCATCGAGGCCCACCCGCACCAGATCTCGGTCCGGTCGAGCGACCCGCGGGCCCTGGCCGCCCGCTTCGTCGGCGACCGCTCCATCCAGAAGATGACCTTCGGGCCTGACGGCCAGACACTTGTCGTCGAGACGCACAAGCGCGACGAGTTCTTCGGGCGCCTGACCGGCGTCGTCCTCGAGGCCGGGCTCGAGGTCGAGGAGATCTCGTCGCCGGACGACAACCTTCAATCTGTCTTCGAATACCTGGTGGGAAAGTGACATGACCGCTTCGCAAGCTGTCCGCCAGGTCTTCGGTTTCTTCGGGTTCCTCGGCCGGAGGACCGGGAAGGCCCGCGTCTTCGCCCTCCTCGGGCTCATGCCGGTCGTCCTGGCCGTCGTCGTCCGCATCGTCTTCCACAGCCGGACCGGACCCCTGGCCTCCGTCTTTACCGAAATCCTGATGGTCTTTTTCCTGCAGTTCTACATCGTCATCCTGGCCCTTTTCTACGGCACGTCGGTCACGGCCGAAGAGGTCGAGAACCGCACCCTGTCGTATCTCATCACCCGGCCGATCCCCAAGCCGGCCGTCGTCCTCGGCAAGTTCGCCGCCTATGCGGCCCTCATGTTTGTCCTGGTCGCCGTGAGCCTGGGCCTGTCCTATTTCATCATGAACGCGGCCCACTTGGCGGATCCCGCACTCTATCTGACGTTCCTCCGCTACCTGGGCGTCCTCGGCCTCGGTATCCTCGCCTACGGGGCCTTCTTCACTTTCCTCGGCACGGTTCTCAAGCGGGCCATCATCGTCGGCCTCGTGTTCGGATTCGGCTGGGAGAACGTCATCCAGTATTTCCCCGGCTCGACGCAGAGGTTCTCCATCGTCCACTACTTGAAATCGCTTCTGCCTTACGCGCCGGAAGGCCGGAGCGCGGGCAAAGGCGTGGCGCTCCTTCTCTTCAGATTGGAGCCCACATCGCCGCTGCTGTCCATCCTGGCGCTGGCCGCGATCACGGCCGCGTTCCTGGCGCTGGCCTGCTGGCTCTTCCGGATCAAAGAATATCTCTACGAGGAATAAGCCGGAGCGGGCCTATTTCTTCACCTCTGCGGGTTGGTCTTTCTTGATAAGCTCTTCGCTCTTGGATTGGGCCATCTTGCTGAGCTTGTCCATGAGCTCCTGGGGGATGGTGATCGACAGCCGGGTGAAGTCCTCGCCCGACGTGATCTGGATGGCGTTCAGGAGCTCGCCCAGTGTCGGCTCCTGGGCCGCGAACATCGCGCCCATGGCCTTGAACCCGCTGAGGGCCGAGGCCAATTCGGCGTTCTGCTCCTTGTTGCCCCCGTGGGCCCGGATGTCGGTAATGGAGTCTCCCATCTTGTTGTCAAAGGCCATGGTGATCGCCGTGATATTCGCGAAGGCCTTCAGCTGCGGGCTCGCTTCGAGCGATTTCTTGAGGAGGTCCTGCGGGATCGCGAAAGCGCCCCACCCGGTCGCCGACTTGTCGGCCTTCTTGAGGATCCCGGCCATCGCGGCGTCCTTGGCCACCGATTCGCCCCTCTTCTGATGGACGTCGATGATGCCCTTGACCCCTTTCTCGTTGCCGAGGATGATGTGGGACGGATCGAGGAAAGCGGCCAGCGCCCCGTTATCGAGCAATCCCCGGGAGGCCTGGACGGCCGTGGTGTAGATCGTCACCCCGTTATAGGTCTCCTCCTTGGCGTCGGGGGCCTTGTCCTTGATCAGGCCCTGAAGCCTGGTCTGGTCGTAGGTCAGATCAAGAACAACCCCTGCGGCGGACGCCCCCGTGAGGCCGCCGAACCCGACGGCGACGGCCCTGATGTCCTTCATCGGATCGATGCCGGTCATCTTGACGAATTCGTCATACTTTTCCTTGGCCTTGGGGTCCTGGAGGGCCTTGGCCGCGGCCGGCGTCGCCATGGCTCTCTGGACATCAAACACCATGACGCCCACGGTCCCTTTCGGCAGGAGCTTGAGCAGCTCTTCGCTCGCCGCGGTCCCGGACTTGACGCCGGCGCCGGGCGTGCAGGCCGTCAATGAAGCCGTTAGCAGAAGGGCCAAGCTTAAGGTCATCGCCTTTTTCATGTTCAGAACCTCCTCGAGCGGACAGGACGGAATACGGATGCTCTCCCTGAGAGTTCCTCCCAGCGACTATACCACCATTGTCCAGGCCCCGGCAATCCCCCGGGCGAGGGACGGGCCTCATCACCCGATGTCCCCGTCGAGAAGCTCCGGGTTGCCGGCCGCTTCATTTTGTTATAATTTGGGAGACTCGGAAGCCGAGGCTGTAACACCGGGAACGAAAGGAGAGCCGCATGTCAGGCCGGAACCGTACCCGCATTCTCCTGGGATTTCTTCTGTTTTCTTCACTCCTGCCCGTCTTTGCCGGTTCGGCCGCTCAGGCCGGAAAGACCCCGGCCGTCCTGAGCCTTAAGGAGCAGGCGGCCGTGTACGACGGCTGGCTCTCGAGCCGCCTGGACAAGCTTGTGCCCGAGCTCATGAGGCGCGAGAAGATCGACATGTGGCTCGTCATCTGCGAAGAATACAACGAGGACCCGGTCTACCTTTCGCTCGTGCCGTTCGCCGGCCTTTCGGCCAGGCGCCTGAGCATCCTTGTCTTCTACGACCGCGGCATCGATCAGGGCGTCGAAAGGTTCTCCGTCAGCCGCTACGGGATTGGCGAGCTCTTTCCGACCATCTGGAAAGCGGGCGACGAGGACCAGTGGACCGCATTGGCCGGGGCGGTCAAGGCGCGCGATCCGAAGCGGATCGGCATCAACGAGTCGGAGGTCTTTGCCTTCGGCGACGGCCTCAGCGCGTCTTTGAAGAGCCGTCTCGTCCGGGCGCTCGGGCCGGAGCTGGCCAAAAGACTCGCCGGGGCCGAGCGGCTGGCCGTGGGCTGGCTCGAGCGCCGGCTGCCCGAGGAGATCGAAGTCTATCACCACATCGCCGCGATCGCCCACGCCATCATCGCCGAGGCCTTTTCGACCGCCGTCATCACGCCGGGGGTCACGACCACGGCCGACGTCGAGTGGTGGATGTGGGAAAAGGTCCGGGCGATCGGCCAGACGACCTGGTTCAATCCCAGCCTCTCCATCCAGCGGCCTCCGGCGAGTCCCTACAAGGACAGCCCGGTCATCCACCGGGGCGACCTCCTTCATTGCGATTTCGGCATCAGCTACCTGAGGCTCAACACGGACACCCAGCAGCACGCCTATGTCCTTCAGGCGGGGGAGACCGACGCGCCTCGCGGTTTGAAGGAGGCTCTGGCCCAGGGCAACCGCCTCCAGGACATCCTCCTCGGGGAGATGAGGCCGGGGCTCACCGGGAACCAGATCCTGGCCGCGGCCCTCAAGCGGGCCAAGGACGAGGGCCTGAGGCCAAGCATCTATACCCATCCGCTGGGGGTCCACGGGCATGCGGCCGGTCCGACGATCGGCCTGTGGGACAAACAAGGGGGCGTTCCGGGGGCCGGCGATTATCCGCTCTTTCACGACACGGTCTATTCGATCGAGCTCAATGTCAAAGCCGCCGTTCCCGAATGGGGCGGCCAGGATGTTCAGATCGCGCTCGAACAGGACGCGGCCTTCACCCGTTCCGGGGCGTTCTTCCTGGACCGGCGTCAGACCGAGCTGATCCTGATAAAATGATCGAAAAAGGGGAAACGCCGATGACAGCCCGGGTTCAGAGATGACGGAAGAGAACGATTTCCTCGCGCCCACGCCGTTCCAGAAGATCCTCACCGGCCGGCGGAGCATCCGGCGCTACCTGCCGGCGCCGGTCGAGCCGGACAAGCTCCGGGCCTGCCTCGAAGCCGCCCGGGTCGCGCCCTCGGCCCATAATGCCCAACCGTGCCGGATCGTCGTCGTCGACGAGCCCGGGCTCAAGGACCGGTTGGCGGAAAAGGCGTTCTCCGGTCTCTACCGCGGATCGAGGTTCGCCGCCAAGGCCCCGGTTCTCCTCGTGCTCCTGGCCAAAAGGGATTTCGTGGCCCACCGCCTCGGCGCAGGGTATCAAAGGATCCCTTATTATTTCGTCGATATCGGCATCGCCGGCGAACACATCGTCCTCCAGGCGGAAGAACTCGGGTTGGCGACGTGCTGGATGGGCTGGTTCAGCCGGCGGCACGTGCGCAAGGTCCTGAACGTCCCCCGCCGGCTCACGATCGTGGCCATGATGCCGGTCGGCTACGCGGAAAAGCGGCCGAACCGGGAGCCGCCCCGGAAAACCTTCGAGGAGGTCGTGGCGTTCAATAGGGTCCCCCTGGATTGAGAGACCGGAGAATGCTCGCGTTCGTCGCCATCGCCCTGGCCGTCTACGGCCTCATCAATCTCTACATCGGCCGCCGCGGCGCCCAGTCCCTGGCGTCCGTCCCCCGGGCCCGCTGGATCTTCCTGGCCGTTTTCGTCACCCTGGCGGTCGTCTTCCCGCTGGGCCGCGTCCTCATGAGCTTCGCCCCGGGCGGGCTGACCTCAGTCCTGGTCGAGGTCGGGACGTTCCACCTGGCCGTGATGCTCTACGGCTTCATGGCCGTTCTCGCCGTCGACCTTGTGCGCCTCGCCAACGCGTTCATCCCGTTCCTTCCCCGGGGCCTGGCCGGAGAGGGGGCGCGGTCCGGACCCCTTGTTTTTGCGGTCGCCGCGGGGGCGGTCGTCCTGACCGTCGCCGCGGGGGCTTGGAACGCCACCCGCCTGCGGACCGTCGACCTCGACCTTCGCATCCCGGCCAAAGCCGCCGGCGTCGACCGGCTGACCATGGTCGCGGCCTCCGACCTCCACCTGGGCGCGCTCGTGGGGCCGCGCCGGCTCGAGAAGGTGGTCGAACGGATGAACGCCCTCGAGCCCGACATCGTCCTCTTCGCCGGAGATATCGTGGACGAGACCGTGACCGACGAGATCGAGGCCAGGCTCGGCGGCATCATGCGCAGGCTCCGGGCCCCGCTGGGGATCTATGCCTGCCCGGGCAACCACGAATCCTACAGCGGGCTCGAGCGGAATGTCGCCTGCCTCCGGTCCTGCGGCGTCACGGTCCTCCAGGACGAGGCGGTGACCGTGGCCGATGCACTGGTCTTCGCCGGGAGGCGGGATCCGAGCTCCCTCAAGGCCCAAGAGCAGCGCCTGTCGATCGGCGGCATCCTTGCGAAGAGCGGCGTACGGCCGGACCTTCCGCTGGTCGTCCTCGACCACCAGCCGCTCCGCCTCGAGGAATCCGAGCAGGCCGGCGCCGCCCTCCAGATCTCGGGGCATACCCACGACGGACAGATGTTCCCGATCGATCTCATCAACAGCCTGATCTACGAGCTCAACTGGGGGTCCCTCCGGAAAGGCGGCACCCAGTATTATGTGACGAGCGGCGCGGGGACCTGGGGGCCGCCCGTGCGGATCGGCAGCCGGGCCGAGGTCGTCCGCTTCCGCGTGACCTTCGTCCGCACGCCCTGACGCGAGGCGGGGAGGAGGGATCGGGGAGAAAGGGCCCGGCCCTTCTCCCCGGGTGTGATCGGAGGCGGGTTACTTCTTGACCGGGGGGGTCGCCGACTTCGTCTGGTCGTAGCGGCGGACGATCTCATCCGTGATATCGATCGTCGGGCTCGCCGTGACGACGCCGCTCGTGGCCGTGTCGAGGACGAGCTCGAGGCCCCGTTCCTTGGACAGGCTCTCGATGACGGCGACCATCTCGATCCGGATCTTCTGGATGAGATTGGCCGAAAGCTGCTGGACGTCCCGGGCCTGGTCCTCTTCGTAGCGCTTCCGCTCGGTCGTCTTCTTTTCGATGTCGGCCTGGAGGGCGAGGAGGGCTTCGTTGGTCATGGTCAGCCGTCCCGTGTTCAGCCGGTTCTCGAGAAGACGGATGGCGTCGTCCATCTTCTGGATATCCCCTTTGATCTTGGCTTCGCGATCCTGGAGCTGGGTCAGGGCCTTCTTGCCCTCGATCGAGGTCTCGAACGCCTTCTGGGAGTTGATGATGGCGATCTTGGAGACTTGCTGGGCGTACGATCCGGCCGCCAGGGCCAGGATGATGAAGATGGAGAGGGGGGCAATGGTCCGTATTCTGTTCATATAAGGCCTCCTAAAGTCCTAATCCTCTTAAACTCGTTCGCTCGAGGAATGGATTCGTTATATTACCACGATTAGCCGATTTTTTTAAGTGTCTCGTCGATGAGGCCGAGGGCCCTCAGGAGATAGCCCTTCTCGGATCCGTAGCCGAAGCGCAGATAGCCGTCCGTTTCGAAATGATCGCCGGGAACGACAAGCACGCTCTTTTCCCTGATGAGGCGCTCGACGAGATCGGTCGAGTTGACCTTGAGCTCGTACCGGGCGAAGCAGATGGCGCCCGCCTGGGGCGGCCGGAAGCTGAAGAGGCCACCGTGCTCCCTGAGCCAAGTCTCGAGGACCGGGAAATTGGAATTGAGGATCCCCCGCGTCCGGCCGAGGATGCGGTCCCTGTTTCCGGGGGTGAGGGCCAGGGTGGCCAGCCGGTCGCTCAGGGCCGAAGGGGAGATGGTCGTGTAGTCATGGTAGGGCCAAGTCCGCTTGACGACGTCTTCGGGGCCGATGATCCAGCCGACCCGGAGGCCGGGGAGGCCATAGGCCTTGGACAGGCCGTTGACGACAAGGGTCTTCGGGTACATGCCCCAGAAGCTCGGTGTCGTGACCCCCGAAAGCTCGGCCCCCTGGTAGACCTCGTCGGCCAGGATCCAGGCCCCGACGCTCGAGGCGAGGTCCACGATACCTTTCATGACCTCGGGATTGAGGACGGCGCCGGTCGGATTGTTGGGATTGGTCAGCACGATGAGCTTCGTTTTCGGCGTGACCAGGCGCCGCATCTCTTCGAGGTCGGGTTGCCAGCCCAGGCTCTCGCGGAGACGGAAGAGCTTGACGTCGGCGCCGAAGGCCCGCAGAAGGCCGCCCATCTGCATGTAGTTGGGGAGCTCGAACAGGACCTCGTCCCCGGGCTCGATGAGGCTCCACATGAGCAGGAAATTGGCCTCCGAAGAACCGGCCGTGGCCAGGATCTGGTCCGGGCCGACGCCCGGATAGAGGCGGGCGATCTGCTCGCGAAGAGGGGTCGTCCCGTTCGTCTGGGTGTAGCCGAGCTCGAGCCCGGTCAGGGCCTCGATCTCGGCCGGCGTCAGGAGCTCCTTGAGGTTCAAGGGGTGGACGCCGCTCTCGGACAGGTTGTAGTCGACGACGTTCTCCCAGGTGGATTGCATCCTTTCCATTTTGAAGATGTCGATGTGCACGGGACCTCTCTTGGTTTGGAATTCAGATCTCAACTTTGAATACGCCTTTGAAGGCGAAACCGAAGGCGATCGAAAGAACGAGGTAGGCGACCAGCCAGTGGACGCCGAGGCCGAAGGCCGTCAGGCTCTTGGCGGAATAGAGCACTTCGACCGACCGGACAGGCGTGCCCGCGGGGAGCGGCGCTTCGCCCGGGTAAAGAAGCCGGCTCCAGAACGACCCGCGCGAGGCCAGGGCCGAGACCTTGCTCAGGGGCCGGCCCCCGACGACCACGGCCTTTTCGACCGTCCCGCCGCCGGCCTGGATGACGAGATGGCCGGCGCCCGGGGCCAGGGCCTTGATGCGCCAGACGACCTCGTGCCGGTCGGGGATGCGCACGGCCGGCGACGTGATCTCGAGGCCGGGCGGGGCCTCGAGCGTGAGGCCGAGCGTGACCGGGTCGGCGGCCGGATCGAGACCGGCCTTGACCAGGGTCTCCTCACCCGGCCTGAGCGGGGCCCGGTCGTACCAGAGGCTGAGCTGGGCGAGGATGAGAACGAGCGGCACGATCATGACCGCCAGGGGCTTGAGATTGGCGCCCATATAAGCGAGGTTGGCTTTGAAGATGGCCCCCTGGGCGGCCAGGGTCGCGCGCATGTTGTCCCTATAGAGCCGCATTTCGTAGAGGTGGGCCTTGATCCTGTCTTTGGCTCTGCGGATGGCCGATTGGTTTGACGTGAGCTTGTAGACCTCGAGCATGAGCAGGGCCGTCAGGAGCGAAACCGCCACCATCCCGAACCAGGGCGACAGGCCCCGGAACGGCCAAAGCATGAGGTCGACGGCCCGGCCGAAGACGAGGTTGACGACGTGCATGACGGTCAGCCGATGTAGCCCAGCCCCTTGAGCTTCTTCTTGATCTCTTCCTCGGAGTCCGCCTCTTCGATCTTGGCGACCTCCTTTTCGAGGCAGTGGGTGATGAACTCCTCGACCGAGGAGTAGCCCGACATCGCGGCGTACTTCGTGACCTTGTCGAGAAGGGCCTTGTCGAGCTTGATCTTCGCGCTGGCCATGACGATGCTCCTTTCGCTTCCGCTATTCGAGGACGTTGCGGCCGATCATGTCCCGGGGCTTTTCGACGCCGAAGACGCCGAGGACCGACGCCGTCAAGTCGTGGAGGGCGGGGGACTCGGTCGTGAACTTGCGGCTGGAGAAAGCGATGCCGGGGAGGACGTCCGGCGCCGACATGTGGTCGCCGCTCCACCTTTGCGTGTTGTTTTCGAGGATGTCCCGGGGGAAGCCGCCGAGCGGCGACTGCCAGGAGATCCGGTAGCCCCGGTTGAAGCCCAGGACGATGTCCGGGGCCGACTCCAGGTTCGTCCCCTTGTAGGTCTCCCTGGCGATGAACGCCTTGAGAACGGGCCGCTCGCCCGTCAAGGGGTCGGTCAGCGCTTCGAGCTTCCCGGCGATCTCCCTCACGAGGTTGTCCTTGTCCGCGCCGGGGGCGACCGTGCCCTCGCCTTCGCGCCCGCTCTCGTTGATGTAAAGGCCGTTGAGCCCGACGCCGTAGGCCTTCGTCTTGGACCAGTCGGTGTTGTCGAAGAGGGCCGACTCCTCCTGTCGCCAGGGTTTCTTCAGCCGGTGATAGCCCTCCCGGAGCAGCCAGGTGTTCAGGTTGAAGCCGCGGCGGAACGTGTTGAAGCCGTGGTCGGACATGACCAGGAGGACGGTGTCCTTGTCCGCCTTGCGCAGGGCCAGGTCGAGGGCCCGGTCCATCTCCGCGTACGTCGCGGCGATGACGTCCCCGTACCGGGCGGCGAGCTTTTCGTCGTAGGCGGGGTGTCCGGGATCGGTCAGACGCCAGAACATGTGCTGGCGCTGGTCGGCGTTCGAGAAATAGAAGAAGAGGAGGCCGTCGTCGAACCGGCCGAGCTCGTACTCGAGCATGGCCATGCTCTCCTCATAGACCATGTGGTCGAGCTTCAGGAACTCCTCCTCGTCGAGGACCCCGTTCTCGAGGGCGCTCGTGTCGGCCGGGAGGCCTTTGGTGAAGAAGGGGCCGAACCGCCGCTCGAGCTCTCGGGCATAGGATTCCGGGGTCGAGATGGGCAGGGCCGGCCGGGCCGGATCGATATGGACGGGCGAGATGTAGAGCTTGAATTTCGGCCGGACCTCCTTGAGATAGAAGAGGCAAATGCCGTGGACGCTCTGGGTCGGAATGAGATTGAACCGGACATGCGTCCAACCGCTCCACTCGCCTTCTTTCAGGACGAACTCGTGGCCTTGGATCGAGATCTTGGCCGCCGGGTTCGCGGGGTCGATGAAGACCTGGAAGGGGACCGTCACCTCGGGCGCATCCGTCCGGAAGCTGTTCGTCGGCCCGGGCAGCTCGGCCTCGACGCGGTTGCCGACGACGTAGACATCGTGGACGCGGCCGCCGCCTCCGGCCTCCTGGATGACGGCCGTCGATTCGTTCGTGTAATAGTTGAAGATGCCGTAGGACCCTTTGATATCGGGAGTGTTCATCCCGGCCAGGGTCCGCTGGCGCGTCTCGACGGGCGGATAATTGGAGGGCATCCGGAAGATCGTCGCCGGAACGCCCCGAGCCTCGAGGGTCTGCCAGAAGGCCTGGCCCTTGCGGAGGTTGCGGACCTGTCCGCCGGAAAGGGGGATGACCGTCTTGCCGATCCGGATCGTCTTGGCCGCGCCGGAGGTCTCCGTCGCCGAGAAGATGGGGATGTAGGATTTCGGATCGCGGTGGATGAAGTCGAAGATGCCGTGGCCGCCGGGATCCATCCCGGTGATGAAGTTCGACCAGGCGACCGGGGTCTGGGGAGGGAGGCTCGTTCCGAGCGCCCGGAAATCGCCGCCCTGGCGCAGGAGCCTGGCGAAGGCGGGGAGCCGCCCTTCGTCGATCCAGCGGCGCGTCAGGACCGGATCCAGGCCGTCGAGTCCGAGGACGATCATCTTCGTCGTCGAGCGGGACCGTCCGGCGCCCTTGGGCGCGAAACGGGCCGCGCCGCCGAGGCTGAGCGCGGCCGACGCGGCGGCTCCGGCCTTGAGGAATTCCCGGCGGCTGAGGGCCGGTCGTTTCGGATCGCTCATGTCTTGTTGTCCCGTTTCACGCCGGAGAGGCCGGCGACATCGACGAGACCGCGGCCGTCCATGTGGGACGGCGGCGCGATCCCGAAGAGCTCCAGGATGGTCGGCGCGATGTCCATGATCGACGGGTCCGGCCTCCGGAGCTTGAGGTTGGAAAAGAGGACGCCGGCACGAGGGCCGGGTCGATGCAATGGTCGCCGCTCCAGGCCTTGGTGTTGTCCTCGATGACGGCGGTGTTGACGATGCCCGTGACGCCGTCCCAGGAAGCCCGAAAGCCCTCGTTGTAGCCGATGATGAGGTCGGGGGCGTTGTCCTTGTAGGGGCCGGCGTAGATGGCTTCGCGGTCATAGACGTGCGCGATCGCGGCCGGCCCGTTCGCCCCGTCCTTCAGCGCAAGGAGCTTTTTCGACAGCTCGGCCCTGAGCGCGGCCGCGGCGGGCCCCGGCTCGACGATGCCCTGGGCCTCCCGGCCCTTGAGATTGAGGTAGAGGCCGCCGAGGCCGAGGCCGTAGGCCTTCGTCCGCGCCCAGTCGACATCCTTGAACCACTCGCCGCTTGCGGCCTTGCCAGCGGCGAGCGTCAGGTAACCGTTCTGGTGGAGCCATGAGTTGAGGTTGACGCCCCTCCGGAAGGACTTGAAGCCGTGATCGGACATGACGAACAGAACGCCTTTCTCGCCGAGGCCGGCCGCGACCCGCCCGACGAGATCGTCCATCTTCCTGTAGAGCTCCTCGACGACGGCTGCGCTCATGCGGGCGGGCGCGGTCTTGAGGGCCGGGTGGCCCTTGTCGAGGTAGCGGAAGAACATATGCTGGATGCTGTCGGTCGTCTCGAAGACGATGGTCACGAGGCCGCGCGGCGTCTTGGCCAGGGCGTTCTCGAGCATGGCCTCCCATTCGGCGTGGTTGGCGTAGGTCAGCTCGAGGAAGGCCGCCTCGTCGAGCGCGCCTTCGTTGAGAGCCCAGGTGTCGTTGGCTTCGCCGAGGGTGATGAACCGCCCGAGGAGCTTCGACAGGTAGACGGAATAGATGAAGGGATGAGAGATCGGCAGGGCCGGCTTTTCCGGGTCGATGTTGATCGGGGTGACGTACATCTCGAACACGGGATCGAGCGAGGCGATGCGGAAGCGGCAGGTGCCCCGGACCTTGATGCCGAGCCCGGGCCTGAACGCGACCGGGGTCCAGGGGCTGAAGGTCTTTTCCTTCAGGAAAAATTTCTTCAGGCCTTCGACAGCCAGCCAGGCCCCTCCGGCCTCGCGGTCGACCGTGATGGTCAAGGGGAGGAGGACGTCCTCCGGCTTCTTGAGCAGAGAGTTCTCGGGGCCTGAGAGCGCGGTCCGGATGACCGCCCCTTCCCGCCGGACGAGGACGGCGACGCCGCCCTCGTGCCTGCGGACCTTGTCCGCGTCCTCGGTGAAGAGAGCGAACGTTCCCTGGCTGCCCTTGAGGTCCGGCGCGCACATGCCGGAGAGGAGATGGCCTTTGAATTTCTCGGGCGGGAAGGTGATGGGCACCCTCAGGACGGTCGAGGCGATGCCCTTCTCGCCGAGGATCTTCCAGAACGGCACGCTCTTCCTCAGGCCCCGGATCTCGGGCTTCGAAAGGGGAACGAGATACCGGCCCATGGCAAGCGTCCGCTTGGGCTTCCCGATCCGGGCCGACGACAGGTCGGGGAGATAGGTCCGCGGGTCTCGGCTGAGGAAATCGAAGATGTTGTGCTTGGAGGGTTCCGAGCCGGTCATGAACGACGACCAGGCAACGGGCGAAATGGCCGGGGTCGTCGTCCGCAGCCGGGCATAGGTCCCGTCCTTCTTCAAGCGGGCCAGGTTCGGCAATTTGCCCTCGGCCATGAATCGCTCGGCGAGCGTCGGCTCCAGCCCGTCGAGGCCGAGGACGACCAGGCGCCGGATGGGGCTTTTTTTGTAGGCCCTCTGGCCGCGGATCGCCTTCCAGACGAACCGGAAAGGCCACGAAAGCAGGGAAAACAGGGCCAGCAGGAAGGTCAGGAAGAGGACGAGGAACGAGGAGAGGAAGGCGAAGCCGGCGCCGGGGCCTATATAGGCGCCCAGGGGAGAGGCGAGCGCAAGCACCAGCGTCGCCGCGACGAGGGGGCCGGATCTCTTCATCAGAAATTCTTGAGGATGACCGGCGCAACGTCGGAGATCTTGAGGTCGCCGCCGAGATCCTCGGCGGCCCAGAAGAACGCGTCGTCCCACGTGTGCATGCCCTGGAGGCCCGGCCTCCCGAAGATCTCCTTCTTCCGGACGGAGCCCTTCATGTCGAAGCCCGGCTCGCCGACGACGATGAGATCCGGTCCCTTGCCGGCGTGCGGTCCGGAATAGACGTCCTCGGCGAAGAAGACCTTGCTGACGACCTTGCGGCCCTCATACTCGAGATGGGAGAGCTTGGCCGCGATCTCCTCCTTGAGGGCCTTCCGGGCGGACCGTTCGACGGAGCCCTTGGGGAACTTGGTCTTGTAGTTGAGATAGATCCGGTTGGGGTCGAGGGCGAAGGCCCGGGACCGGCCGTGGATATCCTCGAGCGATTCGGGCTCGGGCTTGAGGAACCGCAGGTAGCCGTTCTTCTCGAGCCAGGCGTTGAGATAGACCTCGCAATCGGCGCCGGTGAAGCCGTGGTCGGACAGGATGTAAAAGCCGGCATAGGTGTTGGCGATCTTGTGATAGGCCGCGACGATCTTGCCGATGAGGCGGTCGATGTGCCGGTAGAAGTCGAGGAAGCCCTGGTGAGAGGGATGGGCCGGGTCCTCGTAGGCCCGCCAGAGGAAGTGGTGGAGCCGGTCGGTCCCCGTGACGATATATTCGAAATAATCCCAGCCTTCTTCCCAGAGGTAATTCAGGGCCTTCTGGCCCCCGGCCATGGTCTTGTTGAGCTCCTGCCAGAGAACCTCCGGCCGCTCCCGGCACTTGAGGATGTCGATATCGATCTGGTACCCCATTTGCTCCAGGGCCGCCCGGTAGGACATCGGCCAGACGGCCTTGGCCAGCTCCAGGGCGACGAAGCCGGAGATGAGGACGCCGTCGATCTTGCGGGCCGGATAGGTCGAAGGCTGGTTGATGACGATGCACTTTTTGCCCCGGGCCCCGAGCTTGTCCCAGATGGTCGGGGCTTTGACGTCGAGGAAGTTGGGAAAGCGGATCGCATAGGAGCGGGGCTTGAAGTCGGTGAAGCCGAAAATGCCGTGCGTCCCCGCGTTCGTCCCGGTCATGAAATCCGTCCAGGACACGGACGAGACCTCGGGCAGGCTGGCCTTCATCGGGTGGATCTTGCCGAGGTCCATGAGCCGGGCCATGGTCGACATGACCCCGCGGCGGGCCAGCTCGACGATCATGCCGTAGGGGACGCCGTCGAGGCCGATGACGCAGGCGCGATTGGTCTTTTTGGGCTTGGGGGTGGCCATCGTCTGCTTGTTCCTCCCGGAACCATTCATTTTACCGTAAGTTACGGGCCCGGTCAATGGAGTTTTGATTTGACTTTGAAGGCGGGCAGTTGTTAAATGAAGGGCAAAAACGAGGACCCATGACAGGATTCGACAAGCTCCGCCTCCGCCTGGTCCGGGAATATGAGAAGAAGACCCCCCGGAGCCGGGCCATATTCCGCCGGGCCGGGAAGGTCATGATCGCCGGCGGCAGTCACACGATCCGGCTCTGGCGGCCCCACCCGTTCTTCGCCGCGTCGGCGGAAGGCCCGTTCGTCCGGGACGTCGACGGCAACACCTACATCGATTACTGGCAGGGTCATTACGCGAACGTCCTCGGCCACAATCCGGGCCTCGTCCGGCGCAAGCTCGCGGCCGGCCTCGAGCGCGGTGCCATGCACACGGGATTCGAGGCCGGCCATCAGATCGAGCTCGCCGAAGCCCTGGTCCGCGGGCTCGGCGGCCGCGGCGCCAAGGTCCGTTTCACGACCTCCGGGACGCTGGCCACGATGTACGCCGTCATGATGGCCCAGGGCCTGACGGGGCGCGACCATGTCCTGAAGGTCGGGGGCGGCTGGCACGGCGCTTCGCCCTACCTCCTGAAGGGCGTCAAGTACCGCGCGGCCGAGGGATTCGGCGGGCGTGAATCGGCCGGCCTGCTCGATGACATCGTCAATCGGACTCTGGTCTCCCGGTTCAACGACTGCGATGACCTCCGGAAGGTCATCGGCGAGCACGGGGACCGGATCGCCTGCTTCATCGTCGAACCCTTCCTCGGGGTCGGGGGGTTCCTCGCGGCCTCGAAGGAATACGTCGAGCTGGCCCGCAGCCTGACGGCCAAGCATGGCATCCTTCTCGTCTTCGACGAGATCATCTCGGGCTTCCGCTTCCGCCCCGGCGGCGTCCAGACGCTCTACGGCATCCGGCCGGACCTGACGACCCTCGGCAAGGTCATCGGCGGCGGCCACGCCGTGGCGGCGGTCGTCGGGCCGCGGGAGATCATGGAGGAGTGCGAGCACGGCCGCGGCGGCGGCGACCGCGTCTTCTTCGAGGGAGGCACGTTCTCGGCGCACCCGGAATATATGATGGCCGGGCTGGCCATGCTCGGCTATCTGGCCGGCCATGCGGCAACGGTCTATCCCCGGCTCGCCCGCGCGGGCGAACGGCTGCGGCGGGGTATCGAGGGTGTTTTCGCCGGGGCCGGGGTCCCGGCCCGCTGCACGGGCGACGGCAACGACGTCGTTTCCGGGAGCTCGCTGTTCATGACCCACTTCCCGCGCGTCCCCGGCGTCGCCTATGACCGCGCGGAGGACATCCACGACGCCGGCCGGTCGAACCTGCCCCTGAGGGAGGACCTCCTGAAGCTGGCCCTCCTCGTCCACGGAGTCAATGTCGTCCACGGAGGCGGGGCGGTCTCTACGGTCCACGGTCGCAAAGAGATCGAGGCCACCCTCGCCGCCTACGGCGATGCGGCCCGGCTGTTTAGCGAATACCTGGATTGATCTGGCCGGCCAACTTCTTCAACTCGAACCTGTAGGCGCCGCTCGCCACCTTGAAAACGACCTGCCCGGCATAATCCCCGGCGAGGGCGATCTCCGGGACGGCGTCAACGGCGCGGCCATCCCGCCAGAGGACGTGGCCGGATTCGACGATCCGGGCCCCGGGCCAGAGCAGCGGAACATGGACCTCTCCGGTTGCGCCGGCGGGGATCAACGCCTCGAGCGTGAACTCCCCGTCGGTCCTTTGCCACGAGGCGCGGACCCTGCCGGCGGCCGTTTCCAACCGGGCCTCGACGGAGGTCAGGTCGCCGAGGACATGGGGCCGGACGCGGACGGCCTTCCATCCCGGCAGAAGCGGGGAGAGCCCGGCGAGGACGCGATAGAACCAGGCATCGATGCTGCCGAACATGATATGGTTCTGCGAGTTCATGGCGTGGCCGGTCAGCTTCTCCCAGCGCTCCCAGAGGGTCGTGGCGCCTTCGGCGAGCATGTAGCCCCAGCCGGGATAGCTCCTCTGCGTCGCCAGGCGATAAGCGGCCTCTCCCTCTCCGGCCTCGGTCAGGACGTCGAGGATGTAGCGCGTCCCCAGGATGCCGGTATCGACGTGGAAATCCTGCTGGCGGACGACGCTTTGGACGAGGCTGGCGGCGACCTTGTCCTTCCGGTCGGGCGGGACCATGTTCAGATAGAGAGGGAGGGCGTTGGACGTCTGATTGGGGTAGGTGTCCACGGGGCTGACGCGGACCGCCGCGTACTGGGTTTCTCCGAGGAAGGCACCGTTGAACGCGGCCTTGATCGTCTCGGCCAGACGGGCGTATTCCCGGGCTTCCTCGCTGCGGCCGAGGGCCGAGGCCAGCCGGACCATGACCAGGACATCGTGATAGTAATACCAGGTGGATGTCAGCTCCACGGGCGTCTTCTTGGGCACGATCCCCCCGGGCGGGCACCAGTCGCCGTATTTGCCGAGGGTGCGGATGAGGCCCCGGTCCGCGCTCCGGTTGAGGAACTCGATGTACCGCTTCAGGCCGCCATAGTGGGCCGCGACGACGCGGCGGTCGCCATAGTGGTCCCAGACGAGCTCGACGAGCGTCGCATACGCGGAGCTCCAGGCCGGGTCGGCGGGGTAGAGGCGCGGGAGATAGGCCGGGGCGACGTCGGGCAGGCTCCCGTCCTCCTTCTGGGCCAAGCGGATGTCATCAAGGAACTTCGCATAGAAGGCGGCCATATCGAAATTGAAGACGGCCTCTTCGGCCGAGAGATGGGCGTCGCCGAGCCAGCCGTGGCGTTCGTCCCGCTGGGGGCAGTCAGTCGGGATGCTCATGAGGTTCGAGAGCTGGCCCCAAAGCACGTTCCCGTGAATGCGGTCGATGAGGTCGTTGGACGACTTGAACATACCCGTGGGCTCGACGTCGGAGTGAACGAACTGGCCTTCGAGGGCGTCCGGTCCGGGCTCTCCGGGATATCCGGACATCTCGACATAGCGGAACCCGTGATACGTGAACATCGGCTCGTGGACCTCGGGCCCGCCGCCCCGGAGGATGTAGACGTCCGTGGCCTCCGCGTTCTCGTTGGGGCCGGGATTGAGCGTCCCGTCGTCGTTGAGGAGCTCGGCGTGCCGGAGCCGGATTTCGGCGCCCGTCGGACCCTCGACCTTCAGCCGGGTCCAGCCGGAGAAGTTTTGCCCGAAGTCGAAGATCGAGGCTCCGGAGGGGAGCCGGCGGACCGATCGCGGGGCCAGGCGCTCGACCACCCTGATCGGAGGCATCATCTGGGATGCGAGAGGGTAGCCGGCGGCCGGGGCCGCTTTCTCCCAGGCCCTGTCGTCGAAGCCGGGCTGGTCCCAGCCGTCGATGCGGATGCGGGCGTCATAGCGCTCGCCGTAGTAGAGCCCGTTCTCCTGGAGGGGGCCGCCCGAGGTCTTCCAGCTCTCGTCGGAGAAGACGATCTCCCGCTCGCCGCTTTCGTACTCGACCTCGATGCGGCAGGTCAGCTTGGGCGCGTCGTACCCGTAGCTCCGGGTGTGACGGCCGTTGCCCAGGACAATCCCGACCGCGTTGCGGTCACGGACAAGGGCGGTCACGTCGTGGCAGGCGTAGAGGGCTTTTTTCTTGTAGTCCGTCCAACCCGGGTCGAGGACGCTCGTTCCGACCTTCTGCCCGTTCAAGCGGAGCTCAGAGTGGCCGAGGCCGGAGACGAAGATCAGGGCCAGGACGGCCCGTTCTCTCAAAGCGAATTCACGCCGAAGGTAGACGGCGCAGGCCTGGGTATCGTCGGCGCCGGCGTGACCGAGAAGAACCGTCCCCTTGGAGCGGAACTCCGAGACCCGTCCGGCCCCGATCCAGCGGGGCTTCCATTCGCCGGGGTTGAGGAAGCCCGTCACGAACGAGGCCGGCTCGCTCCAAGGACTGGCTCGGCCGTCCTTGTCCCACCAACGGACCTTCCAGTGATAGCGGGCGCAGCTCGCGAGCGCTTCGCCCCGGTACTCGAGGGGCGAAGAGACGTTCTCTTCGTCTTGGCCCGTGTCCCAGAAATCCCCGATGCCGTTCAGGAGCAGCTCGGGGGCCGACGCGACGAGGACGTGGGTGGCCTTGGGCCGGTCGCCTCTCATGGGGCTCTCGACGCTCCAGGACAGGCGCGGCGCCAGAGTATCGACGCCGAGCGGTTCGGCCAGGTATTCGCAGCGCAGCCTGACGGGCGGGCTCGGGGTCATGCCGTCTCTCCTCTATAATATTCTCAGGCCGCCTGAGCCAGAAAGTAATCGGCGACATCGATGCCGTACTTGGATGGATCGAGGGAGGTGGCGATGGTCCGCCGGAAGCGGGCGGTCGCCTCGTCCCTTTCGGCGAGGTCGACCGTCTCTCCGTCGATCTTGTCTCCGGCCGCGTCCGTGATGAGCTTGATCTTCGGCCGGAGGATCAGTTTGGGGTCCGGATTGAGGTCCAGGACGATGCCGAGCTCCCCGGTCGTCAGAGCCACCAGTGTGCCGATGGGGAAGACGCCCATCATGTTGACGAAGGCCTTGAGGATGACCGGATTGAATTCGGTCCCGCTCTGCTCGAGCATGAGGCTGAGGGCCTCGGCCCGGGTGAAGTCCTTAGTCCTGTAGACGCGTCTCGTGGTGATGGCGTCGAAGACGTCGACGACCTTGACGATCTTGCTGAACAGGTTGACATCGTCCTTCTTGAAGTAACGGGGATAGCCGGAGAGGTCCTCCTTGATATGGTGCTCGAGGGCGACGTGGATGGCCCGGAGCGGCAGGCGGCGGAACTCCTTGAGGAGGACGAGCTTCTCGGCGCCGTGGAACGGGTGTTTCTCCATGATCCCCCGCTCGGCGTCGGTCAGGCGGCCGGGCTTGTTTAGGATGTCGAGCGGCGTATCGATCTTGCCCAGGTCGTGGAAGAAGGCGGCCATGCCCAGGTCGACGAGCTCGGTCCGGCTCAGGCCGAGCCGGCGGCCCAAGGCGGTGGCCAGCAGGCAGACGTTGACGGAGTGATTGAGGGTGTACTCGTCGTGGTTCTTGATGTTGGTCAGGCCGTAGATGAAGCCCTCGTCGTCGACGATATGATTGTAGATCGACTGCATGAGCCGGCGGGTCGTATTGATCCGGATGGGCTCCCGGAGCTGGTCGCGGGCGAACGACTCGCGGAGATGGACGATGCTGAGGTAGAAGAGCCGGGCCGAGCTCCGGTGGATCCCCTGGGACTTCGGCCCGGATGACGTCTTCTCGAGTTCGATATGCCCGACGCCGGCCCCGGCGAGCTCGGCCCGGAGCTGGCCGAAGCTGCTCTCGTCTTTCTTCTCGCGCTTGGCGAAGATGGAGAGAAAGACGAGGAGCTCCTGGCGGCCGAGCCCCGGCAGGAAGGTCACGGCTTCGACGTCCCGGGTCTGGAACTCTTCGATCACGGACTTGAAGATGGCGTAATTCCCGACGTTGAACCTGAGGCGGACGCCGTTGAGGAGGACGGCGCCGCCGCGAATCCGAAAGGACGCTTCCCCGTCTTCTTCGATAAGATCGGTCAAAGCCTCGAAGAGCAGGCGGCCCTGCTCCTGGAAGGCGTTGTTCCTGGAGTCGTAGATCTTGGCGATCTTGTCGACGATGTGAAAGCGGAGGAGCAGGTCGCCGCCCGTCTTCTGGAAGGCCCGGGCCTCGCCGCTGCGGGCCGGATCGGCCTTCGACCGGACGGCCTGCGTGTTGGCGTCGTTTTCGTCCATGGCCGATCTCTAAGGTGTTCCTTCGCCAGCGGAGGGATGGCGCGCAAGGGCCGCCTGGCACGCCTCGCGCACCCTCTTCGGCCGCCCGAGAGCCCCCTTGTGCAGGGCCGCCAGGGCTGCCTCGGTCCGCATGCTCTCCAGCCCGGCCACGGCGGCGAGCCTCATCTCGAGGGCCCGCTGCGATCCGAGGAGAGGGGCCCGTTGAAGAGTCCGGCGGAGGAAATCGAGGGCTGCCGCCGACCGGGTCCGGCCGAGCCAGGACATCAGGGCCTTTTTCTCCCTCAGGCTCTTCGACTGGAACTCCCGTCCCGAGGACTCGCGGATGACCTGCTCGACGCGGCCGGTCCCTTCTCCTGGATCGAGAGTCAGGGCCGCCTGGATCCGGACATCTTCGTCGGGATCCTTGAGGAAGCCGGCAACGATGCGGTTGGCCATGACCTCGCCGCTCAGGCCGAGAACGCGAAGGGCTTCGAGCCTGACGGCCTTGTTCTGGAAATTCAGGAAGGCCGAAAGATGGGGGATGCCGCGGCGGTCGGGCAGTCCGGCCAGGATGCGGATGATCTCCCGGGAGAGCCCGGGCCTGGAGTTGTCGGCGAGGCTCGCGAGCTGCCCGGGAACGGCGCCGCCGGTCTTCTCGATGAGGGCGACGACCTTCTTGCGGGCTTCACCGTCGGGGGCGATATCAAAAAGGTCGGCGGATAGCGGGAGGGCGGGGGGCCCGAGCAGGGCGAAAAATCCGAGCAGGGCTTCCCAGTCCATTCCTTTTTCCGTGCTCATGAGGATCTTGACGGCCTCGATCGTTTTCGGGCTGACTGTCCGCTTCAGGAACTCCTCGAGCAGGGCAGTCTTGGCGGGGTTTCCGGCCATGTGCCGGCCGAGCTCGTGGACCTTCTGGATGATGAATACGGCCACGTGGAAGTTGCCCCGCTGGAGCTGGTCGAAGTGATACTCCAGGAGGGCGTCGAGCGTAGCCCGGCAATTGGCCTCGTTCTCTTCGAGGAAGACGATCTCGACCATGAGGTTGATATATTCCTCTTCGGCGGAGATCGTCCTGTTGGTCCGGACCATGGCCTCGAGGGCATGAAGCTCGGCTTCGGTCAAGGTCGGATCCATGGCCGCTGCGGGGCTTTTCCGGCCCGTGTCGCCGGCGCCGGACGATCCGTCCAGCCCGGGACCGTCCGCGGCCCCGGGAGCGGCTGCCTCGCCGTCGCCGGTTTGAGACTTCCGGGTCTCGACCGCGGCCCGGTCCTCGGCGTCGAGATCGATCCGGCCCAGGGAGAACTTCGACGCGTCGACCCGCACCTCGATCGTCTCCCGGCCGGATTCTCCGTCCCGGACGGGATTCCCGTGGAGGTCGCGCGACTCGCGGCTCTCGGCCATGATCCGGTCCTCGAGGAATTCCTCGGGCGCGTAGTACTGGATGTTCGGGAAATCCCGCTCCCAGAGGGCCGCGACGATGTCGCCGTCCTCGGACGGCTTCTGCGCCTCCGCCTTGATCAGCTCCAGGAAATCCTGGATCTCCCGGCGGTCGAAGCCCGGATAGAAAGTGAGGAGCTGGAGACCGTCCTTGAAAAAGAAGAAGGGCAGGCTCTTGACGGCGACCGTGTCGGTATAGAGGGGCTTCCCCCCCAGAGTGAAGGAGTATTCCTCGATGCCGATCTGGAGCTCGTGGTGGGCGGCCAGGAACTCCTCGAACTTCTGGCCGAGCTGATCGACGAAGGTCTTGACGGTGGCATGTTCGCCGGGGAAGATCTTCATGGCCGAGACAGTGTTGGTCAGAGTGTGGACGAGGTCCTTGGCCCCTTCGAAAAGAGCGGCGTCGACCGGTTCGGGCGATGGCGGGCCGTCTGGCACTGTTCTCTGTCCCATGGTCAAGGCTGTCGCGGCCCGGCCCGAGGCCGGACCCCGTCAATTCAGTCTATTCAATTCGGGTCCGGCGTCAACGGCGGCTCAGGACCCGGCGTTCGTATGCGTCGACCTCGCGGAGCCACTCTTCGCCCGGGGGCACGGAGTTCTGGAGGCAGTAGGCGTCCCAGACCGGTCCGAAGGGCAGGGCCTTGAGCTCCTCGAGCAGAGAGAGGCGCTGCAGGGTCTTCGAGGCCGGATCGAGCTCGCGGACCTTTTCATGGGGCTCGAGCAGGGCGATGAGGAGTCCCTTGAGCACGGACCTGGCCCCGAGAACCCAGGCGCCGATCCTGTTCAGGCTGGCGTCGAAATAATCGAGGGCGATGTGGATGCGGTCGAGCGCCTGGCTGCGGACGATCTCGGCGGCCAGGTCACGGACCTCGTCGTTGAGCAGGACGACGTGGTCGCTGTCCCAGCGCACGCCGCGGCTGACGTGGAGCAGGAGCTCGCTCGAGAAGGGCAGAAGGGCCGAGATCTTGTCCGCGACCGATTCGGTCGGATGGAAATGGCCGAGGTCGAGACAGACGATCTTGCCCCGCGTCAGAGCGTAGCCCATGTAGAACTCGTGCGATCCGACAACGAAGGATTCGCTGCCGATGCCGAAGAGCTTGCTCTCGACCGCGTCCTTCATCTGCTGGGGGCTGTACTCGATCTCGTAGATCTCGTCGAGGGACTTGAGGAGCGCGGCCCGGGCGCCCCAGCGGTCCGTCGGGACGTCCTTCGAGCCGTCGGGGATCCAGAGGTTGTGGAGACAGGCGGCCTGCTGCTCCCGGCCGATCGAAGCGGCGACCTTCCGGCAGCACTTGACGTGGTCGACCCAGAACTTGCGGGTCGCGTGGTCGCGGCTGCTCAGCGTGAAGCCGGAGGCCGCCCTGGGGTGGGCGAAACAGGTGGCGTTGAAATCGATCTTCAAGTTCTGGCGCCGGGCCCATTCCGTCCAGCCGCGGAAATGCTCGGGTTCGATGGCGTTGCGGTCGACGGGCCGGTCGCCGAATTCGCCGTACATGGCGTGGAGGTTGATCCTGTGGCGGCCGGGGATGAGAGCGAAGGCCTGCTCGAGGTCGGCCCGGAGCTCTTCGACGGTCCGGGCCCGGCCCGGATAGGCCCCGGTCACCTGGAGGCCGCTGCCGGCCAGGCTCCCGGGCTGCTTCTCGAAGCCGGCGACGTCGTCCCCCTGCCAGCAGTGGAGGGACAGGGAGATCGTCCGGAGGCGGGCCAGGGCTTTTTCGGTGTCGATGCCGCGCTCGGCGTAGCGGTCGCGGATCGCAAGATAGGTCTTCTCGACAGCTGTCGGATCCATCCTGAGCCCTCCTCGCAGGAACGCCACGGTTATATGCTCGCTTCCATGGGCTGTCAAGCCGCCGGGAGCTCCCGGAACCGGGCGGACGCCGCGTCCCAGGCCGCCGCCTGCCCGGAGGGGGTAAAGGCCCGCAGGTCGAACGAATCGCGAATGATCGTCCTCATCTCGGAAAGAGACGAGACGCAGCCCAGGGCCATGGCCTGGACCAGGATGTTCCCGATGGCCGTGGCTTCGGCCGGGCCAGCCACGACCGGCAAGCCCGTCGCGTCGGCCGTGAGCTGACAGAGGAGGGTGTTGCGGGAGCCTCCTCCGATGACATGGATCCTCTCGACGGGATGTCCGAGGACGCGCCGGAGCTGCTCGATGACGTGCCGGTATTTGAGCGCCAGGCTTTCGAGGAGCGAGCGGACCAGGGCGCCTCTCGTGGCGGGCAGGACCTGGCCCGTCCTGGCGCAGTAGGCGGCGATCGCCCGGGGCATGTCCGGCGGGTTTAGAAAGCAGGGATCGTCGGGATTGACGAGAGCCGCAAACGGAGGGGCCTCCGTCGCGGCCCGGGTCAGCTCGTCGTATGTGACCGGGCCTTCGGCCAACCAGGAATTCCGGCAGCCTTGGACGAGCCAGAGGCCGGAGACGTTCTTGAGGAAACGGACCGTCCCTCCGACGCCGCCCTCGTTGGTAAAGTTCGCGTCGAGGGACGCCCCCGAGATGAGGGGATGATCCTCTTCGACCCCGACGAGCGACCAGGTCCCCGACGAGATGTAAGCCCAGCCGCGGCCTTCCGCGGGGACGGCGGCCACCGCGGCGGCGGTGTCGTGGCTGGCCGTCGCCACGACGGGCACATGGCGGAGCCCGGTCGCCGCCGCGACCTCCTCTGCGACCGGCCCGAGCACGGTCCCCGGCTCGACGATATCCTGGAGGAGCCTCTTCGACAGACCCATGGCCTGGAACAGCCCGGGGATCCAGGTCCGGCTGCCGGGATCGAGGCACTGGGAGGTCGAGGCGATCGTGTACTCGGCCGCCTTCCGTCCCGTGAGCAGGTAGTTGAACAGGTCCGGCATGAAGAGAAGGGCCGCGGCCGCGTCGAGCAGGGGGGACCTCTCCCGGACCAGGGCATAGATCTGGAACAGGGTATTGAAGGGCATGAACTGGATGCCCGTGGCCTCATAGAGCGCCGACGGGGGCACGAGCTTGAAGTACTCCTCCATGGCCCCGGCGTTGCGATGATCGCGGTAGCAGAAGGGCAGGCCGAGCAGGCTCCCGTCCTTGGCCAACAGGCCGAAGTCGACGCCCCAGGTATCGACGCCGATGCTGGAGGGGCGGCCGCCGATCGCGGCGGCCGTCTCCCGCATGGCCGCTTTCATCTCGTCGAACAGGGCGTAGACGTTCCAATGGATGTGCCCGGCGAGCGGGAGCGGGGCATTCGGGAAGCGACGGACCTCGTGGACGGCGAGCTTCCCGCCGTCGAGCGTGCCGAACACGGCCCGGCCGCTTTCGGCCCCGAGGTCGAAAGCCAGGAAATGGGCGGCGTCGGTCTGACCGGTCATGGCGTTCCAGAGACCTTTTATATATGCGGAACGCGCCCTGTTTTCAAGTCGAGCTTTGAAAACCGCCCGCGATTCCCCTACAATAACAGCCGAAGTCACGAGGATCCCCACAGAGGTTTCATGCCGCTCGAGGACAAGCTCAAACTGCTCCGGCGCGAACGCGAAGCCCGGGCGCATTCGCGCGCCCGGAACGTCGAGACGACCTGGGAGAGGATCGACGAGGACGCCGGGCTGACGGTCAAGCAGAAGCTCGAGCGCCTCATTGCCCTGACCGACAAGGGCCGGGGGATGGCCGCCCGGACGGGAGAGCGGCCGGCGGTCAGGAGGCGCCGCGAGCCGGTCCTGGTCTTCGAGAATTCCTACGCGCTCGGCGCGAGCTATGGCCAGATCCCCATCTCTATGGGCCTGCAGATCCCCGCCGACATCATCGGGTTTCTCAGCCGCGACGCCGCTTTCGAGGGGCTCGACCTCTCTTCGGCCGTGTTCCTCGACCTCGAGACGACCGGCCTTGCGGGCGGAACGGGCACGGTGCCGTTCCTCGTGGGCCTGGCGTTTTACCGGGACGATCGGTTCAAGGTGACCCAGTTCTTCCTCAACGAGATGGCCGAAGAGGACCGGCTCGTCCGCGAGCTAGCCCAGTTCGTCCAGGACATGGGCTTCCGCTCGCTCGTCACCTACAACGGGAAGGCCTTCGACCTTCCCCTTGTCGAGACGCGCTTCGCCCTGCACCGGACGCCGTGCCCCTTGCGGGGGATGCCGCACCTCGATTTCCTGTTCTCGGCACGGAGCCTGTGGAAGCACAAGTACGATAGCTGCCGGCTGTTCCACCTGGCCCAGCAGATCGTCCAGGCCGAGCGGTCCGAGGACATTCCGGGCGCGGAGATCCCTCTCCGCTATTTCCAGTACATCCGCAGCGGCGATTTCACGCTCATCGACCCCATCCTCTATCACAATCAGGAGGACCTGCTGTCGCTTCTCGGCGTCATCGTCGCCGGCGCGATCCTCGTCGAGCGCAACCGCGAGTCGGCCGCGCGAGGGGAGGGCGACGCCATGGACCTCTTCGGCGTGGCCCGGCTTTTCGAGAGAGCGGGCGACATGACCAGGTCCGCGGCCCTTCTTGAAAAAGCGCTGGCCGGAGGCCAGGGGCTGACCGCCGAGGTATCCCACGCCGCCAGGAAGAAGCTCTCCCATCATTTCAAGAAGAACAGGGACTGGGACAAGGCCCTGCCGTTCTGGCAGGAGATGGCGGCGGGCGAGGAGATCGACTGCTTCCGCGAGCTGGCCATGTATTTCGAGCATACGGCCAAGGATTACGACCAGGCCATCCGCGCCGCGACTGAGGGCCTGGCCTTGTCCAAAGGTAAATCCGCCGCCGCGGAGAAGGACTTCGAGAAAAGGATCTCGCGGCTCCGGGGCCGGACGGCGAAGGGCAAAGGGACGGTGGGCCCTTGAGGGCCATGGTCCTCGCCGGCTTCCGGCCTCCCGCCGAGCGGCCGCTCGAGTTGAGGGACGTTCCGGTTCCTCAGGTCGGGCCGGAGGACATCCTCATCAGAGTCCGGCGCTGCGGCGTCTGCCACACGGATCTCCACATCGTCGAACGGGAGCTTCCAGAGGCGAGGCTACCGCTCATCCCCGGCCACGAAGTCATCGGAACCGTGGAGAAGGCGGGAGAGAAGGCCGGGCGGTTCAAGCCGGGACAGCGGGTCGGCGCGGCCTGGCTCCGGTCGGCCTGCGGGACGTGCCGCTTCTGCCGCAGCGGGCGGGAGAACCTGTGCGAGTCGGCGCGGTTCAACGGCTATCACGCCGACGGCGGATACGCCGAATACATGGCCGTCGGCGAGAAATTCGCTTATGCCGTGCCGGACGGATTTGGCGACGATGAGGCCGCACCGCTCATGTGCGCCGGGATCGTCGGCTACCGGGCGCTCGTCCTCAGCGAGGTCCGGGCGGGAGGCCTCTTGGGGCTTTACGGCTTCGGGGGATCGGCCCATATCACGATCCAGATCGCCCGGCACCGGGGGGCCCGGGTCTTTGTCTTCACGAGGAGCGCCAAGCATCAGGAACACGCCCGGGAGCTCGGGGCCGAGTGGGTCGGCACGGCCCGGGACGAGCCGCCGACCAAGCTGACGAATGCCATCATCTTCGCCCCCGTCGGGAGCCTCTTCCTCGACGCCCTGCGGGTCCTCGACCGGGGAGGGGTCGCCGTCTCCGCCGGCATCCACATGTCGCCGATCCCCGAAATGGACTACGACAGGTATCTCTATCACGAAAGGAAGATGCTGAGCGTCGCCAACGCGACCCGTCGGGATGGCGAAGAGCTCTTGAAAGTCGCCGCGGAGATCCCGGCGCGAACCACGGTCCGGACGTTCCCGCTCGAGGCGGCGAACGAGGCCCTCGCCGAGCTCAAGGCCGGACGGCTCGACGGCGCCGCCGTGCTCAAGATCGGGCAATAGAAATCCCGCGGGGGGAAGCTGGTCCGTTGCAAAGACCTCTTGTTTACGCTATATTATGCCCGCTTTTCCGCCCTGCGCGCCCGTAGCTCAGTTGGATAGAGCGTCTGACTACGAATCAGCAGGTCGGGTGTTCGAGTCACCCCGGGCGCGCTCTCCCTTTCTTCCCACATCACCAAAGAGAATCAGCGACATTAGGAATTCTGACGTGTTAGAGCTCGTCTCAACATTTCA
>Ga0105107_10000035_pt1 | contig 63676 bp, 61 predicted proteins | sample PPLLaktember2015_6_FD_79335 | JGI IMG/M metagenome (GOLD analysis project Ga0105107, IMG submission 79335) | Freshwater sediment microbial communities from Prairie Pothole Lake near Jamestown, North Dakota, USA - PPLs Lake P8 Core (1) Depth... | ecosystem: Environmental > Aquatic > Freshwater >...
GCCACTATGGTCGCAGCATTTTTTCCGAATTACACCACAACGGAGGAGTACCCATGAAAAAGTTCATGCGGGCCGGCTTGTTGTCATTCGCTATCGCCTTCGGTCCGGCAATGGCACAGCAGGATGAAACGCGTTTGTCGATCGGCACTGGCGGCACCGGTGGCGTCTGGTACCCGCTGGGCGGAGCAATGGCCAATATCCTGACCAAGACCGTACCCAACCTGGCAGTCACCGCCGAGGTCACCGGCGGCTCGGTCGACAACATCAGGCTGATTGCCACCGGGCAGTCGAAACTCGGCTTTTCGATGACGGACGCAGCATGGGATGCCCATCAGGGCCAGGGTAAATTCAAGGAAAAGATTACGCTGCGCACGCTCGCGGTGTTTTACCCGCAGAAAAACCATGTGGTCACGCTGGAAGGTACCGGCATCGAGAAAATGGCCGACCTCAAGGGCAAGCGGGTGTCCGTCGGCTCGCCGGGCAGCGGTTCGGAAATCATCGCGCTACGCGTCCTCGAGGCCTACGGCATCAATGCCGACAAGGACATCATCAAGCAACGCCTCGGCGTGGCCGAAGCCGTCAACGCGCTCAAGGACCGCAAGATTGATGCCTTCATCCACAATGCCGCGATACCGATCCCGGCGGTGGTTGATCTCGGAGCCACGCCGAATGTCCGGATCAAATTCATCGATCACAGCGACGCCGTTACCGCGATGAACAAGAAATACGGGCCCCTCTACAGCAAGGGTTCATTGCCCCAGAAAACCTACCCGGGACAGACCCGGGACGCTTCCACGGTCGACGTCTGGGCCGTCTTGCTGACTGACGACAAGATGAGCGACCAGAGCGCATATACCATCGTCAAGACGCTGTTCGACAAAAAATCCGATCTGATGATGGTCGCCAGGGATACGTCGCACATGACATTCGAGAACCAGTTCGCGGGCGCCTCACCCATACCGTTCCATCCCGGCGCGCTCAAGTTTTTTGCCGAAAAGGGTTTCAAACCCCAGCCATGATCAGCGCTGGCTGAGCCAGCGCTGATCTTTTTCCAGGCGCAGCAGGTCAGCCAGAGTAACGGTTCCTGCTGCAATCGCTCGTGCCAGCACCACCTGCAGCAACTGCGCCGTAGCCACCGCATCGGCCAGCGCGTTGTGCCGGGCATGATTCTCGATGCCCAGCAGCTGCGTCCATTCGTCGAGACTCTGCGGCAACGCTGTACCGCGCTGGTGCAGCAGGGCCGGCGCCAGATAGGCAAGATCCAGCCAGGTGTTCGACAGCGTATACCCCAGTACTTCGCTGCTGGCGCGATCGATCATCACCCGGTCGAAATCCGCATGGAAGCCGACCAGTGGCGCCTGTTCGGCGTAATCGAGAAACTGCAGCATCGCCGCCGCGGGTTCGAGGCCCGCAATCTGCGTGGTGCCATCGATGCCGTGAATCAGGATGTTGGCATTGGCACTTGCCTGTGGCTGGCGGAACACAACCTCGAAACCACTGCCCAGCCGCACCTTGCCTGCGCTCACCTCGACCGCCCCGATGGAAATCAGCCGGTCCACATAGGGACTGAGGCCTGTGGTTTCGACATCGGCCACGATGAACCGCAATGTGGCCAGCGGCGTAACAGCGGTGGCGACAGGTTGCGCGCGATAGGCCGCCAGTGCCAGAGACTGCTCCGGGTGGAGCCGCGGTCCGCGCCCTAACCACCGCCGCAGCCAGTTCATCGCCGCCCGCTCATAGCTGGTAGTCGAGCGCAAGCCGGCTCTGCAGCTTGCGTGCCTGGAGGAAACTCTCCTTGAGGATGCGCCGATCGACTTCGTTCAGTTGCGCCGGATTGATCCGGTTCGCGCTCTGCGGCGTGGCGCCTGCGGCCATCTGGCCGTGAAGGCGCAGCGCCTGCAGGAAAAAGAAACCCTCGGTGATCGACGCAACCTCCTCCGCCGGCAGGTTCAGGATCGGCCCCGCCTGGCGCAGCCGCTGCGCGGTATTGGTATGCGCCACGCCGGCGGCCAGCGCCAGCACGCGTGCGGCATCGGTGAACAGGCGCGCCCCCGCTTTTTTGAGGTCGATGGTGTCACGGAATTCGCCATCGTCGTCGGTGACGAAATCGCTGATCCGCCCCAGCGGCGGTCGTGTCTCGAGGGCGTATTGCGCGAGCTGGCGCTGGAAGCGGCTGTTGCCCTGCGCCAGCCCGAGCAGATGGTCGCGCAAATTGTTCGCCAGCGCGGTCGCACCGTGCAGCGGCCGGAAATCGAAAAAGATCACCGCATTGAGCAACGCCCGCGGGTCGGTGTTGGCGATCCAGCGGTCAAACTGCGTACGCCATTCTTCCAGACTCAGGCACCACGCCGGATTGCCGGCCATAATGTTGCCCTTGCACAACGGAAAACCGCAGGCGTCGAGATCGCGATTGACCGCTTGCGCGAACGGCAGGAGCCGCGCCCGCAATGCGTCGGGCGCGGCGCTGCCGGCATTGAACAGCAGCCCGTTGTCCTGATCGGAGCTGACGGTCTGTTCAAAACGCCCTTCGCTGCCGAACGCCAGCCAGCACCACTCGATGTCGTCGATTTCGAACCGGGTCTGCTCAATATCGAGGATCCGGCTCACCAGCGCATCGTTCAGCGTCGAAATGATCAGCGTCAGTTGCTCGGCGGCCACGCCCTGTCCGAGCATGTTGTGCGCCAGCCGACGGATGTCGGCTGCGACGTGCTGCAGTTCCTCGACAGAGTCTGCATCGGCTATCGTGCGATTGATCGCGCGCACACTGACCCGTTGCAGCGCAAACAGGTCGCGCTCGGTCACCACGCCGATCAGGCGGTTGCCGTCGCAAACCGGAATGTGGCGGATGCCGCGATGGGCGATCAGCAGCGTCGCCTCATAAGCGCTGGCGTCCGCCGGCAGCGTCTGCGGATCGGGCGTCATGACCGTGCTGATCGGCTGGCTGAGATCGCCTTGCGCAAGCGCGACGCGATCCAGCACGTCGTGGCGCGTGAAGATGCCTACCGGACGTCCGGCTTCATCAACCACCAGCATCGAGCCGATTTTGCGGCTTTGCATGGTGCGCAGTACCTCGCCCACCGGTGTCTGCGGCGTACAGGTGATCGCCGGGCGTGAAACCAGCGAGTCCAGCGTGCGGCTCATCGCCTGCTGTTCGCCGGTGGCCGAGGTGAAATTCATTTTGATCAGCCGCCGCGATTCGCGCAGCATGCTGGCGAGATAGCGCGTCGCGAACTCCCGGAACACGGGACTACGATTCAGCAGTTCCGGAAATTTGTCGGCAGGCAATTCATAGCAGAAGGTGTCGGTGGCCGCGGTGTACGGCGCGACCACCGGCCGTTTTTCGAGCAGCGCGCTGACCGAGAAACACTCGCCGGCACCCAGGCTGTGCGCGTGTGCATCACCGCTCTGTGCGCGGTTGAACGGGACGACCTCGACCGTGCCGCGCTGAATGATGTAGAAAGTCTGCGGCTCGACCTGGGTTGGGTCCAGAATAACCGTGCCTTTGGGGTAATAGCCGAGGTCGAGGTTAGCGGCAAGAAACTGCAGCGCCGCCGCCTCCATTTGTGCGAACGGCGGGTATGAGGCAAGAAACCGCGTTGCGGCAGCAGCGAGCGCTGCCGCCGCAGTGCTCGCTGCAGGAGCGGCCACCGTGGGCTCCGCCGGGATCAGCGCACGACGAGTACGGGGACCTTGCTGTGCGTGAGCACTTTTACGGTTTCGCTGCCGAGCAGCAACCCGGTCAGGCCGCGCCGACCATGGGATGCCATCACGATGAGATCACACTTGCGCTTTTTCGCAACAGCAATGATCTGCTGGTATGGCAGGTCACTGGCAATGACCACTGAACCGGCTTTCAACTCCGCGCCTGCCACCCGCTTCTCGAGCCCGGCCAGCATTTTTTCGGCGCGCGTCTTGGCTTCCTTCTCGTAGCGGTCCTTGAATTGTGCGCTCATCGGCACCGCGAAGCTTTCATCGGCGACCATGCGAAATTCAGGCACCACACTGAGGAGCGTGACCTGCGCACCGAGCGCTTTGGCGAGGGCAATTCCTTGCGTCACCGCGCGATTGGCGAGATTGGAGCCATCGGTGGGCAACAGGATATGTTTGTACATGTGATTCCTCACTGGAAAAATTATTGGTTGTTCATTACGCCAACTGCGCACGCCAACTGCGAAACTGCCAATGCAAAAAGCGACGCGGCGAATCGAGAATAGCACGCGATGCGTGGCCGGGATTGATCAGGATCAAGTTGTGGTGTGCACGCGCATCACCCACCGGCATGCGCTGGCCGGCACCACAGTGCGCCGACTGCGCCAGTCCAGAGCGCACATAAATACCAATTAATACAATAGGTTACAGATTACCGCCAAGTCAGAACCCGGCACAGCCCGGCGGGCAGACTCAGTGCGGCTTGCTGGCGAGATGTGCCGGCACCGGCAACGCCACGACGTCGATGCCTTCGTCACGCAGCGCGTCGACTTCCTTGGGCGATGCAGTACCGCGGATGTGGCGTTCCGGGGATTCCTTGTAGTGAATTTTGCGCGCCTCTTCCGGAAATGCCCGCCCGACGTCCTCGGTGTTCTCGACGATGTGCGAGATCAGCTTGAGCATGCGCGCAGCGTCGAAATTGGCGTATTGCGCCGCCTTGTCACCGGCCTGGTCGCTGTTCCCTGCCGGCGGTTCGGCGCGCCCGGAGTTGAGTCGCGCGGCCGTGAGCAATCGAGTGATGTGCAGGCTGCCGCAAATCGGGCAACTCAGCAGTGTGTCCTTCTGCTGGCGCTCAAAATCATCACTGGAGGTAAACCAGCCCTCGAAGCGATGGTCGTTCTCACAGCCCAAGTCAAAAACAATCATTTTCTTGCCAAATGGTGCCCATGACAGGCGGGATGGTGGGCGAGACCGGACTCGAACCGGCATGGCTTGCGCCGAGGGATTTTAAGTCCCTTGTGTATACCAATTTCACCACTCGCCCCGTGAACCTTGAACGCGTCCGGGACCGGGCCTCACCGCAACTGGTAACTGCCTCATGCTGGAGGCGGGGGTCGGAATCGAACCGGCGTACACGGCTTTGCAGGCCGCTGCATGACCACTCTGCCACCCCGCCGCTGGAACTGAAAGGGGAAAACGGCTGGTTTCGATTTCAACCGTTTTCCCCGGGGATCTGGAGCGGGAAAGGAGGCTCGAACTCCCGACCTCAACCTTGGCAAGGTTGCGCTCTACCAACTGAGCTATTCCCGCATTGCTGTTGCTTCCAAGCCGCGCATTATAATTCAACCCGTTCCCGCCTCGCAACCCGCCCTAGGGCTGCGCCTTGGCCGCAACCCAGGCCATCTTCAGGTAATACCCCATCGAAACCAGGGTCAGCACCGCGGCAGCCCAGATCATCCAGGTGCCCCAGTACTGGGGGTCAAACGTCCCGATCGGATCGCGATAGAGCAGCATCGGGATCGCAACCATCTGCGCCACGGTCTTGATTTTGCCGGCCATCGATACGGCGACACTCTTGCCCTGGCCGATGGACGCCATCCATTCGCGCAGCGCGGAGATGGCGATCTCGCGACCGATGATGACCAGTGCGATTACCGCATCGACCCGCCCCAGCTGCACCAGGATGATCAGTGCGGCCGCCACCATCAGTTTGTCCGCCACCGGATCGAGGAATGCACCGAAGGCAGAGGTCTGGTTGAGCCGGCGCGCAAGCCATCCGTCCAGCCAGTCGGTCATCGCTGCCGCGGTAAAGACGACCGTCGCCACCAGATTCTGGGTTGCATGGGACACCCAGTTCTGCTCGAAGTAGAAAATGCCGACAAACAGCGGGATCATCACGATCCGCAACCAGGTCAGCAGGTTGGGCCAGTTGAAATGCATAGGTCCGCCGCTACGTTCAGCCAGCGTTTTTCCTCATTCAGTGCAACGCATCGTAAATCCGTTCCGCCAGTGCGCGGCTGATGCCCTCGACCTGCGTCAGTTCTTCGACTCCGGCCGCAACCAGGCCGCGCAGGCCGCCGAACCGGGCGAGCAGCCGCTGGCGGCGCTTCGCGCCGACACCGGGAATGCCTTCCAGCGGTGACGTGCTCCGCGCCCGCGCCCGTCGCGCCCGGTGCCCTTCAATCGCAAATCGGTGCGCCTCGTCGCGGATTTGCTGGATCAGGTGCAGGCCGGGGTCGTCGGCCGGGAGGCGGAAGGCGCCATTCCTTCCCGGCATCAGCAGTTGTTCCATTCCCGGTTTGCGCGATGCGCCTTTCGCCACGCCGAGCAAGGGCACTTCGCTCAATCCCAGTTCCGTAAGCACTTCGATGGCCACGCCCAGCTGTCCTTGCCCGCCGTCGATCATCACCAGATCGGGCATCTTACCCTCCCCGGCGACGACTCTGCGATAGCGCCTGGTCAGTACCTCGCGCATTGCGCCGTAGTCGTCACCCGGCACCACGTCCTGCATGTTGAATCGGCGGTATTCGCCATTCTGCATCGTGCCCCGATCGTACACCACGCAGGAGGCCACCGTCGCCTCGCCCTGCGTATGGCTGATGTCGAAGCATTCGATACGCTGCACGGTCTCCGGCAGCTGGAGTCCCCGCTGCAGCGCGGCCAGTTTTGCGGCATCACCGAGATGCTGCACTTTGCGCTGCCCGGCACCGAGTTCCGCGTTCTTGGCGGCCATCTGCAACCATACCCGGCGGTCGCCGATCGGGTTGGTGCCGATGTGCACCCGCCGCCCCGCGCGTTCGGACAGGGAATTCTGCAGCGCATCGGCCGCGATCGCCTCGCCGACAATAATCTGCGGCGGCACCGGGTGCAGCAGGTAATGCTGCGCGATGAACGCTTCGAGGATCTGCGCCGGCGTCGCGTCATCGGCATTCTGCGGGAAAAAATTCCTGTCGCCCAGGTGATGGCCGCCGCGAATCATCACCAGGTTCACGCAGCAGATGCCGGCGGCGATGCCGCAGGCAATCACGTCGGCGTCGCGCCCGGATTCGTCGCTGACATACTGGCGCTCACGCACCTTGCGCAATGCGCCGATCTGGTCGCGGTACACTGCGGCCTCCTCATACCGCAGCGCCTGTGCCGCCGCACTCATGCGTTCGTCGAGGCGATCGAATACCGCGTCCTCCTGCCCATTGAGAAACAATTCGGCGCTCTTCACGTCCTCGGCATAGTCCGCGGCGCTGATCAGGCCGACACAGGGCGCGGTACAGCGGTGAATCTGGTGCAGCAGGCAGGGTCGTGAACGATGGGCAAACACGGCGTCCTCGCAAGTGCGCAGCCGGAACACTTTCTGCAGCAATTGCATGCTCTCGCGCACCGCGCCGGCATTCGGGAACGGTCCGAAATGCCGATGTTGTTTATCGGGGTTGCCCCTGAAGAATCCGAGCCGCGGATAGGCGTGCCCGGAGAGCATCAGATAGGGGTAGGACTTGTCGTCGCGGAACAGGATGTTGTAGCGCGGTGCCAGCGACTTGATCAGGTTGTTCTCAAGCAGCAGCGCCTCCGATTCCGAGCGCGTGACCGTGGTTTCGATACCGGCGATCTGGGCCACCATCAGCCGGACCCGCGGCGACAGGGCTTCGCTGCGCTGGAAGTAGGAACTCACCCGCTTGCGCAGGTCGAGCGCCTTGCCGACGTAGAGCACCTCGCCGCTCCGGTTGAGCATCCGGTAGACGCCGGGCAGATTGGGCAGTCCCGCCGCGATTTCCGCTGGCCGCGTCATGTTCAGCCGATATCGGTCTGCCGGTCGAGATAGCTTCTGATGTCCGCGAAGACCTGCCGGAACATCCCCGGCGTCAGGCGTCGCGTCTGCGTGTTGTAGCGGCTGCAGTGGTAGCTGTCGAACAACCTCATGCCCCCACCGAGCCGGTGTCTCGCGCCATGCGCAAACGGGAAATCGGCGATGCGCTCGTCGCATGCACGCAGCACGGCATGATGCGCCACCGTACCCAGCGCCAGCACAGCCGGCGGTGCAAGCGCCCGCAGTTCAGCGCGTAAGTAGGCGTTGCACACACGGATCTCTGCGGGCGACGGCTTGTTCTGCGGAGGCAGGCATTTGACAGCATTGGTAATGCGGCACCCCTGCAGGACCAAACCGTCATCGGGTGCCACGGCGATCGGCTGACTGCCGAAGCCGTAACGGTGCAGCGTGTCATAGAGCAGGATGCCGGCATGGTCTCCGGTGAACGGGCGCCCTGTACGATTGGCGCCGTGCATCCCCGGGGCAAGGCCGACGATCAGCAAACCGGGCCGGCTGTCGCCGAACGGCGGCACCGGGCGGGCGTGATAGTCCGGATGTTCCAGACGCACTTCGGCCAGATGCGCCGCCAGGCGCGGGCAGCGCGTGCAGTCGAGCGCAAACACCGGTGGCGACGAATTGCGTCCGGCGCCTGACAGTTTCATACGGCCATCGCCCCTGGCCGTTCAGGCAAACGGCAATTCACGGTTATGCGCGCCCAGCCCGTTGATCGCATGCAGTGCGGCAACATAGTGCGCATCTTCACGCAGCTTGACCGCATCGGCGGCATGCGTACGACCATGGATGCGGGCGAGCCGGGCCAGTGCCACGGCGGGCATGGTGTATTGCAGGCCCTCGAGCAGTTCATCGGCCGACTGCGAATTGTTGCAGACCAGCACCATGTCGCAACCGGCACGCAATGCCGCCATGCCGCGCTCCACCACGCCGCCGGCAACGCTCGCTCCTTCCATGCTCAGGTCATCACTGAAAATCACGCCATCGAAACCGAGCTCGCCACGCAGGATGCGTTTCAACCAGATCTCGGAGAACCCTGCAGGCGCCGCGTCGACTGCGGGATAGATCACATGCGCCGGCATGATGCCGCCCATGCCGGCAGCAATCAGCCGGCGGAACGGGATCAGATCTTCGCTTTCGATGTCGGCGAGCGGGCGCTCGTCCACCGGCACTTCATGGTGTGAATCGGCCCGCACATGGCCATGCCCCGGAAAATGTTTGCCTACCGCCGCCATGCCGCCCTCGCGCAGCCCATGCATGATGCCGATTGCCAGTTCCGCAATCGCCTCCGGCCGCGAATGAAAGGCGCGGTCGCCGATGACACTGCTGTTGCCGTAATCAACGTCAAGCACCGGCGTGAACGACAGATCAACGCCATGCACGCGCAGCTCGGCGGCCAGCACAAAACCCAGTGCCTGGGCGAGTGCCACCGCCTTGCGGTGATCGTGATCCCAGATCAGCCCCAGTTCGCGCATCGGCGGAATCCGGGTAAAGCCTTCGCGGAAGCGCTGCACCCTTCCTCCCTCATGATCAACCGCGATGATCAGCGGCGGGCTGCGCAGCGCATGAATCTCCGTGGTCAGCTGCGCAAGCTGAACACAGGATTCGAAATTGCGGGTGAACAGGATGACTCCACCGACCAGCGGGTGCTGCAGTCGCCGCCGGTCTTCATCGGTCAGCGCCGTTGCTGCGACATCGAGCATCACCGGCCCCAGGGGCATCACTTTGTTCATTTGTTGCTCACGTCGTCTCGAGCACCACGCAGGCGCAGGCCAGGTTGGATTCGTCGCTGATGGTCAGATGATGGTTGGTTATGCCGTTACGCTGGACCAGGTCGTTGAGCGCATCGTTGAATGTAAGGCTGGGCTTGCCGGCGCTGTTCTGCACCACGCTGATGCATTGCAGGGTTACCGGATAACGGAATCCGGTGCCCATCGCCTTGGAGAACGCCTCCTTGGCCGCAAAGCGGTTGGCGAGGTAGAGCACCGGTTGCGCGCTGTGCGCAAACCGCGGCTGCTCGATTGGCGTGAGCACGCGCTGCACGAAGCGATCGCCGTATTTGTCGAGCAGGCGCGCCACACGGTGCGGTTGAATGACGTCGATGCCAATGCCGTAGATCATGTTCGGGTATTGTCCATTACCTGCAAATAAGCGGTTACCGTCGCCGCAAGCCCGAATTCGAGCGCATCGGCAATCAGCGCATGACCAATCGAAACCTCGGCGACGCCGGGCACCTCGGCCAGAAACGGCGCCAGGTTATCCCGGTTCAGATCGTGCCCGGCGTTGACTTCGAGTCCGACGGCCTGCGCGCTGCGCGCGGCCTCCGCATAGCGCGTGACCACTGCGATCTGGTCAGCCGTGCCGAAAGCGCGGGCATAGGGTTCAGTGTAGAGCTCGACACGGTCCGCACCGATCGCCGCCGCGACGGTCATCGCCTCCGGCAGCGGATCCATGAACAGGCTGACGCGCACTCCCAGCCCGTGCAGGCCGGCAATGACCGGTCGCAACCGATCGCCGTTGCGCGCAAGGTCCCAGCCGTGGTCGGAAGTGAAAGCCGCGGGGTCATCGGGTACCAGTGTGCATTGCTGCGGACTCACGGCGCGGACCAGGTCCAGCAGCGGTGGTTCGAATGGATTGCCCTCGATGTTGAATTCGGCGTGCGGCCAGTTCTTCAACAGCGCGGCGAGTTCATGCACGTCGGTCGCGCGGATATGCCGGGCATCGGGACGCGGATGCACCGTGATGCCATGCGCCCCGGCGCGCAGCGCGAGTTCCGCGGCCCGGGTCACGCTGGGAATGCCGAGGCTGCGCGAATTGCGCAGCAGCGCGACTTTATTGACATTGACGCTGAGCTTGGTCATGACTGCAAGGGCATTGATTGGTTGCGACGGTAATTGCTACAACTGCTGCAGGTCACGGAGCAGTTGCCGCGTATGCAGCGTCTGCCGGCCCAGGCAATGGTTGATCAGGGCACGCATCAGCGCCTTGCTCTGCTGCACGGTCTGCGGATCCGCGTAATGGTCGACTGCCATGTCGATCAGCGTCTGCCCTGCCAATTCTACGCCGCTTTGCGCTGCGGCCAGGCCGGCCGGCACCGGCCCCCGTTCGGGAACATAACAGTACCGTGTGGCCGGCTCGATCGGGGTGCCGCCGACGACCTCGCGATCGAGCACCAGACCGTAACCCAGTTCCCGCAGCAGCACGCGCTCGAACCGGCGCAGCACGGCGGCATGATCCTGCGCGTGCGGCAATTGTGCCAGCGCATCGGCGTAGGCTTCAAACAGCCGCTCATGGGGGTCTTCCCGCGGCAGCAGCTTCAGCAGCAGTTCATTCAGGTAAAAACCGCAAATCAGGCTGAGGCCCCGCAGCGGCAGATAGCCGCCCTGCCATTCCGCCTTGTGCAGCGTCTTGAGTTCCGCCTTCCCCGACCAACCGAGCAGCAGCGGCTGGAAAGCCATCAACACCCCGCGCAGTGCCGAACGCGGGCGCCGCGCGCCACGGGCAATCAGCGCCACGCGGCCGGCATCGCGCGTGTAGATTTCGGCGACGAGACTGGTTTCCCGGTACGGGTAGGTGTGCAGCAGATAAGCGGGCTGCCCATCGCGGCGGGCTCGTTCAGCCATGGCCGAACGGGGTCGCAATCGATCGATAAATCACTTTAATTAAAATATTTAACATATTGTTTTTATTAAATATATTACTCAATTCCGGTGCGCCGCAGCACAGCGCTGTCGTCAGCCCAGCCCGATTTCACCTTGACCCAAACCTCGAGGAACACCTTGCCGCCAAACAGCCGTTCCATGTCCATGCGTGCCTGGGAAGCGATCTGCTTGAGTTTCTCGCCGCCCTTGCCGATGACAATCCCCTTCTGTCCGGCCTTGTCGACGAGAATGCCGGCATGGATGCGGCGCAGGCCGTCAACGGTCTCGAAACGCTCAATTTCGACAGCGGTGGAATAAGGCAATTCCTCACCCAGCAGCCGGAACAGTTTTTCCCGCAGCAGTTCTGCCGCGAGCGTGCGTTCGCTCGCGGTGGTAATTTCGTCTTCTCCGTAGAGTCGCTCCCGCTCCGGCAGCAAACCGGCGAGAGCCTCCAGCAAATTCTCGGCGCCGCTGCCGCTTTTGGCGGAAACCGGTACGATCGCCGCAGGATGCGCCAGTGTCTCGAGTTCCTGCATGAAGGGCAGCAATTCATTCTTGTTGCCCACCTCGTCGATCTTGTTGACGGCGATCACCACCGGCGCACTGCCCTGCAACAGACCGAGCACGGCCTTGTCCTCCGCCGTGAAATGCCGTGCCTCGACCACCCAGACGATGGCATCGACATCGCCGATGCTGCGCGAGACGCTGCGGTTCATCAGACGGTTCATCGCGCCGCCATGCCGGCTCTGGAAGCCGGGCGTATCGACGAAAACGTACTGGGCATCCGTGCGGGTAACGATGCCGATGATGCGCTGGCGGGTGGTCTGGGGACGCCGCGAGGTAATGCTGATCTTCTGCCCGACCAGGCGGTTGAGCAGCGTCGACTTGCCGACATTCGGGCGGCCGATGATCGCGATATATCCGGCGCGGTGTTTGCTGGTGGTCATCCAGGAATAACCAGCGCGCAGGCCTTGCCCGCAGCGTCCTGTTCGGCAGCGCGACGGTTTGAGCCCAGCCCCTCGGTGCGGACACCCAGTTCCTCGATGGCACATTGCACCTGGAAGGTCTGGGCATGGGCATGTCCGTGCGTGCCCAGCAGCGTATAAACGGGTAACGGCAGGCCGCGCCCCTGGGTAAATTCCTGCAGCAGGGTTTTGGCATCCTTGCCGCTCGCCTTGGGGTTCACTGCCGCGAGACTCTCGGCAAACAGTCGGCGCACCGTGGCCTGCGCGGCCGCAAATCCCCCGTCCAGCATGACCGCGCCAACAATCGCTTCGACGGTATCGGCCAGAATGGACGGGCGCTGAGCGCCGCCGCTTTTGAGTTCGCCCTCGCCCAGCAGCAGGTGCTCGCCGAGATGCATACCCTGTGCAATGCGCAGCAGCGCCTGCTGATTCACCAGATTGGCGCGCAGGCGGGATAGGTCCCCCTCGCTCAGTCCGGGGAAGCGCTCGAAAAGTTCCAGTGCAACGATGCAATTGACGATGCTGTCGCCCAGATATTCCAGGCGCTCATTGTGATCCGCCGCGTATGAGCGATGGGTCAACGCCCGTCGCAGCAGTTCGGTGTCAGCGAAAACATGGCCGATCCTGCTGCTGACAAAGGCCGGGTCCACGGTAATCGGGATGGTTGCCCCGGTCTATTTCTCGGAGCTGGGCTGGAACTCCATGCACGCGCTCAGATTGGCGAACAACGGCACGCGCACGGAATACGCGGCGCTGATCACCACCCCATTGCCATCCTTGACGAACTCGACGTCGTTGTAGGAAATGACCTTGACATTGTCGACACCAGCCCGGGCGTTGAACGCAGAGTTGAATTCCCCGCGCGTGGCCGTTTTCAGCGCCGGCTCGGCCGCCATCGCGCGGAACATCTTCTGGATCGTGTAATACTCCATATATGCGGGGCCGATCTTGAACCCCAGCAGCAATGCGCCGATCAAAATAACAGCAAACACCAGAAAACCGGTGATCGTAATTCCGCGCTGCGAATTCATGTTGCCCTCCCCTTCTCTATCAGTTGATCGATCGGCCTATGCGCTTCAGGTCGTCGAAGTTCCACCAGATCATAAACGCCTTGCCCACAATGTTGCGTTCCGGCACAAAACCCCAGTAGCGGCTGTCGCTGCTGCTGTCCCGATTATCACCCATCAGGAAGTAATGCTGCGCAGGCACTTTGCACCGGAAACCCGAATCATTGTAGGCACAATTATCGCGGAAGGGAAAGCGCTGCACCCCGCCCAGCTGCACCGGCGGCACCTGCGGCTGCACCAGCACCGAATGCGCATGCGTATCAAGCTGTTCCTCAAACCGCTGCGTTGCCACGAAATTCAGGCCACCTTCCAGATAATTGAACTCGCCATCGGGTTTCAGCGGCACTTCCTTGCCATTGATGCTCAGTCGCTTGTCGGCATACACAATATCGTCGCCCGGCACCCCCACCACCCGCTTGATGTAATCCAGTGCCGGATTCTCCGGGTAACGGAATACCATCACCTCGCCACGCTGCGGCTCGTTGACCGGGATCAGCCGCGTATTGATGACGGGGAGGCGGATGCCGTAGGTGAACTTGTTGACGAGGATGAAATCGCCCACCAGCAGCGTCGGCAGCATCGAGCCCGAGGGAATCTTGAACGGTTCGACCAGGAACGAGCGCAGTACGAACACCACCAGAATCACCGGAAAAAAGCTGACCGGATATTCGATCCACCACGGCTGGGCCGCGCCCGCCGTGCGATGCTTGCTGAAATACAGCGACTCGGCCAGCCATACGGCGCCGGTAAACACCAGCAACAACAGCATGATCAGCGCGAAATTCAAGGCGACTCCGGTGGTTATTTGTCAACCTGCAGGATGGCGAGAAAGGCCTCCTGCGGTATTTCAACGGTGCCGACCTGTTTCATCCGCTTCTTGCCGGCTTTTTGCTTCTCCAGCAGTTTCTTCTTGCGCGTGATGTCACCGCCATAGCACTTGGCCAGAACGTTCTTGCGCATCGCCTTCACGGTCTCCCGCGCGATGATATGCGCGCCGATGGCGGCTTGCACGGCGATATCGAACATTTGCCGCGGGATCAGCTTGCGCATGCGCGCGGCCACGTCACGCCCGCGGAATTGCGCATTGGCACGGTGCACGATCAGTGACAGCGCGTCGACCCGCTCGCCATTGATGAGGATATCCAGGCGCACGAGGTCACCTGTGCGGTACTCCAGAAAATCATAATCGAGCGAGGCGTAGCCCCGCGAAACCGATTTCAGCCGGTCGAAGAAATCCATGACCACTTCATTCAACGGCAGTTCGTAGGTGAGCATGACCTGCCGCCCCAGATACTGCATGTTACGCTGGGTGCCGCGCTTTTCCGTGCACAGCGTCATCACCGGGCCGACATAGTCGCTTGGCACCAGGATCGAAGCCGTGATGATCGGCTCGCGGATTTCCGCAATCTGCACCACGTCCGGCAGCCGTGAAGGATTCTCAATCTCGATGACACTGCCGTCGCGCAACGCCACCTGGTAGACGACGGTGGGCGCGGTGGTGATCAGCGACATGCCGTACTCGCGCTCCAGCCGCTCCTGCACAATGTCCATGTGCAGCAGGCCGAGGAAGCCGCAGCGGAAGCCGAAACCCAGCGCCTGCGATGACTCCGGTTCGAAACGCAACGACGAATCGTTCAGGTGCAGTTTCTCCAGCGCATCGCGCAAGGCCTCATATTCGCTGGACTCGACTGGATAGAGTCCGGCAAACACCTGGGGCTTGATTTCCTTGAATCCGGGCAGCGCTGCCGTCGCCGGGTTGTTGGCGAGTGTCACCGTATCGCCGACCTTGGCCGCCTGCAGCTCCTTGATGCCGGCGATGACGAACCCCACCTCACCCGCCGCCAAACGGTCCTTCGGCTTCGATTTCGGCGTGAACACGCCGACCTGTTCGCACAGGTAATTGCCGCCGGCGGACATCAGCAGGATGCGGTCTTTGGCCTGCAGTACGCCATCGACCACCCGCACCAGCATGACCACGCCGACATAATTGTCGAACCAGGAGTCGATGATCAGCGCTTTCAGCGGCGCCGTCGGATCTCCCCTGGGCGGCGGCATCTGGTGGACGACGGCCTCGAGCACCTCGACAATGCCCTCGCCGGTCTTGGCGCTCACCCGGACCGCATCCTTTGCCGGGATACCGATGATGTCCTCGATCTCGGCGGCCACGCGTTCCGGCTCCGCCTGCGGCAGGTCCATTTTGTTGAGCACCGGTACCACCTCGACGCCCTGTTCGATGGCGGTGTAGCAGTTGGCCACCGTCTGTGCCTCCACGCCCTGCGAGGCATCGACCACCAGCAGCGCCCCTTCGCAAGCCGCCAGTGACCTTGACACTTCGTAGGAAAAGTCGACGTGTCCCGGGGTGTCGATCAGGTTGAGCTGATAGGACTGCCCGTCCAGCGCTTGGTACGTCAGCGCCGCGGTTTGTGCCTTGATGGTGATGCCGCGTTCGCGCTCGAGATCCATCGAGTCCAGCACCTGCGATTCCATCTCGCGATCGGACAGGCCGCCGCAGAGCTGGATAATGCGGTCAGCCAGCGTCGATTTGCCATGGTCGATATGGGCGATGATGGAAAAATTGCGTATATGCTGCATCAGGATAGGCTGTCCGGCAAAACAACGAAAACTACGGATCAACGAAAACAACAAAAGGGGCACTCAAGGTCTCCCGGAGTGCCCCGTTCCGTTCATAAGGTGGTGTATTTTAGCGGAAATTCAGCAAGTAATCAGTAACGGTCGCCGCATCCAGGCGGTAATGGCACAGTTCCCGGTCGCCATGCATCAGAACCGGAACAATTTCGCCGAAGCGCAGTTCCAGCGCGGGCCGGGTATCGATATCAACGACTTCAAGCTCAAACGGCCGGCGGGCCTGCAATTCCTGCAAACCCGCCAGCATTTCCTCGCAAAGGTGACACCAGGCCCTGCTGTACAGCGTCAGGACCAGGCGCCCTGCTTCAGCCATTCTCACCGATACGGAACGGGATGTACAACGAATTGGTGCCGCGCCGGACCAGCAGGGCGACGATCCGCCCCTTGTCAAAGCCACCCATCAACTGACGGAACTGCGCGACGGAGGCGACGTCCTGATTGTTCACCCCCAGGATGACATCGCCGCGCTGAATGCCGGCCCGGGCCGCAGCACCCTGGACGCTGTCCACGAACACGCCGCCTTCGATTTTCAGTTCCTTGCGCTGCGCATCCGTCAGGTCGACAAGCCCCATGCCGAATTGCTGCGCCGCCGGAGGTTGCTGTTTGCCGCCACGCGCCTGCCGCGTCGCGCGTTCATCGGACAGTTCCGCCACGACCACCTGCAGATCACGTGCGGCCTTGTTGCGCCAGACCTGGACCGTGATCTTGCTTCCTGGTTTGGTACCGCCAACCACGCGCGGCAGATCTTCCGACGCATTGACGACCTTGCCGTCGAAGCGCAGGATCACATCGCCGGCCTCGATCCCGGCCTTGTCCGCCGGTCCGCCCTTCTCGACGGAATTGACCAGCGCGCCCTGCGCGCGGCTCATGCCGAAGCCGTCGGCGAGTTCCTTGGTCACGGGCTGTATCACCACGCCGATGCGACCGCGTGTCACCTTGCCCGTCGTACGCAGCTGTTGGGCAATATCGTTGGCGACATCGATGGGAATCGCAAACGACAGGCCCATGAAGCCGCCGGTGCGGCTGTAAATCTGCGAATTGATGCCGACCACCTCGCCCTTGAGGTTGAACAGCGGGCCGCCCGAATTGCCGGGGTTGACGGCCACGTCGGTCTGGATGAAGGGCACAAAATTCTCCTGCGGCAGCGACCGGCCCTTGGCGCTGACGATGCCGGCAGTCACCGTGTTGTCAAATCCGAACGGCGATCCGATTGCCACCACCCATTCCCCGACCTTGAGCTTGCTGGCATCGCCGAAACGCAGCGTCGGCAGACCACCGGCATCGATCTTGATCAGCGCCACGTCGGTGCGGCGATCAGCGCCGATCACCTTAGCCTTGAATTCGCGCTTGTCGGTCAGCCGCACGGTCACCTCTTCCGCGGAATCGATCACATGGGCATTGGTCAGAATGTAGCCGTCGGCGGAAATGATGAAACCCGATCCCAGCGATTGGGCCTGGAATCCCCGCGGGGCAGGATTCGGGCCGGGACCCTGATTCGGGTTCGGGATGAAGCGGCGGAAAAACTCGTAGAACGGATCGTTCTCGTCCAGTTGTGGCAGTTGCTGCGACAGGGCGTTGCGGTTTGTGGTCTGAGTAGTGCTGATGTTGACCACCGCAGCACCGTGCTTCTCCACCAGCTCAGTGAAGTCGGGAAGTTGGGCGGCAACCTGCAATGGCACGAGCAGGGACAACGCCAGAATGAAGCTTCTGAACATGTTCAGCCTTTCCTGGAAATACATGGGTGTCGAATAAAATGAGAGCCGCCAAAACCGCGTTCAGCGCTGTGCTGCCGCATTCACTTTGGGCTCCAGCGCGCGCGCGAAGCGCATGACGGTCTCCGCCGGGGTCTCGCCCAGTATCGTGACCTTGTGGCCGGCGATGGTGTTGCTGTAGATGTTCACAGCGCCCTGGTGGCGGAGCAGCGGTTTTTTGTCCAGTTTTGTACCCGGTTCGACGAATATGGAGACAGCCGCCAGACCGTCCGAATACACCAGATGCGCAACAGAGCCCTTTTTGCCGGCCATCGAGCGCCGCAATTCCATCATCTTGCTGAATCCGGCAGGCGGGTTCTGCACCACCCACCCTGAATCGCCGCTGTCGTTTGTCGTCAGTGCAGCGCGGTCCACCCGCCAGTTCTGCTTGGCGCTGACCCCCGCATACTTGGACTGCACCAGCTCGCGCCTGAACGATCCGCCGATCTCCAGGGTGGAAAACGCAAACGCTTCTACGGTCTGATTCTTCTCGTTGATCGTTTTCGATTGCAGCGGCAGCCCGGTTTCGATTTCGGCGCAGAAGCGCCGCGCGTAGCGCAGTGCATCGTTGGGCATCAGCGCGACCCACTGGCATTGCAGGCCGGCCACGCGATCGAGCGCGCCTTTGACCACCTGGTAGTGTTTGACGAGTTCCTGGATCTGCTCGACGCGCACCGGAAACTGCCGCGATCCCCGCGGATCAATCAGCACTGTTTTGTCGGCGGGCAGATAGCAGGTGACCTGGTCGTTGCTGCGGATCACTTCCCGCGCCGGACCATCGAGGGTCTCCAGCCGCTCGAGCACCCCCCCCGCCGGGTTGACGAAATGCGCAATGCGCGAGGTTTCGACCTGCCCGCCGTGCTGAAACATGAAGGTGCCGGCATAATTTACTTTCTGACTGGCCTCGGCCATTTTCTGCAGCATGGCCAGCGCGTCCCGCGACGTTTCATCCGCCGCCACGCCGCCCGGAAGCAATCCGAGAACAACGATCCACCAGAATTTCATGTTGCGTTACCGGCCGCCAACAGGTGCTGTGGAAATGGTGCGGATGTAGGGGGCGACACCATGCAGGCTGGTGCTCGGCGAAACGCCCTGATGCGCCAGCAGGTACTCATTCATCTGGCCGTCGCTCGGCGCACTCACCAACGCGGGCTCCGGCTGCACAACTGCCGGCGCAACGGCACGGGCCATTTCCACGGGCGGATTGGCGACATTGCTGGTTGAAAATGCCATCCACCCGACCACGGCCATGGCCGAGACCGACGCCGCTGCTGACAGCGCATAGGTCAGCGGCCGGTTGACACGTGACCGCTGCGGCGCCAAGACGGTCGGCTCCTGCGCAATGGCGGCCGCTACCCGCTGGGATACATCATAGGCATGTACGACTTCACCCCGCATTGCATCGCCAATCAAATGGTAGGCAGCCCATGTCTCGCGGGCTTCCTCGGTATCCTTGAGTCGCAGCATCGTTTGATGTGCTTCGTGACCGTCGAGTTCACCGTCCATCAACGCAGAAATTTTTTCCATATCACCATCTCCTGTCCTTGCCCGTGCCGAGCAAGGGTCGTAATTTAACGGCCACCGCTTCGCGCGCCCGGAATATCCGGGAACGCACCGTCCCCACCGGGCATTGCATGACGGCGGCTATTTCTTCGTAACTCAGCCCTTCGATCTCGCGCAGCGTCAGCGCTGTCCTTAACTCCTCTGGCAACTCCTGCAGAGTTTGGTTCACTGTGTCCCCGACCTGCCGACTCATCATCTGGTTCTCCGGGGTATTCAGGTCCTGCAGCTGGCCGCCCGAATCCAGATCCTCCGCCTCCTCGGCATCCATCTCGGTGCTGGTCGGTGCTCGTCGGCCCATCGCCACCAGGTGGTTCTTGGCGGTATTGATGCCGATCCGGTACAGCCACGTATAGAATGCGCTGTCGCCGCGAAACCCGGGCAATGCCCGGTAGGCCTTGATGAATGCTTCCTGCGTCACATCTTCCACTTCACTCGGGTCACGAATGAAACGCGACAGCAAACGCCCCAGCTTGCGCTGGTATTTGACCACCAGCAGGTCAAATGCATGCTTGTCACCACGCTGCACACGCTCGACTAACTGCTGATCGACTTCGCGATCGCTCATTGTTATCCGGTCCCTGGCACTACAGTCCTGCGCCCGGTCAGCAGGCTCGCCGCCCGGACAGGCGCCGCAGTATAACCGCCTGACGGATAACGCGAAATGTTGCAGCCGCAGCGCTCTTGCACTGACCGGCCGCGGCGGATTAAGTTCAGCTCAGCCATGACTTCTTGGCAAAAATGTCCATGATGTGGCCAGCGCCGGTGCCGCTGCGTCAGTTGCGGCGCAGCAAGCACCGCTCCAGCACCCGGAATCCCCACTCGATGAGGATCGCCAGCATCGCCGCCGGGATTGCGCCTGCCAACAGCAGCGTATGGTCATTGACGGCCAAACCGGCCACGATGCGTTCTCCGTACCCGCCGGCCCCGATGAAGGCTGCGATGGTCGCGGTACCGACGTTGATCACGGCAGCGGTCTTGATCCCGGCCAACACCCCCGGTAACGCGAGCGGCAACTCGACCAGCCGCAGTAGTTGCCGGCCGGTCAACCCCAGCGCACGCCCGGCATCGCGCATGCCGTCCCCGACGCCGGCCAAGGCCGTTTCGGTGCTGCGGATCACCGGCAGCAGCGCGTACAGAAACAGCGCCAGTATCGCGGGGACGGCGCCGATGCGATCCAAGGCGGCAATCAGAAAGGCCAGCAAAGCGAGACTGGGCACTGTCTGCAACACCCCGGCGCCGGTCAACACCCAGTAACCGGCCCGTGGTGCACGCTGTGCCCAGACGCCCAGTGGTATACCGGCGAGCACGCTGAGCAGCAGCGATGCGCACACCAGGGTCAGGTGCTCCAGCGTGAGGCGCAGCAGATCCGGACCAAACAGTGTCGTTGCCAGCGATCGTGGCGACGCCGATTGTGCATCAAGGCCGTGGCCTCCCGGGCCCCGCTGCTGCAGCCATTCTTCGGCAACGTCCGCAAAACTGCGGCGGTCGAGTTCCACCGCCGCATTCATCCGCCGCATCGCCGCGCTGCCTATTGAATCCTGCAGTTTTTCCAGTTCCGCCCAGGCCCGGGGGAAACGTTCCGGCACATCCTTCCGGTAGACCAGCACCGCGTCATAGGCCGGGAAAAAACGCTGATCGTCCTCCAGCACCCGCAGGCTAAGCCGGGTAATCTGCGGGTCCGTGGTGTAGACGTCGATGACATCAACCTGCGCCTGCATCAGCGCAGCATAGGCCAGCCCGTGCTCCAGGCCGCGAACCGCAAAACCATCCAGTTCATACGTTTCACTCAACGCCGGCCAGCCATCGCGGCGACTGCGGAACTCGGGCGAGAGGCCAAGACGGGCCTCGCCAAAGCTCCGCAAATCGGATATGCGCCGCATGCCCCGGCGCGCAGCCTGATCATCGCGCATGGCCAGCGCATAACTATTGCTGAATCCCAGCAACACCCCTGCCGCCAGACCGTGCGGCGCCAGATGCCGGTTGAGGTCGTCGAGGGCAGGCACCCCTGACAGGCCCAGCAGTTCGAGCGCAATCGTCCCGGTGTAGTCTGGATAGACATCGATGGCGCCGCTCTTCAGCGCGGCAAACAGGATTGCGGTGTTGCCCAGTCCCGGTTTGTGTGTCACGCGCACTTCGCCTGTACGCTGCACGGCGCGTGCAATCAGTTCACCCAGGATGTACGACTCGGTGAACCGTTTTGAACCGACGTGCAGGACATCGCTGGCGGCGGCCGTTGCCACGGAACACAGCAGCATGACGACAATGCCGCGCGCGACCCGATCAAGACCACGCATACGGCAACCGAGATGTGATGCGGATCTGTCGTCTCATGTCGCGAAGATGGTAGCATGCTCCGCATCGCCAACCGCGCTGATCCGGTGCCTGCGCCATCACCGCTGCTCAAAGGTTATTGCCATGACTGCACGCCCTGCCGAACTTGAATCATTCTGGATGCCGTTCACCGCGAATCGCGCGTTCAAACACGCACCGCGCATGCTAGTTGCGGCAAAGGACATGCACTACACCACCGACGACGGCCGTCAGCTGCTCGACGGCACCGCGGGACTGTGGTGCGTCAATGCCGGACATTGCCGGCCGCGCATCGTCGAGGCCGTGCAGAAGCAGGTCGCGGCCATGGATTACAGTCCGGCATTCCAGATGGGCCACCCGGATGCATTTCGCGTCGCCGAACGGCTGGCCGCGCTGGCGCCGGGCGACCTCGATCACGTGTTCTACTGCAATTCCGGCTCCGAAGGCGTCGATACTGCGCTGAAAATTGCGCTCGCCTATCATCGTTCACGCGGCGAAGGCCACCGCAATGTGCTGATCGGCCGCGAGCGTGGTTACCATGGCGCAGGTTTCGGCGGCATTTCGGTCGGCGGCATCCCCGCCAATCGCAAAGCCTTCGGCAACATGCTGTTCCGTGTCGATCATCTGGCGCACACCCACAACCTGCAGGAGAACGCGTTCAGCCGCGGCCAGCCGGTCTGGGGAGCGCACCTGGCCGATGAACTCGAAAACCGGATCATCCCCCTGCACGACGCGAGCAACATCGCAGCGGTAATTGTCGAACCGCTGGCCGGCTCCACAGGTGTGCTGGTGCCGCCCCAGGGTTATCTGCAGCGCCTGCGCCAGATTTGCGACAAACACGGCCTGCTGCTGATATTCGACGAGGTCATCACCGGCTTCGGTCGCACCGGTCCCTGCTTTGCCGCCGACGCGGTGGGCGTGGTGCCCGACATGATGATCATCGCCAAGGGTCTGACCAACGGCACGGTGCCGATGGGCGCCGTAATCGCACGCCGCGGGATTTACGAAACCGTTGTCAACAGTGCACCGCCCGGAGTGATCGAACTGTTCCATGGCTATACCTATTCCGGCCATCCGCTGGCCACGGCCGCGGCGCTGGCCAGTCTTGACACCTTCGAGGAGGAAGGTCTGTTTCAGCGCGCCGGGGAACTGGCACCCTACTTCGAGCAGGCAGTGCAGTCGCTGCGCGAGCTGCCGCACGTCATCGACGTGCGCAACATGGGGCTGGTTGCCGGCATCGAACTGGAGCCGCGGCCCGGTGCACCGACGGCGCGTGCCTTCGAAACCTTCCTGAAATGCTACGAAATGGGCGCGCTGATCCGCACCACCGGCGACATCATTGCGCTGTCACCCCCGCTGATCATCAGCAAAGCGCAGATCGATGAACTGATCGGCAAGCTGGCCGATGCGCTGCGCGAGGTCGGGCGCAACTAAAACACGTTTATAATCAATGTCTTGTAACATACCGCCAGCTGCAACACGCTGCGGTGACCGCTAGACGCGCTGCACCGCCCGCAATTCCAGTTTGACCAGGCAATGATCCAGCCACTCGGCGGTCAGTTTTTCCTGCGTCGAGTTTTGCTTCAAACGCTGGTCCAGCGCCTGCCAGTCCACGCAATCGAGCGGCTGGTCCTGATTGAAACAGGAAAATACATAGCTGGTCTTGCCGGTCTCTGGATCAATCTGCGGCTGCAGGCACTGTGCGCAGACCTCCTTCATCATGCATTGCATCGGCGAGTTGATAGAGCCGATCGCGTGATGCTGCGGCTTCAGGTAGGATTTCAGCACATCATGCCGTGCCCGTGCCACCGCGGCCATCATCTTGTCGGAGCCGATGGCGATGATGCGGTCAGCTGCCGTAAACGGTATGGCCTGTGCACCGAGTTCGCCCGCCGCGTAGGCCTTCATCGCCTGCACGATGTTGCCGACAAACCGGCGGTCGTCGGGGCGGGCCGGCATGAAGCCCGGCTCATCATCGCTGCACCACACAACCACATCGCTGGCCGCTTCGATTTCCTCGATCTTGTAACGGTCGATCATCCGCTTGTAGCCGGCAAAATACAGTACCTTGCAGCCGGCCTTGCGCATCGCCTGGCCGATCGAAAACAGCACCGCATTGCCCAAGCCACCGCCCACCAGCACCACCGTCTCCCCGGTGGGAATTTCGGTGGGCGTGCCGGTCGGGCCCATCAGCACGATGGGTTCGCCCGGTTTGAGTTCCACGCAAAGGTCACTGGAGCCGCCCATTTCGAGCACGATGGTCGACAGCAATCCCCGCCCAGGATCGACCCAGGCGCCGGTCAGCGCCAGCCCCTCCATTGCCAGCGTGCTGCCTTCCGTGCGCGGGGCACGCGCTTCGAAATTCTGCAGCCGGTAGAACTGCCCGGGGCGAAACCGCTGCGCCGCCAGCGGCGCATGCACCACGACTTCGACGATCGTCGGCGTCAGCCGTTTCACTTCGTGCACCGTTGCCCGCAGGTCGCGGTGCAAGCCACCGAGGAACGCCGCATCGTCGACCGCAGCGGCAGGACGTACTTGTTCGAGCACGCCGCTGACCACCGGATACCCCTGTTTGGCGCTGCCCACCGCCTTTACCACATTGCCGAAAAACGACGGGTGCACATCGCCGAAATAACTGATGCAACGGCCGTCGTCGCGCCTGGACAGCAGCACATTGACGATATTGGGCTTGGCGATCGCTTTCTCCACCGCCACCGGTTGGCCACTGGCATCGCATGCCTGGAAATAGCGGCCATCGAGCGCGAAATGTGCTGCATCTTCGCGGGCCAGCACCGTGTTGGGCTGGGTGCCGGCGGCAATCAGGATGGCCCGCGCCGGAAGTTCCACGCGCCCCGTCTCGCGCCATTCTCCATCCTCACCGCGGCCATGCACCGCCGCTTTCAGCGCCCGTACGTGCCGGTATTCGTCCACTTCGATCGCGAGCGGTGTCAGGCATTCGGCGAAAGTGATGCCCTCCTCCAGCGCCTTGTGCACCTCCTCGTGATTCAGTGTGTACGACGGACTGTCGACCAGCCGTTTGCGGTAGGCGATGGTCGCGCCGCCCCAGGACTGCAGCAACTGCAGGATGCGCGGCTCGCGGCCTGCCGTGGCCGCCAGCACACGCTCGGCCCGGATCGCCCGCGCGTGGGCGATGAACTCGTCGGCAATCTGGCGCTCTTCGGGATTCCAGGCAATGCGCGCCGCGGCCTCGCCATGCTCGCGCGCCAGCATCTCGTAGCGCGCCAGGAATTTCTCCACCTGCAGCGGGTAATAGGCCAGCGACTCGGTCGCGGTATCGATCGCAGTCAGCCCGCCGCCGATGACGACCACCGGCAGCCGGAGCTGCATGTTGGCGATGGAGTCGGCTTTTGCCGCGCCGCTCAGTTGCAGCGCCATCAGGAAATCCGAGGCAGTGCGCACGCCGCGCGCCAGGCCGTTGGGCATGTCGAGCACTGTCGGTCGCCCGGCACCGATGGCCAGCGCGATGTGGTCAAAACCCATCGCAAACGCCTCGTCGGCGGTGATGGTGCCACCAAAGCGCACCCCGCCGAGCAGCGCAAACTGCGCCCGGCGCTCAAGCAGCAGGCGGATGATTTTCAGGAAATTCTTGTCCCAGCGCACCGTGATGCCATATTCGGCAACGCCGCCGAAACCGGCCATCGCCCGTTCATCCAGCGATTCGTAGAGTTCGCGCACGTTGTGTACCGGCCGGAACGGCACGCGCCGGCCGGTTTCGTCCACTCCGGAGAGGTCCGCCGGCAGCGGCTCGATCTTCAGGCCGTCAATGCCGACCAAGGTATGGCCTTCGTTCATCAGGTGATGCGCGAGCGAGAACCCGGCCGGCCCCATGCCGACGACCAGCACGCGTTTGCCGGTCAGCGCCCGCGGATACGGATTGCGCAGGTTGAGCGGGTTCCAGCGCGTGAGCAGACTGTAGATCTCGAAGCCCCACGGCAGTTCCAGCACATCCTTCAGGGTGCGGGTCTCTGCCTGCGGAATATTGACCGGCTCCTGCTTCTGGTAAATGCAGGCCTTCATGCAGTCGTTGCAGATGCGATGCCCGGTCGCCGCCACGGTCGGATTGTCGATGGTAATAATCGCCAGCGCACCGATCGCCAGTCCCGCGGTCTTGGCCTTGTGGAATTCCGAGATTTTTTCGTCGAGTGGACACCCGGCGAGCGTGGTACCGAACGGTGATTTCTTGAACGACTGTGCACCGTGACCCGTGGCGCCCTTTTCTCGCAATCCCTTGGAACACGAATCCTTGCCCTGCTCATGGCACCAGATACAGTAGTTCGCTTCGTCGAGCGCACCGGTCAGGTCCGTGCCGCTGTCGGTGAGCTTGAAGCCCGCGCGCTGGCGCAGCCGCGACACGTCAAACCGGTGCTCGGTAAACCCGGCGGTGGTGGTGGTCTGTGACGGCACCAAGTTCTGGAAATCCAGCTTGTGCGGGGATTTGAACAGCACCCCGGCATGATGACGGGCACGTCCGGTTTCGGTATGCGCCGCCCACGCCGCGTACTGCAGTGCGAGTTCCAGCGCCTCGGCATGGTTTTGTTCGTCCTGCTGCCAGAGAGTCACATGTTTGGCAAATGCCAGTTCCGTCAGCGGCTCACCGCACAGCGCCGCAAGCTTTTCGCCGACAGCCGGGCCGTCGATGGCTGCCGCCGCGTCGGCCTTATACTTGTGCATGGCCTTGCGCTGTACGAACAAGCGCTTGACGCTGTACAGCGGAGCCAGTTCGTGGTGACGCGCCGACAGCGCACGCACCTCGGCATCGATGCCGAACAGCTGTGCGATAAAATCATCGAGGTGAGGTGCCAGGGCCAGCAGCAATTCGGACTCGGCCTTCGCCGCCCAGGGTTCGGCAGCAGTGCGTGCCGCGAGCAGCCGCGCGTGCAGCGCCGCATCGGTCTGTTCCAGTTGACCTAGGAAAATCCGGTCCAGTCGAACCAGGCCGTCGCGCTTATAAAAATCTTCGAATGAGAACCCGAACCGGGGGGGAGCTGCTGCGGATTGAGTCACGATGTTCCGGGAGGCATGCAAAGGCGAAATTATAGCAACTGGGCTATCCATGGCCTGAATCCGGACGCTATTTGTCCGGTATTTCTGCCGCTACAGCGGCAGCTCAGGGCAAGCGCCATCTCGGGACCACGCCGTGGCGGCTGTGCAATAATCGCGGCAGTCTGGCACTGAGCAAGCGCAACTCGCGCGATGACCGCGAACCAAAGAAAAATGCTGGTATGGATTCTGTTGGCAGTGCTTGCCGCGCTGGTGACGTATGTGACTTTCCGCGGCTACCTCAGCCCCGAATTCCTGCTGGGTTTTGCCAACACGTTTTCCTGCTGAACCGGCGTTAACACAGCGGCGCGCGCTCGGTTGCCGTAATGACGTTGGCGATGAGCATGGCGATCGTCATCGGCCCCACGCCCCCCGGCACCGGCGTGATCCAGCCGGCGCGTGCCCGGACCGGCTCGAAATCGACGTCGCCGCACAGCTTGCCGTCGGGCAGGCGGTTGATGCCGACATCGATGACCGCCGCACCCGGCTTGACCATGTCGGCGGTCACCATGCGCGGCTTGCCGATGGCACAGACCAGGATATCGGCCTGGCGTGTCACGGCGGGCAGATCCACAGTACGTGAATGACAAATGGTCACCGTCGCATTGCGCTCGAGCAGCATCAGCGCTGCCGGCTTGCCGACGATGCTGCTGCGGCCGATCACCACCGCATGCCGGCCGGCGATGGGCACGCCGGCGCGCTCCAGCATCAGCATGCTACCCGACGGTGTGCACGGAGCAAGACCGGCATGGCCATCGAGCAACGCGCCGAGGCTGCGCCACGTAAACCCGTCGACATCCTTGGCTGCGGCGATCCGCTGCAGGACGGTCACCGCATTGATGTGCGGCGGCAACGGCAGCTGCACCAGAATGCCGTGCACCCGCGGGTCAGCGTTCAGCGCATCGATTCTCTGCAGCAGTTCCGCTTCGGCAGTCGCTGCCGGCAACCGGGTGTCGAAGGACTGCACACCAGCTTCACGGCAGGCGCGCGTCTTGCTGCGCACATAAACTGCCGAGGCCGGATCGTCACCCACCAGCACCACAGCCAGGCCGGGTACCCGTCCCTGCTGCGCCAGTTGCGCAGCCCGTATCTTCTGTTCGTCCAGCACCTGCCGTGCCATCGCAGCCCCATCGATGATGATTGCACTCATCGCAGTCTGATTACATTAAGGTAGGATTAAAAACTGTCGCACGCATCATTGCTTCCCTGGCGGCGTCTCTGCACGATCCGGCGCGTGCTCCAGCACCTGGAAAAAAATTTCATCGCGCCTGATCATACCCAGTTCACTGCGCGCCCGCTCCTCGATGGCTTCCATTCCCTGCTTCAGATCGCGAACCTCTGCATCGAGTGAGGCGTTGCGTGCCTGCATGCGGGCATTGGTTTCACGCTGCGCTTCGATCTGACGTTCCATCTCCCACACCCGCAGCAGCCCCCCCTTGCCCAACCACAGCGGATACTGGAGCAGCAGGAGAAGTGCGGCGAGCGTTATCGCGAGCAGTCGCATGGCGTCAGCGCCGACTGGCGCTCCGCCGGAAAAGCCTAACGCAACTGGTAAAAAGCGCCACGTCCGGGATAACTCACCGTCTCGCCGAGATCTTCCTCGATGCGGAGCAACTGGTTGTATTTGGCCAGTCGGTCGGTCCGCGACAGCGAGCCGGTCTTGATCTGCATCGCATTGGTCGCCACGGCGATATCGGCGATGGTCGTGTCCTCGGTTTCTCCAGAGCGATGCGAAATCACCGCCGTGTACCGCGCGCGTTTGGCCATTTCAATCGCCGCCAGAGTTTCGGTCAGCGTACCGATCTGGTTAACCTTGATCAGGATCGAGTTGGCGATGCCCTGCTCGATGCCGCGTTTCAAATACTGGGTATTCGTGACAAAAAGGTCGTCGCCGACCAGCTGCACACGGCCGCCCAGCCTGTCGGTGAGCACCTTCCAGCCATCCCAGTCGTTTTCCGCCATGCCGTCTTCGATGCTGATGATCGGATATCTGTCGACCCAGGCCGCCAGGTAATCCGCGAATTGCGGTGCCTTCAGTGAAAGCCCCTCGGAGCGCAGGGTGTATTCGCCGTCCTCGAAAAACTCGGAACTTGCGCAATCCAGGGCCAGTGCCACGTCGTCGCCGGGGCGGTAACCGGCGGCCTCGATGGCCTCCAGGATGATCTGGATCGCCGCCTCATGTTTGGGCAGGCGCGGTGCGAACCCGCCTTCGTCGCCGACTGCCGTCGCCAGGCCGCGGTCGGCCAGCAGTTTGCGCAGCGCATGAAAAACCTCGGCGCCGCAACGCAGGGCTTCGCGGAAACTCGCCATCCCGACCGGCACAATCATGAATTCCTGCATGTCCAAGCCGTTATCGGCATGGGCTCCGCCATTGATTACGTTCATCATCGGCACCGGCATCGCCATCGGGCCGGCGCCGCCAAGATAACGATGCAGCGGCAGCCCCGACTCCTCGGCAGCAGCACGCGCGATGGCCATCGATACCGCGAGCATCGCGTTTGCCCCGAGGCGCGATTTGTTATCGGTGCCATCCAGGTCCAGCAGGGTCCGGTCGACAAATGCCTGCTCGGTGGCATCAACGCCGATTACCGCTTCGCAAATTTCGGTGTTCACGTGTTCAACAGCCCGCAGCACTCCCTTGCCGCCATAGCGCTGCCGGTCACCATCGCGCAATTCGATGGCTTCACGGCTGCCCGTGGAAGCCCCGGAGGGCACAGCCGCCCGGCCCAGAATGCCGGACTCGAGCAGCACATCGGCCTCCACAGTCGGATTGCCGCGCGAATCGAGAATTTCCCTGCCGATCACATCAACAATTGCACTCATTGCCGTTTCCTGAATGATTCAACCGGTTTAAAGGCTCATTTCCGCAAAACCTTCACCCTTGACCAGCGCATCCACTGCGATCAGGGTCTTCAGCAACGTCCGCATTTTCGGCAACGGCCAGGCATTCGGCCCGTCCGACAGCGCTTTCTCCGGCCGCGGGTGGGTTTCCATGAACAGTCCGGAGATGCCGCTGGCCACGGCTGCGCGTGCCAGTACCGGCACGAACTCGCGCTGGCCGCCGCTGCTGGTACCCTGCCCGCCGGGCAACTGCACTGAATGCGTGGCATCAAACACCACCGGGCATCCGGTGTTGCGCATGATCATCAGCGAACGCATGTCCGATACCAGGTTGTTGTAGCCGAAGGAGACGCCGCGCTCGCAGACCATGATGTTGTCAGTACCGCTGGCAGCGCGCGCCTTGTCGACGACATTGACCATGTCGCCCGGCGCGAGGAACTGGCCTTTCTTGATATTGACCGGCTTGCCGGCTGCAGCGGCAGCACAGATGAAATCGGTCTGCCGGCACAGGAATGCAGGGGTCTGCAGCACGTCGACCGCAGCGGCAACCTGGGCAATCTCCTCGATCGCATGCACATCGGTGAGGACCGGAACGCCGATGGTCTTGCCCACATCGGCCAGTATCTCCAGCCCTTTGTCCATGCCCAGTCCACGAAACGACTTGATCGAGCTGCGGTTGGCCTTGTCGTAGGACGATTTGTAGATGAACGGCACGTTCAGTTCCGCGCAGATCCGCTTCAGTTCTCCGGCTGTATCCATCGCCATGTCACGCGACTCAACGACACAGGGGCCCGCAATCAGGAACAACGGTCGATCGAGTCCGACCTCGAATCCGCAAAGCTTCATGACCGGAGTTCGCTCATTGAATGGCTTCCCGCTCAGCCGGCGACGCCGGCTGCCACCTGTGCGGGAGTTGCACTGGCTGGCGCGGTAGGCGCCTGATCACGCGCATGCAGCAACGCGGCCTCGATGAATGACGTGAACAGCGGATGTCCACCGCGTGGCGTCGAAGTGAACTCCGGATGGAACTGGCAGCCGATGAACCATGGATGTCCAGGTATTTCCTCCATTTCGCACAGTTCTCCCGCCAGCGACCGGCCGCTGACACTGAGGCCGGCCTCCTGCAGCCGCGGCAGGTAATGATTATTGACTTCGTAGCGGTGCCGGTGACGTTCGACGATGCGGTCGGCGCCGTAGATCTTCCGCGCCAAGGAGCCTGCCTTCAGTTCGCATTCCTGGCCGCCGAGGCGCATTGTGCCGCCAAGATCCGAGGACGCATCGCGGCGCTCCACGCGGCCGTCGCGATCCTGCCATTCGGTAATCAGCGCAACGACCGGATGTGGCGTTTCCGGATCGAACTCGGTGCTGTGCGCGCCGGCGAGCCCTGCCAGGTTGCGCGCGAATTCGATCACCGCCAGTTGCATCCCCAGGCAGATTCCGAGGTACGGCACACCGTTGTCCCTGGCATAACGGATCGCCCGGATCTTGCCTTCAACGCCGCGTTTGCCAAAACCGCCGGGCACCAGGATCGCGTCCATGGTCTCGAGGCTCGCGGTGCCGTTTTTTTCTATGCTTTCGGAATCGACATAATGAATCCGCGGTCGCGAAGACGTGTGGATTCCGGCATGGATCAGTGCTTCCGACAGCGACTTGTAGGACTCGGTCAGGTCGACATACTTGCCGACCAGCGCAATGTTCACTTCGTGTTGCGGGTTCTCCAGCGCGGCAACGACCCGCTCCCAGCTCGACAGGTCCGCTGGTTTCGGGTTGATGCCAAGCTTGTTGCAGACAATGGTGTCGAGGTTCTGCTCGTGGAGCATGCCCGGAATCTTGTAGATGCTGTCGACATCCACCGCGGAAATCACTGCTTCCACGCTGACGTTGGTGAACAATGCGATCTTGCGCCGCTCCCCCTCGGGCAACGGCCGGTCGGCGCGGCACAGCAGCACGTCCGGCTGGATACCGATCTCACGCAGTTCCTTGACCGAATGCTGCGTGGGCTTGGTCTTGATCTCTCCCGCCGAGGCGATATAGGGCACCAGCGTCAGGTGGATGAAACAGGCGCTGTCGCGGCCAACTTCGATGGCCATCTGGCGGATGGCTTCGAGGAATGGCAGCGACTCGATGTCACCCACGGTACCCCCGACCTCCACCAGCACGACTTCAGCGTCTCCGGCGCCACGCCGGATGTATTGCTTGATTTCGTCGGTGATATGGGGAATCACCTGCACGGTGCCGCCAAGATAGTCGCCGCGGCGCTCCTTCTTGATGACGCTCTCGTAAATCTGGCCGGTGGTGAAGTTATTGCGCTTGCCCATGCGGGCGTTGATGAAGCGCTCGTAATGCCCCAAGTCGAGGTCGGTCTCCGCACCGTCCTCGGTGACGAAAACTTCGCCATGCTGGAAGGGGCTCATCGTGCCGGGATCCACGTTGATATAGGGATCCAGCTTGAGCATCGACACCCGGATGCCGCGGGATTCGAGAATTGCGGCGAGGGAGGCGGCAGCGATACCTTTGCCAAGGGAGGAGACTACACCACCAGTGACAAAGATATATTTGGTCATCTCATGTAAGCCAACGTTTCCTTATTTTATCGCAATTCGCGCGGTCGTCCAAGCAAAGCGCCGCTCAGGCCGGCTTGGCGCCGCGTGCCAGATAGAGCCAGGTCTCGACCACGGTATCGGGGTTCAGGGACAGGCTCTCGATGCCTTCCCCGACCAGCCATTCGGCCAGATCCGGATGATCCGAAGGTCCCTGCCCGCAGATGCCGACATACTTTTTTGCCCTGCGGCAGGCGGCAATCGCCAGATGCAGCATGTACTTGACCGCGGGGTCACGCTCATCAAAGGCCTCGGCGACCAGCCCTGAGTCACGATCCAGCGCCAGTGTCATCTGGGTCATGTCATTGGAACCGATCGAGAAACCGTCAAAATGCTCGAGGAACTGGTCAGCAAGGACAGCGTTGGAGGGGATTTCGCACATCATGATGATACGCAGGCCATTCTTGCCACGCTCGAGGCCGTTTTCGGCCAGCAGCTGCAGCACTTTCCGGGCTTCCGCCACCGTGCGCACGAACGGCACCATGAGCTCGACATTGGTCAGCCCCATTTCGTCACGGACTTTTTTCATCGCGCGGCACTCCAGTTCGAAACACTCCCGGAATGACGGTGCGATATAACGTCCGGCGCCGCGAAAACCCAGCATCGGGTTTTCCTCGTGCGGTTCGTAGCGCGAACCGCCGGTCAGGCTGGAATATTCGTTGGACTTAAAATCCGACAGGCGCACGATGACCGGCTTCGGCCAGAATGCCGCGCCCAGCGTCGACACGCCTTCGGCCAGCTTGTCGACATAAAAACTGACCGGATCGGCATAACCGGCGCTATGCTCCTCGACTGCAACCTTCAAATCGGGGCTGAGATCGGGATAAGCCAGCACCGCCTTGGGATGCACGCCGATCATGCGCGCGATGATAAATTCCAGCCGCGCGAGGCCTACCCCTTCATTGGGCAGGCGCTGGAACTCGAAGGCCAGTTCGGGGTTGCCGACGTTCATGGTGATTTTCACCGGCGACTTCGGCATGCTCGACAGCGAAAGATCGATGACCTCGGTCTGCAGTTCGCCGCGGTAGACGAAGCCGGTGTCGCCTTCGGCACACGATACGGTGACCAGTTTGGCATCTTTCAGCACCTGGGTCGCATCACCACAGCCGACCACCGCCGGGATACCGAGTTCCCGGGCAATGATCGCCGCATGGCAGGTGCGGCCGCCGCGGTTGGTAATGATCGCCGACGCGCGCTTCATTACCGGCTCCCAGTCGGGATCGGTCATGTCGGTCACCAGCACGTCACCCGGTTTGACACGGTCCATTTCCGCAGCGCTCTTGATCAGCCGGACCGGTCCGCTACCGATGCGCTGGCCGATCGCGCGACCGGTGGCCAGCACCTCGGAACGCTCCTTCAGCCGGTAGCGACGCAGGGTGTCGACCTTTTCGCTGGCTTTCACGGTCTCCGGTCGCGCCTGCAGGATGTACAGCTTGCCGTCGTTGCCGTCTTTGCCCCACTCGATATCCATCGGCCGCTGGTAATGTGCCTCGATGATCATCGCGTAGCGCGCGAGTTCGTTCACTTCCGCATCCGTGATCGAAAAGCGGCGACGCTCGGCCTCCGGCACCTCGATGGTCCGCACCGACTTGCCCGCCTGGCGGTCATCGGTAAACACCATGCGCAGCGCCTTGGAACCCATTCCGCGCCGCAGAATCGCACTCTTGCCTTCCTGCAGCCCGCGCTTGTAGACGTAAAACTCGTCGGGATTGACCTGTCCCTGCACCACCGTTTCACCGAGCCCGTACGCCGACGTAATGAACACCACCTGATCGAAGCCGGATTCGGTATCGAGCGTGAACATCACCCCGCTGGATCCCTTGTCACTGCGTACCATGCGTTGCACTGCAGCCGACAGCGCGACCTCGTCGTGTGTGAACCCCTTGTGTACGCGATAGGAAATGGCCCGGTCGTTGTACAGCGATGCGAACACCTGCCGGATCGCATCCAGCAGGTTATCGAGGCCATGCACATTGAGGAAAGTCTCCTGCTGACCGGCGAACGACGCATCGGGCAGGTCCTCGGCCGTCGCCGAGGATCGCACCGCAAACGTCACACCAGCACCTGAGTCCTTGACCAACCGTTCATAGGCGAACTCGATCGCGTTGCGGAACTCGGGACTGAAAGCCTGTCCGACGATCCAGCTGCGGATGTCGCGGCCTGCTGCCGTCAGCGCATTGACATCGTCGGCGTCCAGGCTCACCAGCCGCTGCGATATGCGATCAGCGAGACCGTTCTGCGCGAGGAACAGGCGATAAGCGTCGGCCGTCGTCGCGAATCCGCCCGGCACCCGCACACCGGCACCAGCCAACTGACTGATCATTTCACCCAGCGAGGCATTTTTGCCACCGACCCGCCCCACGTCATCCATGCGCAGCGCGCCGAGTTCAACCACCAGTTCCTTGCCGGTCATGCCGATTTCCTTGATTGTAAGCCGCGTCAAAAGCAGCTATTTTACCGAATCCCCAATCCGGTTCCGAGCATGAACGCCTCCCGCACCGCTTTTTTTGTATCCGACCGCACCGGCATCACCGCTGAAATGCTCGGCCACAGTCTACTGACCCAGTTTGAGGGTGTTCGCCTCAAGGAAATCACCGTTCCGTTCATCGATTCCGCGGATAAAGCCCGGGAATTCGTCAAGCAGATCAACGACACCGGCACCAAGGACTGCGTCAGGCCGATTGTCATCAGTACGCTGGTCAATACCGAAATTGCCAGCATCGTCGCCACCGCCAACGCCTTATTCCTTGATTCTTTTGAGATATTCATTGCGCCACTGGAAAAGGAACTGGGCGTCAGTGCATCCCATGCCGTCGGTCGATCGCACAGCGCCCATGATTTCGCGAACTATCACCACCGGATCGAAGCCGTGAACTATGCGTTGTCGCATGACGATGGCGTATCGAAGCGTGAATTGAGCGAGGCCGATGTGATCCTAGTGGGCGTTTCGCGGTGCGGGAAAACGCCAACATGCCTGTACCTGGCGATGCAGTTTGGCATCCGTGCGGCCAACTATCCGCTGATTCCGGAGGATTTCAGCAGCATGCAACTGCCCTCGCAGATCAAGTCGTTGCGCAATCGCCTCTATGGCCTGACCATCCGGCCCGCACGGTTGCAGCAGATACGCAACGAGCGCCGCCCGGGAAGCAAATATGCGACGCTGTCGAACTGCGAATTCGAGATCCGCGAAGCCGAAGCGCTGATGCGGCAGGAGGGCATTCCGTACCTCGATGTGACCAGTAAATCGGTCGAAGAACTGGCCGCCACCATTCTGCAGGCAGCCAAACTGGAACGGCGGATTTACTGACCCCGCAGTTGCCGTACCCGTTCGAACAGGCAGACTGCGGCGGCAGCACCGACGTTCAGCGACTCGGCGCGGCCCGGCATCGGAATATGCACCGTGCGATGCGCCAGCGCAGCCAGCGACGATGACAGACCTGCCCCCTCGTTGCCGAACAGCAGCGCCACCTCGCCAGCCAGATCGGCATCAAACACCGGCGTCCCGCGACCAACGCAAGTGGCGATAATGCGCCCCGGATAACGCTGCGCCAGTGCCAGCAGATCCACACCCTCAATGACGCGCAATGCAAAATGCGCACCCATGCCGGCACGCAATACCCGTGGCGACCAGGCATGCACCGAATGCCGCGACAGGCACACGGTGGCGATACCTGACGCTGCTGCCGATCGCAGGATCGAGCCGACATTTCCCGGATCCTGGATGTCCTCAAGCCACACGCTCGCCCCTTCGAGCACCTGGGGCATCGCGACGCGCGGCGTCGGCACGATGGCGATAATGCCGGTGGGCGTCGCCACCGATGACAATTGACGGAACAGGACCTCCGGCAACACCATTACCTGCGCGGCATTCAGTCTGGCCAGCAGACGCAACACCTCGTCGTTCTCCGCACCGCTGCGGCTCAACACGATCTCACGGGGCGTGCCGATGTGCTCTGCGTAAGCTGCGACCAGATGAATGCCGTCAAGCAGCGACAGTCCGGCAGTACGCCGTTCGCGCGCCGACTGCACCAGTTTCAGCAGCGCGCGGAATCGCGGATTATCGGCAGAGGTAATGGATTTCAAATGGGCTACCTGACCCTGGTCATTCAGCGCAAAATTCTATAACGCACAGGTACGGAAACCGGCAAATACGTCGCGCCGGTCCGGAGTATAGAAGTTACGCCAGGTATTGCGGATCAGGCCGGCCCGTGTGGCATGGCAACCGCCGCGCAGCACCTTGTGGCTGCCGAACCATGGTTCGGAGTATTCCGCGTACGGGTCGCGGACGAAACCCGGGTACGGCTGAAACCAGTCGGCGGTCCACTCCCATACATTGCCGATCATCTGGCGTATTCCCCAGGCACTGTCTCCGGCGGCGCAAGCACCTACATCCACGCAGCCGCCGGCCGTGCCGTGCAGATTGGCCGTTGCCGTCGTCGGGGCTGCGTCTCCCCAAGGATAGCGGCGTTTGATCCCCGGCTGGTCCGGCACCGTCGCTGCCGCAAACTCCCATTCCGCTTCGCTCGGCAACCGCCGCCCCGCCCACCTGCACCAGGCAGCCGCCTCATGCCAATTGACGTGCATCGCCGGCTGGTCGGGCGGCACCGGTTCCACGACATCAAAGCGTCTGCGCAGCCAGCTGCCGCCGTCACGATGCCAGTAAAGCGGCGCAAGTGCGCCCTCGCCGCTGCGCCATGCCCAGCCGTCCCGGCTCCACCAGCGGCGGTCCCGATACCCGCCGGCATCGACGAATTCCGCAAACTGCGCATTGCTTACCGGAGTGCGCGCCATGCGAAACGGCCGCACTTCCACGCCATGCGCCCATTTCTCGTTGTCGAAAACAAACGTGCCGTCATCGACTGCACCCAGCGAAAATCGTCCACCGGCAATTGCCACATCCCCGGTGCAGGAGCCGGCGGCGGCATACCGCTTTCCTGGCGGCTCGGGATAACCCAGGGTCTGCCGCGTATAAGTGAGAGCCTCGCAATGCATCTCCTCATGCAAAGCGCATAGCTGCAGAAAATATTGCAGCGCCGGATCTCCGCCATCCTGTGCCAGGAGCGCAGCGACTGCCGATCGCACATCCGCAAGATAGCGCAACGTGCCGGCAACGTCCGGCAACGGCAGGTCCCAGCGCTCGCGATGGGATACCAGCGCAGAATCGTACAAGGCATCAGCGTTCCGCAGCAGGCTCGGCGCGAGCGTCCCCGCAACGCCGCGGCGCAGACACCAGCGTTCCTCGAACCACCCGAGATGCCCCACTTCCCACAGCGGTGGATTGACGATGGCCAGCCGGGGACCCAGCCACTGGTCTGGAGACAAGCTGTTCACCAGCGCCAGCGTGCGCGACCGTGCCGCATCGAGTGCGGCGCGTGATGCGGATCCGGTGCGCAGTTCAAAATCAGTCATCGCGGGCGCGGGTTTGTTATATTGGCTCGCAGTGTATCCGGATACGCCGTTGATGAATATTGCCCTGATCACCCCCGCCGCCGCACGATCCCGTTACGGCAACCGCAACACAGCGACGCGCTGGGCGCAGATGCTGCGCGAACTTGGCCATCGGGTCGGTATCCAGCAAACCTGGAATGGGCGCAGCGCCGGCCTCATGCTGGCCTTGCACGCCAGGCGCAGCCATGACTCGATTGTCCGCTTTGCAGAGCGTTATCCCGAGCGCCCGCTGATCGTTGCGCTGACCGGAACTGACCTCTATCGCGATATCCATATCGATGCAAATGCACAGGAATCTCTGGAACTGGCGACACGAATGGTGGTGTTGCAGGACATGGGGCTGCGGGAACTTGCGCCGCGCCTGCGGCGCAAGACCCGTGTGATCTACCAGTCCTGCGCGCCGATTCCCCGACAGCAGGCCATCCGGTCGTGTTTTGAAATCGTCATCAGCGGCCACTTGCGCGAAGAAAAAGATCCGTTCTGCGGCGCGACGGCACTGCGCTATCTGCCTGAAGCAAGCCGCATCCGCATCACTCACATTGGTGGTGCGCGCGATCCCGCGCTCGCCGTCGCGGCCCGCCACTGGATGCAACACCAACCGCGTTATGTCTGGCTGGGCGAACTGAACCGCCCGCATGCGCTGGCCACCCTGGCACGCGCCCGTGCCATGCTGATCAGCTCGCACATGGAGGGCGGTGCCAACGTCATCAGCGAGGCGCTGACCGCGCGGACGCCAGTGATCGCCTCCCGCATCCCGGGCAATATCGGCATGCTGGGTCGCCGCTACGCGGGTTATTACCCACCCGGCGATGCGCAGGCACTGGCAAAGCTGTTGGTCAAGATCGAAACTCGGCCTGAATTTCTGGCGACCCTGCGGCGGCAATGCGCCGAACGCCGCAAGCTGATCAGCGTGACGCAGGAACGGCGCGGACTGCGGGAATTGCTGCGCGGGCTGTAGCCCGATAATACTTATAAGTATTTGTTTTTATTTTTTATTTTGTTGCGGCGCGTACCGGTGCGAAACTCCGTCGATGTGCCGGCGTCGGTCCCAGCCGCCGCAATGCCGCCATATGCAGTGCCGTACCGTAACCCTTGTGCCGGTCGAATCCGTAGTCGGGATAGACCGCATGCAGTTCTAGCATCAAGGCGTCCCGCGCCACCTTGGCCAAAATCGAGGCTGCCGAAATTGCCGGCACGGTGGCATCGCCCCTGATGACCGCGCGCGCCGGCATCCCGACCTGTGGCACCTGCGTGCCGTCCACCACGATTGCCGCCGGCTGCGGCGTCAGCGCCATCACCGCCCGCCGCATCGCCAGCAGGCTGGCCTGCAGGATGTTAATCGTGTCGATCTCCTCCACCGTTGCGCTGGCCACCGCCCAGCAGACCGCATGGCTTTTGATCTGCTCGGCCAGCGTGTCGCGACGTCGTGGCGTCAGTTTCTTGGAGTCAGCAAGACCGTCGATCCGCGGCGGATCATCGAGGATCACTGCTGCCGCAAACACCGGCCCGGCCAGCGGCCCGCGCCCGGCCTCGTCGACGCCACAGACCACCAGGCTCATCGAGTGGCACCGGTGAGGTATGGCAGTACGGCCGCGGCCGCCCGTTCGGCGGCGCCGTGCCGCAATTCGGCAGCCATGGTTGCGAAACGCTGCTCGATGGTGCGACGCCGGTCGATATCGTGCAGCAGATCGATGACCGCTGCCGACAGTGCTTCGGGGGTCGCCGCATCCTGCAGCAACTCGGGCACAACGAATTCTCCAGCAAGGATATTCGGCAGGCCCACCCAAGGCTGATAACGCTGGCTCTTCATGATCCACCAGCTCAGGCGCGGCATGCGGTAGGTAATCACCATCGGACGCTGCAGCAGCGCAGCCTCCAGCGTTGCCGTGCCCGAGGCCACCAGCACGACATCGGCCGCGGCCATCGCCTGATGGGCGTGACCGAAGAGCAGCGATATCTCCAGTTCTCCGCTTTTCCGGCGGTACAGCGCGGCTTCAAACAATTCACGGGTCTGGCGATTGAGCAGCGGCACGAGCAGTCGCACGCCCTCAACCTGCGCCGCAATCTTCTCGGCAGCCGCAACAAACACATCGGCCAGGCTCTCCAGTTCACTGACTCGACTGCCCGGCAGCAACGCGACCACCGGCGTGGTGGCCGCGATTCGCAGTTCGGCACGCGCCTCGGCACGCGAGGGCGCATCGGCGAGCATGTCAGCCAGCGGATGTCCGACATAACTGACGGGCACGCCGGCCTTCTCGTAAATTGCAGCTTCGAACGGAAACACGGTCAGCATGCGGGATACTGCACGCCGGATCTTGCGGATGCGCCCGCCACGCCATGCCCAGATCGAGGGACTGACGTAATGCACGGTCGGGATACCAGCCCTCTTGAGGGCGGCTTCGAGATCGAGATTGAAATCCGGCGCATCGATGCCGATGAATACCGTCGGTCGCTCGGCGAGGAAGTATTTTCTCAGTTTGCGCCGGATGCCGATGATCTCGCGGTAATGCCGCAGCACTTCGACGTAACCACGCACCGCCAGTTTGTCCAGCGGAAACAGCGAATCCACCCCTGCAGCAATCATCCGCGGGCCGCCAATGCCGACGAATCGTAGATCCGGCATGCGCGCCCGCAGTGCCCGTACCAGCGCCCCCCCGAGCAGATCCCCTGACGGTTCACCCGCAACAATTCCGACCAGCGGGCCCGCAGGCGTTGCTCTTGACGGCACGGGGTTCAGCGGATAACGCCGCGGCCGGGCGTCGCCAGAAATTCGGTCAGCAGCAGCAATTCGGGCTGCTGCACAGCGTCCGCGGTAATCTGTGCGCGGGCCGCTTCAAACGACAAGCCCGATTTGTAGAGCGTCTTGTAGGCACGCTTGATCGCGGCGATCGCGGCCGCTGAAAACCCGCGGCGCCGCAGGCCCTCGGTGTTGATGCCATGCGGCTGCGCCGTGTTGCCCGACGCCATCACATAGGGCGGCAGGTCCTGCAGCAGGACCGTACTGATCGCCGTGATGCTGTGGGCGCCGACGCGGCAATACTGATGCACCCCCGTGAACCCGCCGAGGATCGCGTGATCACCGACGTGGACATGCCCGGCGAGCTGCGCGTTGTTCGCAAAAATCGTGTGATTGCCGACTCGGCAGTCATGCGCAAGATGCACATAGGCCATGATCCAGTTATGGTCGCCGATGCGGGTCACACCGGCATCCTGCACGGTACCGCGATTGAGCGTGCAGAACTCGCGAATGATGTTGTCGTCACCGATTTCCAGCCGCGTTGGCTCACCGCTGTATTTCTTGTCCTGCGGCGCTTCGCCAATCGAGCAGAACTGGTAGATCATGTTGCGCGCACCGATCCGGGTATGCATGCCGATCACGACATGCGGGCCGATCCGGGTGGCAGCACCAATCTCGACATCGGCGCCGATGATCGAATACGGGCCGACGGTGACATCGGCAGCCAGCCGCGCCTGCGGGTCGACAATTGCAGTGGGATGAATGCGCGCAGCCACGACTCTTGCTCAGGCCGCGTCGCCCGGCATGTCGCGCACCGTGCACATCAGGTCGGCTGCAGCCACCATGACATCACCGACGCGCGCTTCGGCCGCAAACTTCCAGATGCCACGCACGTGCCGCGTCAGCGTCACGTGCAGGTGCATTGCATCGCCCGCCGTCACCGGTCGCTTGAAGCGTGCGTTGTCAATGCCGACGAAATAATAGATCGACCGCTTGTTCGCCTTGGCACCCATGGTTGCGAACGACAGAATCGCCGCAGTCTGCGCCATCGCCTCGATGATCAGAACTCCGGGCATCACCGGATGGTGCGGAAAATGCCCGTTGAAAAACGGCTCGTTGATGGTGACATTTTTCAGCGCCTGTATGTTTTTTCCGGGCTCGTACGACAGCACGCGGTCGACCAGCAAAAACGGGTATCGATGCGGCAGATACCGCATGATTTCACTGATATCCATGCTGCTCATGATTTTCCTTTCTTGCCCTGCTGCAATTGCTGCTCCAGCAATCTGACTCTGTCCGTCAATTCACCGAGATTGCGCAGGCTGGCAGCGCTGCGGCGCCAGTTGCGGTTGGTATCGAAGGGATAGGCCCCGGTATAGGTTCCCGCCTCACGAACGGATTTTGTCACCAGCGTGTGCGCCGATATTTCGACATGGTCAGCGATCGTCAGATGTCCGGCGATTCCCGATGCACCGCCAATCCGGCAATAACGACCGATCCGGGAACTGCCGGCAATTCCGACGCAGGCGGCAATGGCGGTATGTGCGCCGATGTGCACGTTGTGTGCCACCTGGATCTGGTTGTCGAGCTTGACCCCGTCCTCAATGATCGTGTCGTCGATTGCCCCCCTGTCGATAGTGGTATTCGCACCGATTTCCACATCATCGCCAATTACGACCCGTCCGATCTGCGGCACCTTGAGCCACCGTTTCTCATCCATCGCGATGCCAAATCCGTCCGCACCGATCACCGCGCCGGCATGGACGACAGCCCGCTTGCCCAGGATACATCCGTGATAAACGGTGACGTTGGGATGGAGCAAGCTACCCTCACCGATCGTGGCCCCGGCGCCGACGTAACTGCCGGCGCCAATCCGGCAGTCCGCGGCGATCGCGGCCCCATCCTCGACCACCACATTGGGGCCGACATGCACGCCGCTGCCGATAATGGCCCGTGGATGGATGATCGCGCTCGGATGCAGGCCGGCAGCAACAGCCGGAAGCGGGTTCAACAGGGCCGACACTCTGGCGAAATAGGCATAGGGGTTGGCCGCAACAATATGCGGCATGTCAAGTGATGCGCGCAATTGCTCGCCGACGATGACGGCGCCGGCACGGGTAATCTTCAGTTGTCCCAGGTAGCGCTCGTTTGCCAGAAATGCAATGGTGTCGGGCGTCGCCTTCTCCAGCGTGGCAACCTGTCTGACTTGTATGCCGGCATCGCCGATCAATTCGCCGCCTAGGCGGCCAACAATTTCTGCGAGGCTGAATGACTTTGGCAGGGGATACTCCATCGGGAAGACGGAACGGCGTCGGGATCACAGCGCCGCGGCGCCAAGCCGGGCACGGCTATTTGCCTTCGGCCAGTGCTTTCAGAACCTTGTCGGTAATATCAATCTTCGGATTGCGGTACACCGCCTCCTGGAAAATGATGTCGTACTTTTCGGCTTCGGCAATCTGCCTGATCACGCGGTTCGCCCGCTCGAACAGGGCACCCAATTCCTGGTTGCGGCGCAAATTCAGATCTTCACGATATTCCCGCTGCATACGCTGAAAATCCAGCGTCAGCCGCCCCAGTTCCTGCTCTTTGGCGCGCCGGTCGCTCTCGATCATGGTCAACGCATCCTTTTCGAGCTGCGCCTGCATCCCTTTGATCTGACCTTCACGCCGCTTCAATTCCTCCGCGCGGGGCGCGAACTCCTTCTCCAGCTGCTTGCTCGCCCGGTCTGCCGGTGCGCTCTCGCGGGTAATGCGTTCCTGGTCGATAAAGCCGATCTTGAGTTCCGCGCCGGTCGCGAACGGAACGCCAGCTGCCAGCATCAATAATCCGGCTAACACGAATCTTTTCAAATTGCCCTCCGTGAATCTGCTCGTGGCCAGCTGTCCGGGATCATCAATACACCCCGAATTCAGAATGCGCCACCAAACGTAAACTGAAATGCCTGCGTCTTGTCAAATGGTCCCTCGTTCATCGGCGCCGCCACACTGATCTTCAGCGGTCCGAATGGCGATGACCAGAATACCGACAATCCGGTGGAATAGCGGATACCGCCCGCGTCAAACGGATAATACTTGTCGTCCACCATACCCGCGTCGAAGAACGCCCCCATCCGGACCGACTTGTCGTTTTGCAGCCCGGGGAAAGGGAAGAGGAACTCCACGTTCCCGACCAGCCGCTGGTTGCCGCCTCGCGCGTCGCCGTTGGCATCCTTGGGGCCAATCGTCGATTGCTTGAAGCCACGGACAGAGTTTACACCGCCTGCGAAGAAATTCTTGAAAAACGGCAGCGGCAATCCGTTGGTGCCATCGCCGTAGCCAGCCTCCCCGTTGACCATCAGCGTGTAATACCGGGTCAGCGGGAAGTATCGCTGGTACTGGTAAATCAGCCGGTAATACTCCAGCGAGGCCCCGGGCAGTCCGACTTCCCCGATCGCCCGCTGCAGGGTGCCCGTAGTCGGATAAATCAGGCTATCGCGGCCATCACGCACCCACCCCGCAGTGGCGACGATCGCATCATTGTCGTTACCAAACGTTCTCACATAATCCTGGTAAAACAGCGGACTGTCGGCAAAAGTGGTGATTGAAGTATTTTCGTACGCCAGACCGTAAGTAATCGTATCCCGCTCCGTAACCGGCACGCCAAAACGGATTCCGGCACCGTTCGTCTTCGTCACATAGCGTCCGATCCCGCCTTCGGTGCCGTCTATCTCACGCGAGTAGATGTCAAAGCCCTGGCTGATCCCGTCGACGGTAAAGTACGGATCCGTATACGAAAGCGCGTAAACGGTATTGACCTTGCTGGTATTCACCGCAATCGACACAAATTTTCCGGAACCGAAAATGTTCTGTTGGGCTATCGATCCCGACAATGTGACACCTTCGCTGCTGCCAAAGCCCGCGCCCAGCAATACGTTCCCGGTCGGCTTTTCCACAACCGAAAAATTTACATCGACCTGGTCCGTGGTGCCTGTCACCGACGGTGTCTCCACGGTGACCTCGTTGAAGTAGCCTAATCGGTCGACGCGGCTGCGCGAGAGATTGATTTTTTCCGCCGAATACCAACCGCCTTCCAGTTGCCGCATTTCGCGGCGGATCACCTCATCGCGCGTGCGATTGTTTCCTGCGACATTGATGCGCCGTACATAGACACGACGGCCGGGATCTATGAAAAACGTGAACGCGGCCTGATGCTTGATTTTGTCGAGATCGGGTGCAGCGTTCACATTGGCAAAGGCATAGCCGTCGTTACCAAGGCGGTCGCTGATATTCTTGGTCGATTCTGTAATCCTGGTGCGGGAGAACACCTCGCCGGGCTTGACCGTAATGAGTTTGAGTATTTCCGCCTCGGGCAACAGCATCTCGCCGGCTACCTTGACCTCCGAGACCGTGTATTTCGGCCCCTCCGTCACACCGATGCTGATGAAGATATCTCTCTTGTCGGGCGATATCGTCACTTGGGTCGAATCAATGTTGAACTCCAGATACCCCCGGTCGAGATAATGGGAGCGCAGCACCTCCAGATCGGCGGACAGTTTCTGCCGGGAATACTGGTCGTGCTTGCTCCACCAGGTCATCAGGCCCGGCGTACGCAGCACGAACAGGCTGAGGAGGTCCTTCTCGCTGAATACCTTCGCGCCGACGATGCCGATTTGCCTGATCTTGGCGACCTCGCCTTCGTCGACATTGAAATTGATTGCAACCCGGTTTCTCTCCAGCGGCGTCACCGTAGTCGTCACGGCAACCGCGTAGCGGCCGCGACTGAGATACTGCCGCTTGAGTTCCTGTTCCGCCCGATCGAGTTGCGCTCGGTCAAAAATCCGCCCATCGCCCAGACCGATCTGGCGCAGGCTCTTGATCAGTTGATCCTTTTCGAACTCCTTGACACCCAGAAATTCGACCTGCGCAATTGAGGGTCGTTCCTGCACGGCCACGACGACGACACCACCGTCAGCCTCGATCGCTACGTCCTTGAAAAATCCGGTGCCGAACAAGGCCCTGATGGCCTGAGCCGCTTTTTCATCGGTCATCGTATCGCCGACTTTCAGCGGCAGGTAGCTGAATACGGTGCCCGCTTCAATCCGTTGTATGCCTTCTACACGTATGTCCTTTACGACAAACGGTTCGATCGCCAGCACCGGGGACGATATCATCACCAATGCCGCGCATACCCAACGTAAAAATGCCATATTTAGCTGCCGATCAGGCGGATGATGTCGTTGTACAAAGCAAAAGCCATCAAGGCAAACAGCAGGGCCATGCCAATCTGCTGCCCAACCTCCATCACTTTCTCAGACACCGGTTTTCCGGTAAGAATCTCGACCGAATAATACATCAAGTGCCCCCCGTCCAATAACGGGATGGGCAGCAGATTGAGCACGCCGAGACTGATACTGATCAGCCCCAGAAACAGCAAGTAGGATATCCAGCCGTTCTGCGCGGATTGCCCGGCATAATCCGCGATGGTGATCGGCCCGCTCAGATTTTTCAGCGAAACGTCGCCTACGATCATTTTTCCGAGCATGCGCAAGCTGAAAATCGCCGTTTCCCATGTTTTAACGGCAGCCTTCGCCACGCTCTCGACGGGCCCGTAACTGACGTCGGCAATCATGCGCTTCATCGCGGCCGGGTCCATCCTTGGCGACGCACCAATGCGTCCGAATTTGACCTCGCCTTCGTCAATCGGATCGGGAGTAACCGCCAGGGACTGGATTTCGACGTCCCCGCGCTTTACGCGGAATTGCAGCGTCCGCCCGGGTGCAGCGCGGACGCTCGTCACCAGCAGGTCCCAGGTTTCGACAGGTTGCCCGTCGATGGCCAGCACCCGGTCTCCTGCCTGCAGGCCTGCCCGCGCCGCAGATCCGCTGCCGGTCAACTCACCAATCACAGGTGGCAATACCAGGCGCATCCGACTGAAACCCAGCGCACCGAGAACATCGCCCTCGACATCCCGGGGTGCGAGTTCGTCAAGACGCAGCGCGCGCGTGACTGGTGTTCCCTGCTCGGTTTTAAGGCCCACGCTGACCGTCTGCCGGTCGAGGGCCCGCTGCAGCATGATCCAGCGGAAATCCTGCCATGACCGCACTGCCGCACCGTCGACATCAAGCACCGTCTCGCCAGCAACAAAACCTGCGCGGGCAGCCATGCTGCCGGCAGCAGGCTCGGCGAGCACCGGTATCAGGCCCGGTATGCCATGCACGAACAAAACCCAGTACAGCACGATGGCGGCCAAAAAATTGGCCGCCGGCCCTGCCGCGACAATCGCGAATCGCTGCCAGACCGGTTTGCGGTTAAACGCGCGATGAAGTTCATGCCGCCCGACTTCTCCTTCACGCTCGTCGAGCATTTTCACGTAGCCGCCCAGCGGGATCGCGGCAATCACCCATTGCGTAGCGTCGCGCCCGATCGTCTTTGACCATACCGGCTTGCCGAAGCCAACGGAAAACCGCAGCACTTTGACGTTGCAGCGGCGGGCAACCCAATAATGGCCAAACTCGTGCACCACGATCAGCACGCTGAGTGCCACCACGAATGCAATCACCGTCATCAGCAGACTCATCTCCGTGTCAGCCTCTTCCCGCCTTCTTTGGCACGGACCAGCTGGCGCATGCGGCAAGCGCGTCGACCCGCGCCTGCCGGTCGGCGCGCTCCACGTCATCAAGCGACGTTACTGGCCGAACGGGCGTTGCGGCTACGACCCGCTCTATCAACGCTGGAATATCGGTAAAAGCGATACGGTGATCCAGGAATTCCGCTACCGCGATCTCGTTGACCGCATTCAGTGCAACCACGGCTGTGCCACCCGCCCGCAATGCATCATAGGCGATCCGCAGGCATGGAAAGCGCGCCAGATCCGGTGCCTCGAAGCTCAGGTTGCCAACGCGTGCCAGATCCAGAAAATCCGCGCCTGACGCAATACGCTCGGGATGCCCCAGCGCGTGTGCGATCGGAGTGCGCATGTCCGGATTGCCCAACTGCGCGATCACCGAGCCATCGCAATACTCGACCAGCGAGTGCACCACGCTCTGCGGATGGATTACCACCTCGATCATCTGCGGATCGGCAGCGAACAGCCAATGCGCTTCGATCACTTCCAGGCCCTTGTTCATCATCGTTGCAGAGTCCACGGATATCTTGCGCCCCATCACCCAGTTGGGATGCGCAACCGCTTCTTCCGGCGTGACCCGCGCCATCTGTCCAATAGGCAGCGTCCGGAACGGCCCCCCGGAAGCAGTCAGCAGGATGCGCCGCACCCCGCAATCAGCCAGCGATCGGTCACGAAAAATCGGCAGAGCCTGGAATATTGCATTGTGCTCACTGTCGATCGGCAGCAATTCCGCACCGCTGTCGCGCACGGCAGACATGAACACCGCGCCCGCCGTGACCAGCGCTTCCTTGTTCGCCAGGAGAATTCTTTTTCCGGATCGTGCTGCCGCGAGTGCCGGACGCAGTCCGGCGATACCCACTATGGCCGCCACCACGGTAGTGACCTCAGGTAACGCGGCGACGCGCTCCAGCGCCTGCTCTCCGCACAGCACTTCGGTGGCAATTTCGGCCAGTCGCAGACGTTGTTGCAAACCCTCGGCGGCATCGGCATCCAGCAATACCGCGTATTTCGGCAAAAAACGGCGGCATTGGTCAAACAGCACATCGGCGCGCGACCGCGCAGCGAGCGCAGTCACCGCAAAGCGCTGTGGATTGCGTGCGACCACATCCAGCGTGCTGACGCCGATGCTGCCGGTAGATCCAAGTATGGTCAGATATTGCATGATTTCAACTGCGTTGCAGCATCCATGGCACCGCCAATGCCGCGAGCGGCAGGGTTGCCGTCAGGCCATCGATTCGATCGAGAACACCACCGTGGCCAGGCAGCAGTCTGCTACTGTCCTTGACCCCCGCCTGACGCTTGATCCAGGACTCGAACAGGTCACCGAGGATGCTCAGCGGCAACAGGACAGCCACCAGTGCCGTTGCCGCGATCGCTGCGCCGGGCATCACACTGCGAAATCCAAAATACCAGACCAACGCATGATACACCGCGACTGCAACCACAGCCCCGGCAACACCCTCCCAGGTTTTTCCCGGGCTGATCGAGGGCGCCAGTTTGTGACGTCCCCAGACATGCCCGGCGAAATAGGCCGCAATGTCGGCCACCCAGACCACGCCGAGCACCGCGAGCAACACCCAGGGCCATTGCTGCAGCCGTACGAGTGCCAGCCAAGTGGGCACAATCAGCAACCATCCGCTCGGCATCAGCAATAACGGACTGCGCGCACGCCAGCCGAAACGCAACCATGCCGGCGCGCAAACGAGCCAGAACATCCCGGCAACCCCGTAAGTGGCCCGCTCAAAGGCGATAAACGCAACATGCTGCATCCCCAGCAACACCATCAGTGCAGTCACCAGAACTGCCAAACAGAAACCCCATTGGCCGGCGCGCCCGAAACCCGACAGCACGGCCCACTCCCAGGCAGCGGCAAGCAGGAACGGCAACAGCCCGACAGCCCATCCGCCGGTCGGCAGGAAAAACAGGCCCCCGACAAACAGCGGGAGCAGCACGGCTGCGGTAATGACCCGGGTCAGGAGCACGATTCAGACAACGGCAGGAAACAAAGCCGTATTTCAGCCGCGCGCCGTACGGCTCGCAGCATCCGGTGCGACCGCGACTTGTTCGCTGGTGCGCCCGAACCGGCGCTCCCGCTGCTGGTAGGAGGCGATTGCCTTGGCGAGAGCCTTCGCGTCAAAGTCCGGCCACAGCGTGTCGGTGAAATACAGTTCGGTATACGCCAGCTGCCACAGCAGGAAATTGCTGATGCGCATTTCGCCACCGGTACGAATGAACAGATCCGGCTCGGGCAGATCTCCCAGAGACAGGTAAGGCAGCAGTTGTGTCTCGGTCCATTGCTCACGATCTCCGCCATGGGCGCTGCGCAGCCGGTTGACCGCCTGCATGATGTCCCAGCGACCGCCGTAATTGGCCGCCACCGTGAGCGTCAGTCCCTGATTGCCGGCAGTGAGCTGTTGCGCGTTGTCGATCAGGGCAACCAGCGCCGGTTCAAACCGCGAGATATCACCAATGACCCGGAAGCGGATGCCGTTGCGATGCAGGCGTTCGACCTCCTGCTGCAGCGCGCTGACGAACAGTTGCATCAGCAATGAGACCTCGTCGGCGGGTCGGCGCCAGTTCTCGCTGCTGAAAGCGAACAGCGTCAGTGCCTCAACGCCGCGCTCGGCGCACTCCTGAACCACGTTGCGCACGACCTCCACACCCTTGCGGTGCCCGGCCACCCGCGGCAGAAAACGGCGCTTGGCCCACCGGCCATTGCCATCCATGATGATGGCCACATGGCGCGGCACCGCGCCGACCTCTGGAATCTCCTGTGTGGAACTGGCCACGGAGGCGGATCAGATCGCCATGAGGTCGGTTTCCTTGACCTCCAGGGCCTTGTCGATATCGGCGATGGCACGATCCGTGAGCTTCTGGATGTCGTCCTGCGCCCGGCGTTCCTCGTCTTCCGCAACCTCCTTCTTCTTGAGCATTTCCTTGAGCTGGGCGTTGGCATCGCGCCGTACATTGCGCACGGCAACCTTTGCATTCTCGCCCTCATGCCGCACAACCTTGATCAGGTCGCGGCGCCGCTCCTCGGTCAGTGCCGGCATCGGCACCCGCACGATGTCGCCCTGTGTGGCCGGATTCAGACCGAGATCGCTGTCTCGAATCGCCTTTTCCACCGCAGACACCATTTTCTTCTCCCACGGGTTGACCCCGATCGTCCGTCCGTCGAGCAGCGTGACATTGGCTACCTGCGGCAATGGCGTCGGAGTGCCGTAATAATCCACCATGACGTGGTCCAGCAACCCGGTGTGTGCGCGACCAGTCCGGATCTTGCCCAGATCGGTTTTCAGGGCCTCGACCGTTTTTTTCATTTTCTGTTCGGCATTTTTCTTCACATCAGCAATCATGGTCACCTCCAGTCAAACATGAACCATTGTTCCTTCGTCCTCACCCATGACAACCCGCTTCAGCGCCTGCGGCTTGAAAATGCTGAATACGTTGATCGGCAATTTCTGGTCACGGCAAAGTGTCAGCGCCGTCGCATCCATCACCTTCAGGTTCTTGATGATCGCCTCGTCGAACGTCAGCCGCTGGTAGCGCATCGCATCCGGATGCGTTTGCGGATCGTCGGTGTAGACGCCATCGACCTTGGTCGCCTTCAACACCAGATCAACATTCATCTCCATGCCGCGCAGTGCCGCCGCGGTATCGGTGGTAAAAAATGGATTGCCGGTGCCGGCGGCAAAAATGACGATTTTGCCCTCTTCGAGGTAGCGCATCGCCTTGCCGCGGATATAAGGCTCGACCACCTGCTCAATGTTCAGCGCGGATTGCACACGACTCAGCAGACCGGCATGCCGCATTGCATCCTGCAGTGCCAGCGCATTCATCACCGTTGCCAGCATGCCCATGTAATCGGCCGTGGCGCGATCCATGTGTGACGCCGCAGGGGCGATGCCACGAAAAATATTGCCCCCGCCGATCACCACCGCCACCTCGACACCCAGTCGCGACACTTCCGCCACCTCGCCGACGATGCGGTCGATGGTGTTGCGGTTGATGCCATAGTTGTCTTCGCCCATCAACGCCTCCCCGCTGAGTTTCAGCAGGATGCGTTTATAGGCTGGGGCGTGCGCCATAATTTATGTAACCAACTGTTTAATATTATTTTTATACGCGCTGCCGGGCCTGACCGACCTGTGCCATGACTTCGGCGGCGAAATCATCCTTTTTCTTCTCGATGCCTTCCCCAACCACATAAAGCTGAAAACCCGCAACGCTCGCCTGCGCCGATTTCAGCAACTGCTCCACCGTCTGCTTGTCGTCCTTGACGAAGGGCTGGCCCAGCAACGTCACTTCCTTCAGGAATTTCTGCACCGTCCCCTCGACGCGCTTCGCCATGATCTCCGGCGGAATCGCCTTCCCGGACTTGGCAGCGTCTTCCGCCGCTTTGTCGGCCGCCACGCGACGCTCGGTTTCAATGGCATCGGCCGGCACCCCTGAGGCATCGAGCGCCTTCGGTTTGCTGGCCGCCACATGCATCGCGAGGTCTTTGCCCATCGCATCGCTGCCGCCGACCAGGTCCACCAGCACGCCGATTTTCGCACCGCCATGAATATAGGAAGCGAGGCGCCCTCTTGCATCGATCCGCGCAAAGCGGCGGATGCTCAGGTTTTCGCCGATCTTGCCGATCAGTGCCTTGCGCCGCTCGTCCACCGTCATCCCGTCCAGCACCACTCCGGACAGCGCGGCGACGTCCACGGGATTTTTTTCTGCAACCAGTTGTGCGAGCGCTCCCGTAAAGGCCAGAAAATCCTCATTCTTGGCGACGAAATCAGTTTCGCAATTGACTTCAACAATTGCGCCCAGTTTGCCGTCCGCCGCAATGTACACGGCTACCACACCTTCAGCCGCGATCCGCGATGCCGCTTTGCTGGCCTTGTTGCCGAGCTTGACCCGCAGGATCTCTTCCGCTTTTTCCATCTCGCCGCCGGCTTCCGTCAGTGCTTTCTTGCACTCCATCATCGGGGCATCGGTTTTCTCGCGAAGTTCCCGCACCATGCCTGCCGTAATCTCTGCCATTGCTGCCATTCCTCTTGCGCCAATTAAAAAAAAGGGGCTGTGCGCCCCTTGAGTGTATCCTTGCGCCTGTTCAGGCACCCGCGGCTTCGCCGTCCTCGACCTCGACGAACTCGTCCGACCCGCCGCTGACGATTTCCTTGATGCTGGTATTGCGGCCTTCAAGCACCGCATCCGCCATGCCGCGTGCGTAGAGCTTGATCGCACGATTGGAATCGTCGTTGCCGGGAATCACGTAATCCACGCCGTCCGGCGAATGGTTGGTATCGACAACACCGATGACCGGAATGCCCAGCTTCTTCGCCTCGGTGATTGCGCCCTTCTGGTAGCCCACATCGATTACGAACAGTGCGTCCGGCAGCCGGTCCATATTCTTGATACCGCCAAGGCTGCGCTCGAGCTTGGCAATCTCGCGGTCGTACTGCAACGCCTCCTTTTTCGTCAGCTTCTCCAGCGAGCCGTCCTCGCGCATTGCCTCCAGATTCTTCAGACGCTGGATCGACTGCTTAACCGTTTTGTAGTTGGTCAGCATGCCGCCCAGCCAGCGATAATCGACGTAAGGCGAACTGCACCGTTGCGCCTCTTCACGCACGATGTCCCGCGCCTGGCGTTTGGTACCGACAAACAGTACGCTGCCCTTGTTCGAGGTGAGCTGGCGCACGAATTTCAGCGCCTCGTGGTACATGGTCATCGTCTTTTCGAGATTGACGATGTGTATCTTGTTGCGATGTCCGAAAATGTACGGTGCCATTTTCGGATTCCAGAAACGCGTTTGATGACCGAAATGTACTCCGGCCTCAAGCATTTCACGCATGGTGACTGACATGATTCAACATTCTCCAGTTAGGGTTAATCCGCCACCTGTCCATTGCGACCCGGAAATCCGGGCACCCTTAACGTCGACAGGTGTGTGGGTTGTTGCTCGAATTCGAGCCCGGCAAAAAATGACCAGTCCAGAATCAAACTAACTTCTTATTTTAACACGTAAAAACAATTCTCCTCAAGCCGCCGCTGCTGCCGCAATGCCCCTCATCCCGCAACCGGTCGCCAGCGCCGGAATCCGAATTTTTTGAATGGTAACAACCTGTTAGAATCGCCGCTCTACGCAACAACCCGACTTCCCGCGCAGCCGCACGGCGCGCACCGAAAGCGCCGTAATGCCCGTACATCTCAAGAATCAGGATGAAATCGAACTCATGCGGGTGGCTGGCCGGCTCGCCGCTGAAGTGCTGGATTTCATCACCCCGCACGTCAGACCGGGAATCACCACTGACGAGCTCGACCGCTTGTGCCACGACTACATGGTTAACCAGCAGGGCACGATACCGGCGCCGCTGAACTACACGCCGCCGGGTTACACGCCTTACCCGAAGTCGATCTGCACGTCCGTCAATCATGTGATCTGCCACGGTGTTCCCGGAGCCAAGAAGCTCAAGACCGGGGACATCATCAATATCGACATCACTGTCATCAAAGACGGTTTCCATGGCGACACCAGCCGCATGTTCTTTGTCGGACAGCCTTCGATCCAGGCACGCCGGCTGGTTGACCTGACTTACGAGTGCATGTGGCGCGGAATCCGGGCCATCAGACCGGGGCATACGCTGGGCCACATCGGTCACGCCATTCAGTCCCACGCCGAGCGGCACGGTTTCAGCGTGGTCCGCGAGTTTTGCGGGCACGGAATCGGCCGCAACTTTCATGAGGAGCCGCAGATCCTGCATTACGGCCAGCCGGGCATGGGCATGCGCCTGGAAGCGGGAATGATTTTCACTGTCGAGCCGATGATCAATGCCGGCAAAGCCGACATCCGCCAGATGGCTGACGGCTGGACCATCGTCACCAAGGACCACAGTCTGTCCGCGCAATGGGAGCATACCGTGCTGGTAACCCAGAGTGGATACGAAGTGCTGACCGTATCAGCGGGAACACCTGCACCTGCGGCCTGACATCCGGGACCAAATCCGCCGCCGCCATCGCATGCGCACCACCACGGCATCTTCAACCCGCCAGCTCCGGCCCGCGCGCGAGGACAGTCAGCGCGAGGCGCTCGCCGCGGAACGCACAGCGCTGCAGCAGCAGTTTGAAAAGGGAGACCTCGGTCGCGAATTGCTGCGGCGTCTTGCACTGCTGACGGACCGCCACCTGCGGCTGGCCTGGAAGGCACGGGAAATGCCTCCGGAGATCGCGCTGGTGGGTGTCGGCGGCTATGGACGCGGCCAGCTGTTCCCGCATTCCGACGTCGACATCCTGATCCTGCTGCCGGCTGCACCTGAAGCAGCGTTGCGTGAAAAGCTTGAAATGCTGGTCGGCACCTTCTGGGACATCGGACTTGATGCCGGACACAGCGTGCGCACGCTGGACGAATGCTTTGAGGTGGCCGCAGGGGACGTGACCATACAGACCAATCTGCTCGAGTCGAGACTGATCAGCGGCAACCGCGAGCTCTACCGGCGATTCACGCGCAAGCTGCAGCAGTCCATCGATCCCGCAGCCTTCCTCCGTGCAAAACGCATCGAGCAGCAACAACGCCATTTGCGGCACCAGGAAACCAACCTCGAGCCGAATCTCAAGGAAAGCGCCGGCGGCCTGCGCGACCTGAACACGATCCTGTGGATTGCGCGAGCAGCCGGTTTGGGCCGTACCTGGCTGGAACTCGCCCGGCGCGGCTTCATCACCCGCGATGAAGCACGCGCGATTGGCCGCCACGAACGGGTGTTGGAACTGTTACGCATCCGTCTGCATTATCTTGCCGGACGCCGTGAGGACCGTCTGTTATTCGATCATCAGACGGCCCTGGCCAAACAACTCGGATTCGCCGAGCGCGCCAGCCGTCGCCCCAGCGAACGCCTGATGCAGCGCTACTACCAGACCGCAAAATCGGTATCGCAGCTGAACACCATTTTGCTGCAAAATCTTGCGCTGCGCATCGTCCCGCCGGCCAATCGCTCGGCGATTACACCGCTCAACGAGCGGTTCGCCGTTCGCGGCGAACTGCTCTCCGCGCCGGACCCCACCATATTCGAGCGTGACCCCTGCACGATACTCGAAGCGTTCGTATTGCTGCAGCAGCACCATGAGCTCAAGGGCATTGGTGCGGTAACCCTGCGGGCGCTGTGGCGCGCACGGCGGCGCATCACCCCGGCGGCGCGTCGCAATCCCCGGATGCGTGAACTCTTCATGGAAATTCTGCGCAGCCCGACGCGGATGATCCGCGAACTGCGGCGTATGCACCAGTTCGACATCCTTGGCCGTTACATCCCGGCTTTTGGCCGCGTCACCGGCCAGATGCAGCACGACCTCTATCATGTCTATACCGTCGACGAGCACATCCTGAAAGTGGTGCGCAATGTCCGCCGTTTTGCCGTGCCCGAACTGGCGCACGAATTTCCGCTGTGCAGCCGCCTGATGAGCGAATTCGACAAGCCCGAGCTGCTCTACCTCGCCGCGCTGTTTCACGATATCGGAAAAGGACGCGGCGGAGACCATTCCGAACTGGGCAAGGTCGATGCGCTGCGGTTCTGCAAGGCCCATAGCCTGCCGCCTGCCGACAGCGAGCTGGTCGCCTGGCTGGTGGAACAGCACCTGGTCATGTCAACCACAGCGCAAAAACAGGACCTGACGGACCCGGAAGTTGCGCATAACTTTGCCCAGCGCGTGCGCAACGAACGGCATCTGGTCGCACTCTATCTGCTGACTGTGGCGGACATCCGCGGCACCAGTCCCAAAGTCTGGAACGCATGGAAAGCCAAGCTGCTGGAGGACTTGTTCCACGTCACCCGGCGCATGCTGAGCGGCGATCGCAGCGAGCGCCAGGATGGCCAGCGCGGACGTCAGGAAGACGCGATGGTGCGACTGCGGCTGTATGCCATCCCGGAAGCGGATTACCGCGAGTTCTGGAGCCAGCTGGATACCGCCTATTTCCTGCGCCATGAAGGGCAGGAAATTGCATGGCATACGCGGCACCTGCATCGCCGCGTCCACTCCGCCACGCCGGTGGTACGCGCACGGCTGTCGCCAATCGGCGAGGGCCTGCAGGTGCTGGTTTATGTGGTCGACCAGAAGGAACTGTTTTCGCGGATATGCAGCTTTTTTGAAAGCATCAGCTTCGACATCTTTGAAGCCAAGATTCATACCACCAGACACGGCTATGCACTCGACACCTTCCATGTTCAGGACGCGTCGAACCGGCAACCGGAATACCGCGACCTGATCAGCTACATCGAGTATGAACTTACTGACCGCCTCACCCGCCGGACGCCGCTGCCGGAATTGACCAAGCCGCGGCTGAGCCGGCAATTGCGGCACTTTCCAATCACCCCGGAAGTCAATATCCAGGCGGATGACCGTGGCGACTACCGCATACTGTCCATCGTTGCCGGCGACCGGCCCGGCCTGCTGTCGCGCATCTCCCGCACGCTGACCGCATTCGACATCAACCTCCACGCAGCAAAAATCAACACCCTGGGAGCACGTGCCGAAGATACCTTCGTGGTCAGTGGCGCTGCGCTGAACAACCCGAAGACCACGGTGCGTTTCGAAAGCGAATTGCTCGACCGGCTGCGGATCTGAGGCCGTGCACAAGGTCAGTCATCACCGGCCGGTTCGCCGGGAAACAGCGTCTCCGTAAAACCGAAATTGCGCATGTCACGGATGCGCATCGGATACAGTATGCCGTCAAGATGATCACATTCATGCTGCACCACCCGGGCATGAAAACCGTGCACCGTGCGATCGATCTCCTTGCCGTATGCATCGAAACCGCGGTAGCGCAGACGCCGGTGACGCGGCACCAGACCGCGCATGCCGGGCACCGACAGGCAACCCTCCCAGCCATCCTCGATCTCCGCATCAAGCGGCGTAATGAGCGGGTTGATCAGCACCGTCTGCGGCACCGGCTCCGCATCCGGATAGCGGGCGTTGGCCACAATGCCGAACATCACCACCCGCAGCCCCACGCCGATCTGGGGCGCCGCCAGTCCCGCCCCGTTCATCGCCTGCATGGTGTCCTCCATGTCGGCGATCAATGCGTGCAGCTCCGGCGTGTCGAAGTGTGCGACCGGACGCGAGACCCGCAACAGGCGCTCGTCACCCATGCGCAGCACCGGCCTAATCGCCATGCTGCCGCGCCGCTGCCGCCAGAATCCGCCCGACGCGCGTCATGGCCGCCGCGGCCACCGCGGTGATTTCCGCAATGGCGACGCCGCTGGTATTGGCGCCGCGCCCCGCTGCCGCATTGACCACGACTGCCAGCATCGCGTAGCAGAGCCGGCTTTCGCGTGCCAGTGCCGCTTCCGGCATGCCGGTCATGCCGACGACATCGGCGCCGTCGCGCGCCATGCGCCCGATCTCCGCCGCAGTCTCCAGCCGCGGTCCCTGGGTGGCACCGTACACGCCGCCATCGTGCACAGAGTCACCCGCCGCCACCGCCGCCCCTAGCAGGCGCTGGCGCAGCGATTCGCAGAACGGTTTGGTGAAATCGACGTGCTCCAGCGGCTGCGCAAGACCATCAAAAAACGTGGCCTCCCGGCCATGGGTGTAGTCGATGATCTGCTCCGGCACCAGCAGCGTACCCGCAGTGAGGTCATCACGGATGCCGCCGACGGTCGCGACTGCAACGACATCGCGCACGCCCTGTGTCTGCAGCGCCCAGATATTCGCGCGGTAATTGATCCGGTGCGGGGCGATCGTATGACCATCGCCATGACGCGCCAGGAATACCACTTCCGCCCCCCCCAGCCTGCCGAATGTCAGCGCCGCCGAGGGCTCGCCGTAAGGCGTGGCGACAATCTCCCGCCGCAATACCGCAAGGTCTGCGATCCGGTTCAACGCCGTGCCGCCGATGATGCCGAGCATGGACGCCATTTCAGTCCCGTTCGTCCTGGCGCAGGGCATAGACCGCAGGCAGATTGCGCCACCAGCCCCCTACGTCCATGCCGAAACCAAAAACGTAGCGATCGGGCACCTCTACACCGATGAAATCCGCGGCAACGGGTTTCGCCCGGTTCAGCCGTTTGTCGGCAAACACCGCGATCAGCACCTGTCGCGCACCGGCGTCGAGCAGGCGGCGGCGGATCGCTGCCAGCGTGTGTCCCTCGTCGAGAATGTCGTCGACAATCAGCACCATGCGGCCGCGCACTGCCGCTGGCACATCAACGCGCCATTCCAGTTCGCTGCCCCTGGTTGCCTCGCCGTAGCGGGTCGCATCCACATAATCGAAATCCAGCGGAAATTGCAGTAACGGCAGCAGGTGTCCTGCAAACACCACGCTGCCGCGCATGACGGCCAGCAGCAGCGGCTGCTGTTGACCCAGAGTTGCGGTGATGGCGCCAGCAACACGCGCCACGGCCCGGTCCACCTCATCCGGCGCAAGCAGCTGTTCGGCACGCGCCAGCAATGCCTGCGCTTCGGCAAACGACGGTTTCAATGAATCGATGTCAATAGGTAAAGGTGACGACGTCCTCGTCCATCGCCTGTTCAATTACATACGCACCACCGACGGTTTCGCTGATCTCGGGAATCAGGTCATCGCCCCACAGGTCCAGCGTCGGGGTGCAAACCTTGAACTGAACACCTGCTTCGTGCGCATCCTTGATGAAATCATAAACGCTCTTCGCCGAGCCCTCCTTGACGAACAGTTTTTCGGCAACCCCCTTTTTGGCGAGTTCTCCGGAACGTGCGGTCAGGATCACCTCGACCTCGTAGTCCATCGCGGCCGCCACCGTGGCCTGAAAAAACGGTGCGCCCAGTTCGGAACTGTTTGCGGGATCGGTATTGACCATGATGATCATCAGCTTGTTTGCCATGGCAGACCTCGATTCAATGAAGGGAACTAAATATTAGCACATGGTTATATTCCAGCCACCGCAACGCCTGCCGGGAAAACTGCCCGCCGCGGTAAATCGCTCGATCATGCCCCATTGCCCGGCCCCAATCTCCAAGTCGACCGGCCGCTGCCGGCCTCAACCCGTTCACGACATTTCATTGCGCAAGCAGCGCCAGCAACTGCTGCTCATCAAGCACCTGGACCCCGAGCGCCCGCGCCTTTTCGAGTTTGCTGCCGGGATCGCTGCCCGCGACCACAAAATCGGTTTTCTGCGACACACTGCCGGTGACGCGTCCGCCCGCGGCCTCGATCCGCGCCTTCGCCTCCTCGCGACTCATGCCGCGCAGCGACCCGGTCAGCACAATGCTGCGGCCGGCGATGGCAGTGGCAACCGCCGGCGGCGCTTCACCCCGCGTATAACGCACCCCGGCATCGCGCAGCCTGGCGATGACCTCCAGATTGTGCGGCTCCGCGAAAAACTGCACCACGCTCTGGGCAACGATCGGTCCGACATCCGGCACCTGCTGCAATGCCGCCATGTCAGCTCGCGCTAGGGTCTCGATGTCGCCGAAATGCTGCGCCAGATCGCGCGCCGTGCTTTCCCCGACATTCCGAATTCCCAGCGCATAGACCAGGCGCGCCAGCGTGGTGTCACGGCTTTTGCGTATTGCCGCCACGACATTGGCCGCGGATTTCTCGCCCATGCGTTCGAGACCGGCCAGCGCCGTTTCGTCCAGCGCATAGAGGTCCGCCGGCGTCCGCACCAGGTCCAGGTCCACCAGTTGTTCCACCAGCCGGTCCCCCAGCCCTTCGATGTCGAGCGCGCGCCGCGACGCAAAATGCAGCAGGGCCTGCTTGCGCTGGGCGCTGCAGTACAGACCGCCGCTGCAGCGGGCTATCGCTTCATCCTCCAGACGCACCACCCGCGAATCGCAAACGGGACAGCGCGCCGGCATTACAAAACGGTCTTCACGCCGTCGCGGCCCCGGGATCGCCACGCGCACGACTTCCGGAATGACATCACCAGCACGACGAACCACGACGGTGTCCCCGATATGGACGTCCTTGCGCCGCACCTCGTCTTCGTTGTGCAGCGTGGCATTGGTGACATGGACCCCGCCAACGAACACCGGCTGCAGCCGTGCCACCGGTGTCAGCGCACCGGTACGGCCGACCTGCACATCGATGCCGAGCACGACACTGGTGGCCTCTTCGGCCGGAAACTTGTGGGCAATGGCAAACCGCGGCGCCCGCGATACGTAGCCCAGTTGCTGCTGTGCGGCCAGGCTATCGACCTTGTAGACGACCCCGTCGATGTCATAGGGCAGGGCGGCGCGTGCACCAGCAATCTGGTGGTAATACTTCAGCAAACCGGCTGCACCGCGGACCACTGTGCGTTCCCGCGCCACCCGGAATCTATTTTTTTTAATATAATCAAGTACGTGTGACTGTTTCTCGAGCTTGAGTGGTGCCTCGACACCGCCAAGACCATAGGCAAAAAAGGTCAGCCTGCGCCCGGCCGTTATCCGCGGGTCGAGTTGCCGCAATGATCCTGCCGCTGCATTGCGGGGATTGACGAACAGCTTCTCACCCCGCGCCCGCTGCTGCTGGTTCAATGCCTCAAAATCCGCTCGCAACATCACCACCTCGCCGCGAACTTCCAGCAGGTCAGGCACTGGGGCCTGCGCCAAATGCAGCGGAATCGAACGGATGGTGCGCAGATTGACCGTGACATCCTCCCCGGTGTAACCGTCGCCGCGGGTGGCACCGCGCGTGAACAGGCCTCTCTCGTAAATCAGGCTGATCGCCAGTCCGTCAAATTTGGGCTCCACCGCATACTCGACATCCTCCTGCGCGAGCGCCTCACGCACGCGCCGGTCGAATGCCTCGACCTCCCCGGTCGCAAAGGCATTGTTCAGCGACAACATCGGCTGCTGGTGCACCGCGGGTGCGAATTCCGCCAGCGGCGCAGCACCGATGCGTTGCGTGGGGGAGTCCGCGGTGATCAGTTCCGGGTGATCGGCTTCGAGCTGCTGCAGTTCGCGGAACAGGGCGTCGAACTCGGCATCCGTAATCAGCGGATCATCGAGAACGTAATATTGATGGTTGTGGCGTTCGATCTCTTTGCGGAGGCGCATGACGCGCTCCCGCAGCGCGCCGGATGTCATGCAAACAGCCGCTGCGCCCGCAGGCTGCCTGCCGGAATCCGGCGTTCCGCCATCGCCGTGTAGATACGCTGCAACTGCGCTTTGATGCGCGCCACGCCGGCATCCTGCAGCGGCACACGATTGTCATCGACGAGAAAGCCACCGAGCGCTTCAGCAATCGCCACGCCCGCCTGGGTCATCCGGTCGAGCGCAGCTGCACCATCGGCAACCCGCGGCACGTCGAGCAGCAGCGTCAGGCCCGGAGTCTGCATGGTCGCCAGGCGGTCGCCCGAGAACGGCTCGGGCTCATGATTCTCCATCGTGAACAGCGTCAGGCCGCCGGCATCCGCCAGTGAAACAGGCCATCCGCTTCGAGGCCGAAACCGGCAGCAACTGCCGCGGCTTCGATCTGCTCGCCGGGGAACGCCGCGCCCGCCTGCGCCACGACATTCAGCCCGATTGCCACATCCATTTCACCGCAAAACGCATCCAGTTCGCGCGCAGCATCCAGCGCGGCAGCGGTATCTGCGATCTCCACCTGTGCCCCGTGACGCCCGGCCCAGGCCCGCACCGCGTCGCAGAAACCGTTGAGTTGCGGCGCGTGTACCGGCCCCGCGCGGTTGACCAGCTGCAACGCCGCCTGCAACTTGCGGCAATCGCCATGCGCACTCCGATCGAGCACCCGCCAGGTGCCGGCGCGATCATCCCACCCCAAAAGCCGCGCCGGCTTGCCGAAGGTCGCCAGCTGTGACAACAGCTCGCGCAGCGCGGCATCGCCGACCGGCTCATTCATCTCGATATCGGCGGCAAATTCGATGACCGGATCGGCCCCTTCAGCAGCAGGCGCCATCACTATTTCGGCTGCCGACTTCGGCTCACCACCCAACCGGGGTTCGACCCGCGTCACCGCCGGCTCCGTCGCCGGGTTCAACAGAACGTCGTCACGCCTGCCGTCAAAAGCCTGCTCCAGCCGCTGACGCAGCTTGCGCTCCTGCCACAGGTTGAATGCGTACACCCCGCCGACCACCAGCAGGCCGATTGCCACCAACGCGATCTGCAGGTCGCTCATGTCTTGTCAGGCCGTCAAGCCGCCTCTTCCGTGAGTTTCATCGCCGCCTCGATATCCACGGCCACCACCCGCGACACGCCCGGCTCCTGCATCGTGATGCCCAGCAGCTGGTTGGCGAGCTCCATCGTGATCTTGTTGTGACTGATGAATACAAACTGCGAATGTTCCGCCATTTTTTTCACCAGCTCGCAGAACCGTCCGGTATTGTGATCATCGAGCGGTGCATCGACCTCGTCGAGCATGCAGAACGGCGCCGGATTCAGCTTGAAAATCGAAAATACCAGCGCCATCGCGGTCAGTGCCTTCTCACCACCGGAGAGCAGGTGGATCGAACTGTTTTTCTTGCCCGGCGGCTGGGCAATGACCTGAATCCCGCAATCGAGGATTTCTTCACCGGTGAGCAGCAATTTGGCGTTGCCGCCGCCGAACAGCGCAGGAAACATCGTCGCAAAATGGGCGTTGACCTCGTCGAATGTCGACTGCAGGCGCTCACGCGTCTCGCGGTCGATGCGGCGGATCGCATCTTCCAGTGTCGCCATTGCCGAGGTCAGATCGGCGAACTGCGCGTCGAGATAGGTCTTGCGCTCCCGTGCCGCTTCCAGCTCCTCCAGCGCCGCCAGATTGACCGCGCCCAAGCTCCTGATTTCCTCGTTCAGGCGGTTGATCTCGGATTGCAGCGAACCGGACCGGGTGCCTTTTTCCAGCGCTTGTGCGAGCGCGGCTTCATCGGCACCTGCCTCCGCGAGCTGCTGCGCGTACTGCTCCTCGTTGATCCGCGCCTCTTGCTCCTTCAGCTTCACTTCATTGATGCGGTCGCGCAGCGGACCGAGTTTCTGTTCCGCCGCCATCCGTTCCTGCTCCACCTCTTTCAGCTGCGCTTCGGTCGCCTCCAGCGCGTCGCGCGCCTGCGCCAGCGCCTGCTCCTTGGTCCCGCGCAGCGACAGCGCAATCTGCAGCTGACTCTGCCAGGGCGACTCGTCAAGGCGCGACAACGCCTCCTCTTCGGTTGCCAGGGTCTGGCGCAGCCGCTCGATCGCATCGCCGGCCGCGGCGATCGTGCGCTCGACCTCGGCGATCTTGTTCGATGAAGTCTTCGCCTGGAACACCGCCTCCTGCAGTTCGCGCTCGGCCTGCTGGGCAATTTCCCGCTGCTGATCGAGCTCTGCCTGCGCACGGCGGTGCAGTTCGAGGGCCGTCTCCAACTCGCGGGCGAACCCGCCCGCTTCCTCGCCGAAGCGCGCCAGATTGGCCGCCGCTTCTTCACGATGCCCGGCCTCGGCCGACATCTGCTCGGCAATCTCTGCCAACTCCGCGGCGATCTGCTCGCCACGTTGCGTCAGCCGCTGCGTCTGCTCGGTCAGCCGCACGCTCTCCACCTGCAGTGCATGGTGTTTGTGCTGCAGACCGGTAACCTCGACACGCAATGCACTCAAGGCAGCCTTTTCCGAAACAATGCGTTCGGCCTGCTCTTCAGCAGCCGCACGCAGTGCATCGATGACTTGCCTCCTGCCCACGACTTCAACATCCAGCGTTTCGATTTCGCGCTGTCGCGACAACACACCATGCAGCTCAGAATCCGGCGCATGAAACGTCAGGCTGTGTCGGGTAAAAAGATAACCGTCGCGGGTCACCAGC
>Ga0105107_10000037_pt1 | contig 61938 bp, 43 predicted proteins | sample PPLLaktember2015_6_FD_79335 | JGI IMG/M metagenome (GOLD analysis project Ga0105107, IMG submission 79335) | Freshwater sediment microbial communities from Prairie Pothole Lake near Jamestown, North Dakota, USA - PPLs Lake P8 Core (1) Depth... | ecosystem: Environmental > Aquatic > Freshwater >...
GAGGTCGTCGCGGTGGCCCTGGAAGCCGGGGAGGCCATGAAGCTGGCGGGCGGCGCGGCGCCGACGCCGCTCGCGCGGTGACGTCTGCTGGCCTCGCTGCTCGAGGGGCCATCGGCGCCCGCCGAACTGCGGGCGCTGGCCGCCGAGAGGCAGGCGGGCGCGGACGCCGAGCTCGCGCGATTGCGGTCCAGCCCGCGCACCAATGCGGCAGGACCCCCTTCCGAGCCGGGTCCTTCAACAACGCGGCGAAGACCCGTCGTCGGCGTGACAGCGGTGCTGCTCGCGTTGGTCGCCGTGGCAGCCGCCATCACCTGGTTCCTGAATCGGCCTGCCACCACCGCTCCCACGGGCGCTCCGATCACGTCCGAAAGCCCGTCGCCCACCGAGACCGCTCCTCCCCAATCCCGGGGTGCAGTCGCTCGTCTCAGCGGCCTCGGGCGCGCTGACAGCCGTGGCGGATGCCGGCCTTCGCGCCATCGGCCTCGGGCCGTCCGAGACGGCCCCCCGCTTTAGCTTCGCCGGCCCAGACCTCAGTTCGTACTCGGCGAGGCCGCCGTTTCGTCCTCGATCAGGAACGCTTCGAGGCGTCCGGGCTGGCGGCCGTCAGCCACCACGACGACGGTGTAGGTCTTCCCGGCTTCAAGTCGAACGTCGGACACGCTGGCGATCGCCTGGTCCACGCCCTGCGGCCTGATGTCCAACCGTCCAGTGTGCGGATCGATCTCGTCGTAGTCGGTCACCGACCGGAAGTCGATGCCCCCCACGAGCGCATCGTCGCGGCCCGGGGCGTAGAGATCGATCTCGGCGGCGCTGGCGGCGGCATGAACCACACGGAGCCGCGCCTTGCCATCCGCGGGCCGGGCATGGTCGTCCTCGACAATCCGCAGCACGGGCTCGGCGTCGTCCCCTGGCAGCGCGAACACGGTGTAGTAGTCACCGTCGTCCAGGCCCTCGCGGTTGGTGGCGAGCGCCTGCCCCTGAGCCAGGCCGGCCGCGCGCACGGTGAACGCGTAGTGCTGCCCGTCGAGCTCGCGGTACGGAGTCACGTCCTTGAACGACACCTTCTGAAACACGGGCCTGTCATCCGCAAGGATGTCCACGGTCGCTGCTGTCGGGATGGCGTGCACGACGCGCACGAGCGCCGTGTCGCGGCGTTCGGCCGCGTTGGCCGCAGGTGCCGTGCTCTGTCCTGCCGGCGTCGTCGTGGTAACGGGCGCGTTGCGCGCGGCATCGTCGCACGCCGCACACCACAGCAGTGGCAGGACGAGGAACAACGCTCGAGCTGTCTTGCCATGCGGAGTCTGCATGATCGCCTCCTTGAACATCGCGTGACGCGGATGGGGCCCCGAGATTCCCCGACTCGGCTGAAAAGAGCGCCGAGCGGGTGCCTGGAACACCCGCCCGGCGCATGAGGCCAGGCTTGCCCCTTCCGCCCGGCGCGTCCAGGGAAATGCACGTTTCGGACCAGCCGCAACCCCGGCATCGATCACGCACCGTGCACTTTGTGAGCAGTCAGAGAGTCACGTTGGGCAACGCCCGAGCCCTCCACTCACGCGCCCCGCGCCCGCCGCGTGGCAGATGATTTGCTCCATCGAGAGCCGTTGGGCACGGCACCGGCCACCAGTCCGCGAGCCGGCCGCCCGCGCCCGCACGGGGGGAGCAACACATGCCTGAGTACCGCAGGACATACGAGGACGACAAACGGCGCGGTGGGCGCCGAAGCTGGAGCGAACGCACGGGCGACGAGGGACGCCCGTGGTCTGGAGACGACGACGCGCGGGCGCTTCGGGGCAACGACGAACGCGAGGATCCCTACCGCTATGGGGGCGAGGGCGATCGCGCGTGGCAGGACCAGGGCGACGGCAGCTACGACCGCGGCTGGCGGGCCGGGCGCGGGGATCGGGCCGATGGCCGGGACGACCGAGGTTACGGTGACCGCGGCTACTTCGACCGCGGCGTCGCGGACCGCGGCTATAGCGAACGCGGTTATAGCGAACGCGGTTATGGCGACCGCGGCTTTGGCCCGGAGGGCGGCCGCTTCGCGAGCAGCGAGCAGTTCGGCTCGCCGTCGTACGGGCGGGGCACCTACGGCCGCGATGAACGCGGCAACGGGGCCAGCCGCTCCGGCTGGGGCGCCAGCAGCGCCGGCACCGGCGATGGTTGGGAAGCGGGTCGCGGTCATGTCGCGAACCGCGAAAGCTACGCGGGACGCGGGCCGAAGGGCTACAAGCGATCGGACGAGCGCATCCGCGAGGAGATCTCCGATCGGCTGATGGACGATGACAACGTCGATGCGACCGAGATCACCGTGCAGGTGCAGGGTGGCGAGGTCACGCTGACTGGCACCGTTCCAGGCCGCAGCCACAAGCGGCGCACGGAAGACCTGGCCGAGTCGGTCAGCGGCGTCTCCGAGGTGATCAGCAACCTGCGCGTGAGCCGCCAGGATACGGCGATGTCCACGCCCTCCACACACGGCGACACGACGTTGCCAAAGGGCGGTCGCGGCCCCTCCACCAATCCGGCGTAACGGCCGGGCGCACGGGCGACCGAGATCACCGTGCAGGTGCAGGGTGGCGAGGTCACGCTGACCGACGACCGCGTATCGGACCGGGGCGTCTGTTGAAGTTCGCCATGCCGGGGAGGCTTTCAATGGGCGTGCCAGCGCCCCGCGTGGGCCTCGGTTACAGGGCCGGCCGCTCGAGCGGAGGCGCAGGCGCGTCGACGGGCTCGATGAGCAGGCGCCACAGCTCACTCAGGTCGATGGGCTTCACGAAGTGACTATCGAAGCCGGCGTGGTAGGCACGCTCGCGGTCGGCCTCCTGGCCGTAGCCGGTTACGGCAATCAGGCGCAGCTCGCTGCCGCCCGGTGACGCGCGCAACCGCTGAGCCAGCTCGTAGCCGTCCATGATGGGCAGTCCCAGGTCGAGCAAGGCGACGTCCGGCCGCACGCGCGCGGCGCACCGCAGGGCCGAGGGCCCGTCATGGGCGGCTTCCACGACGAAACCGAGCTGCCGCAAGGCCGTTTCGAGCATGCTCGCCGCGTCCTGGTTGTCGTCCACCACGAGGATGCGCAGCGCGCAGGCACGTGCCCTGTCCGACGCAAGGCTCGGGATCGCGGTCCGGTCCGCGGACGCCTCACCCTCCGCGGCCGGGAGATCCACGAAGAAGGTGCTGCCCTGTCCGGGGCCCTGGCTTTCCGCGCGGATGGTGCCGCCGTGCTGGATGGTCAGGCTGCGCGCAATCGCCAGTCCCAACCCGAGCCCTCCCCGCGATCGATCGATAGCCTGCGGCTGCTGCACGAAGGCCTCGAAGACGCCGTGCAGCATCTCGGGCGGGATGCCAATGCCTTCGTCCTGGATCGACAGGCGGACGAGGTCGTTCACGCGGGTGCCGTGGAGGATGATGCTCGAGCCCGGCTCGCTGTACTTCGCGGCATTGATCAGCAGGTTGGCGATCACCTGGGCCAGCCGGTCGACGTCGGCGTGCAGCGGCAGTCCTTCCCGGGCCACGGCGATCTGCACGCGGTGCCGGCGGCGCTCCAGGAGGGGGCCGGCCACCTCCATGGCCCGGCTGACGACAACCGCGGCTTCGACCTGCCGGCGGCGCAGCTCCACTTTCCCGGTCGTGATGCGCGAGACGTCGAGCAGGTCGTCCACCATCCGCACGAGCTGCCGGACCTGGCGCTCGAGCACGTCCTGTTCCGCCGAGTGCTGGCCTCGGAGCCGCAACAGGTCGAGCGCCGTCACCATGGGGGCGAGCGGGTTCCTGAGCTCGTGACCGAGCATGGCTAGGAACTGATCCTTCGCCTTGTTGGCCGAGTCGGCGACCCGCCGAGCGTCGGAGAGGGCGGCCGTGCGCTCGCGGACGCGCTCCTCGAGCGCGTTGTTGGCCTGCTCCACCTCGCGCTGCGCGCGGGTGCGCTCCGCCACCTCCCGCTCGAGGGCCTGGTTGAGATCGGCCAGCGCCCGTGTCTTTCGATACAGCTCGATGAAGACCGACACCTTCGAACGAAGGATCTCGGGATGGATCGGCTTGCTCAGGTAGTCCACGGCGCCAAGGCCGTAGCCCGCGAGGAGGTCGGCCCGCTCGATGAGGTGCGCCGTGAGGAAGAGGATCGGGGTGTCGCGGCTGCGGCGCCGCTGCTTGATCAGCCTCGCCAGGTCGAAGCCGCCCATGCCGGGCATCCGGATATCGAGGATGATGGCCGCGAAATCGTCCTGCAGCAGGGCGAGCAGCGCCTCCTCGGCCGACTGCGCGCGCACGATGGCGCACCCGGTCGGGGCCAGCAGCACCTCGAGCGCGTCGAGGTTGGCGGGCGTGTCATCGACGATCAGCAGCCTGGGGTCGTGGTTGTTCATGGGCCAGCCCTGTCGGCACCGGTCAGCGGAACAGCCACACCCGCAGCATGGACAACAGCTGTTCGGTGTCCACGGGCTTGGCGAGGTAGTCGGACGCGCCCGCCCGCAGGCACTTCTCGCGGTCGCCTTTCATCGCCTTCGCGGTGATGGCGAGCATGGGCAGGGTCCTGAAGCGCGGATTCTGGCGGATGCGGCGCATGGTTTCGTAGCCGTCCATCTCCGGCATCATGATGTCCATCAGCACGGCGCTCAGCCCGGGCGTGGCATCGAGCAGGTCGATCGCCTGCCGTCCGTTGGTGGCGCTCAGCACCTCCATCTCGTAGTTTTCGAGCACGGTCGCCAGCGCGAAGATGTTGCGGGCGTCGTCATCGACGACGAGCACCCGGCGGTGGCGCAGGACGTCGTTCGACCCATGCAGGCGCTGCAGCATCTGCTGCTTCGGCTCGGGCAGGTCCGTGACGGTCCGGTGGAGGAACAGCGCGGTCTCGTCGAGCAGGCGTTCCGGTGAGCGCACGTCCTTCACGACCACGCTCTTGGCCACGGTATCGAGGCGGCCCTGGTCGGGCTCATCGAGCTCCTGGCCCGTGAAGACGACGATCGGCAGGTCGCGCCCGCCGGGCTCGCGGGGCAGTCGCTCCATCAGTTCGAATCCGCTCATGTCGGGCAGGTGGAGATCCAGCACACAGCAGTCGATCGGCTGCGTGCGCAGGACCTCGAGCGCTTCGGCGCCGGTCCCGACCGCCGTGAGGTCGATGTCGTCGTGCAGCAGCAGCTCCACAATCGCGTCGCGCTCGAGCGGGTTGTCCTCCACTACGAGCAGGCGCCGGCGATGCGACGCGACATAGGCACGGATCCGGTCCAGCGCCTGTTCGAGGTCGGCGGTCGTGCTGGGCTTCACCAGGTAGTGAAACGCACCGCGCGACAACCCGTGTCGCTGCTCCTCCTCGACCGACAGCATCTGCACCGGGATGTGTCGCGTGCCCGGATCGAGCTTCAGGCTGCTGAGCACGGTCCAGCCCAGCATGTCCGGGAGGAAGACGTCGAGGGTGATGGCCGTGGGCCTGTAGCGCCGCGCGAGGGCGAGCGCCCCCTGGCCGCGATTCGTGACGATGCCCTTGAACCCGCGGGCGCGCCCGAGGTCCAGCAGGATGCGCGCGTAGTGCGGGTCGTCCTCCACGATCAGCAGCGAGGTGTCACCCGGCTGCAGCCCTTCGCGGTCGTCGGGGACGGCGTCCGTGACCTCGGTGACCACGGACAGGGTGGGCAGCTTCGGCGCCGTCATCGCCTCCGGCGCGTCCAGGCTGGCTGTCGCGCCGCGAAACGGCCCGGGGTACGCCGTCGGGAGATAGAGCGTGAACGTGCTGCCATCGCCCGGCTGGCTCGTCACGCGGATCTCGCCCCCGAGCAACGTGGCCAACTCCCGGCTGATGGCCAGGCCGAGGCCGGTGCCGCCGTACTTGCGGCTGGTGCCCGCGTCGGCCTGCTGGAACGCCTCGAAGATCAGCCGCTGCTTCTCCGGCGCGATCCCGATGCCGGTGTCGGTCACCGAGATGGCGATGGCGGCCGGGGCGAACCGCAGCGTCGGGTGATCGGGCGACCACCCCGCCGCCACGCGCTCGACGCGCATCACGACCTGGCCCTGGTGCGTGAACTTGAAGGCGTTCGAGAGCAGGTTCTTGAGAATCTGGTTGAGGCGCTTGGGGTCGGTCGTGAACGCGTGGGGCAGCATCCGGTCGAGCTCGACGCGGAAGGCCAGGCCCTTCGACTCCGCCACGTGATGGAACGTCCGCCGCGCCGCCTCGGCCAGCCACGAGAAGGTCACGTCTTCGGCCTCCACGGTGACCGTCCCGGACTCGATCTTCGAGAGATCGAGGATGTCGTCGATGAGCCCCAGGAGGTCCGCGCCCGCGGAGTGGATGTTCCGGGCGAAGTCGACCTGCCGCGCGGAGAGGTTCTGGTCGGCGTTGTCGGCCAGTTGCTGGCCGAGAATCAGGATCGAGTTGAGCGGGGTCCTGAGCTCATGGGACATGTTGGCCAGGAACTCGGACTTGTACTTGGAGGTGAGGGCGAGCTCGGCCGCCTTTTCCTCGAGCGCGCGCCGCGCGTGTTCCACCTCCTTGTTCTTGCGCTCCACCTCCTCGTTCTGCGCGGCAAGCTGGCGGGCGTTCAAGGCCAGCTCCTCATTGCTCTGCTCGAGCAGCGCCTGTCGGGTCTGCAGCTCCAGCGTGAGCTGCTGCGACTGCGTCAGCAGGCTCTCCGTGCGCATCGTGGCCTCGATGGTGTTGAACACGACGCCGATCGACTGGGTGAGCTGTTCGAGGAAGGTGAGGTGGGTCGGCGTGAAGGCATGGAGCGACGACATCTCGATGACCGCCTTGGTCTCGCCCTCGAAGAGCACCGGGAGGATCACGATGTTCTTCGGGCGCGCGCCCCCGAGGCTGGACTCGACGCGCCGATAGCTCGGCGGCAGCCTGGTCAGCAGGATGCGCTGCTTCTCGACGGCGCACTGCCCGACCAGGCCCTGGCCGAAGGTGATGCGGCGCACCTGGTCATCGCCGATGGCATACCCCGCCACCAACCCGAGGGCCGGGGCGGCGTCCGCGGTGTCGCCCAACACCTGGTAGACGGTGCCCTGCTGCGCGCCCACGAGCGGCGCGAGCTCGGAGAGCAGGAGCTTTCCGACGGCGACGAGGTCGCGCTGCCCCTGCAGCATGCGGGCGAACCGGGCCAGGTTGGTCTTGAGCCAGTCCTGCTCCTGGTTGCGGTCGGTGGTCGCCCGCAGGTTGCCAATCATCGTGTTGATGTTGTCCTTGAGCTCGGCGACCTCGCCGCGCGCCTGCACCTGGATGGACCGCGTGAGGTCGCCCTTGGTGACCGCCGTGGCCACCTCGGCGATCGCGCGCACCTGGGTGGTGAGATTGGCCGCCAGCAGGTTCACGTTGCCCGTCAGGTCCTTCCAGGTGCCGGCGGCGCCGGGGACGTGTGCCTGTCCGCCCAGGCGCCCGTCAACGCCCACCTCGCGCGCGACGTTGCTGACCTGGTCCGCGAAGGTCGCCAGCGTGTCGGTCATGCCGTTGATGGTCTCGGCCAGCGCCGCCACCTCGCCCTTGGCCTCTACGGTGAGCTTCTGGCGAAGGTTGCCGTCGGCGACGGCGGTGACGACCTTCACGATGCCGCGCACCTGGTCGGTGAGATTGGCCGCCATCACGTTCACCGAATCGGTGAGGTCCTTCCAGGTGCCGGCCACGCCCGGCACCTCGGCCTGCCCGCCCAGCTTGCCTTCGGTCCCGACCTCGCGCGCCACCCGCGTCACCTCGGCGGCGAACGACCGGAGCTGATCCACCATCGTGTTGATGGTGTTCTTGAGCGCCAGGATCTCGCCCTTGACGTCCACGGTGATCTTGCGCGAGAGGTCGCCGCGCGCCACGGCCGTCGTGACCTCGGCGATGTTCCGCACCTGCGCCGTCAGGTTGCCGCCCATGACGTTCACTGAGTCGGTCAGGTCCTTCCACGTGCCGGCCACGCCGGGCACGACCGCCTGCACCCCGAGGCGACCTTCGGTACCCACCTCACGCGCCACGCGCGTCACCTCCGAGGCGAAGGATCGGAGCTGCTCGACCATCGCGTTGATGGCTTCCTTCAGCTGCAGGATCTCGCCGCGGACATCGACCGTGATCTTGCGCGACAGGTCGCCGTTGGCCACGGCAATGGTCACCTCGGCGATGTTGCGCACCTGGCCCGTGAGGTTCGACGCCATGGAGTTGACGTTGTCGGTGAGGTCCTTCCACGTGCCCGCCACGCCGGTGACCATCGCCTGGCCGCCCAGCTTGCCGTCGGACCCGACCTCGCGGGCGACGCGGCTCACCTCGGACGCGAAGGCATTCAGCTGGTCCACCATCGTGTTGATGGTGTTCTTCAGCTCGAGGATCTCGCCCTTGGCGTCCACGGTGATCTTCCGCGAGAGGTCGCCGCGGGCGATGGACGTGCCGACGTCGGCGATGTTGCGCACCTGGCCGGTCAGGTTCGACGCCATCAGGTTGACGTTGTCGGTGAGGTCCTTCCAGGTGCCCGCCACCCCCGCCACGACGGCCTGGCCGCCCAGCTTGCCGTCGGTGCCCACTTCGCGGGCCACGCGCGTCACTTCGGACGCGAACGCGTTGAGCTGATCCACCATCGTGTTGATGGTGTCCTTCAGCTCGAGAATCTCGCCCTTCACGTCCACCGTGATCTTGCGCGAGAGGTTGCCGCGGGCGACGGCGGTGGCGACCTCGGCGATGTTGCGGACCTGGCCGGTGAGGTTCGAGGCCATCGAGTTGACGTTGTCGGTGAGGTCCTTCCACGTGCCCGCCGCGCCCGGCACGGCCGCCTGGCCGCCCAGCTTGCCCTCGGTGCCCACCTCCCACGCCACGCGGCTCACCTCGGACGAGAAGGCGTTCAGCTGGTCGACCATGGTGTTGATGGTGTCCTTCAGCTCCAGGATCTCGCCGCGCACGTCGACCGTGATCTTGCGCGAGAGGTCGCCGCGGGCGATGGCCGTCGCCACATCGGCGATGTTGCGGACCTGGGCGGTCAGGTTCGACGCCATCGAGTTCACCGAATCGGTGAGGTTCTTCCAGGTGCCCGCCACGCCCGGCACCGCCGCCTCGCCGCCCAGCTTGCCATCGGTGCCCACCTCGCGGGCCACGCGTGTCACCTCGGAGGCGAAGCCGTTCAGCTGATCCACCATCGTGTTGATGGTGTCCTTCAGTTCGAGGATCTCGCCCTTGACGTCCACCGTGATCTTGCGCGAGAGATCGCCGCGCGCCACGGCCGTCGTCACTTCGGCGATGTTGCGCACCTGCGCCGAGAGGTTGCCCGCCATCTGGTTCACCGACTCGGTCAGCTCCTGCCACACGCCCGACACGCCCTTCACACGGGCCTGGCCGCCCAGCTTGCCGTCGGTGCCGACCTCGCGCGCCACGCGCGTGACCTCCGAGGTGAACAGCGAGAGCTGCTCGAACATCTTGTTGACGAGGCGCGCCGATCGCAGGAACTCGCCCTCGAGCGGCCGCCCCTCGACGTCGAGCGCCATCGACTGTTCGAGATCGCCCCTGGCCACCGCGCCGACCGCCCGCGTCACCTCGGTCGTCGGCCACACCAGGTCGTCGATGAGCGTGTTGATGGCGGTCACTTCATCCGTCCAGGTCCCGGTAAGACCAGCGGATGACAGGCGTTGCCTGAGCTTCCCTTGCCTTCCCACCGCCCAGCTGACTCGCGTGATTTCCCCGGCCCGCCGTGCATTGAACGTCACGATGTCGTTGAAGGCGTCGGCAATCTTCCCCTGGACCCCGGTGAAGTCGCCGGGCATGCGGACGCTGAAATCGCCGTTGCGGAACGCGACCATCGCGCCCAGCAGCGCGCGGGAGAAGTCGGGGGCGGAGGATTGGCTGGGCGCGGGGCCGGACGGGGCCATGGCCGGCGAGGGGGGCCCCGCCAATCGAGCGGTGCGTTTCATTGGACCTCACGGGGGACTCGTTCGCGCGGAGCGGATGCATTGCCATCGCCCTGGCACTTCTGGCCAATCGATGACCTACGATGGGCACTCGGCTGCCCATCGAGGCATTCCCGTCACGCCGGACTGGGCCTGAGACTCCCCCGAAAGCAAACGCGCTGCCGTCGCCGTAGCTCCCTCAGCCGACTTCCTGGCTGGGCGTCCTCACCTCGTCCACGAGCTCCTGCGCGACAGCGCCGGCCCGATCGCGAAGGCCGCGCGCCGCGTCGGCGGCCCGCTGCACGACCGCGTCGCGTGCCTCGCCCATGGCGCGGTGCTCCGCCTCGCTGACCGGCAGCGACAGCCCCACCACGACCCCAGCGGCCACGGCGGCCGCACCGGCCAGCAGCGGGTCGCTGTCCATCCAGTTCTCGACACGCCGCTGGATGTCGCTCGTTCGCTCGCGCAACTGCAACGAGTAGTGATCGGCCGATGCGCGCAGTCGGGTGCCCGTGTCGAGTGCTCGCTCGCTCACCTCTTCGATATACGCGCCAGCCTGTTCCTGGACCGATCGCCCGGCACGTGCCACCGAGTCGCCCACCTCGGCGGCGCGGTCGCGGACGGTGCGGGCCGCCTCACGCCCGGCGTCGGTCACCGTGCGGGTCGATTGACTGACGGCGCGCGCCGGCGCTCCGCCCATCGAGGGCAGCAGCGCCGCGGCCGCCGCGCCCGCGGCGAACGCGCCGAGAATCCTGACCGGGCTCTCGTGAGACCCGCCGTTCGAGCTGACCCGCCGGTATCCAACCCCCGAGGCTCTCGAGCGCTGCCGTCGGGCCGCCCAGATCAAGCCACTGACAGCGGCGGCCGTGTACAGAGGGTGCGCCTGCACCCAGTCCGACGCGGCGCGCGCGGAGGTGCGTGCCTGTCCAGCGGCGCGCTCGGCGGTGTCGGACGCGTTCGAGACGACCCGGTTCATGGTGTCGGTGGCCTTGACCTTCACCGTTTCCTTTGCCTGGCTCAGCAAGTTGGAGGGTCGCAGGCGCGCCTCGAGCTCGTCGATGGTCGCGCTCATCTGCTCGCGCGTGCGCTCGATGTCTCCACGCAGGCGCGCGGCGTCGTCGTCCGGCTCGGATGTGAACCCGGTCGTTTCGGAACGGGCGGTCAACGGATTTCGTTCTTCAGCCATGCTGCGGTCTCCTTCACGGACGCAAGGGTCTGTCTTGGTAGGTGGCTGCGGCGTTTCATGGCCGCGAGGCGGGTGCCCACCATCACGCCGCCCGCCGTCAGCAGGGCCAGGGCGACAATCGTCGCGGCCAGCCAGGGCGCGATGTCTGCGCGGATCAGGCCGAGCACGGCAGCGGCAGCGGCGCCCAGCAGGCCGGCATAGGCCAGAGCGGCGCCCACGGCGATGACCGCCGCGTCGCGCCCGAGGACCGTCGCCTTCTGGCCGAGCTCGGTGCGCGCAAGCTGGAGTTCCTGACGAATCAGAACGCTGGTTTCGGACGTGAGGTCCTTGAACAGCTCCCCGATCGAACGGTCGGAGCGCAGGTCATACATAGCCATGGTTCAACCTCTGGTTCACGCGTCGTTCACGCGTCGATCCCGGCACGCGCGTAGTCGGCCCTCGGCCGACCGCTCGACGGCTGTGCGTCGCCGCGGCTTCGGAGAAATCGCGCGAGGCCAAGTCCGAGCAGGAATGCTCCGCCGACGAAGATGGCGGGACGGCGGCGCGCGAAGTCGGACACATCCCGGGCGACGTCCGCGCTGCCCTTCCGGCCGAGGTCATCGGCCCAGCGCCTGAGCCCGTCGCTGGCCGAGCGCGCGTACTCGCCGAGCGTTTCGTCGTGCTGGTGAAGCTCATCCGCCGCGCGGCCCACCGCGCCAGCCAGCCGGTGAACGACGGTCACGGCCTTGTCTTTCTGGGCGTCAACGGTCGAGGCCACCGATCGACGAACGTCCTCGACAATGCGCGGCGTGCGCGGCGTGGCCGGTTGATCGCCCGGCTGCGTGCCGACGGTATCGGTCACAGGAACCTGGCCCATTGGTTCATCAATCATGTGGTTGCTCCTTCCACGCTTGGCTGCCCGCACCGTCCATGTCATGCATGGCGCCCGGCAACGCATTGCTGCCACCTCGTCACGGTGCAGGATCAGTGCCAGCCCGCCGCAAGGCTGCTTGTGCGCCGGGATCGCTCCTCATGGCGTCGTCGATGCCGACGATGGGCAGACGCCTGCCACTTCAGCGCTACTCGCGCCTGGTGGTGAAGCTCGCGCCTCGGACGCCTCCGGGCAAGTGATCGGCGGATGACGTGCCGTGCTCTTTGTGAGTAGCCGGTGCGCCAGCCTGTGCAACGCAGCAGCTTCGGGGAGCGCCCGGGTGCCTCCCGAGATTTTCGAGCCATTCGCGAACCTCACCGGCGCTTCGCCTTGCGGCTGCGGCGGGTCCGTCCTTCGGCGCTGCGCTGCTTGTTGACGGTCGCCGCGGCAATCTGCTTCGCGCGCTTCGTGCTGCGCCCCTTCTGGAGGGCGCTCTTCTTGATGTGTTCGTACTGGCGTTCGTCCTTGGCGGACCAGGCGCGTGGCATAACGGCCTCCTTGAATGTCGCGGTGCGGCTCAGGTGCCGGAAGTGGCAGGACGCTCCTCAGGGTGGGACGCGTGCTTCCCGGGGGACCGCGTGCGTCTCGGCCGTGACCTGCCGGGCGTGGCGGGCACGATGGAGATGCCGCCGCTCTGCTCGAGGACGGCGAAGGCGATTTGGTCCGTGCGGGACAGGCCATGGGCTTCGCGCGCGGCCGTGAGCACGTCATCGGTGGTGACGCCCTCGCTGGCCATGCGCTCGGTGCTGGGAACGCCCTGACGGATGATGGGCAATGGCAGCCCATCGACGAGCACGTCAACAGCAGGCCATCGCACCTTGGCGCGCGCCAGGCCCACGTCCAGGATGACGAGCGTGGAGACCGCGATCAGGCCGCCCGCGATGGAGTAGTCGTCGCCAATCAGCGCCTGCTGTGTGGCATCGCCGATGATCAGGACGAGGATGAGATCGAAGTTGGTGACCTGCGCCAGCGTGCGCCGGCCCGACACGCGGAAGACGACGAGCAGGAACGCATACACCCCGCCCGCCCGCCCGACCGTCGCGGCGTTCCCCACCAGGCCCGCCAGCGCTGCGCCGACCACGGCCGCAAGCGCCAGCACACCCGCGCGCTGCCATCGGCGCTCGCGGCGACGCATCCGGTCGCTGGCAAAGGTCCCCTGCAATTCGGCGGACGGTGACATCTCAGACGGCGGTGATGCAACTCCCGTGCTCGCGAGGGCGTGGCAGCTCAGGTGGTGGCGGGACCTAACAGCACGCGGACCGCGCCGGGCTCGATCGACACTGTCACCGGGCTCTCCGGCACGAGGTCGATCACCTCGTCGTCGATGTGCATCCGTCCTCGACCCGAGCGGACGACAACCTCGCGGGCCGTCCACGAGGGAAGCGACAGGGGAGGCTCGTCGCCCGCGGTACGCCTGTGGAGGTAATGCATCAGCCGCTGGCGATCTTCGCGCCGGGCCACCACGAGGGTGAGCAGCCCATCCGAGGGATCGGCGCGATCCGACAACACGATCCGCGGGCCGATCGACGCGATGTTCAGGATCTCGACCAGCAGGAAGTCGTCGCGGACCTCGGCCGCGTCGATGATGAGCGACCACGGCTGCGGCTCGGCGTCCGCCAGCTCGTCCAGGTAGCCATCGAGCGCGCGGTCGATGCGCCACGAGGGGGGCAGCGCGTCGCTCATCGGACGGGCATCCATCAGCGCGATGGTCTCCGCCACAAGGCCTCCGCCAACGCTTTCGAGAAAGTGACGCTCGCCGAACGGCCCGCTGACGCGCCCCAGATCGATGTGTCGGATCTGAGCCTGCGACCAGTGGCTGATCAACGCGTCCACCGGGGCCGCGCACCCAAGGTTGGTGGCGATATTGTTGGCCGTCCCGAGCGGCAGCATCGCCATCGGCTGGGCGCGCCCCGCCATCAGCTTCGCGACGCTGGCGATGGTCCCGTCGCCGCCTCCCGCGACGACCGCGTCGGCATCCTTCTCGAGCAGCCGCTCCAGGCGATCGTCCTTCCCGAGCAGTCGCACGATCTCGTGCCCGTGGCGCTCGATGGCTCGCACCACCTCCTGGGCTTCGGTCTCGCCGCCGGCCTCGTCGTTGATGAACACCGATACCCGCATACCACCTCCAAGCTCGACCGCCGATGCTGCAAGTTTCGCACCCGCGAGAGCTGGCGAGCGGTTTGCAACGTCGTCAGCCATGCGCATCCTGGTCTCCAACGACGATGGGATCTATAGTCCGGGTCTGGCCTGTCTCGCGCAGGTGGCGTCGGAGTTCGGCGCCGTGCGGGTAGTGGCGCCGGACGTCGAACGTTCGTCCACCGGCCACGCCATTACCTCGTCCAGGCCGTTGTCCTACCGGGCCACGTCCGTGCAGCCGTTCGAGGCCTATCGTGTGAACGGCACGCCGGCAGACTGTGTGGCGCTCGGCGCGCACCTGTGGGACCGCGTGGATGTGGTGCTGTCGGGCCTCAACCTGGGGCTCAACCTCGGGCATGCCATCTGGCATTCGGGCACGCTGGCGGCGGCGAAACAGGCCACGCTGCTCGGCCTGCGCGGCATCGCGCTCAGCGCGCCGGCAGGCGTGGAGCCCGATTACAAGACCTATGCAACCTGGATCCGGCGCACGCTCGAGGTGCTGCTGCCGGCTCGGGACCTCACGCTGGTGAATGTGAACTTCCCCCGCGCGCCGCGGGGACTGGTGTGGACGCGCGCGTCGATCACGCAGTACGACGGGCGCATCGCACCGGCTCACGACCCCATGGGGCGTCAGATCTACTGGTTCACCGTCACGCCCTTGAGCGAGGCGGACGAAGGGACCGACCGCTGGGCGGTGGAGCAGAACTGGGTGTCGCTCACGCCCCTGCGGCTCGACCTCACCGATGAGGCCGAGCTCGTGCGCCGACGAGCGATCCAACCGCTGGACGAGGCAGTGGCCGCCGTCGTGTCGTCGCCCGTGTCGTCACCTGAGGCGGCGGCCACGGTGCGCGCAGACGAGGCGGAATCGCCGCTCGCCGATCAAATCGTTGACGATGAGCCGCCTCCGCACCCTGCCTCGTGAACCGCGCGCCTCACCCGTCTTCCGTCCGGCGAGGCGGACGTTCGGTGGGCGTCGGAGGGTCGGGGTTCGGAATGGTCGACGGTGGATCGCTCGCGGGGAAGCTCGACTCGATGGTGTCGTCGAGCGTGGTGTCGACGCGCCCCTTCTCGGCCGACGGCTTCCTCACCGGGTCTTCTGGACGACGGCGCTTGTCAGTTCGTGGCTGTGTCATGGCAATGGGCGGTGACCAGCCACCATGCGGGCTCCGCCGCATGGCGCCTGGTCCCCTGAATGTGCGTGCTCGTTGATCGCCTCCACGCTAGTTGCAGGTCGCGGACACCATCTTGAGGGCCGTGACGGTGAGCGTGGCCGGCTTGTCGCGGTGCGGCGACGCGCCCGCGGAGGGCTCTGGCGCGCCCGGCCGGGTGGCGGTCGACGTGGAGGGTCCATCGTGGTCTCGACTCTTATCGTCCGACTTCGAGCCGGTGACCTCGACGGTGTGGTTCACGTGCTGTGCCAGGTTGACCGAGCTGCTCCCAGCCTTCAGGACGAAGCTCTTGGGCGCCATTCCTGCAGGGCTCGCGGTGGTGCCGGCAGAAGGTGTGCCCGCTGCAGGGTTGGTCCCGCTCGCGAGCTCTTTCACGTCGGTCAGCACAAACATCTTCTCCGAGCCCGCGGCCGCGGCGCCGGTCTCCTCGCTCGGGCGCGCTGCCATCGTCGCGGGGTCGAACGGCTTCAGGCATCCGGTGACGGTCACCGGGTTGTCGCCCTTCATCGGTTGCACCGAGGCAGGGGGCTGGGTCGTCTGGGGCTGACTGGGTGTCGGGGTTTGCGCCCCGAGCGCGACTCCCGCGAGTGCGAGTGCACCGCAGGCGGCACAGATGTGTTTCGTCATGATCGTTACTCCTTCGCCGGCAAACGAGTGTGCAGGGACCGCCGGCACGATCTGGTGGTGCACGATTCGCGCCAGTCTCGATGGCGCCGCGGCTATCGCGTAACGGCACGCGGCTACCTAATCGCTGTCCCGCCGTGCTCACCCGGTAGCCTCACCTCACCAACAGAGCCCGCGGTACTCCGCGGCCACGCGCGACAGATCGGCTGGCACCCGCACCAGGTCGAGCACGATCTGGCTCGGCCGCGTGCGGAAGAACACGCGGACCGCATCGATCGTGATGCCTGGGCGCGCTCGTCCTGTCGGCTGGGGCTGGGAGTCTGCGGCTGGGAGTCCTTCGACTCGCGTGGCGTCCACGCTTGCTCAGGACATTCGACCGGTGAAGGTGGCCCGCCATGAGCCAGCCTGCCGGTCCTCCGGAGGCGGGCCGGCATGGCGAGTCGAATGGTGCGGAAGGGGGGATTCGAACCCCCACGCTCTTGCGAGCGCCAGCCCCTCAAGCTGGTGCGTCTGCCAGTTCCGCCACTTCCGCATCGAGGTGAGAGCCGGGATGACCTGGCAAGGTCCCGGCCGGGCGACGTCGAGGACTACCGCTGTCTGTTTCGTCCCCCGCCCTATTGGGGCGGCGGCGTGGCCCCGCCCGAGGGCGGCGGCGTGGTCGCGGCCGGCTGCGGCGGCGGCGTCGCTTCCGGGGCAGCCGGCACGGTCGTGGCCGGGGCCGGAGCAGTGGGCGCGGGCAGTGGCGCCGGCGGGGGCGCATCGATTCCGCCTACCACCGAACCTGGCCCGCGCTGGCCCCAGGCCGTGAGCACGAGCGACAACACCACGAAGAGCGCCGCCAGCACGCTGGTGGCCCGGGTGAGCAGAGTGGCTCCCGCCCGCGCGCCAAACGCCGCCTGGCTGCTGCCCCCGCCAAACGCGCTCGCGATGTCGCCTCCCTTACCCTGTTGCAGCAGGATCACCACAATCAGGAAGAAGCACACCAGCACGTACACCGTGACAAACAGGTAGTAGAGCATCTTCGGAATCTACATGGCCCTCCCGGCGAGGGACGGCAAACCAAAACTATAACACGGGAAGTCCGCCCTTCGGGCCTGGGCCGCCGGCGCCCCCGGGAGGACCGCCCTTCGGGCGGGAGGCCCCTCGCTCCGCCTGGGGAGGACGGCTCGGAACGCCCACCTTTCGGACGTCGAACGTTGAACGGCCCCGAGGCGACCGGGTTAGCATGGCCCCAGCGATGAGACGCACGAGCACCGAACGGTTCGGCGAGCTGCTTTTCTACGCCGTCGTCCTGCTGATCGCCTACCTGGCCTTCCTGGTGATTCGGCCGTTCTTCGCGCCGCTGGCCTGGGCGGGCATTCTCGCGCTCGCGCTCAACCCGGCCTGGCGCCGGCTTGCGCCTCGGCTCGGCCCCACCCGCGCGGCCCTCGTCACCACCCTCGGTGCGGCCGTCCTCATCATCGGCCCGGTGACCGGCGTGGTTTCGATGCTGATCGGTGAGCTGCCGGTGGTCGTGGCCTTCACCAAGCAGTTGCCCTCTCAGGCCACGCCCGAGCGCGTGCAGCTGGTCTGGGACCGAATCCGGGAGCGCATCCCCGCGTCGCTCCCCGAGGACCCGACCGAGTTGCTGAGCCAGGCGGCCCAGTCGGTGCTGAGCTTCCTGGCGGCCCGGCTGGGCGGCGCCGTCGCCGACCTGGTCTCGATGATCGCCAGCCTGTTCGTGATGCTGTTCGCTCTGTTCTTCCTGTTGCGCGACGGCGATCGGGCCGGCCAGCTGATCCGGCGGATGCTACCGTTCCCTGAAGCCGAGCGCGAACGGTTGATCCGCACGACGCACGACCTGGTGATCGCCTCGGTGGGTGCGGGTCTGTCCGTCGCCGCGGTGCAGGGCCTCATCGGCGGCATCGCGTTCTGGGCGCTCGGCGCCGGCGCGCCGGTCGCGTGGGGGGTGGCCATGGCCGTCTGCGCGGTCATTCCCGTAGTGGGCACCACGCTCATCTGGGGGCCCGTTGCGATCTGGTGGGTGCTGTCGGGCGAGCTGATGAAGGCCCTCATCCTCACGGGCATCGGCATCGGCGTCATCGGCTCGGTGGACAACCTGCTCCGGCCGCTCCTGTTGAGCGGGCGCACGTCGGTGAACGGGCTGGTGGTCTTCATCGGCCTGCTGGGGGGGCTCACCGCCTTCGGGTTCGTGGGACTGGTGCTCGGCCCTATCGTCCTGGTCACGGCTGGCACGCTCCTCGACGCGCTCACACGCGTCCGCCGCACACCACCGCCCGAGGACTCGCCAACGGAGTAAGTGTCCCCGGGAACACGAAGGACAGCCCAGCACACGATCGGGCGGTCGATGAAGGTCGCGGTCAGTCTCTGCGGCTGGTGGTGCATCCGACCCATCCATGTCTGACCACCTCAGTGTTATGCTCCGCCGATGCGAGTTCTGTTCTCCCTTGTCTTCACCGTGGCGCTCTCCGTGTCGCTGCTGGGCGCCCAAGCCCCGGCCCCCACGACAACGCCGGCACCGGCCCCAGCGGCCCCACCCAACCTCATCCAGCAGGTGCGCGCCGTCATCAACAAGGGCGACCTCGCCGGCGCCGAGGCCGTGGCCGCCGGCTACCGCAAGGAGAAGGGCATCACGCCCGAGTACCTCGAGGCCTTCTCGTGGATGGGGCGCGGCGCGCTCGCGCAGAAGGACTACGACAAGGCCGAGCAGTACGCGCTCGACGCGTACGATCTGTGCCTCGGCGCTCTTGAAACCCGCAAAATGGACGATGAGCCGCGGCTGCCCATCGCGATTGGCGCGGCGATAGAGGTGCGCGCGCAGGTCCAGGCCGCTCGCGGCAACCGCTCCGAGGCGGTGTACTTCCTCCGGCGCGAGGCGGACACTTACAAGGACACGTCGATCATCCAGCGCATCAACAAGAACATCAACCTGCTCAGCCTCGAGGGCGAGCCGGCGTTCGAGGTGGCCTCCAGCGAGACACTGGGGGGCCCTTCACCCACCCTGGCCAGCCTGAAAGGAAAGCCGGTGGTGGTATTCCTCTGGGCGCACTGGTGTCCAGACTGCAAGGCGATGAGCCCCGTTCTCGACGAGATGCGGCAGAAGTACGCCGACACCGGCCTCACCATCGTGTCGCCCACCCAGCGCTACGGCTACGTGGCCAAGCGAGCGCCGGCTTCGCCGGAACAGGAACTGGCCTACATCAAGCAGATCCGGCAGGAGTCCTACGCCTGGATGGCTGACAGCACCGTGCCCGTGAGCGGCGAGCTGTTCACGCGCTACGGCGTCTCCACCACGCCCACGCTGGTCTTCATCAACCGCGACGGCACTGTGAAGCTCTACCACCCGGGGCAGATGACGAAGGAGCAAATCGAGCCCGTCATCAAGAGCCTCGTCGCCCCCGCAGGCTCGGCACACTGAAGAAACGAAACCACGAAGACACGAAGAACACACGTGCTTCCCCAAAGAACTTCGTGACCTTCGAGTTTCCCTTCGTGCCTTCGTCGTTGCTTTTCTCCGCTACTTGCTGAGCAGATCGCGGCGCTGGCGGAGCAGCTTCTGCATGGCCGGTGAGGGCTGGAGCTTCAGCGCGCGTTCAATGGTGGCGAGGGCCTTCTCGATGTCGCCCTCGGCCGCGTAGGCCACCGACAGGCTGTTGAGCGCCTCCGCGTTGTCGGGCGCGAGCGTCACGGCCTGCTCCAGCCGCCGGAGCGCCTCGCGTGAACGGCCCTGCTGCAGCAGCACGCTCCCCAGGTTCGCCAGGGCCACGGCGTAGTCCGGCTTGATGGCGATGGCGCGCTCGTACTCGGCGACGGCTTCCTCCAGCTTCCCTGCCACCGCGTAGGCCGTGCCGAGGTTGTAGCGCGCGGGCGCTGAGCCGGGACGCGCCTCGGCGGACGCCTTGAAGTGCCGCACCGCGTCGGCCGTCTTCCCCATCCCCAGGTAGAGCAGCGCCACGTCGTCGTGCAGCTCGTGGTCGTCCGGATCCACCGTCAGCATCGTCTCGTAGCCGATGATGTCCTCGGCCACCATCTTGTTGGCGATCTCACCGTTCAGCCGCTCGCGGTCGCGATCGTTCTTCGCGAGCAGCTGGAACCACAGGTCGCCCATCTCGTCCTTCGAACGCTGTCCCCACAGCACGCGCCGCGGCGGCACCTCCGGGTTGCGCACATTCGAGGGTGAGTTGTCGTAGGTGTACTCCATCGACAGCCGCGTGCCCCTCGGCAGCGCGAGCGGCTCGACCAGCCGGTACACGTGCTGCCAGCGGAAGTCCCAGTCCTTGATGTGCATCACGCGGCGGGACGTGCCGTCCGGGAACGTGGCGGCGCCGACAATCTCCTTCGCGCGGTAGTGCGCGTGCGGCTGGATGGCCAGGATGTCGGCGTCCACCGGCAGCGTGTACGCGTCGCGGATGACGTAGCGGCCCTCGCCGGGCGGGATGTCGATGCCCTGCGAGCCGAGGCGCAGGATGGTGGGCGTGCGCACCGGCGGGCGATCGCTGAAATAGAGCCCGATGACCGGCTGCACCTGCTCCACCGCGCCCGACGGCTGCATGTGCAGCTGCACGACGAGATCGCTGCCGGGCTCGAGCGTCCACGCCAGGTCCGGACCCACCAGCGGCGCCACCTGGCCCGGTGTCCAGCCCAGGAAGTGCCCGTCGGGATATTCGGCCGATCGCGGCATCAGGCCGTCGTAGCCGGGCAGCGGATCCTGTTCGTCCAGCAGCCGCGACGCCGGCGTGCGATCCACGCGGATGTTGGCGTGATGCACCACGCGCGGGTTGCCGGGGTGGAACTCGATGCCGCGCACCCAGGTGCGCGCCTGCACGGGCAGCGGGATCGCGAAGATGCGGAAGGCATCGGTCGGCTCGGCCTGCAGGGTGAACGGCTCGGGCAGCGTGACGATGAGGTCGGGTGTGCCGAGGAGCCAGCCGTCGGAAAAGGCGGGGAGTGGCGGCGTGTCGTTCGGGTCCCCTTCGGGCGTGCCGGCGGCCACCCAGTCCTCGAGCATCTGGAGCTCGGAGTCGGTGAGCGGGCGCTGGCCCTCGAAGCGCCCGACGTTGGGCTCCACCTTCCACGGCGGCATGAAGCGGCTGTGGGTGACCTGCAGCACCTGCGTGGCGCGCTGGCGGACCTCGCGGTAGGACGAGAGCCCGAACGGCGCCGGCCCGCCCTGGCGATGGCAGGGCGCGCACGCGTCGTAGATAACCGGCGCGACATCGCGTGAGAAGATCGGACCCGCCGCAGCCTCCGCTGCAAGAAGAAACCACGAAGACACGAAGGGAACCACGAAGAACACGAAGATACTCCAGGGGAATGCAGTGGCAGCGAATGGCCGCAAGGGCCTTCGTGCCGTGCCTCGTGTCCTTCGTGCCTTCGTGGTCTCTTTCGTGATCACTTCAGCAGGTCCGTCAGGAAGCAGCCCACCGCGCGGGTGGTCTTGGGTTCAATGGGCCGGCCCGCGAGGAGGTTCGCGAGCGCCGTGTCGAGGTCGCGCGTGGTGGGCGCGGGGCGGTCCACGCCGAAGTCCACGTAGCGATCATCCACGCGGCCACGGTAGACCATCGTGCCGCGGCCGTCGATGACAGCCACTTCCGGGGTCACCGTGGCGCCGGTGTGCCTCACCAGCTCGAAGCGCGTGTCGCGGGCCACCGGCAGGTCCAGGCCGAACTGCGTCACGTGCGCGCGGATCTTCTCTGGCGTATCGCCGGGCACCGGATAGACAATCCAGAACCGCACGCTACGCTCCGCGTAGGCCGCAGCCAGGCGCCTGATCTCGGGCGCGTAGCGATTGGAGATGGGACAGTCCGTGGTGGTGAACACCAGCACGTGCGCGCGTGCGCCGGCAGACACGGTGAGCGGGTTCACGGCGCGGCCGTCCAGGTCCACGACGCCCTGGGGGGCCGCAGCCGCCACAACCGCCCCCATCGCGAGGGCAAGAGCGAACGCTGTACAGCCGCGCAAGGACAGAGCGCTCACCCGCCCAGTATAGAGTCCGGCGGGTGCTGCCGGGAGGGGCCAGGAACCGCGTCGGAGAGAACGGCGGCGGGAGGGTCACGAACCGCGTCCGGAGCGGACCGCGCCGGGAGGGGTGCGGGACGCTGTCGGGAGTGACAAAGCGACGGGAGGGAGTTGCGCCGGGAGGGAACCGCGACGGGATTCGCCCACGCGGTCGTTCCAGACATCCGGCCCCTCCCGTCCGACCGAAGGCGCTCCCGGAAACAGGAAAGGGCGGTGCCCCGAAGGAAGCCGCCCTTTGCTGTCCGTCCCGTCGATCGGCCCCGGGAGATCCCGGGGGCCGCTACCAGGTCATGTCCACGCCGACCCGGATGATCCGGCCCTGCAGGATGACCGACGGCCGGTTGTAGGCCGCCGCGCCGAACTGCATGGTCGAGACCGATGAATAGTCGTCCGAGTTCAGCGCGTTGAAGAAGTCGACCTTCGGCAGTAGGCTGAACCGGGCCGCCTGGATGCGCTTGCTGAACGAGATGTCCAGCTGGTTGAGGCGCGGCGTGTACTCCGTCTCCGGCGCCACGAGCGGGATGCTGATGCTGGCCTGGCCAGCGGCCGTCAGCGCGGCGCGCAGGCTGGCCGGAGCGGCCGCCGTCGCCGGCGTGACGAGCCAGAAGGTGCCCAGGCCGCGGGGGCTGTCGAAGCCCGTGCCCGCGGTGAATCCACCGTAGGCCTGCGCGGCGCTGCCCGTCAGGTAGCCGTTCAGGCTCTGGAAGGCCACGCTTGTGGAGATGCCCCACACCGGCCACGGATAGACGACCGTCGCCTTGAACTGCTTCTGCCACGGGACGCCGCTCTCGCTCTGGTCGCAGTAGAGCGAGCGGTTCGGATCGCTCTGCGCCGCCACGCAGGTGTTGTTGATGGTGCGCTCCAGGTTGAAGCCGCCGAACGCGCGGACGCCGCGCGGCATTCGCGCGTTGAAGTTGATGTCCACACCGTTGTAGTCGCGCTTCATGTCCTTGTTGGTGCTGTCCACGTTGGCCACCTGGCCGCGGAACTCGGGCTTGATCACCCAGGCCGGGATCACGCTGCCGTCGAGCGGGCTCGTGACCTCGAAGCGGTTGTAGCTGTTCTCGTCGAGCAACGAGTTCAGGCGCATCGTGATGTCCCTGAACCAGATGTGGTAGTACTCCGCCGCCACCGAGAAGCCCGAGAACAGCTCGTGCGTGAAGCCGATGTTGAGCGGCAGTGAATAGGGCCGCTGGATGTTTGGATCGAACTGCGCCAGCGAGCGGCGGCCGAAGTTGGCCGCCAGGTTCGCGAAGTTGATTTCACACCCCGGCGTCAGGTAGGTGCAGCCCCGCTCGCCCTGGGCGATGTCGTCCCCGTTCAGGTCCCGCCACGGCAGGTTCTGCGTCGTCAGCGCCGTCGGGTTGTAGAGCTGCGAGAATCCCGTGGTCTGCGCCGTCATGAACCGGTTGAACCCGACCCGCACGGCCGTCTTGCCGTTGCCCGACAAGTCGTAGACCATCGACAGGCGCGGCGAGAAGTCCTTCCACGAGGGGAACTCGATGTCGTCGTAGGCGGGCACGTTCGCGAAGCGGCCGATCTGATTGGGCTGCCCGACGATGCGCTGCTTGTTCATGTCCCAGCGCAGGCCGTAGTTCAGCGTGAGCCGGTCCAGCGACCAGGTGTCCTGGACGTAGAGGCCCAGGTTGGCGTCCAGGTCTTCCTGCACCGTCAGCGGGGTGTTCAGCACCGTGACCTGGAGCGGCGCGCCGTTCTGATAGGTCTGGTAGAGATCGGCGTTGGCGTTGTTCCAGCGGTAGTACCGCCCCCACTGATACTGGTAGCCCACCTTGATGTTGTGGGTGCCGGTGACGTACGACATCGCGCCCTGGATGTTGTAGCGATCCGGGTAGTTGCCCAGCTGCGCGCCCGAGGCGTTCCACAAGAGCTGGGTGCTCAGGTCGTTCTTCCGGACGTTGCGGTGCCAGGCGTCGGTTCCCCGCTCGGCCGCGATGCCGGGCTGGTACAGGTTGTCGTAGCGCTCGCGGTTGAACGAGAACCCGCTCTCGACCAGCAGCCTCGATGACATCGTCGACGTCCACTTCACCGAGCCGGTGCCGAAGATGGGCGTGTTCCAGATCACCGAGGCGGTGTTCTGTTCCGTGAGGGCCCCCATGGCGTGGCCACGCAGGCGCAGCGCGCGATCCGCGTGGACGGTGAGCTTGTTCCGCTCCGACATCTGCCAGGTGAGGCGGATGATCGGGTTGTCCATCTTCTCGTCCGAGGTGCCCTGCTCGCAGCTCCCCGGATTGGCGCGGCAGGCCGCGAAGGCCGCGGGAACATCCGGCGTGCCGAGCGGGATGGCGAAGGTATTGGCGATGGGCCGGTCGTAGCGCGCCTTGCGGAACGCGCCGAAGAACCACAGCTTGTTCGGGATGATGGGCCCGCCCTGCTCGATGTTCCACTCGTAGAAGTTCGAGATCTTGTCCACGCCCGTCACGCCGAGCGACCGCAGGTCGTCGGTGAGGTTATCGCCCTGCCACGACGATGGCGACTTGAACGCCTTGAACCCGCCGCGGAACTGGTTGCCGCCGTCCTTCGGGATCAGGTTCATGTTGACGCCGCCGGTCAGCGTCTCGGCGTTGCCGCCCGCCGTCTGGTACACGGCCTCCTGCGTCATCGACTCGTTGTGATACGCCTGCACGGCCCCGTCGCCCATCAGGCCGTTGGTCATCATGCTGTCCACCAGCACCACCGTCTGCGCGCCGCCCTGGCCGCGCACCGCGAAGTAGGTCTGCTGCATCGCGCGCGAGCCGCCCACGTCCGGCACGTTCAGCGTCACGCCCACCACCAGCTGCCCCAGGCCCTGGATGGTGCCCGCCGTCGGCACCGCGCTCAGCACATCGCGCGTCAGCACCTGCTGCTTGGCGTTGCTCGACACGTCCACCACCGGCGCCGACCCGGACACCGTCACGCTCTCCTGGAGCGTCCCGACCGACAGGTCGATGTTGATGGTCGCGGTGAAGTTGGCGGGGAGCTCGACGCCGTCGCGGATCTGGGTGTTGAACCCCGTCAGCGAGAAGGTCAGGGTGTAGGTGCCGGGCCGCAGATCGACGACGCGATAGGCCCCGTTCTCGTCGGTCACCGCCGAGCGCACCTTCTCGATGAGCACGGGGCTCGCGGCTTCCACGGTCACCCCGGGCATCACGGCGCCAGAGGTGTCTCGGACGACTCCAGCAAAGGCACTCTGTGCCCTTGCTGCGGACGGCAGCGCGGCGATACACGCCAACGCAAACGTCGCAGCGATGATGCTGCGTTTCACGGTCATTCGCGCCTCCAGAACTTGCGGTATTGCAAGAGAGCCGGTGCGGAATGCGAGGTGTTGCCACACACCCCTCGCCACGGCTGAACTCGCAAAGGCTACGCAGGAAGCCCGACCGTGTCAAACACTTGCCGCGTCATGCGCCTGCCATATGGAGACCACAATGAGGACACATGCACCCCGCTCACATTTCCGGGCGGCCGGTGCGCCCGGATACCATGTGGTCCGCATGATGGCGGTCGCCCTGTTCGTCGTCGCGATGGCGGTCCGCCTGGTGCACGTCTGGGCCATCCGCGACACGCCCCTGTTCGACACCCTGATGGGCGATGCCCGCGCCTACGACGCCTGGGCCCGGCGCATCGCCGGCGGCGACTGGATGGGCACCGATGTCTTCTACCAGGCGCCGCTCTATCCCTATTTCCTGGGCGCGCTGTACGCTCTCGCCGGTCGCGACCTCCTCATCGTCCGGATCGTGCAGGCCGCCATTGGATCGGCGGCCACGCTGCTGCTGGCCGACGCGGGCACTCGACTCTTCGCGCGCCGCGTGGGCCTGCTGGCGGGGTTCGGCCTCGCGCTCTACGCCCCGGCGGTCTTCTTCGACGGCCTGCTGCAGAAATCGGTGCTGGACGTCTTCTTCGTCTGCCTGTCGATCTGGTGCGCCAGCCGGCTGGTGGACCGCCCCCGGGCGGTGGCCTGGTGGCTGGGCCTCGGCCTCGCGCTGGGCGCCCTGAGCCTCACGCGCGAAAACGCGCTGGCGCTCGTGCTGGTCGCCGTCGCGTGGGCGGCCCTGATCCCGCGCAAGAACCCGCCACACGAAGAACCCGAAGGGCACGAAGAACCACACGACGAACAGCCAGGCCTGCGGAAGGCAGTGAATCGAGGAGCCAGCCGTCGTCCGCGGCCGGAGGGTGAGCGGTCGGTTTCCCGTGCCCCTTCCGACGTTCGTGGCTTCCTTCGTGCCCTTCGTGTCCTTCGTGTGCCCGTGATCGCACTCCTACTGGGGCTCGTGGTTGTGCTCCTCCCGGTCGTCGGGCGCAACTATGCGGTGACGGGCGGGATCTACCTCACCACCTCGCAGTTCGGGCCGAACTTCTACATCGGCAACAACCCCGCGTCCGACGGCACCTACATGTCGCTCCGGCCGGGACGGGGCGCGCCCGAGTACGAGCGGCAGGACGCCACCGAGCTGGCCGAGCAGGCCCTCCAGCGCACGCTGACGCCCGCCGAGGTGTCGTCGTACTGGACCGACCGGGCCCTGGCCTTCATCGCCGATCGCCCCCGCGACTGGCTGGCGCTCACGGCCCGCAAGGTGGCGCTGCTGTGGAACACCGGCGAGATGCTGGATACCGAGAGCCAGGAGTCCTACGAGGACCACTCGCCGCTGCTCCGCGTGCTGGCCGTCGTCGGTCACTTCGGCGTGATCGTGCCGCTGGCGCTCGTCGGCCTGGTCGCCGCATGGCCGGATCGCCGGCGCCTCTGGCCCCTGCTGGCGATGTTCGCGGCGTATGCGGCCAGCGTGGTGATGTTCTACGTGTTCGCGCGCTACCGCTTCCCGCTGGTGCCGTTCCTGCTGCTCTTCGCCGCGCGTGGCGCCATCTCGGCGCGGGCGCTGTTCACCGCTGCCGCCACGCGGCGGCGCGCGCTGCTCGCCGCCGCGGTGGCGATCGTCGCGGTGGCGGTGAACTGGCCGATGCTCTCGCCGACCCGCATGCGGGCCATCACCGAGACCAATCTCGGATCGGCCTTCCACGAGGCGGGACGCTACGACGAAGCGGTGGCCCACTACGAGAAGGCCGCGGCGCTCGAGCCCGACTACGCGCCGGCCTACAACAACCTGGGCGTCACGCTCCGCGCACAGGGGCGCGTGGATGCGGCGATCGCGGCCTACGAGAAGGGCCTGGCGCTCGAGGACGACTACCCCGACCTGCACTACAACCTGGCCAACGCGCTGCTCGAGCAGAACCGGGCGGACGAGGCCGCCGCGCACCTGCGGCAATCGCTGACCGGCGAACCGGCGTCGGCCGCCACCCACAACAACCTCGGGATGGCGCTGGCCGCGAAGGGGCAGCACGAGCAGGCGGCCGCGGAGTTCCGCGCAGCCATTGCCTTCGAGCCCGGCTCGGTGCTCGCACACCGCAACCTGGGCAACGTCCTGGCGTCGATGGGCCGCGGCGCCGAGGCGCTGGCGGCGCTCGAGCGAGCCGTGACCCTGGACCCGAAGGACGCGCAGGCCGCGTACGACCTGGGGAGTCTCCTGCTCGAGGCTGGTCGCTTCCCGGAGGCGGCCACCCGTTTCGAGGCCGCGCTCGCCGTCAACCCCCGATCGGTGGAGACGCTCAACAACCTCGGCATCGCGCTCGCCTCGCAGGGCCGCCTCCGCGAGGCCGCCGCCCTCTTCGAGCGCGCGCTCGCCATTCAGCCCGACTTCGCGGACGCGCAGCGGAACCTCGCGACGGCGAAAGACGCACTGAAGATCACCAGGTAGGAGATCAACGGACTCGCGAATGAAAAAAGTCCCGGGGGGCAGGCGCGAGCGCACCCCCGGGACATCAGGCGGCGCTGGCACGCGCCGCCGAAACTACCGCTGTCCGGCTACCACCGCAGCTGCAGCCCGACGCGCATGGTGCGGCCGTTCAGGATGCCGTTCGGCTGGTTGTAGGCCCCTGTCCCGTAGTTGACCGACTGCACGCCGAGAATCGGGTTCGCGTTGAAGATGTTGAAGATGTCCAGCTGCCCCTGCAGGCGGCGCGCGCCGCCGAGGCCGAACCACTTCGCGAAGCTCAGGTCGAACTGGTTGATGCGATCCAGGAACTCGGTGCCCGGCGCCACCAGCGGCACCGCGATCGAGGCTTCGGTCATGCCCGGCACCACGAGTGCGCCCGGCGTGCAGGGACCCGTGCAGCCGGCGGCATACCGCGTCGTGCGCCCGATGTTCCACTGTGTCCCCACGGGGCTGCCCGTGTCCCCGTACCCGGGGCCGCTGATCTTGTTGCCGGCCGTCGTGTAACTGCCCAGGGCGCGGCCCGCCAGGCTCTGCAGGGCGCCGCTGATCTGGATGCCCCAGAACAAGGGATAGGTACCCGAGATCTTCAGCTGGGGCCGCCACGGGATGTCGTTGTCCGCATCGTCACAGAACCGCAGCGCGTTCGGGTTGTCCGGCTCGCCGCACACGACGCGCATCGTCCGCTCGGTGGTGAAGCCCCCGAACATCGTCCCGCCCCGCGGCAGGCGCGCGTTGAAGGTGAAGTCGAACCCGTTGTAGGTCTGCTCGAAGCCCTCGGTCGCGTTGGTGTCGTAGTTGTCGATGAGGGCGACCACGGCGGGGTTCACGGTGTACACCGGGAACACCGACCCGTCGAGCGGGCTCACCACGTCCACCGCCCGGTAGTCGCTCATCGAGCGCAGCAGGTTGTCGGTGACCCGGATGTCGTGGAACGTCCGGCGATACCAGGTGGCCGACACCGACACGCGCGGGAACAGCTCGTGCTGCACGCCGACGGTGGTCTCCCAGTTGTGCGTGCGCTGGAAGTCGGGGTCAACGGTGTTCAGCGACCGGTTGCCGAAGTTGCGCGGCATCTGCGCGTAGTTGATCTCGCAGCCCGCGGTCAGGTACGTGCAGCCGACATTGCCCTCGGCGATGTCGTCGCCGTCGAGGTCGGTCCAGCTGAGGCTGGCGCTGGTCAGCGCCAGCGGGTTGTAGCGGTTGGCGAAGAAGGTGGTCCGCGACTCGTTGTAGCGGTTGAACCCGAACTTCATGGCGGTCTTCGCGTTGCCGAACAGGTCGTAGACCACGCCGAAACGCGGGGCGAAGTCCTTCCAGACGGGCATCTGGATCGCGTCGAAGGTGCGTTCCGGGACGAAGCGGCCCTGCCCCGACGTCGAAGCCGACACTTCCGAGCTCAGGTACTCCCACCGGAGGCCGGCGTTGACCGTGAGCCGGTCGACCGTCCAGGTGTCCTGCGCATAGATCCCGATGTCCGCCTTCAGCGTGTCCTTGTAGCGGAGCGGGGTGTTATAGATGGTCACCGAGAACGGCCGGCCCGTCCGGTAGACCTGCTGAAGGTCGGCGTTGGCTTCGCGGGTGTTGACGTAGGGACCCCAGTTGTCCTGGATCCCCACCTTGAAGTTGTGCGACCCGGTCACGTACGAGAGTGATGCGGACGTGTTGAAGCGATCCGGATAGCGGCCGCCCCAGTTCGCCAGGCCGTTCCGGAGCGTCACCAGGTCCGAGTCACGCCGGCTCGCACCCGCATACCACTCCGGGCTGAACGGCGTCTGGTTCACCCCGTCCTGGTTCGTGATGACGTACTCCTCGTAGTTGAAGGAGTAGCCGGCCTCCAGCAGGAGGCTGCTGCTGAGCGTGCCCGTGTACTTCAGCGCCGCCGAGTTATAACGCGGCGACGTCCAGATCTGCGACGCCGTCCGTGGGTCGTCGCCCGCGTTCATCCCGTGCCCGCGATACTTGTTGATCTCGTCGTAATAGGCCGAGATCTTGTGCGACGCGCTCACCTGCCACGTGAGACGGAGCAGCGCGCTCTCGATACTCTGGTCGTCGATGCCCTGCTCACAATTGGTGGCGCCGCCCTGGCACTGCGCGAAGCCCTCGGGATAGGGCAGGTTCTCCGGCGTGTAGAACGTGTTGGCGATGGGCGCGTCCACCGACCAGGCGCGCGCCGACCCGAAGAACCAGAGCTTGTCGCGCTTGATCGGCCCGCCGAGCCCGGCGTTGATGTCGTAGATGCGGTCAATGCCCCCCGCCCGCCGCAGGCCGCGGTCGATCAGGTCCTGGCTCAGGTTGTTCGACATCCAGTCGCCATTGGTGAACCCGGCGAAGACCGAGCCGTTGAACTGGTTGCCCCCGTCCCTGGCGACGATCGCCATGCGGACGCCGCCCGGCGAGACGTCGGCCCCCGCGCCGCTCGTCTGGTACGACATCTCCTGCACCATCGCCTGGTTGAAGTACTGCTGCACGGCCCCGTCCCCGTCCAGCCCGTTCACCATCAGTCCGTCCACGGTGACGATGTTGTTGGCCGAGGTGAGGCCGCGCGTCGACATGTAGGTCTGCTGCATGCCCCGCGAGCCGCCCACGTCCGGCACGTTCAGGCTGACGCCGCTCACCAGCTGCGCGTACGCCTGGATAGTCCGCCCCGTCGGCACCTGGTCCAGTACCTCGCGCGTCAGCACCTCGACCTTCGCGTTGCTCGACACGTCCACCACCGGTGAGGCGCCGGTTACCGTGACCGACTCCTCCAGCGCGCCGACTTCGAGGTTGGCGTTGAACGTGGCCGTGAAGTCCGTGCGCAGTTCCACGCCCTCGAAGCGGGCCGTCTTGAACCCCGGCAGCGAGAACGCGATGGTGTACGTGCCCGGCCGTAGGTCGACGATGCGGTAGGCGCCGGAGGCGTCGGTCGTCGCGCTCCTGGTCCCCTCGATGAGCACCGGGCTCTGCGCTTCCACCGTCACCCCGGGCAACACCCCGCCACTGGTGTCGCGTACCACCCCCGTGAACGCGCTCTGGGCCTGGGCCGTGGCCGCCCACCCGACGATCACCACCGCGATCAGGCCGATAATCGACGACCTCTTGTCTGTCATGCGCGCCTCCTCAAACCAGGTGCATTCGATCCGCGGCCCCGCTTCCCCAAGCCACGGCCACGGATCCACTCAGTGGACGAGGCAGCTTGTAACGCGAAGTAACGGACCGCGCAATACAGCCGAGCCGGAGGAGGAACTACAGCGTCGGGTGTAGAGAAGGGAGAGGGGAATCGGTTGATCTGGTGAGGTGTTGAAGTGGTGATCGATCGGGGCGATCTCGGGACCTTGCGATCTATCTGGCGAATCTGTGGACCTGGTACAGAAAAAAGGTCCCGGAGACGACAGGCGCGGCCCCCTCCGGGACATCAACACGAGACGTTCGGTTTTCACTCCCTCGCCTCAGCCGGGCGGCGATCCGGTGCCGCCCCTGAGGTCGCGGCCCATCACCACCGCAACTGCATGCCGACGCGCACCGTGCGGCCGTTCAGGATGCCGTTCGGCTGGTTGTAGGCGGCGGTCCCGAAGTTCACCGACTGCACGCCGAGCACCGGGTTCGCATTGAACACGTTGAAGATGTCCACCTGACCCTGCAGCCGCCGCGATCCGCCCAGGCCAAACCACTTCGCGAAGCTCAGGTCGAACTGGGTGATCCGGTCCAGGAACTCGGTGCCCGGCGCCACGAGCGGCACCGTGAGGGAGGCCTCGGTGAGGCTGGGCACCACGAGCCCGCCAGGCACGCACGGGTTGCTGCACGGCGTGTTCGGGTAGCGGGTCGTGCGGGTGATGAGCCACGAGGTGCCGGCCGGGCTGCCCACGTCCCCGTAGCCGGGGCCGCTGATCTTGTTCACCGGGGTGGTCACGTAGCCGCCGAGCGCGCGGCCCGCCAGGCTCTGGAAGGCGCCGCTGATCTGGATGCCCCAGAACAGCGGATAGGTGCCCGACACTTTCATCTGCGGCCGCCACGGAATGTCGTTGTCCGCATCGTCACAGAACCGGAGCATGTTGGGGTCGTCCGGCTCGCCGCACACCACGCGCGTCGTGCGCTCGGTGGTGAAACCGCCGAACATGCTGCCGCCGCGCGGCAGGCGCGCGTTGAACGTGACATCGAAGCCGTTGTAGACCTGCTCGAAGCCGTCGTCGGCGTTGGTGTCGAAGTTGTCCACCAGCGCCACCGCGCTGGGGTTGACGGTGTACACCGTGAACACCGATCCGTCGAGCGGGCTCAGGACATCCACGCCGCGGTAGTCGCTCATCGAGCGGAGCAGATTGTCGGTCACGCGCAGGTCGTAGAACTTGCGGCGATACCAGGTGGCGGACACCGACACGCGCGGGAACAGCTCGTGCTGGATGCCCGCCGTCGTTTCCCAGTTGAAGGTGCGCTGGAACTCCGGGTCCACCGTGTTGAGCGAGCGGATGCCGAAGTTGCGCGGCATCTGCGCGAAGTTGATCTCGCAACCGGCCGTCAGGTACGTGCAGCCGACGTTGCCGTCGGCGACGTCGTTGCCGTTCAGGTCCGTCCAGTTCAGGTTCGCGCTCTGCAGCGTCAGCGGGTTGTAACGGCCCGCGAACTGCGTAGTCCGCGACTCGTTGTAGCGATTGACGCCGAACTTGACCGCCGTCTTGGCGTTGCCGAACAGGTCGTACACCACGCCCAGGCGCGGGGCGAAGTCCTTCCAGACCGGCATGGGGATCGCCTCGAACGTCCGCTCCGGCACGAAGCGGCCCTGCCCCGAGGTCGAGGCGGAGACTTCCGCGTCCATGTACTCCCACCGGATGCCGGCGTTCACGGTCAGCCGATCGATGGTCCACGTGTCCTGCGCGTAGATGCCGATGTCGGCCACCAGGCTGTCCTTGTAGCGCAGCGGCGTGTTGTAAATCGTCACCGAGTTGGGCACGCCCGAGAGGTACACCTGCTGGAGGTCCGCGTTGGCCTCGCGGGTGTTGATATAGGGGCCCCAGTTGTCCTGGATCCCCACCTTGACGTTGTGCGAGCCCGTGACGTACGAGAGCGACCCGGACAGCGCGAACCGATCGGGGTAGCGGCCGCCCCAGTTGGCCAGCCCGTTGTACAGAGTGGCCCGGTTCGCGTCGCGGCGGCTGGCGCCTGCGTACCACTCCGGCGAGAACGCCGTCTTGTTCACCCCGTCCTGGTTCGTGATGACGTACTCCTCGTAGTTGAACGAGTAGCCGCCTTCGAGCAGGAGGCTGCTGCTGAGCGTGCCCGTGTACTTCAGCGCCGCCGAGTTGTAGCGCGGCGACGTCCAGATCTGCGACGCCGTCCGCGGGTCGTCCCCGGCGTTCATGCCGTGGCCGCGGTACTTGTTGATTTCGTCGTAGTAGGCAGAAATCTTGTGCTTCGCGCTCACCTGCCACGTCAGCCGCAGCAGCGCGCTCTCGATGCTCTGGTCGTCGAGGCCCTGCTCGCAGTCGATGGTGCCGCTCTGGCACGCCGCGAAGCCCTGCGCGTAGGACAGGTTCTCGGGGGTGAAGAAGGTGTTGGCGATGGGCGCGTCGACCGCCCAGGCGCGGGCCGATCCGAAGAACCAGAGCTTGTCGCGCTTGATCGGACCGCCCAGCCCCGCGTTGATGTCGTAGATGCGGTCGATGCCGCCCGCCCGACGGAGCCCCCGGTCGATCAGGTCCTGGCTCAGGTTCTTCGACATCCAGTCGCCAGTCGTGTACCCGGCGAAGACCGACCCGTTGAACTGGTTGCCCCCGTCCCTGGCGACGATCGCCATGCGGACGCCGCCCGGCGAGACGTCGGCCCCCGCGCCGCTCGTCTGGTACGACATCTCCTGCACCATCGCCTGATTGAAGTACTGCTGCACGGCGCCGTCCCCGTCCAGCCCGTTCACCATCAACCCGTCCACCGTGACGATGTTGTTGGCGGAGGTGAGGCCGCGGGTGGACATGTAGGTCTGCTGCATGCCCCGCGAGCCGCCCACGTCCGGCACGTTCAGGCTGACGCCGCTCACCAGCTGCGCGTAGGCCTGGATGTTCCGGCCCGTCGGCACCTGGTCCAGCACCTCGCGCGTCAGCACCTCGACCTTCGCGTTGCTCGACACGTCCACCACCGGCGAGGCGCCGGTCACCGTGACCGACTCCTCCAGCGCGCCGACCTCGAGGTTGGCGTTGAACGTGGCGGTGAAGTCCGTGCGCAGTTCCACACCCTCGAAGCGCGCGGTCTTGAAGCCGGGCAGCGAGAACGTAACGGTGTAGGTGCCCGGGCGCAGATCGACGATGCGATAGGCGCCGGACGAATCGGTGGTCGCGCTCCTGGTCCCCTCAATGAGCACCGGGCTCGAGCAATCGACGGTCACACCGGGCAGCACGGCGCCGCTGGTGTCGCGCGCCACCCCGGTGAATGCACTCTGTGCGTACGCGGCCGGGGCGAGGGCCACGAAGGCCACCGCCGCGACGATCCCACTGACAATGCCCCCAACACGTCTGACAGCTGACATCGCGCCTCCTCCTGCTTCAAACACAACCGGTGCGAACAGACGACACGCCGATCGGCAGAACACGCCAAAAAGCCAGACGGACTGGGGGTATGACACGTCCCGGTTTCCCGGTATCCCAGCTATAGACGAGGCGGAATGTAACGCCTCGTCATCAATTCGTCAACGATTGTCAACGATGAGAATTGCGCATGGAGCGCATGACGGGGGAGGATGAGGGGAAACGACGGACCCGTCGCGTGTGGAGTAGTCTGGCCGCATGGGCGTAGACGATCTCGAGCTCGACCGTGATGGCACCTCCCCGCCCCCCCTCACCCCGCAGACCACGACAAACCGCGCGTGGATCATTGGCGGCGTCATCGTGCTCGCCGTCATCATCGGCGGTGCAGCACGCTGGTGGAGCATGCGAAGCGCAGAGCCCGCGCCGCCGGCCGCAGCCGCACCCGCCGCTGGCACCGAGGTGCCGCTGCCCGCCGACACCGTCGTGTTGCCGCCGCTCGACCAGATGGACCCGTTCCTGCGCGGCCTGCTGGGCGCGCTCTCCACGCGCCCGGAACTGGCGCGCTGGCTGGCTACCGAGGGCCTCATCCAGCAGATGGCGGCCGTCATCGACCGGGTGTCGCGTGGCGCCTCGCCGGCCAACGATCTGCGTGTGCTGACACCCGACGACGAGTTCGTCACGGCTCGCCGGGGCCGCGCGCGCGAGATCGACCCGGCCTCCTACCGGCGCTACGACGGCATCGCCGACACCCTCGCGGGCGTGGACCCGGCGGCCGTTGCGCGCGCCTACCAGACCATCCGGCCCCGGCTGGACGACGCCTACAAGGCGATGGGCCGCGCCGACTCGGACGTCGACGTGGCCGTGCAACGGGCGCTCGAGGTGCTGATCGCCACGCCCATCCCCCAGGGGCCACTCCGCGTGATCGAGGGCCGCGGCGCCACATGGGCGTTTGCGGATCCCGCGTTGGAAGCGCTCGACCCTGCGCAGAAGCAGCTCCTGCGCATGGGCCCCGAGCACGCCGCGCGCGTGATCGAGACGCTGAAACGCGTCCAGCAGCAGCTCGGGTCGTGAGCCGTCCCGGCACCGACCCGAAGCGGGCGCGGCTCGATCTGCTCCACGCCGAGCGCGACCTGATCGTCGTGAACAAGCCCGCGGGCCTGCTCAGCATCCCGTCGGCGCCCGGGCGGCTCGATTACGAGGATTCGGTCCTGAGACGGGCGCGCGCGTATGCCGCGCACAAACGGGGCCGCCAGGGGTATGCGGGCATGCTGCACCGACTCGATCGGGGCACCTCAGGGGCGCTCGCCGTGGCGTTGTCGCGCCCGCTCCACGAGGCGGGCCGGCTGCTCTTCAAGGCCCACGAGTTCGACCGCACCTACCTCGCCATCGTCGAGGGCGTGCCGGTGCCCGGGGAGGGGACGATCGACTTGCCCATTGCCTCGGAGTACGAAGGCGGCCGTCGCGACGTGGCCGCTCGCGGAGAGCCGTCGCTGCCGGCGCGCACCCACTACCGCGTGCGCGAGGCCTTCGGCCAGCGCGCGGCGCTGGTGGAGCTGACGCTCGAGACCGGGCGGCAGCACCAGATTCGCATCCACCTCGCGTCGATCGGTCACCCGGTGACGGGCGACCGCGTCTACGGCCGCGCGAGAGAGAGCGCGAAGCGCACCGACCGCCCGCTCCTGCACGCCTGGCGGCTCGGCTTCCCGCACCCTCTCACCGGGCAGCGGGTGGAGGTGGAGGCTCCGCTGCCTCCGGATTTCACCGCCCGCCTCCGGCAGCTCCGCTCGGATTGACGATTGGCGATTGCAGATTGGCGATTGATTGAGGATTGGGAGATTGCGGCATCGGGTGATCAATCAGGCGATTGAGCGATTGCGGCATCGAGCGATTCAGGCAGTCGCGCCGGCCGCGCTAGGGCGCCAGCATGCCTCGTTGCTGCGGGAGCGACTTCCACAGCGCGACGGGCGTCAGCGAATCACTCAATCACTCAATCCCCCAATCGCTCGATTGATCGCCCAATCCCCCCAATCCACCAATCCCTCAATCAATCGCTCCATCTGCAATCACCAATCACTCAATGGCCCCCCGCCCCGTGCAGCTCAGTGCGCAACCACGCCCGCGCCTTGAGCCACTCGCGTTGGACAGTCCGCACCGAGATGTCGAGCGCCTCGGCCGTCTCCTCCTCGGTGAGGCCCGCGAAGTAGCGGCACTCCACCACGCGCGCGAGGCGAGGGTCGTGCGCGGCCAGCCGGCCGAGGGCCATGTCCAGCTCGAGGATGTGGCGCGCGTCCCGGCCCACGCGCTCGTCCATCTCGTCGAGCGGCGCGTGCGGCGCCCCGCCGCCCCGCTTGTCGCGGGTGCGGTGCCGCGCATGGTCCACCAGGATCTGCCGCATGGCCACGGCGGCCACGGCCAGGAAGTGCCCGCGGTCGGCGAAGCGTGCGCCGGCCTGGTCCACGATCTTCGCGTAGGCCTCGTGCACGAGGGCAGTGGTGTTCAGCGTCTCGCCGCCGCCGATGCGGCGGCGCTGGCTGCGGGCGATGCGCTGCAGGTCGGCGTAGACCAGGCCCACCAGCTGGCCGAACGCCTCGGGGGCGCCGTCCCGGTGCGCGGCGAGCAGGTCGGTGATGGTGTTCATGATCCGCCCATCGCCCGGTCCAGTTCGACGGCCCAGTCCCGCACCACCCACACCTGGGGCCGGTCGGCCACCGGGTCCACGGGCGCCGGAGACAGCACGAGGATCCGCTGTCCGTCGGACGTGATGTCGAACTGCGGGCCGAGCCGCTCGCCGCTCGAAGCGACGGCAAAGAGCGGCTGCGGCGTGCCGATGCGGGGCGGGGCTCCGCCGCTGAACGAGGCCACCATCAACGTCGCCCCGCCCGCGAAGAAGATCTCGGCCCCGTCGCGGCGCCAGGTCGGCGACATGCCGCCGCCCGCCGAGACCTGCCAGCGCGCGCGCCTGACGTCCGGCCAGGGTCGCAGGTACACCTCGAACTGTCCCGATTCGTCCGACTGGTATGCCAGCCACTTGCCGTCGGGCGAGATCGCCGGGTGCACCTCTGCGGCGTGATCGGTCAGCACCGGCTCGACCGCCAGGCTCTGGAGGTCCACCGAGCGGATGTCCTGGTCGGCGTAGTCGCGAAAGTCCGTGAACAGGACGCGGGTGCCGTCGGGCGTGAACGTGTAGGGGATGTGGAAGCCCCCGCCCGCCTGGGTGAGCCGGCGCGCGGCGGAGGCCCCATCCGACTGTCGCACGAACACGCCCCCGCCATCGCGGTCCGATCGAAATGCGATCAGCGAACCGTCCGGCGACCACACGGGCTGCGAGTCGGGTACGGGATCGGAGGTGAGCCGGGCGGTGGTGCCCCGGGCGCTGTCGAGCACCCAGACGTCGCGCTCGTCGCCGTCGGCCACGGCAAAGGCCAGCTTGCTGCCATCCGGTGACAGGCTGAAACGTGTCAGGCCGCGGCCCTCCCTGAGCGTGCGCAGCTCGCCGCCCTGGCGGTCGTGCCACGACAGCTTCATCAGGCTGGAGCGCTCGCGCCACGGGATGTAGAAGAGCGTGCCCTCGTCAGCGATGGCGAAGTGCACGAACGCGTTGAACGTGCTGCGCTCGACGCCCTCGAGCACCTGGACGGGCTCGCCGGTCAGCCGGCGCGCGCGGGCATCGAAGGGCGCCACCCAGAGCGCGCGCTCGCGTGCGAACACCAGGCGACCCGATGGCAGGTAGCGAGGTTGCCGTCCCCGCGTCAACGTCACGACGTCTCCGCCGCTCAGGCTGGTCACCGCGATGTGGGCGCCGTCGGTGGCGTGCACGGTGAGCAGCACCGTGCGGCCGTCTGGGAGCAACTCGGGAGCGCTGTGGCCCAGGTGCCCGCGCGTCGTGTCCACGGCGGTGAACGTCGCCGCTTCACCGCCGGCCGCCGGAATCCGCCGCAGCGGCCCGCCCGGCCCGCCGGACGCCACGATGGTATCGGGAGTGCCCCACGACAACGACGCGCCCCCCGGCAGGGCGGATAGCAGCACGGGCGCGCCGCCTCCGAGCGAGGCGCGGAACACCTGCCCGCCGCGAGCGAAGACGACCGATCGGCCGTCGGGCGACAGCGCGTGTCCGGCCACGTCGTCCGAGCCCGGCACAGCCACGGCCGGTCCACCCGCAAGCGACCGCTCGAACAGCCGCATCGTCGTGCCCTGGCGCGCCCGGTAGACCAGGGTTCGCCCGTCGGCCGACACGGCCAGCGCCGGCAACTGGCCGACGACGATCTCGTGATCGGCGGCGATCGGCACGGCCAGGCGCATCACGGCTGCGGCAGGCTCGGGCGCCCTGAGCGCCCAGAGCACGACCGCACCCAGCGCTGCACCAGCGACCGCGGCCGCCGCAACCGCCAGCATGCGGATGCGAGGTCGAGGTTCTTCGGGCGGTGGCGTAGCCGACTCCTGATCGAGTGCCGCAATCCCTTCCTCGATCTCCAGCAACGCATCGCCGATATAGCCCAGGCGCCGGCGCGGATTCTTCTCGAACGCGCGCCGCAGCAGCCGATGGATGGACGGAGGCGTCTCGGGGGGGAGCCGATCGAAGTCTGGCTGGCGCTCGAATACGCGTCCCAGCACCTCGATGGCCGAGTCGCCGGGAAAGGCGCGCTGCCCGGTCAGCATCTCGTAGAGCACGCAGGCGAACGCCCACACATCGGTGCGGTGATCCACGGCCTCGCCGCGTGCCTGCTCGGGGCTCATGTAGGCGGCCGTGCCGAGCAGCGCCGCGCGTGGCCCGGTGCCCGTGAGCGAGGGCGCGCCGGCGTCGGTGCTCTCGTCGCTCAAGGCCTTCGCGATGCCGAAATCGAGCACCTTCACGTTGCCGGCGGCCGACAGCTTGATGTTCGCCGGCTTCAGATCCCGGTGCACCACCTGTTTCTGCTGCGCGGCCTCGATGGCCTCGCCCACCTGCCGCGCCATGGCGAGCGCGACGCGGACAGGCAGCGGCCCCGCCACCAGCCGTTCGGACAGCGTCGGCCCCTCAACCAGCTCGAGCACCAGCGCCAGCCGGCCCTCCTCTTCGACAGCGGAGTAGATGGACGCGATGTGAGGGTGATTGAGTGAGGCCAGCAGGCGGGCCTCGCGGCGGAACCTGGCGAGTCGTTGAGCATCGCCGGCGACCTCGCCGGGCAGGATCTTGAGGGCCACATCGCGGCCGAGGCTCGAGTCGTGGGCCTGGTAGACCTCGCCCATGCCGCCGCGGCCCAGCCAGCCCATCACCCGGTACACGCCAATCACGTCACCGGACGCCAGCCTCGGCGACGGTCTCGAGAGCGAGTCGCGCCAGTCGTCGAAGAGGGCCGCACCGGTGCCACCGCCAGGAACGAGGAAGCCATCGTCGGCCGTGGCCTCCTGCAGCACGCGCGTGAGCGCGGCCCTGAGGCCGGTGTCGGTCACGCGGGCCTGCAGGAACGACTCGCGCGCACCAGCGGGCAGCGCCAGCGCTTCGTCGAGAATCGCGTCGGCCTCGGGCCAGGGGGCAAGGTCCAGCACGTGGTGGCGGGTTTCCCCTCTCCTTGTCGTTAGACAGGTGGAGGAGGCCGAGTGTACCAGCCTGCGCAACGCGGACACAACCCTGAAGGACGACAGCGATGGATGTGACAGCGCCGCCGGCGCCCCGGGCGACCTCGAGCTTCTGTCCGCACTGCCTGGCCGTCGTTTCGGCCGGCGAGTCCTCTTGCGAGGCGTGCCGCGCCGCCCGCCCCGGGTCGGGTTGGCCGCGCGATCGGCGCATCGGCGCCACCATCGCGGGAGGCCAGTATCAGGTGGTGCGCCGCCTCGGCAGCGGCGGGTTCGGAACCGTGTATCTGGTGCGCACCACGGTGGGGGGGCTGCAGCGCGCGCTGAAGATCCTGCACACCGAGTGGGCGGGCGATGCGGTGATGCGCGAGCGCTTCGTGCACGAAGCCGTGGTCCTCGAGCAGATTCACCACCCCAACGTCGCGCGCTGCCACGGCGTCGGCACGCTGGACGACGAGCCCGAGCTGTACCTGGCACTCGAGTTCGTCGAGGGCGCGTCGCTGGCGCGCACGATGGGGCGCGCGGATGGCGTCATGACACCGCTCTCCGCGGCGCGCGCGGTGCGGATCGCCAAGCAGGTGGCGTCGGGCCTGGCGGCGGCCCATGCCGTGGACGTGCTGCACCGCGACCTGAAACCCGAGAACGTGCTGCTCAGCCGCGCGGGCACGGACGCGGAGCAGGCGAAGATCATCGACTTCGGGATCGCGAAGTCGCTGCAGCGCACGGCCGCGCCGACCTCGGCCAGACTCGGCACCCCGCAGTTCATGGCACCCGAGCAGCTGACAGCCTCGGACAGCCACGATGCGCGGCTCGATCTCTGGCAGTTGGGCGCCGTCCTGTTCTTCATGCTCACCGGGCGGGCCGCGTACGCCGACGCCGCCGATGGCCCCGCGCTCACCGACGCGTTCCACGCGCACCTCGATGCCGGCCCCCGGCCCAGCGAGCGTGTGCCCGACCTGCGCGCGTATCCCGCGCTGGACGACCTGGTCAGCCGGCTGCTCGCCACCAACCCTGACCGTCGTCCGCGCACCGCGGGCGCCGTGTGCAGCGAACTGGCGCGCGTCGAGCACCAGCTCGCGCCGGCGCCGGCCCACAACCCGTTGGCGTTGCTCGAAGCGCTCTGCGCCGCACCGGGCGAGGGCGCGTGGTGGGCGCTCTGCCGCTACCTGCTGGAGCAGCCCGCCGACCTGCAGCCCGGCCTGATCGATGTGGCCGACACCCTGGTCGCCGACTGGCCCGATCACCTGCGCGTGGCGCCAGTCGCCTGGTGGGAAGCCGAAGTGTCCGGCCACGCGCAGCCGCTGTGGAGCCTGGCGCGCGCGCTCGAACTCTCGGGGCGCGACCTGGACGATGCGGACATCGGCGGGATAGCGACCTGGGGCGCGCTCGCGTCGGTCACGAGGCTGAACCTGTCACACAACCAGATCACCGCTGCGGGCGCCCGGCGGCTGGCCGAATCGCCGGCCGTGCGCGGCCTGGCGGCGCTCGACCTGTCGCACAACCGGCTCACCTCGGCCGGCCTTGCGGCGTTGTCCGCGTCCTCGTCGCTGTCGCGACTGACCGAGTTGAACGTCTCGGACAACGGCATCGGCGTGGAAGGGGCCGAGGCGCTGGCGCGCGCTTCGTGGCGGCTCATGCGCCTGGACCTGGGGTTCAACGACATCGGCGCCACAGGAGCGGCGCTCCTGGCCGCGAGCCCGATCCTCCGTCACGTGGAGGTGCTGGGGCTTGCCGGCAACGCATTGGGGTCGGACGGCGCGGGGGCCATCGCCATGTCGCGCGAGATGACGTCTCTCTCGTCACTCGACCTGTCGGGCAACGCCATCGGCGCCAGCGGCGCCGCCGCGCTCGCGTTGTCCCCGGCCCTGGCCGGCCTCAGGCACCTCGGCCTCGGCCGCAACCGGCTGGGCCCGGCGGGCATGGAGCTGCTGTCGTCCATCCGCCTGCCCGCGCTCGAGATCCTCGACGTCGCGGCCAACGAGCTCGGGGCCCATGGCGCCATGCTTCTGGCGGCGTCGCCCACGGTGCGGCGCGTCAAGTCGCTCGACGTGTCGGACAACGAGCTGGGCGACGCGGGTCTGGCCGCGCTCCTCGGCGCACCGGCCCTCGGAGGTCTCCGCGAGCTGAGCGTCGCGCGCAACGGCGTCACCGAAGCGGGCGTCACGCTCGTGGGCACCGCGCCGCTGGAGCTGACTCGCCTGGACGTGTCGGGCAATGCGCTGGGCGATGCCGGCGCCGCCGCGCTCGGGCGGGCCCTCTCGCGCACGCGTGTCTCGTCGCTGGGCCTCGCACACGCGGGGATGACCGGCCACGGCCTGGCGGCCCTGGTCGAGCACGCGGGCGGTCGCCTCGAGCACCTGGACGTGTCGGGGAACCGGGTCGATCCCGACGCGGCGTCGGCGTTGGCCGACCTGGGCGAAGCGCGCGCGCTCGTCTCGCTCGATCTGTCGGCGTGCCAGCTCGATGCCCCCGCGCTGGTGCGGTTGTCCAGCGCCCACCGCCTGTCGGCGCTGCAGCGCCTGTCGCTCGCATCGAACACGCTCATCGACGACGATGGCCCGACCATCGTCTGCGCACTGGAGCGGTTCCCCGCGTTGTCGGCCGTCTGCCTGGCCGACAACGCGCTTGGGACCCGCTTCCTCGACGCGCTGGCGGCATCCAGCCTTCCGTCGAGGCTTCACGCGCTGGACCTTGGTCACGGCAGCCTGGCGGACGAGGACGTGGGACGGCTGATCGCCGCCGCCTGGCCGACCCTGCGGCGCCTGTCGCTGCAGGGCAATCGCATCTCGCAGGCGGGGGCGGCTACGCTGCTGGCCTCGCCGGCGCTGCCGCTGCTGGCCGAGCTCGACCTGGGGCGCAACGTGCTGAAGGGCGGCGTGGATCTCCACAGCCTGTCGCGCAAGACGGTGGACCTGATGGAGTCGAGCTTTGCCGTCATCGCGGCGCGCGGCACCGACTTCGCCGCGCGGTTCTATCGCGAGCTGTTCGCGCGGCACCCGGCCGTGCAGCCGCTCTTCGCGCGCGTGTCGATGCGCCAGCAGCAGCAGCACCTGCTGGCGGCCCTGACGATGGTCATCGATCACCTCCGCACCCCGGACGTGATCGCGCCCGCCGTGGAGGCGCTGGGCCGGCGGCACGTCGGCTACCGTGTGCAGGCCTCGCACTACGTGGCGGTGACCCACGTGGCGCTCGACGTGATTCGCGAAACGCTGGGCGATCAGTGGACGCCCGAGGTGGACGAGGCGTGGCATCGCGGCCTGGATGCGGTGTCGGCGGTGATGCTCGCGGCGCATCAGCAGGCGCTGCAGGGGGTAAAAGGCGGCTAGGAGAGGTTGAGCTTCGGGCCGTTCGTGCGTCTTCGTGGTTTCTTTTCGCTCTGATACGCTGCGAGGATGGAGTGGCTGCTCGGGTCGCACAAGACCACCATCTACGCTCTGCTTCGTATCGTGTCCGGTCTGCTCTTCTCGGTGCACGGCTTCCAGAAGATGTTCGGCGTCCTCGGCCGCACCGAACCCGTGGATCTGACCTCACAGCTTGGCATCGCGGCGATCGTGGAGGTGGTGGGAGGACTGTCGATTGCGCTGGGCTTCTTCACCAGCATCTGGGCGTTCGTCGCCAGCGGCCAGATGGCCGTCGCCTACTTCCAGGCCCACCTGCCCCGCGGCTTCTGGCCCGTGCAGAACGGCGGCGAGCCCGCTGTGCTGTTCTGCTTCATCTTTCTCTACATCGCCGCCGTCGGCACCGGCAAGTGGGGCCTGAGGAAGTAGGGCAAGCCCCAAGACCCAAGCCCCAAGACCTTGTGTCCTCGTGTCCCTTCGTGTTCCCGTGATCCCGTCACCCCTGCACGTTGAGCGCCGTCACCGGGTCGATCTTGACCGCGCGCCGCGCGGGCACGAGCGTCGCGGCCAGCGCGGCGATCAGTAGCAGTGCAACGGCCACCGCATAGCTCAGCGGATCGCGGCTCGTGACACCGAAGAGCAGCGACTCCATCGCGCGGCCGAGCGCCCAGGCGCCGAGCGTGCCCACCGCCAGGCCCGCGACCACGGGCCGCAGGCCCTCGCCCACGACCAGCCGCATCACGTCCGTGGCGCTGGCGCCGAGCGACATGCGCACCCCGATCTCATGCGTGCGCTGGGAGACCAGGTAGCTGACCACGCCGTACACGCCCAGGCTGGCCAGCAGGCACGCCAGCGCGGCGAACAGTCCGATCAGGCCGGCACGCAGCCGAGGCGCCGCGACGGCGCGCGAGAGCACCTGCTCCAGCGTGCGCGCCTGGTAGAGCGGCACCGAACTGTCCATCGCGCGCAGCTCCGCGCGCGCGGCCGCTGGTAACGCCTCGGCGGCTCCCGCCGTGCGGACCACCATCGTCATCGTGTGGTACGACGGCTGCTGCGCGTGCGGCGTGTAGAACATGGGCACCTCGCCCTCGTCCAGGCCCAGGTGCCGCACGTCGCCCACCACGCCCACGACCTCGCGCGATCCCGGGCCTCCCACCACCTGCTGTTCCTCGCGCGGGATGCCGCTGTTGAACGTGATGCGCTTGCCAACGGGATCCTCGCCAGGCCAGTAACGCCGCGCCATCGACTCGCTCACCACCACCACACGCGGCGCGCCCTCCACGTCACGTGCTTCGAACAGCCGTCCCCGTACCAGCGGGATGCCCATGGCGCGGAAGTAGCCGGGGGTCACCGAGCGGGCCTGTGGTGCTTCGCCCTGCCCGTCCGGCCGCGGCCGGTCCTCGATCTGGATGCCGCGGCTGTCGTAGTTCGCGGAGAGCGGCAGGATGTTGACGGCCCCCACCTCCATCACTCCCGGGAGCGCTCTCACGCGGTCCTGCAGGCGTTCGTAGAACGGGATCTGCTCGCCCTCGGCATAGGTCGCAACCGGCAGCGAGACATCCATCGCCAGCACCTGAGATGCCGAGAAACCGGCCGGGACGCGCTGCAGCTGCCACAGGCTGCGGACCAGGAGCGCCGCCCCCACCAGCAGCACCACGGCCAGCGCCACCTGCACGGCGATGAATGCCTGTCGGGCACCCCGGCGCAGCATCCCACCGGGAAGGCGGCCGCCTTCCTTCAACGCGTCATGGAGCGTGTCCTTCGACAATTGCAGGGCGGGCACCGTGCCGAACAGGATCGCGGATGCCGCGGCGACCACGGCGACGAACCCCAGCACGCCGCCGTCGATGCCGACCTCCGGCGCGCGCGGAATATTGGCCTCGGCCAGGACGCCGAACGCCGTCGTGGCCCACCACCCCACCGCGAGCCCTCCCATCGCGCCAAGCGCGCTCAGCACGGCGCTCTCGGTGAGCAGCTGCCCCACGAGCCGGCCGCGGGATGCGCCCATCGCGGTCCTCACGGCGAACTCGCGCTGGCGGGCCGCCCCCGAGGCGAGCAGCAGGTTGGCGAGATTCGCGCAGGCGATGAGCAGCACCAGCCCCACGCCCGCCGAGAGCAGCAGCAGGCTCGCGCGCGTATCGCCCACCACATCGTCGTGCAGCGCCAGCAGTCGCACGCCCTGACCGTGGTTGCTGGTGGGGAACTCTTGCGCGAGGCGTGACGCGACGGCGTCGAGCTCCGCGCGCGCCTGTTCGATGCGTGCGCCGGGACTCAGCCGCCCGACCGCACGGATGAAGTGCCCGCCCCGGTTCGGGCTGGTCCGGTTGAAGCGATACGGCACGAAGACGTCCGCCGCCCGGTCGGGGTTCACCTCCACGTGCCGGTACGACGCCGGCAGCACGCCGACCACGGTGGCCGGCCGCGCGTTGACCAGGACCTGCGACCCGACGATCCCGGGATCGGCGCCGAAGCGCCGGCGCCAGAAGCCGTCGCTGAGCAGCACCACCGTCGCTGCATCCGGCCGGTCATCGTCCGCCGTGAACATGCGCCCGAGCGCTGGTTGAATGCCGAGGGTCGGAAAGAATCCCGCAGTGACGTTCACGCCACCCACGCGCTCGGCGTCACCGGCGCTGCCCGCCACGGTGAACGATCCGACGAACCCGTGGGCCCCCATGCGTTCGAACGCCGTGGTCTCGCGCTCGAAGTCGAAGTAGTCGCCCGGGGCGAGGTTGCCCACCTCGTTCTCGTCGGTGTCGAAGCCGAGCACGCGCACCAGCGCGTCGGGCGAAGGGTAGGGCAACGACCTCAGCAGCACGGCCTGGACCAGGCTGAAGATGGCCGCGTTCGCGCCGATGCCGAGCGCCAGGGTGCCAATGGCGACCAGGGCAAAGCCGGGCCGGTGGAACAGACGGCGAACCGCGAATCGGATGGCGCTCATTGTCGCTTCGTGTCTTCGTGGTTTCGTTGTCTTCCCGAGGACCGCTGACGGCTCTGACGGGCCCGCGCCGCGAAAGGTTGGACCGTTCCGTCCCCGTCAACCGCGCGCCGCGAGGATGGGGGCGGTGAGCGACGAGAGGGAGAGGCGCTGGCGGCCCTGTTCGTCGAAGTTGGCGGGGTCGAGCCAGCGCTCGTAGGCCTCGCGAAGGGCAGGCCACTCGCGGTCGATGCAGGCGTACCAGGCCGTGTCGCGGCTGCGGCCCTTGACGACGATGGCCTGGCGGAAGACGCCTTCGAACGAGAAGCCCAGCCGCTGGGCTGCGCGGCGGGAGGGCGCGTTCAGCGCGTCGCACTTCCACTCGTATCGGCGATAGCCCAGCTCGAAGACGCGGCGCATCATCAGGAACATCGCCTCGGTGGCGGCGGGCGTGTGCTGGAGGAGCGGCGAGAAATGGATGTGGCCGACTTCGATGGCGCCCGCAGACGGGGAAATGCGGAGATAAGAAGCCACGCCGGCCGCAGACACGGAGGGGGCCGCAGATGACGCAGACACGGAAGCCGCAGATGGCGCAGATGGCACAGACAGGGGGAGCTGCTCCGGCACTCTTCCACCCGGCACCACGGCACTCCCCTCTGCACTCCGCACTACAGCACTCTGCACTCCCACGGTATAGAACTGCGGATCGATGCTGGCGCTCGACTCCCCCACCCACCGTTCGAACTCGCCGAAACGCTCGTAGGGGCCGTGTGACAGGTAGGTCCAGTTACGGCCTTCGGTGTCGAGGCTGAAGGCCTCCCACAACGCCGGCGCGTCGGCTGACGCCAGCGGGGCGAGCGAGCACAGCCGCCCGGTCATCGGCGTGTGCGGCGGCGTGGGTGGCGGGGTCCAGCCGGTCAGGTCGGCCCCAATCGGTTGTCCCAGGTGATTCACGCGCGAGGCATCGGCCATCCGCACACTCTAGCAGGAGCGCTCACTCCGCTCGCGCCAGATCCTCGCGACGCCTATCTCCTCGCGTCGCAGATCAGCGCCCAGTTCCCGACTCCCGGTCTTCCACTCCCAGATCCCGACTCCCGACTCCCGATCTGATCAGAACCTCCAATCGAACCCGATAATCGGGAAGATGCCCTGCTGCTCGTTGAACTCGAGCGCATTGGTGCGGCGGTTCCAGATATAGCCGCCGAAGTTGCGGCGATCGGTGATGTTCTGCACGCCGGCGAATACGTTGAGGGGCTGCCCGCCGACGGTGAAGGTGCGGTCGACGCGCACGTCGAGGCGCGCGTACATCGGTCCGCGCTCGGCGTTCACGCGCGACAGGTCGTAGACGCCGCGCCGCTGCTCCGTGGACACGGCCTCGTCGTAGGGCGTAAAGGGGCGGCCACCGAGCAGGGCCACGCGCGTCGAGAGCTCCCACCGGGGGTTGAACCGGTAGCCGCCGGTGACGTTGAACACGAACGGGTAGTCGAACGATCCCGGCCGCAGCACGCCGTCGAGCGCCGCGTGCCGCGTGCGCGAGAACGCCAGGTTGCCCTGCCCGTAGACCTTCGAGGTGAGCCGCTTCTCGACGAACAGCTCCACGCCGTATGCGTTGCCGCGCCCGGCGCTGGTGAGCGGGAACAGGATCTCTCGCACGTCGAACGTGTCGCCGATGTTGGCCAGCGACACCGACGGCAGCGTCGACGCCACCGGGTAGTCGGCGTAGCGCTTGCCGTACACCTCGACGGTCGCGCGCAGGTCCGGCGAGGGCGTCCATGCCACGCCCGTGACGAAATGGTCCGCGCGCCACGGCACCACCGCCCGGTTCTCGGGATACGCCGACAGGAAGAGGAACGCGGGCTGCTGGAAGTAGCGCCCGTAACTGGCGCTCCAGGCCACCGTGGGCACCAGCTGATAGGTGAGCCCCAGCCGGGGGCTGACACGTGTGTCGCCCAGGTAGTCGTAGTTGTCCAGCCGCAGGCCCGCAGTGGCGCTGAGCTTCGTCGACAGTCCCCGGGTCGCCTGGACGTACGCGCCGGTCTGGTAGGCCCGGAAGCTGGTGACGAGGAAGAACGGGTCCACGCCGGGCACGGGCGAATACGGCGTGTCGTTGCCGTAGGGCGAGGCCGCCTCGTAGTCGATGCGGAAGATCTTGAAGCTGCCGCCCGCCTGGATCTTGTCGACGTACGGCACGTTCAGCGTGAGGTCGTACTTGAACGTGGTCTCGCCCTCGCGCGAGTCCTCGAAGAACACCGTCTCGCCCGCGGCGATCACCTCGTCTTCGGGACCCGTGGGCGGCGGCTGGCCGGGCTGCAGCAGGTCGCGCACGCGCTGGCCGACCTTCGCCTCCGAGTGCGTCACGCCCAGCAGGCCCACGCCGCGGGCGCCGAAGAGGTGCTGCCAGTTGAAGCCGGTGGCGCTGCGCCATCCGTCGTAGCGGATGTCGAGCGTGGACAGTTCATCCTCTGGAACCTCATCGTCCCGGTAGCCGAGGCGGATGTTGTCCCACCCCGACACGTTCACCACCCACACGCGGTCGCGTGGCGTCAGGTCGTACACGCCCTTCGCGTTCAGCGTATAGAGCACCGGCACGCCGCCGAAGCCGATATCGTCGGTGAAGACGTCGAGGAAGCTGCGCCGCGCCGAGACGATCCACGAGCCCTTCCCGCCGTTGACCGGACCTTCCAGGATGGTGCCGGCGCCGGCAAAGCCGAGCGTGGCCCATCCGCCGAACTCCTTCCGGTTGCCTTCGCGCTGGGTCACCTGCAGGACGCTGGACGTGCGGTTGATGTAGGGCGCGGGATAGCCGCCCGTGAGGAAGGTCACGTCCTGCAGCAGCTCCGCGTCGAGGATGCTCACCGTTCCGCCCGCCGAGGCAAAGTTGGCGAACGTGTTGATGTTCGGGATCTCGATGTTGTCCACGATGAACAGGTTCTCGAGCGGGCTCCCGCCGCGGACGATGATGTCGTTGCGGAAGTCGTTGGTGCCGATGACCACGCCGGGCAGCGACTGGACGTAGCGCGACACGTCCTGCAAGGCGCCCGCGCTCTTCAACACTTCGCGCGGAGCCACGAGGAAACCTGAGTTCTTCACCTCTTCCGGCACGGTGTACGCGGGGGCCGTCACGGTGACGGTCTGCTCGACCTGTTCGATCTTCGGCAGGTCCACCTCGACCGTGCCATCGAGCCCGGCACGCACCTCCACCGGGTCGCTCACGAAGGGCAGGCCCTCGGCGGGCAGGACTTCCAGACGGTAGGCCCCCGCCCGGAGCCCGGTGATGCGGAACGTGCCGTCGGCGCCGCTGACCACGCACTGTGGGGTATCGAGCGCGCAGATCCGCACGCCCGCGGCGGGCTGGCCGGCCGGGTCGACCACGCGGCCGGCGATGGCGCCCACGCCGGTGGTGTCCTGGGCCATGGCCGCACCTGGCGCCGCCGCGGCCAGGAAAAAGAGGACGCGAACAAGGAAACGGGGAAACACGTCAGTAAGGACGCTCAAAGCGACTCCTCGGGTGCTCAGGTTGCCGGCATTTTCAGCAACCTGCTAGCATGCCCGGCCATGCGATTCAGTCTCCCGGTCTGCCTGCTCCTCGTTGCCGCCACGGGCTGCAGCCAGCCACCACCGCCCGCCCCCGCGGAGTCCTTTTCCGTGGTCGAAGCCACGATCCCCGACATGCAGACGGCCATGCGCGAGGGCCGGACGACCTCCCGCGAGATCGTTACGCAGCACCTCACGCGCATCGCGATGTACGAGGACGCCATCAACGCGGTCATCGCCGTCAACCCGAAGGCGCTCGAGGAGGCCGACACGCGCGACCGCGAGCGCCGCGAGGGCAAGGTGCGCGGCCCGCTGCACGGCATCCCGGTCGCCCTGAAGGACAACGTCCACACCACCTTCATGCCCACCACCGGCGGCGCGCTGGCGTTCGACGGCCTCATCCCGCCCTACGACGCCACGCTCACGAAGAACCTCATCAACGCCGGCGCCATCATCATCGCGAAGACGATGATGACCGAGCTGGCCAACTGGGTGGCCGCCGGCATGCCGGGCAACTACAACGCGCTCAAGGGCTACGGCTTCAACCCGTACGACCTGCGGCGCGATCCCCGCGGTCCGGCGCCCACGGCCCCGGGCAGCGCGCGCCGTCGCGGCCCGGGTGGTCCCGGCGGGCCCGCGCGCTTCGACGACGGGCGGCCGGCGCTCGGCACGGGCGGTTCGAGCTCGGGCACGGGGACGGCAGCGAACTTCTGGGCCGCCAACGTCGGCACCGAGACCTCGGGCTCCATCCTCAGCCCGTCGAACCAGAACATGCTGGTCGGCATCAAGCCCACCGTGGGCCGCATCAGCCGCTACGGCGTCATCCCGATCACGGCCGATCAGGACACGGCCGGGCCCATGGCGCGCACCGTCACCGACGCGGCCATCATGCTCGGCGCGCTCGAGAGCGCGGCGCCGGATCCGAACGACACCGCCACCGCCACGTGCCAGGCGCCGGCCAACCGCGACTACACCGTCCACCTGAAGGCCGACGCGCTGAAGGGCGCGCGCATCGGCATCCCGCGCGCGAACTTCTACGATCCGGTCACCCCGCCGGGCGCGAAGGAGCCGCGAGGCGGCTTGAACCCCGAGCAGAAGAAGGCCATGGACGAGGCGATCGCGATCCTGAAGCAGGCGGGCGCGGAAGTGGTGGACGCCGACATCCCGAGCGTGGTGGACCCGGACCCGAAGAACAACTTCCTGCTGTGGGGCACGTGCGCAGGGCCCTCCGACGTCCGCGGCAAGGACGCCAACTGCTCGTCGTCGCTCAAATACGGCATGAAGCGCGACTTCAACCTCTGGCTCGCGTCGCTCGGCGGCAAGGCGCCGGTGAAGACGCTCACCGAGCTCAGGACCTGGAACCTGGCGCACGCCAACATGGGCGCCATCAAGTACCAGCAGGCGCAGCTGGACGTGTCGGACGAGATGGACGTGGAGCGCGACCGCGCGAAGTGGGAGGCGGATCGGAAGAAGGACATTCACCTGGGCGCGACGCACGGCATCGACGAGGCGCTGAAGGCGCACCAGCTGGATGCCCTGCTCTTCCCGGGCGCGAGCGGGGCGGGGATTGCGGCCAAGCCTGGCTACCCGACCGTGATCGTGCCGTTCGCCACCGTGCCGAACCTATCGGCGAACAACCCGTTCCCGGCGGGCTTCGACGCGAAGCCCGCGCCCTACGGGGTGAGCTTCACGGGCACGGCGTGCAGCGAGCCGCGTCTCATCGAGCTGGCGTATGCGTTCGAGCAGCTGACGAAGCGGCGCGTGCCACCGGCCAGCGCCCCGTAGAGCAAGCGTGTCGATCGGACTCTTCGGCACTGACGGCATCGCGGCGAGCTGGCGTCGCCGGCTTCACGGCTACAGAATCGAAGGCGCAGGGCCCGTGCGCCAAGCTGTCGCCATCGGCCTCGGTGTCTTTGTCGGGTGCCTGCCCCTGTACGGCCTCCACTTGCCGATCTGCTTGTTCCTGGGGCGCCTCTTCGGACTGAATCGGCTGAAGCTCTACCTCGCCGCCAATATCTCCAACCCTCTGCTCCTTCCTTTCCTGCTTCTCGCTGAAGTTCAGGGCGGCGCGTGGCTCAGAAGTGGCCAGACGTATGCGCTGTCACTCGAAACGATGCGGACCGTCGATCCCCGGTCATTCGGAGCAGACCTCGTCGTCGGTGCGATCGTCCTTGCCCTGATCCTGGGTACTTGCACGGCTGTGTTGACCTACGCGGCCATCGGGCGGGGTCCGCGCCGCCCGGTCTTCGAGCGCCTGGCCAGCCGGGCAGCCGACCGCTATGTGCAGGGCAGCCTGACGGGCTGGGAGTTCGCCAACGCGAAGCTGCGATCCGACCCGGTGTACGAGGCCTCACTTTGTGGAGGCCTGCTCCCACCGGGCGGAACGTTCGTGGACATCGGGTGCGGCCAGGGGCTGATGCTTGCGCTGCTGGCGGAGGCCCGAGCGGAGTCACACGCGGTCGGAGCCCCGTCGCTGCCCATCTTCGACGAGCTGTTGGGCATCGAGACACGGGCGGGCGTCGCTCGTCTCGCCAGGGCCGCACTCGGCCCCGATGCGGATGTGATGGAAGCCGATGCCGCGGCGCTGTCGTTTCCGCCGTGCTCGGCCGCGGTGCTCTTCGATGTGCTGCACATGATGCCGCGTGACCAGCAAGACCGACTCCTGGCCGCCGTCTGGGCGGCACTGCCGCCGGGCGGTGTTCTGCTGGTCCGCGAAGCGGACCCGTCTTCAGGGTGGCGGTTCTCCCTCGTCCGGATGGCGAATCGCCTCAAGGCGATGGCCACGGGGGCCTGGCACCAGCCGCTCTGCTTCCGGTCTCCGGACGACTGGGTGGCTCTGTTTCACCAGATCGGTTTCGACGTCGAGTACCCGGTCCAAGGTGACAGGGGGCCGTTCGGCAACGTGCTGTTCGTGTTGACAGCGACCGAGGCCCGGTCGTAACGGAGGTCACTTCCGCTGGCGGGCAATCCGCTCGGCGAGCCTTCGCGGTCCTCCATCCTGGTCCTTGGATCCACGCGCGGTGATCGCATGCTCGGCTTCAGCGCCGCCAATGTAGTCCATGGCCTTCAGGATCGACCATCGGCAGTCTTCGTCCTCCGTCACATACCGCGCATCGAGCACCGGCACCGCCTCGGGAGGCCCGACGAGGCCGACCGCCTCGATCAGGTCGGATCGGCGGTTTTCATCGGGCTCTGAGGCAATCAATGCCATGAGCTTGGCTTCCGCCCCGGACACTCCGGACAGCCCAACAGCGCGGATCGTCGCCGAGCGGTCGGCCAGCCCTCCGGGGCTGAGTTGTTCGAGCCTGGCCCCCATCGCCTGATGCGCGGGCATCCGGATGAGCTCGCGATTAATCCGCGCCAGTGCCTCCTGAGCGCCGTCGACCAGCATGCGGGCGGCAGCTTCCTCCGCTTCGTCCCTCCGGCCCATCCCCGCGTTGTAGCTGCCGGAGTAACTGTGGAGCCGGAGACGTCGGCTATGACGCTCTCCGGTTGGAGACACCAGCTGGAGGTCCAAGTCCATGTAGCCGTAGAACAGGGTGGCCCCCATGTAGACCTGGCGGCTCTCGAGGAAGACGTCCTCAAGCGTGCCGCTCAGGCGCCAGGCAGACGCGCTGGCGGCCGGCTGCCTGAAGCCCATCACCGGCGCCTCGGTCCGCAGGGCCTCGCTCAGCAGGGCTGCGAGATCAACACCTGGGTCGAGCTCGTATTCCGGGCCCTTGGTGAACATGTTGCCGCCCATGCGGCGCACGAACCGTGCCTTCTTGTCGTACTTCGATACGATGGGCTCGATGGCGAGCAGTGCCGAGCCGTCGTAGACAGGCGCCGTAATCCGGTTGGTATCGTTCCATCCATCCGCCAACCTGATCTCCCGAATCGTCGGTGCCGCTTGAACCGACGCCACGCAGGCCGTGAGGCACAACGCGCTCGTGACCGCTGCTCGAAGCATGGGCTGTCCCTCTCCTTGGTCGATGCCGAATTACGGGTTCTTCAGGATCTGCTCGCGCAGAATCTTGTGCTCCTCTGGCGTGATCAGACCCTTCTGCAGGAGATCGTCAATCCGGCGGAGCCGCATTTCCATGGTCTCCTGACCGGCGGGGGCCGTATTCGACGCCGAGGGCGTCCCTGACCTCCAGGCGGACTGGAGGGTTGTGTCGGCGAGCACATTCATGAAGGCGTCCTTCAATGCGTCGCTGAGCACCTCGGCACAGTTCGCTCCACTCCGTGCGCGGCCATAGCGGTTCGCCGTGCCCGACGCCGCACCTTCAGCCAGCGCGCGGCCGTCTCCATCTGCGATGACGAACGCAAATTGGACTTCCGCAGAATACGTTGACCCGACGGCCTTGTTGGTCTCATTCACGTTGAAGCGCGTCAGGCGGAGGCGGAGTTGCCGATCCGCTGGAGACGCGATCTTCAGGGCGCGCGAGGTAGCGAGGCCTGTCACCGTGTTGCTGACGAACGGCACGACATCCGACGATGCCCGTATCGGGAAAGGACGATCGTCATCGTCGGTGCCTTCGCCGATGGTTGCGGCGTCAGCGAGGTTGCGCGAATCCTGGACCCGAATCTCGACGGAGCGATCGAGTACGGATGGCGGCAGCGCCGTGCCAGCCACGTGAACGCTCTCCTGCGGCACGAACTTGAGCGTCACGAGCAGCGGGCGCGGTTGCGCCATCGCCGGCAGCGCTGCCCCGAGGACGAGAAGGACGGCTAGCAGGCGGGACGCACGGGTCATGGGGAGACGCCTCTCAGGTCGTGAGTTGGACCGGCGTCAGTCTACGTTCGACATTGCTCCAGTTCAACCCGCACGTCGACTCTCTCGGGGCCGGTCTATACTCTCGACGTGGCTCGGTCGCGTCCTGATGGGGTCCCGACCCCCCTGTCTGTGAATCCCTCGACGGGGACGGCGCGTTTCCGGCTCGCGCCAGGTGATGGCCTCTTCGACGGCCACTTCGACGGCGCAGCCATTCTGCCCGGTGTCGCGCACATCGCCCTGGCACTGTCGGCCATTGGCTGCGCGTGGTCCAGCGTGGGCGACCTCACGGGACTCCGCGACGTGCGGTTCACGCGAGCGCTCCGCCCGGGAGACGAAGTGGAAGTGGCGCTGACCACGGGTCGGCTGCCCACCTCGGTTCGCTTCGAGCTGCGGAGCCTCGGCGAGCTCGTGTCCTCCGGCCTCCTGCTCTTCTCCGAGGTAACAGACTAGGCGTGGCCGAGCTTCCCGGGAATCTGTCGGTGGTGCTTCCACACACGGGAGTGGCGCGGCTCCTCACGGGGGTCACGTCCTGCCAGAATGGCGCCGTCCGGGCCACGGCTGCGATCCCTGCCTCGCACCCGTTGTGTGACGGCAGGCACGCACCCATCTACCTGGGGCTCGAGCTGGGCGCCCAGGCCGCGGCGGCGATGGAGGCCATCGAGCGCGCACGCGGAAAGCCCTCCAGCGGCGCCGTGCGCGGCAGTCTCGTGCGCGTCCGCGAGGCCACACTGCTTGCGCCACATCTCCCGGTCGATGTGCCCCTCCAGGTGACCGCGCGGCTCGAGGGCGCCGCGCCTCCCGTCGCGATCTACAGGATCGACGTCGCCGTCGACGGCCACACCGTGATGCACGCCATCATCAGCACGCACAACGGCACCACGGCGGGGTCGGGGTCGTGATCTCGTCGCCATTATCCGCCCCTGCTCCGGTCGTGAACGGCCCTCTCCTCGAGGCTGTCAGCCTCTCCAGGGTCTATCGCCGTGGCCACGAGTCGGTAGAGGCCCTGCGCGATGTCACGCTGTCCATCGGCGCCGGGGAGTTCGTGGTCCTTGCCGGGCCATCGGGCAGCGGCAAGAGCACGCTGCTGAACCTGATGGGCGGTCTCGATCGGCCGGACACGGGCGATGTGCGGTTTGCCGGTCGCAGCATTGGCCATGCTCCGGAAGGGGAACGTATCGCGCTACGGCGGCACCAGCTGGGGTTCATCTTCCAGGCCTTCAACCTGGTACCGGTGCTATCGGCCTTCGAGAACGTGGAGTACGGGCTGTGGCTGGCGGGCATGCCGCGCGCGGAACGGCGCGAGCGGGTGGAGAGGGCCCTCGAATCGGTCGGGCTCGGCGGCCGCATGTCGCACCGGCCCGACCACCTCTCCGGCGGCGAGCGCCAGCGCGTGGCACTCGCTCGCGCACTCGTCCACGCTCCGCGCGCGGTGCTCGCCGACGAGCCGACGGCCAGCCTCGACTCCGGGACCGGCGCCGCCATCGTCTCTTTGCTGGTCGAGCTGAACCGCACGCAGGGCACCACGTTCCTGGTGGCCACACACGACGCGGCTATCGCCGACCGTGCGCCCCGCGTGGTTCGGCTGGCTGACGGGCGCATCATCGCTGACGAGCGGAGGCGCGCGTGATGCTCGTGCTCGTCGCCCTCAGGAACCTCTCGCGGAACCGCCGACGCACCGCACTCTCGGTGCTCGTGATCGCTTTTGGCACGGCTGGCGTGCTGCTCACGCTGGGTTTCGTCCGTTACTCGTTCGCCGGTCTCAGCGGCGCCATCATCCAGGGCGGTCTCGGCCACCTCGAGATCGCGCCGCGCGCCGACACGGAACAGGCGGCCGGCCTGATGGACCGCTCCGGCATCCCGCCCGGGCTCGACGACTGGCGCACGCTGCGAGACGTGGTGGAGGGCCGGGCGGGCGTGCTGGCGGCTGGCGCCGCCATCCAGTTCGCGGGCGTGGCCACCAACGGCGACCGGAGTGGCGCCGTGCTCGGCGTGGGCATCGAGCCCGACCGCGTCCGGCGCATGGGCATGACAGTCAAAGTGCGCAGCGGAAACCGGCTGCCAGACACCCCACCTGCCGCCGGCGACGACCGAGTCCTGCTCGGCTTGGGCCTCGCCCGGACCCTCGATGCCGCCCCCGGCGATGTCATCGTCCTGATGGGCGCCACTGCCGACGGGACGCTGAACGCATTGGACCTGACGGTCGCGGGCGTGTTCACGAGCGGGTTCCAGGATCTCGACGCCAGGCTCGTACAGGTCCACGTGGCCACGGCCGGGCGTCTGCTGGCCACCGACAAGGCCTCATCCCTGATTGTCACGCTCAACGACACGAACACGACCGCGCAGGTCGCGGCCGACCTCGAACAGGCAGTTTCGGGCTTCCCCGTGCCCCTCTCCGTTGTCGATTGGGAGACGCGCGCACCCTTCTACCGGCAGGTGCGCGGGCTGTACGTCGGCGTGTTTCTCTTCCTCGGCTCGATCATCGGCGTGCTGGTGCTGCTCTCGATCTCGAACACCCTCCTCATGTCGGTGCTCGAGCGGGTTCGCGAGTTCGGCACGCTCCTCGCCATCGGAACCAGTCGCGCGCAGCTGGCGGGGCTGATGGTCCTGGAGGCCCTCTGGCTGGCCGTGCTCGGCAGCCTCGTGGGCGGCGTGATCACGCTGGCCCTGTCCGTGGTCATCAACACCCTGCAGATCGAGATGCCCCCGCCACCGGCCGCCGTCGATCCCATCACCTTGTCGCTGCTCATCCGACCGTCCGACTTCCTCTGGATGGCCCTCTTCATGGCGACCCTGCTCGTGCTCGCAGCCGTGCCGCCGATGCTGCGGGTCCTCCGGCTCCAGGTCGTCGAGGCCCTGGGCCACGTATAGGATCGCGTGATGCGCTTCTTCGCCTGCACCCTCGTCGTGGCGTCCCTCCTGGCGGCCGGGACGGCGGGGCAGGATCAGGAAGCACTGCTGCGCCGGAGCGACGTTGGCGCCTTCGTGCCGGGGACGTTCCGGGCGCGCCTCACCCTCAGCCGGGGCGCCGAGGTCGCGACCGACGTGGAGATCTGGCGCGGGGGCGCGGATCGGACCCTGCTTCGGTTCCTCGCCGAGAAGGAGCGTGGGAAGTTCCTCTTGCGCCGAGGTTCCGACCTCTGGCTCCTGGTCCCGACCGCAAGCAAGCCCGTGCGCCTCGGCCCCTCGCACCGTATCTATGGTGCCGCCACCATCGACGTGCTGTTCACGCTGCGCCTGGCCGACGACTACCGCATCGAGTCCGTCGAGTCGACGCCGTCAGCTGAAGGCCCCCTCACGACCTTCGAGCTGCGCGCCCGTGACGATGCGCGGCAGTACGCGCAGGTGCGCTACGTGGTGCACACGGCGACGGCGATGCCGGTGAGCGCCTTGTATCGGCTGCGGAGCGGACGCGAGGCCACGCTCGTCCGGTTCAAAGAGTGGAGCGCGGATCAGCGGTATGCACGGCTGGTAGAGGTCGTCGACCTGCTTCGGAAGGGCGCAGCGACCCGCATCGAGGTGACGGCGTTCGACGAGCGTAGCGCCCCCGACGGCCTCTTCGATCTGGGCGACCACACCGCGCGGCGGGCTCTCGACCATCCGGGCCGCTAGCCTGGCCAGAGTTCCCGGAAGCAGAACCACTGGTAAGGGCGCTCGCGGATCGCCCATTCGATCTCGGCCGCGACGCGCCGGGTCGCCTCGGCGATGGCCTCGTCCCGGTCGCCGGTCGTGGCGACGTGCACCGGCGGGCGTACGACCGTCCGGGTGGTGAGCGGCCCCTCGCGGAAGTTGAAGACGGGCACCAGGGGAACGTTCGCCAGGCGAGCCAGGACCGCCGGGCCCGCCGGCAGCGGCATTGGCTTGCCGAAAATGGTTGCCGGGACCGTCCGGCTGCCCATCCTGGGCCGGTCGCCCTGCAGCGCCACGATCTCGCCCCGGTCGAGGGCTTCGCGCAGCACGAGCGTGAGCCGCATGTCGTCGCTCGCGAAATGTGTGACGTAGTCCTCGCCGACGCGGGTGACCAGCTCGCGAATGAAGGCCTGCGCGCGCGGGTCGATCTCTTCTTCGCGCACCACGTGCACGCGCCGACGTCCCTCGGTCGCGCCGAGCTGCGCGCCGAGTTCCCAGGCGCCGATGTGCGCGGTGACGAGGATGGCGCCCCGGCCTCCCGCCGTCGCCGCACGCCAGTGTTCCTCGCCCTCGAGTGTGAAATGCATCTGCTCCGGCAGCGCAGACCGTCGATAGCGGTCGGTCTGGCACCAGGCGAACGCGTGCAAGGTGCGATAGGCGCGACGCCAACCCGCCCACACGCCTGCGCGTCCCTCCACCGGCTCGAGGTTCGAGATGATGGCGGATCGAATGCGCCCGAGAACGAGGAAGAAGAACGTAGTGAAGAGGACGAGGCCAAGGCGCATGGCCCACCACGGCAGGGCGGTTGCGCCGAAGTAGTGAAACCGGTACCAGAACACGCCCGTGACGTGGAACCGGCCGAACAGCCGGTGCGTGATCCCGAGCGCGGGACCGTGTGCCGGCCCGGTCCGTGCGGCGCTCGCTCCCGCTTCAGGCACAGCTTCCAGCATCGACGACAATCGCCTGGCCCGTGATGGCGGCCGCACGGTCGGAGAGAAGGAAGGCGACGAGATGGGCCACATCGGCGGCCGACGTGCCGCGCGGCAGGCATTCGTGCGCGCGCAGGCCCCGCACCGTGCCCTCGGGCAGCTCGGCCGTCATGTCGGTTGCCACGTACCCGGGCAGCACCGCGTTGACCCGGATGTTCCGCCGGCCCACCTCGCGCGCCAGCGCGCGCGTCAGGCCGAGCAGCGCCGCCTTCGTCGCCGCGTACGCCGCCTGTCCGGGCACGCCCGCAATCGCCCCGAGTGACGACACGTTGACGATCGCCCCGCGACGGCGGTGAACCATGCCGGGCAGTACCGCCCGGCAGCAGCGGAACGCCCCGGACTGGTTGACCTCGACCAGGGTGTCCCAGTCGCGATCGGAGGTCATCGCGAGCAGCGCGTCGTGGCGCATCCCCGCGTTGTTGACGAGAGCGTCAATCGGGCCGAGTGCCGCCTCGATGTCGCGAACGAGGGCGTCCGGCCGGGCTCGATCCGTCAGGTCCAGGACGAACCCGCGCCCGCGGCCACCCGATGCCTCTTCGACCTGTCGGGCGGCTTCGGCGTCGGTCCTGTAAGTGAACGCCACCATCCAGCCATCATCGACCAGTCGTTCGACAATGGCGCGACCGATGCCGCGCGATCCGCCGGTCACCAGCACCACGGGCGCGCTCATGCCACCGGCCCCAGTCGCGCCCGAGCCACGGCCACGGCGATGCGGGTGCTGTCGATCACCGGTCGATAGTGGCTCGTGGATCGTCCATCGGCACGTCCCAGGCGGATGGGCGTGGTCCGCACGCAAAGCCCGGCCCGGACCGAGCGCACCACCACGACGCTCTCGGCCTCGAAACGGCCGCGCATGCCGCCCAGCCGTTCGATCAGGCGGCGGGAGTAGTAGCGGAAGCCCGTCTGTACATCGCTCAACGCCTGGCCGGCCGCCCAGGAGATCGCCCGCGATGACAGGCGGTTACTGCTCCGCCGAATGCTGCTCATCTCGGCGAAGAGATGGTCACGCGTCCCGAGCACCAGGTCGGACTCGGGCGCCAGCGCCAGCAACCGCGGTATCTCCGCGGGCAGGTGCTGGCCGTCGGCATCGAGGGTGACCACCCCAGAGAAGTCACGCGCGAGGACGATTTCGAAGGCCGTGCCAATCGCGGTGCCCTTGCCACGGTTGACCGGCAGCACGCACACTTCGGCGCCGGCGTCCCTGGCCCGATCGGCGGTGCCGTCCCGCGAGCCATCGTCCACGACCATCACATCGGGCAGCACCTCGAGCGTGGCGCGCACGACAGCCCCTACGGAGCTGGCGGCGTTGTAGGCGGGAATGATAGCGGCGATGCGCATCACGCGCGGTCCAGCAGCAGCCATGCGGCCGATCCGCCCGAGGCGCAGGTGGTGACGAGGCTGGGCGACGCCGGTGGCAACGACCCGCCTGCATGCGGGCGCACTCCGATCTCCGGATCCTCGTCGGTGAAGCCGGGTGTTGGGCCGAACGTCCCCCCGGCAGCGGCAAGTACGGCCGACGCCACGAACCCGCCGCCGTACTGACCGACGAAGGCCTTCGGCGTGAGCACCGGCGGCAACTCCTCGTCGCCCCACAGACGGCGCAGTGTCAGCCCTTCGAGCCGGTCGCCTGCGACCGAGCCCGAGGCGCCGCACACCACGTGCGTGATCGTGCAGGCGGCCACCCCGGCCCTTGCCAGCGTCCGTGCGAGGGCCGCAGCGAGGGTCTGGTGGCCAGTTCCCCACCCGATGCGTGGAGCCGTCGTGTCGAAGCCACTGCCGAAGGCGCGAAGTCGGGCCCGAGCCTGGACCCCTCGTGCTCGAGCCTGGTCCGCTCGCTCGAGGACCAGGACAACCGCGCCCTCCGCGGCGACAAAGCCCATGCGGCGGCGGTCGAACGGACGCGCGACCTCGTGCATACCATTGCCAGGACGGGCCAAGGCGCCAAAGCGGTCCAGCAGCGCATGGAGCACCGGCGGCATCTGGTCCACGCTTCCGGCGATGACACAGTCGCATCGTCCCGACGTGATCAGGGCCGCACCACGTCCCAACGCCGTCAGGGCCCCAGCCTCGCGCTGCACGATGGTCAGGTTCGGCCCCCGGGCCCTCGTGTCGATGGCCACCTGTCCCGCCGCCGCGTTGGCCACGCTTTCGGCGAACACGAACGGCGAGGCGCCCTGCGGCCCCTCGAGCCGCACGGCCTCGAGGATCTGCTCAGTGCTCTCCACGGCGCCGAAGGCCGTCGACATCACGATACCCGTCCTCGGCCCTTCGACCTTGCCAGCCAGCCCGGCCTCGGCCAGCGCCATTCGCGCGGCGGCCACCGCCAGCCTGGATGGGCGGCTCATGCGACGGGCCACGCCCGGTGGCACCCAAGTCGACAGGTCCAGATCCCCGGTGAGGACCGCGCGCCGCGCCGAATCCGCCAGGTGATACCCCTTGCTGCGGTCGACGGCCGTCGCCGGCATCTCCGCGCCGCTCAAGGTACGGGCCAGGGCGTCGACCCCGCCATCGGGGCCAGACACGACACCAAGGCCCGTGATCACGATGCCAACGCCGGGGGTACGCATCATGAATCCCAGCGTCCGAGGATCACGGCGGCGTTTGCGCCCCCGAATCCCAGGCTGAGGGAAATGGCGGTCCGTAGAGAGGGCATGGCGCGTGGCGCGCCATGCACCAGGTCGATGGCCAGAGCAGGATCGGAAGGGTCGTCACCCGGCGCGGGGTGGAGCTGCCCATCGACCAGCGCGAGGGTCATGGCGACGGCCTCGATGGCGCCAGCGGCGCCGAGCAGGTGCCCGATGACGCCCTTGGTGGCCTCGACGGGCATCCGGGCGCTCCGGGCGCCGAAGCACCGTGCCAGCGTGGCCCGCTCCGCAGCGTCGTTGAGCGGCGTGCCGGTGCCGTGGGCATTGACGTAGTCGACGTCCGAGCAGTCGAGGCCCGCATCGGCCAGCGCGGCCTCGACGGCGGCGGCAGCCCACACGCCCTCGGCGTGCGGCGCGGTCATGTGCGTGGCATCGCACGAGGCCCCGGTGCCGAGCACCTCGACCAGGGGCGTCGCGCCCCGTGCCACGGCGTGGTCGGCGCGCTCGAGGACGAGGAC
>Ga0105107_10000038_pt1 | contig 61830 bp, 56 predicted proteins | sample PPLLaktember2015_6_FD_79335 | JGI IMG/M metagenome (GOLD analysis project Ga0105107, IMG submission 79335) | Freshwater sediment microbial communities from Prairie Pothole Lake near Jamestown, North Dakota, USA - PPLs Lake P8 Core (1) Depth... | ecosystem: Environmental > Aquatic > Freshwater >...
CAGCCGAGGAAGTCGCCGGGCGCGATGCGCTCGCCCTCCCGCGCGCAGACGCCCTTCCGCAGATGACCGTAGATCGCGAAGGTTCCGTCGGCGTGCCAGATCACCACCATGTTGCCGCGCTCGTCGCTCTCGCGCGTGCCGCCCTCGCCGAAGCCGTCCTGCACCTGGAAGACGACGCCTTCGCGCGCGGCCAGCACCGGCGTGCCGACGGGGAGGTCGAAGTCGAACGCGTAGCGATGCAGGCCCTGGTGGGTCTCGGCGCCGTCGACGCCCTGGGAGAGCTTCCGGGGCCCTTCGCCGCCGAAGGGAAAGGCGTAGCGGGCGGCCGGGTCGGGACGGGGCTCTCCGCCGACCCTCACCCGCGAGGCGACGCGGTACGAGGACGGGCGGTCGGGGCGCACCACCGCGAGCTCGAGGACCGGCGCGGACGCGTGCGGGGGGACGGACAGGCGGGCGGGGAGCTCGCGGCTCGGGCGCAGGTTGTCGAGGGCCTCGAAGGACACCTCGAGCACCACGGGCACGTGGCAGTCGTTGCGCGCCTCGAGCGCGAAGTGCGCGCCCACGGACCGGCCGCTGACGGCCAGCTTCCCCTCGCAGGGGTTGCGGCGGGCTGGTGCCGGCGCGCTCCCGACGCACGCCGCCAGCCATGCGAGGGGCAGCGCCGCAGCGAGGGCGGCGCCGCGCGCCGGCGTCACGGCGCGGCGTCTTCCAGGTAGCCGAGCAGCCGCTCCACCAGCGGCGGGCTTCCGAACACGAGGCCGAGCGGGTAGTCGCTGCGGTCCCGGCGCAGGGTGACGCAGCGGCCGCCCGCCTCCTCGATCAGCACCTGGGTCGGCGCCGCGTCCCAGGCGTTCAGCGACAGGTCGATCATGGCGTCGACGCCGCCGCGCAGCACCAGCGCGTGGCCGAAGCAGTCGGTGTAGCCGCGGAACATGCGCAAGTCGCGGGCCAGCGAGACGAAGGCGTCCTTCTCGCCGAAGGCCTCGAAGCCGTAGGCGTCGCCGTGGGAGACGATCGCCGAGCCCAGCTCGGCGCGCTGGGACACGCGCACCGGCTCGCCGTTGCAGCGCACGCCGCCGCCGCGCCAGCCCACGGTGCGCTCGCCGAGGGCGTGCAGGTCGATCAGGCCGAGCTGCGGGACGTCGTCCTCCAGCAGCGAGATCAACGTGCCGAACAGCGGCAGCCCGCGCGAGAAGGCGATCGTCCCGTCGATCGGGTCCACCAGCCAGCAGCGCCCGCCGGCGCCCTCGGCGCCGTACTCCTCGCCGAGGATCGCGATCTCGGGCGTCGCCTGGCGCAGCACCTCGCGGATCGCGCGCTCCGCCGCCCGATCCGCCTCGGTGACGGGGCTGCCGTCCTTCTTGATCTCGACGTCGACGTCGCGGAAACGCGGGAGGATCTCGCGCCTGGCCGCGTCCGAGGCGGCCTCCGCGATACGCGCCAGCGCCGGCAGGTCCCGTGTGGCCATCGGGCGCGCAACGTAACGCGGCGCCGCGCCCGCCGCCCGCCTCTCGCCACGCCCGGCGCGGCTGGGGTATCAATGTCGCGCAGCGACCGCTGGAGGTGTGCCATGCAAGGGCAGCGTCGCGTCGCCCTCGGCGAGCGACTCGGCTTCGCGCCGCACGAGCGCGTGGCGGTGGTCCACGTCGACGACCTCGGGATGTGTCGCGCGGCGAACGAGGGGGGCTTCGCGGCGCTGCGCAGCGGGCCGGCGACCTGCGGCAGCTTGATGGTGCCGTGCCCGTGGTTCCCGGAGGCGGCCCGCATCGCCCGCGAGGAGCCGGAGCTCGACCTCGGCGTGCACCTCACCTTGAACGCCGAGTGGCACCACTACCGCTGGGGGCCGGTGGCGGGCCGCTCGGCGGTCCCCTCGCTGCTGGACGCCGAAGGTTACCTGCCGCGCACCACCCTCGAGGTCGTGCAACGCGCCCGGCCGGAGGAGGTGGAGATCGAGCTGCGCGCCCAGATCGAGACCGCGCTCGGCGCGGGGGTGGACGTCACGCACCTCGACGCCCACATGGGCACGGCGCTGTTTCCCCCCTTCCTGTCGATCTACGCGAAGCTCGCCGTCGAGTACCGGCTGCCGGTCTTTGCCTTCCATCCGGACGACGCGGTGCTCGAGGCGCGCGGGCTGAAGGGCTTCGGACCCTTCATCCGCTCGCTGGTCGACCAGCTCGAGCGCGAGGGCATCCCCGCGTTCGACGACTTCGACGTCGACTCGCTGGCCTTTCCCCCCGGCGAGGGGCTCGCCCACAATCGACGGCGCCTGGCCGGGCTCGGGACGGGGGTCAGCTACCTGATCTGCCACGCGGCGCAGGGGAGCGAGGAGCTCGCCCACGTGACGCCGGACTCCGCCCACCAGCGCGACTTCGAGCGAACCTTCTTCGGTGGAGAGGCCGGCCACGAGGAGCTACAGGCCGCCGGCGTTCGGACGATCGGAATGCGAGCGCTCCGCAACCTGATCCGGGGCGAGGAGGGAGAGCGATGAGACTCCGCGGCCTGGCGGTCCTGGCGGCGACCCTGCTCTGTGTACCCATCGAAGCGGGGGCCGGCGGGGCCCCTCCCGACTTCTCGTGGGGCCCCTCCTTCCGGGGAAAGTTCGACGACTACGGCTTCGGCACGGATCTGCCCGGCATCAAGGCTCGCACCGGCCCGATCGCGCGCGGCTGCCCGTTCAAGGAGCGCGGCGCGCGGCTGCGCGTCCAGCAGCAGCCTGCCCCGGGCGTGCCGGCCACGGGCTTCTTCTCGCTGTTTCCCGACGCGAACCAGAAGCGCCAGCCCGTTCAGGTGTTGACGCTGATCGACGTCGCCAAGCTCGACTCGGTCGGCTCCCTGGCCGCGGTGGAGCTCGACTCCCCCTTCGTGCCGATCGGCACTCCGCCGCCCGGCTACCTCAGCCTGGTGGTCGCCCGCCAGGACGGCGGGCAGCTCGTGGTCTTCGTGTCCACGACGGGAGGCGTCAACGTCGGCACGCCGCTCTACCTGCCCGCGGAGACGCCGACGGTGGTGGGCCGCGTGTTCTACGAGAACGGCCTGGTCGACGTCGACGCAGCGGGCTGCGATGCCGTCGCGCCGACCAACCTGGTGACGGACCACCCGCTGGCCTTCGGCGGCTCGGCGGGGGTCGGCGCCGGAATCACCGGCGAGAAGGGCGACGAGGCGGGCTTCGCCTTCCAGATCAGCGGCGACCTCTTCGACGCGACCAAGCAGGACATCCTCGGCGACCTCCAGGCCGTGATCGACCTCGAGGTGGCCGCCCTGACCGACCTCGGCGCCGGCATGAGCGCCGAGGCGCGCACCAAGATCGAGCAGGCGCGCGCGCTGATCGAGGACCAGGGACCGCCGATCCCCGCCACCGACCCGCAGGAGTTCGAGCCCGATCTGCTCGAGAAGGTCGGGGGGCTGCCCGCCTCCGACGCACGGGACGAGGCCCTGAAACGGCTGCAGAAGGCCGCCGACCGCGACGCCAAGGCGCGCGACAAGATCGACCAGGGGACGCCCAAGAGCCTGAAGGAGGCCGAGAAGCAGCTGGCCAAGGCGCGGGACGAGAAGCTGCGGGCCAAGGCGATCCTCGAGACCGGCGTCACCGCGGAGGGCAAGGGCAGCCTCTAGCCCCGCCGACTCAGGCGCCCGCCCCGGCTGGCCGATGCCCTCCCCGGGAGGGTCCGCATGGGAGGGTTGCGCCGCGTTCTGCTCGTCGCCTGCCTGCTCGCGATCGCCGACCTCGCGTCGGCCGAGTGCCCGGCGGGCGAGTTCGCCTACGCGCCGGGCTGGGTCGGCGCCTTCAAGACCTACGGGCTCGCGACGGACTTCGAGGACCCGATCCTGCACGTGCCGGCGGTCGCGGCGAAGACGGGCCGCATCTGCCGGGAGTGCGAGGGGAAGCGGCGCGGCATTCAGCTCGCCTCGAAGCGCGAGTTCGGCGGCGGCTTCTTCCAGTTCCCGGCGCCGGTCGGCGAGAGCTTCTGCGTCTCCGCCCGCGTGGACGTCTCGCGCATGGACACCTCCGGCGCCTTCGCAGGCATCGAGTTCGACTCGCCCGCCGTGGCGATCGACGTGATCCCCGCAACCTATCTGTTCGTGGGCATCCAGGACGAGGCCGGCGCGAAGACCGTCTGGGTGGACGAGAGCGGCGAGAGCGTCGGCACGCCCCTGATGCTGCCGGCGGACACCGCCAGCGTCGTCGTCGAGATCGAGTACGGCGGCGGGAGCGTCAGCGTGCGCGCGCGCGCCGAGCAGGAGGGCTCGCTGACCGACGTGCTCATCGGGCACGCCTTCGCCTGGGGCGGCAGCGGCGGCCTCGGCGCGGCGGCCTTCGACCTCGCGGCCGGCGATCGCGTCGGCCTGGCCGTCGAGGCCCACGGCGACGTTCACGGTCCCGCGCTGCAGGCGATCTTCACGGAGATCCAGGCGCTGCTCGACCTGCAGGACGCGGCGCTCGCCGACCTCGCGGCGTCGGCTCCCGCCGACGCGCGCGCGAAGCTCGAGGAGGCGCGGATGCGCATCGACCCGGCGCTGCTCGGCGCCGTCACCGCGCTGCCGGCCGCCAAGGCCGTCGCCAAGTCGGTGAAGGAGCTCCAGAAGGCGGCCGCGAAGCTCGCCGCGGCGCGCGACGGGCTCGATGCGGGGACGCCGGAGGGGGCCGCCGCGGCGCCGGGGCTGGTCGCGAAGGCGCGCACCGCGGAGCAGCGGGCGCGCTTGATGCTCGAGACCGGCTCGCCCGCCGAGGCGAAGCGGGTCGTCCCGGCCAGCTAGCTCAGCTCGTTCGAAGCGGCGCCCGCGCCGCCGGAGGATCCATGCAGCGCGCTCTCACCTCGCTCCTGCTCGCCGTCCTCGTTTGCGCCGTCCCGCTGCCCGCCTTCGCGGGCAAGAAGTTCAAGAACACGCACCTCGCGGTGCCCCCGCAGCGGATGGTGAACCTGGCCGCGACGATCGACGCGAGCGACTCGTCGGCGCTCACGCTCGACGGACTCGGCACGCCCCTCGTCATGCAGCAGCACGCGCTGGTGGTCACCGACGTGATCGTGACGCCGGTCGTCGTCACCCCGGACACCACGACGCCGATCTGGATCGTGCTGACCCTCGGCGGGCGCGGCTTCGAGATCCGGCGCCTCGGCGCGCAGACCCAGCACATCTCCTTCGGCGGGGGCATCGCCGCGACCCCGAACCAGCCGCTCGGCGCCGCCAACCACAGCACCGTACAGGTCGAGGTGAACGTGATGGGCTACCTGGTGGACGGCCAGTCGCTCGCGTCCGGGGTGTCTCCGGAGCAGTGAGGCAGCTCGTCGTCACTCGCGATGGGCCCCGTTCCTGAGCGGGGGCCGGCCGAAGCTGCGACGGGACGGCTCGGAGCGCCGCATCGGCGCGCTCCATCGGGGTGCGGAGTCGCCGGAGGCGATCAGGGCAAGGAAGCGCAGCGTGCATCGCGGCCAACGCGCGGGCTTTGGGCGGTGAGCATCGCGAGATTGAGCGTCGTGGTGAGCGCGTGGCGCCGGCGGGTGACGATCGCGGCATCGCCACACCGCACGTCGCAGCGAACGCGCGACCTCGGGCGGGCGATACGTCGTTTGTATGAGCATTGTTCATCATTTGCGTCGACATGATTCGTACTCCGCGGTAATCTAGAAGGCGATGAAGCGGTCGAAGCAGGGCGAGCTGCCGCTCTGGCGAGGGAAGTGGGGCGGTTGGCGGCCGGGAGCCGGCCGCAAGCCCGGGCCGACGCCGCCCGTTCCGCACGAGAGGCGCGGCCGGTTCCCCGCTGCGCATCCCTGCCTCGTCACGCTGAAGGTGCTGGGCGGGCTGAGCTCGCTGCGGACGCTCGCCGTCGTGCGCGAGGTCGAAGGGAGCTTCCGGCGCGGGGCCGAGCGCGGGGAGTTCCGGCTGGTGCACTACTCGATCCAGGGCGACCACCTGCATGCGATCGTCGAGGCGGAGGGCCCGGAGGCGCTCGGGCGGGGGATGCGGTCGCTCGGGGCGCGCTTCGGGCGGGCGGTGAACCGGGCGCTGCGCAGGAGCGGGCCGGTGGTGCGCGAGCGCTACCACCTGGTCGTGCTGCGCACGCCCACGCAGGTTCGGAATGCGCTCCGCTACGTGCTTCTCAACGCCCGGCGGCATTGGGCGAAGCGGCGGGGGAGCAAGGCGCTGCCGGGGCCGGTGCGGCTCGATCCGGCGTCATCGGCGCGGTGGTTCGGCGGGTGGCGAAGCGGGAGCGTGGGCGTGGAGGAGGCGGCGCGGGCGGTGGATGCGCCCGCGGTGCGGGCGCCGCGCACGTGGCTCCTGTCCGTAGGCTGGCGGCCGCTCGGGCTGCTCGATCCAGCGGAGGTGCCGGGGTAGCAGGCGAGCAGACGCCGATGCGAAACCGCCTCTCGAAGCTCGGCGCGGCCCCTCCCCGCCGCGCACGTCGGCCAGGGCAATCCCAGGACGCATGATCGAGGGGTTGCTCCGCCGCGCCGGGCCGCCGCGACCGCGCTGCGAGCTCGCGCGCGCTCGATGGGACTCTGACTTTTTTGCCGTAAGAGCCTCCGGCGACTCCGCGGCCAGCGCTGAGCGCGCCGTTTCGTCGTCGCTCTGCGCCGCTGGTCCGGTGACGCCGCGCCGGAGCTGCGGAGGCCGCGTCTCAGGGCGCTCCGAGCCGCTCCGCGCCTCTCGCGAGCGCGACTCCGGCGGCTCCTGAAGTGCGAGCCGCAGTGCCGCCCTACGCGAGCCCCTCGAGCGGCGCCTCCGACAAGTCGTAGCCGGCCTCGGGCGGGATGCGCAGCACGTCGCCGTGGTCGGTGTGCGCCACGCGCGGCAGGACCGTCACGATGGGATCCCGGCGCGCGGCGGCGAGCGCCTCGGCGACGCTGGCGCTGCGCCCGAGCTTCTTCACGTTGAGGAGCGTCGGAAAGATGATCGTGCGCCGGCCGGCCTCGGCCTCGGCCACGGCGTCGGCCGGGCGGATCCAGAGCGAGTCCACGCCCTCGCGCCCGTCGTGGACGGCCACCTGGTCGGGCGGCGCCGCCACCAGGAAGAACCAGGTGTCGAAGCGCTTCGGCATGAACTCCGGGGTGATCCAGTGGGCGAAGGGAACCAGGCCGTCGCAGGCGAGCTCGAGTCCCTCTTCGCGGAGCAGCCGGGGGATCTCGACCTCGTGGGCCTCGATGGCGGCGCGGTGGCGCGCCTCGATGGCGAGCACCTCGTCGCCGCGCAGCAGCGCGGAGCCCCCGCGGCGCCGGGCCAGCAGCACGCGCGCCTCCTCGAAGGTCTCGCGGATGGCGCCGGCGCGCAGCGCCAGCTCGGCGTCGTCGAGCGCCTCGCAGCCCCGCGAGCGCTCGCGAAGCGAGGGGTCGAAGTCCCCCGGCTCCAGCTTGCCGCCCGGGAAGACCATCGCACCGGTGGCGAAGTCGATCCGGTGATGGCGCTGCACCATGAACACCTCGAGGCCCGCCGCGCCGTCGCGCACCAGCAGGATGGTGGCGGAGAGGGCGGGCTCGGGATTGGGGCGCTTCACGTCCATGGAGCGCGGAGTGTACCCTCGCGCCGTGTTCGCGCGCCGCGCCGCCTGGGACCTGACGCCGAACGCGCTGTCGCGTCGGCTCGCGGAGCGGCGCGCCCGCGGGCTGGCGGTGCTCGACCTCGGGGAGACGAATCCGACCCGCGTCGGACTGCGGGCGCCCGCAGAGGCGCTGGCGAGCGCCCTCGCCGCGCTCGTCGGGGACCCCGCGGCGGCGCGCTACGAGCCCGATCCCCGCGGCCCCCGCGCCGCACGCGAGGCGATCGCCGCCTACCACCGCAGCCAGGGCGCCGAGCTGGCGGCGGACCACGTGATCCTCACGGCCGGCACCAGCGAGGGCTACGCGCACCTCTTCCGCGTGCTCGCCGACCCCGGCGACTTCGTGCACCTGCCCGCGCCGGGCTACGGGCTGTTCGAGCATCTCGCGGCGCTCGAAGGGGTCGAGGCCGCCCGCTATCCGCTGCGCGCGCCCCGCTCCGGCGCGCGCTGGCGCATCGACCTCGACGTGCTCGCCCGCACCCTCGGGCCGCGGAGCCGCGCGGTGCTGCTGATCCATCCCCACAATCCGACGGGCTCCTTCGTCGACGCGGAGGACCTGGCGGCCCTGCGCAGCCTCGCGCGGGAGCGCGGGCTCGCCCTCGTCTCCGACGAGGTGTTCGCGGACGCGCCGGGCGCGCCGGCGAGCGTGCTCGCGGGCGCCGCCGACGGCCCGCTCCACTTCGTGCTGTCGGGCGCCTCGAAGCCGCTGGCGCTCCCCCAGCTCAAGCTGGCGTGGATCGCCGCAGCGGGGCCCGCCGAGGCGCGCGACGAGGCGCTCGCGCGCCTCGAGTTCGTCGCCGACGCCTTCCTCTCCGTCTCGCCCCTCCTCGCCCAGATGCTGCCGGCGCTGCTGGCGGCGCGCGAGGGCATCCGCGCGGAGCTGGCGGCGCGCGTGGCCGCGAACCGCAGCGCGCTCGAGGCGGCGCTGCGCAACGTGGCGGGAGTGGAGCTGCTGCCCGCGGAGGCGGGCTGGGCGGCCGTGCTGCGCCTGCGCGGTGCGCGGGACGAGGAGGCGCTGGCCCTCGGGCTCCTGGAGCGCGCGGGCGTGCTCGTCCAGCCGGGCTTCCTGTTCGAGCTCGAGCCCCCGTCTTCAGACACTCCGATGTGTCACCTGGTGCTCGGCCTGCTCCTCGAGCCGGAGCGCTTCGCCCGCGGCGCGGCCCTGCTCGCGCGCTTCCTGGCCGGCGGGGCCGGCTGAGCGGAGGCGCGCAGCGCGCGTTCCTCGTCGGGGCGCAGCGCCCGCCACCCGCCGGGCGCGAGGCCGAGCTCGAGCAGCCGCAGCGGCCCGATCGCGGCCCGCACCAGCCGCAGCGTCGGGTGCCCGACGGCGGCCGTCATGCGCCGGACCTGGCGGTTGCGGCCCTCGCCGAGGGTGATCTCGAGCCACGCCGTCGGGATGCGCTTGCGGGAGCGGATCGGCACCGGGCGCGGCGGCAGCGCCGGCTCCTCCGCGAGCAGGCGCGCCCGCGCGGGGCGCGTGCGTCGCCCCTGCACCATCACGCCGCGCGCGAGGGCGCGCAGCGCGTCGTCGTCGGGAACGCCCTCCACCTGCGCCCAGTAGCTGCGCGGGTGCGCGCGGCCCGGATCGGTGAGCGCGTGGGCGAGCGGCCCGTCGTCGGTCAGCAGCAGCAGCCCTTCGCTGTCGTGGTCGAGCCGGCCGGCGGCGTAGACGCCCTTCACCGGCACCAGCTCCGCGAGCCCGGGATGCTCGGCTTCGGAGCCGAACTGCGAGAGGAAGCCGTAGGGCTTCCAGAGCGCGAGGACTCGCGACGCCCCGCCGCAGCGCATGATCCCTCCGACGGCCGCTACCTTACCGCGAAGGTGAGCAGCGGCGACAGCGCTCGGAGCAGCCCGCCGCGCCTCCACGTCGAGGCGCGCGGCGAGGGTCCGGCGGTGCTCTTCCTGCACGGCTTCGCGGGCAGCGCCCGCAACTGGCGGCCGCAGCTCCGCGCGCTCGCGGGCCGCTACCGGACGATCGCCTACGACGCGCGCGGCCACGCGCGCAGCGAGGCCCCGGACGACCCCGCCGCCTACGGGGTGGAGGCGCTGGTCGGCGACGCGCTGCGCGTGATGCGACAGGCGGGCGTCGAGTCGGCGGCGTGGGTCGGGCTCTCGATGGGGGCGGCCGTCGCGCTCGAGGCCGCGCTGCGCGCGCCAACGGCCGTGCGCGCGCTGGTGCTGGCGTCCATCCCGGCGGGTCGCGGCGCCGCCCGCGGGATCTCGGCCCGGGCGGAGGCCTTCGCCGACGCCATCGAGCGCGAGGGCGTCGACGCGGCGGGGGCGCGCTTCGCCTGGGGCCCCGGCTCGGGGCTCGACCCGAAGGGCGCGGCGCTGGTGCGCCAGGGCTTCCTCGAGCACTCCGCCCACGGGCTCGCGCACACGCTCCGCGGCTTCCTGGCGAGCTGGCCGCCGGTCGCGGAGCGAAGCGCGGAGCTGGCGCGCATCGCAGCGCCGGCCCTGGTGGTGGCGGGCGCCCTCGACGAGGCGAGCCGCGGCCCCTCGGATGCGCTCGCCTCGGCGCTGCCGCACGCGCGGCTCGAGATCGTCGCCGAGGCCGGCCACGTGGTGAACCTCGCGCGCCCGGATCGCTTCGACCGCCTCCTGCTCTCGTTCCTCGCCGACGCCCTGGGATAGAATCCCGCCGTGGATCTCGAGCTCTCGCAGCAGGAGGCGCGCTTCCAGGGCGAGCTGCGCGCCTGGCTGCGCGCCCACGTTCCCGCCCGCGGCCGCAGCGGGCCGCGCGAAGATCTCGACGCGGCGCGCGTCGAGCGGCTGAAGGCCTGGCAACGCAAGCTCCACGGCGCGGGCTACGTGGGCATCGGCTGGCCGCGCGAGTACGGCGGCCGCGCCGCCGGGCTGATGGAGCAGACGATCCTCGGCGAGGAGCTGGCCCGCGCCCGCGCCCCGGGGCTGATCGGCATGATGGGCATCCAGATGGTCGGCCCCACCTTGATGCGCTGGGGCAGCGAGCAGCAGAAGCAGCGCTTCCTGCCACGCATCCTCACGGCGCAGGAAGTCTGGTGCCAGGGATACTCCGAGCCCGGCTCGGGCAGCGACCTCGCCTCGCTCCAGACCCGCGCGCTGCGCGACGGCGACGAGTTCGTGGTGAGCGGCCAGAAGATCTGGACCAGCAACGCCCAGATCGCGGACTGGATGTTCTGCCTGGTGCGCACCAACCCGGCCGCTCCCAAGCACCACGGCATCAGCTACCTGCTGATCGACATGAAGACGCCGGGCATCACGGTGCGGCCGCTGGTGCAGATGACCGGCGACGCCGGCTTCAACGAGGTGTTCTTCGACGAGGTGCGCGTGCCCGCGGAGAACCTGGTCGGCCCGCTGGACGAGGGCTGGAAGGTCGCCAACACCACCCTGGCCCACGAGCGCAACATGCTGGGCTCCACCACCCAGACCCAGCTCCTGTTCGACGGGCTGCTGCGGCTGGCGCGCCGCGCGCGGCGGGGCGGGCGGCCGCTGGCCGAGGATCCGCCGGCGCGCCAGCGCCTCGCCGAGCTGAAGATCCGCGTCGAGGCGCTGCGCTGGAACGCCTACCGGAACCTCACCTCGGCGCTGCGCGGGCGGCCCTCGGGCATCGAGGCCTCGATCACCAAGCTCGCGACCACGGAGCTGAACCACGAGCTCGCCGCCACGGCGCTCGATCTGCTCGGCCTGCTCGCGCCGCTCTACCGCGGCTCGCGGCACCTCGAGGACGGCGGTCTCTGGCCGTACCAGTTCATGTTCAGCCTGGGGATGATCATCGGCGGCGGCACCTCGCAGATCCAGCGCAACATCATCGCCCAGCGCGGCCTCGGGCTGCCGCGGGCCGGCTGAGGAGACGCGGCGTGGACTTCGGCCTCTCGGAGGAGCAGGAACGGCTGCGCGATTCGGCGCGCGAGCTGCTGGCCCGCGAATGTCCGATGGAGCGCGTGCGCAAGATCGCCGGCGAGGCGCCGGGCCACGACGCCGAGCTGTGGCGGACCTTCGCCGAGGCGGGCTGGCTCGGGATCCTGGTGCCCGAAGCGGAGGGCGGCGCCGGCCTCGGCCTGCTCGACGCCGCGGTGTTGCTGCACGAGCTCGGGCGCGCCGTCGCTCCCGGACCCTTCCTCGCGTCCTCGGTGACGTCCGTGGTCGCGCTGCGCGAGGGCGCGAGCCGCGCCCAGCGGGCGGCCTGGCTGCCGCGCATCGCGGCCGGCGACGCGATCGCGACCCTCGCGCTCTTCGAGGGCGCGGAGCCGCGCCTCGAGGGCGCGCTGCTGCGCGACCGCGCCGCGCGGCGCGCGGGCGGGTTCCTGCTCGAGGGCGCGAAGCTCTTCGTCGACTACGGCCAGCTCGCCGACCTGGTGCTGGGGGCCTTCCGTACCGCGCGCCCGCGCGGCGCGGCAGACTTCGACGGCGTCGGGCTGTTCGCGGTGCCGAGCGGCGTGCGGGGGCTGAAGAAAGAGGCGCTGATCTCGCTCGACGAGACCCGCCGCAGCGCCGAGCTCCGCTTCCGCGGCGTGGCGCTGCCGCGCGAGGCCCTGCTCGCGGGTCAGGGCGCGCGCGCCGCCGATTCGTCGCGCGCGCTGCAGCGAGCCCTCGACGCCACCGCGATCGGCCTCGCCGCGGAGAGCCTCGGGGGCGCGGAGCGGGCGCTGGAGCGGGCCGTCGAGTACGTGAAGGTGCGCGAGCAGTTCGGACGTCCGGTGGGCTCCTTCCAGGCGGTGCAGCACATGGCCGCCGAGGCGGCGTCGCGCATCGAGCCGGCGCGGGCCCTGGTCTGGTACGCGGCCTGGGCCTTCGACGCTCGGCCGAAGGAGGCGTCGCTCGCCGCGTCGATGGCCAAGGCGGCGTGCTGCGACGTCTACCGCTTCGTGGCGCGCACCGCCGTCGAGCTGCACGGCGGCATCGGCTTCACCTTCGAGAACGACATGCACTTCTACTTGAAGCGCGCGCTCGCGAACGCCGCCGCCTTCGGCGACTCGGACTGGCATCGCGAGCGGGTGGCGGAGCTCTCGAAGTTCTAGACCTTTCAGGGGGAGAGGGTCTCAAGCCCCGCCGCCGGGCCGCCGACACGGGGCGGCAGGGGGGCGGCAAGAGCGGTGGCAAGCATGGACGGGGCCGACACTTCCCGGCGGAGCTGGCGCGAGGCGCTCGCGGTCTACGGCGATCGCCGGATGCTGCTGATCCTGGCCATGGGGTTCTCGAGCGGGCTGCCGCTGCTGCTCACCCTCGGCACCCTCGGCTGGTGGCTCCGCGAGCTCGGCATCGATCTGAAGACGATCGGGCTCTTCGCCCTGGTCGGGCTGCCCTACAGCTTCAAGTTCGCGTGGGCGCCGGCGATGGACCACGCGCCGCTTCCGGGCCTGACGCGGCTCTTCGGCCGGCGCCGCGGCTGGGCGCTGGCCACGCAGCTCGGGCTCGCCGCCTCGATCGCCGGAATGGGCCTCAGCAACCCGGCGGAAGCGCCCGTCGTGACGGCGGCCTGGGCGATCGCCGTGGCGTTCTTCTCGGCGAGCCAGGACATCGTCGTCGACGCCTACCGGATCGAGATCCTCGCGCCCCACGAGCAGGGCGCCGGCGCGGCCGCCACCCAGCTCGGCTACCGGATCGGCATGCTCGCATCCGGCGCGGGAGCGTTCGCGCTCGCCGAGCTGCTGCCCTGGTCGTCGGTGTTCCTGGTGATGGCGGCCCTCGTGGGAGTCGGCGTCGTGGCGGTGCTGCTGGCGCCCGAGCCGGCCGCGCCGCCGGCGGAGCGGGCGCCGGCGGGCGGGGCCGTCGAGACGCTGAGGGCGCGTCTGCGCATCGCGATCATCGAGCCGCTCGCCGACTTCGTGACGCGCCGCGGCTGGCTCGCGATCCTGCTGCTCGCGCTGCTCTACAAGTTCGGCGACGCCGTCAGCGCGCAGATGGCGAGCCCGTTCTACTTCGACCTCCAGTTCACCAAGCTCGAGGTCGCGAGCGTCACCAAGGTGTGGAGCGTGGTCGCGACGATGGCCGGGATCACCGCGGGAGGCGCGCTGGTCGCGGCGATCGGCACCTTCCGCGCGCTGCTGATCGGCGGCGTGCTGCAGGCGGCGACGAACCTGCTGTTCAGCGCGCTGGCGCTGGTCGGCCACAGCGTTCCGATGCTGGCGGTGGCGGTCGGGGCGGACAGCTTCACCGGCGGGCTCGCCTCCGCCGCCTTCGTGGCCTACCTCTCGGGCCTGTGCCGCGCTCGCTTCACGGCGACGCAGTACGCGCTGCTCACCTCGCTGATGGCGGGCGGGCGCACCCTGCTGTCGGCGGGGAGCGGCGTGCTGGCGGAGGGGCTCGGCTGGGCGCCGTTCTTCGCGCTGACCGCCCTGCTCGCGGTGCCCGGGCTGCTGCTGCTGCTCTGGCTGATGCGGCTCGATGGCGACGAGCCGGATGCCGGCGTCGCCCTCAGCCCAGCTCGCGGAGCCTCCTGAACGGATAGATGCCCGAGGCGTGGCCGTCGCTCCACTCGATCTGGATCGCGTAGCGGCCGACGCGCTCGATGCGGAGGGGGCGCACGTCGGCGGGGACGCTCGCCGAGTCGAGGCGCTCCTCGCCGGTCCACTCGTCGACGCAGCGGGCGCAGCCGCAGGCGAGGCGCAGCTCGCGCACGTCGTAGCGGCTCTCGTGGCCGTCGGCCCAGGCGATCGCGAGGGTGCGCGGGCCGGCCTGGCGGATCGCCGTCGGCGTGTGGGCGGAGTCCAGGCTCAGCTCGTCGGTCACGGCGCTCCAGGTTACTGAAGTTCCAGGCCAGACCCCTTTCTGGAGTTTCCCGGCGGGGCGTGCGCTAGCTTGGGCGGCCATGGCGGAGATGGACGCGGAGGCGATCGCGATTCTCGGGGGGACCGGGGACCAGGGGCTCGGGCTGGCGCTCCGTTTCGCGAAGGCCGGACGGCGGGTGGTGATCGGGTCGCGCAAGGCGGACCGCGCCGTGGCCGCGGCCGACGAGGTGCGCGCGCAGGTGCCCGGCGCGCGGGTGGAGGGGCTCGAGAACGCCGCGGCCACGCCGCTCGCGAAGACCGTGATCCTGTCGGTGCCCTTCGAGCACACCGCGGGCACCGTGAAGGGCATCCGCGAGGCCCTCCGACCGGGACAGATCGTCGTCTCGATGGCCGTGCCCCTCGCCACCGCGATCGGCGACGGCGCGGTGCGCACCGTCGGCATCTGGCAGGGCTCCGCCGCGGAGCTGGTCGCCGACCTGGTGCCCGAGGGCGTCGCCGTGGTGTCCGCCTTCCAGAACGTGTCGGCGCACCGGCTCCAGCACCTCGCGGACCCGGTCGAGTGCGACGTGATCGTCTCGGGCGACAAGGGGCCGCGCGAGGCGGTGATGGCGCTGTGCGAGCTGGTGCCCGGCCTGCGCGGCGTGAACGGCGGCCCGCTGGCGAACGCGCGCATCGTCGAGGCGATGACGGCGCTGCTGATCGGCCTGAACGTCCGCTACAAGGTGCCCGAGGGCCTCGGCATCCGCCTCACGGGTCTGCCCGGGGCGTAGCGGTGGATCTCCACGCCGAGGCCAAGCGCCGCTTCGCCGAGCACCTCGAGCAGAACCCCTACCCCGGGCGCGGCCTCGTGGTGGGGCGCTCGCCCGCCGGCGAGTGGCTGCAGGTCTACTGGATCATGGGCCGCAGCGAGAACAGCCGGAACCGCCGCTTCGTCGCGGAGCCGGGCGGCGCGCTGCGCACCGAGGCGGTCGACCCGGCGAAGCTCGCCGACCCCTCGCTGGTGATCTACGAGGCGATGCTGGAGCTGCCCGGGCGCCACGTCGTGAGCAACGGCGACCAGACGCGCACGGTGCGCGACGCGCTCGCCGCCGGCGGCGACTTCGCGGCGGCCCTCGCGGGCCGCGAGCGCGAGCCCGACGCGCCCAACTACACGCCGCGCATCAGCGCGCTCCTCGACCTGCGCGGGGCCGCACCGGCGCTCTCGCTCTCGATCCTGCGCGCGAACGACGCCGATCCGGCGCTCACCGATCGCGTCACCTTCTGCCCTGCTCCGCCGCCGCCGGGCCTCGGCCTCGGGCTCACCACCTACCGCGGGGGCGGCGACCCGCTGCCGAGCTTCCGGGGCGACCCGCTCTGGCTGCCCCTCGCCGGGGAAGCGCCCCAGGTGCTCGAGCGCTACTGGCAGGCCCTCGACGCCGGCAACCGCGTGGCGCTCGCCGTGAAGCGCATCCCCGCCGCGGGCGGCCCGTCCGAGCTCCTCGTGCGCAACCGGTTCGCGTAGCGGGATGCCGGAGCACGCCGGGCGCATCGCCGTCGTCGACGACGAGGCGAGCATCCGCGAGACCCTCGAGGAGGTGCTGGGCGGCGAGGGCTACGAGGTGGCCAGCTTCCGGGACGGCGCCGAAGCCTGGGGCGCCTTCCAGCGCGGGCTGCCGGACCTCGCCATCCTCGACGTGCTGATGCCGCGCATGGACGGGCTCGAGCTGTGCCGCCGCCTGCGGGCGGCGTCCGAGGAGCTCCCGATCGTGTTCCTGACGTCGCGGGACGAGGAGTTCGACCGCGTGCTCGGCCTCGAGCTCGGCGCCGACGACTACCTCTGCAAGCCGTTCTCGACGCGCGAGCTGGTGGCGCGCGTGAAGGTGCTGTTCCGGCGCGCGGCGCTGCGCCGCCATCCGCCGGCGACGCCGCGCGAGCTGCGCGTCGGCGAGATGCGCCTCGACCTCGATCGCTACGAGGCCCAGTGGGTCGGACGCGCACTCCCGCTCACCGTCACCGAGTTCCGCCTGCTCCACGCGCTGGCGAAGCACCCGGGCCACGTCAAGACGCGCGCGCAGCTGCTCGCCGAGGCGTACCCGGAGGACACCTTCGTCTCCGACCGCACCATCGACAGCCACGTGAAGCGGCTGCGCCGGAAGTTCGAGGCGGTCGACCCGGCCTTCGATCTCGTGGAGACGGTCTACGGCCTCGGCTACCGCTGGCGGGAGCGCGCGCGGAGCGCGTCGTGAGGCGGCCGGGCGTCTCCCGGATCGGCCTGCGGCTGCTCGCCTTCAACGTGCTGCTGGTGTTCCTGCCCGTCGCCGGCCTGCTGGCCCTCGACGTCTTCGAGGAGCACTTCCTCGCCGCGCAGGAGCGCGCGATGGTGCAGCAGGGGCGGCTGCTAGCGGCGGCCCTCGCCGAGCGCGGCCCGATCGACCCCGCCGACGCCCAGGCGATCCTGGTGCGCCTCGACCGCCGCGTGACGGCGCGCCTGCGCGTGGTCGATCCGAAGGGCACGCTGCTCGCCGACTCGAGCCGCCTCGGGCCGCGCCGAGAGAGCCGCGACGCGCGCCCGGCGGGCGAGGATCCGCGCGATCGCTGGCTGTACCGGCTGGTGTCGGGCGCGTTCCGGCTGACGGGACCGGCGCGCGGCGGAGCCGAGGACGCCCCCGTCGAGGAGTTCTACGCGGCCCCCGGCCCGCTGCGGGGCCCCGAGATCCAGGCGGCTCTGGCCGGTCGCTACGGCGCGGCCACGCGCGTCAGCCCCGGCCAACGCTCCCTCACGCTCTACAGCGCGATCCCGGTGCCGAGCGACGGCGGCGTGGTCGGCGCCGTGCTGGTGTCGCAGTCGACCTGGCGCCTGCTGCAGGATCTCTACGACGTGCGGCTCGCGATCCTGCAGGTGTTCCTCGCGAGCATGGCAGTGGCGGCGGTGCTCTCGCTGCTGGCGTCGACCACGATCGCGCGGCCGCTCGGCCGGCTGCGCGGCGAGGCGGCGGCCCTGCTCGACCGGCGCGGTCGACTGCGCGGTCGCTTCGGCGGCTCGTCGCGGCGCGACGAGATCGGCGAGCTCGCCCGCGCGCTGGCGGAGCTCTCGCGCCGCCTCGAGGAGCGCAGCGGCTTCATGGAGTCCTTCGCGGCCGAGGTCTCCCACGCCTTCAAGAACCCGCTGGCGGGCATCCGCTCGGCGGTCGAGCTGCTCGAGACGACGCCGGACGCGGCCCGCCGCGCGCGCTACCGCGCGCTGGTGGAGCGCGACGTGGCGCGCCTCGAGCGGCTGCTCTCGACGCTGCGCGAGATCGCTCGCATCGACGCCGAGCTCGAGGACGAGGCGCGCGAGGCGGTGCCGCTCGGCGAGCTGCTGGCCGGCATCCTCGAGGCCTTCCGGCTGCGCTTCGGCCCGCGCCTCGGCTTCGTGCTCGCGGGCGGCGGCGAGCCCGCGCGCGTCGACGCGTCGCCCGCGCGGCTCGCCGAGGCCTTCGAGAACCTCGTCGACAATGCCGCGGGCTTCGCGCCGCCGGGGAGCGAGGTGCGGGTGGACCTGCGCCGGGAGGGCGACGAGGCCGTGGTGACGGTGCGCGACCAGGGGCCGGGGATTCCGGAGGAGCATCTCGAGCGGATCTTCGAGCGCTTCTTCTCCTGGCGGCCCGAGGCCGACCAGGAGGAAGGGCCCCTCGCCCACATGGGTCTCGGCCTCGCGATCTCGCGCGCCATCGTCGAGGGCTATGGGGGCTCGCTCCGGGCGCGGAACGAGCCCCCGGGTGGGGCCTGCTTCGAAGTGCGTCTGCCGTGCGCCCGCTAGTTCGCCTCCACCCGGTTCGCCGGCAGGCAGATCTCCCCGGCTCCGCCGACCTTCAGGTGCTCGACGCCGAGCGCGTGGGCCACCCAGGTCTCGGAGCGCGCCCTGCCGCCCGCCGCGGGCCTCGCGCGGTAGCAGAGCAGCAGCTCGGCCGCCTCGGGCGTCGCGTCGGAGACGCAGACACGTGTCGGCTTTCGCACGTGGTAGTACGCGCGATCGCCCGAGGTGGCCTCGATCAGCAGGTTCCGCCGCGGCGCGAAGCGCGGCGTGCCCGGGGCCGTGCGGGCCCTGGCGCAGCGGAGCGAGCTGCCGGGCGCAGCCTCGGGAGGCTGCACCGCGGAGCTCTCGCCTCGCGCAGCAGCCAGCAGCAGACGGTCGACGGCCTTCAGCTCTAGCGTCAGGGATCCCAGCGCCGTCGCGAGCTTCGCGCGACGGGGCAGGCTCGCACGTTCGGCGTCGCTCGCGCGCGCGATGCGGACGTCGCGCAGCCCCGTCGCCGCGCCGGTGCTCCGCGCCTCGTCCGGGCTGCCCGCATCGCAGAGCAGGGCGCCCGGCTTCACGCGGGCCGACGCGCCCGGCGCGGCGCCCGTGGGCGGCGGATCCGCGGGGCTGGGACGGGCGTCATGGCAGAGCGTCGCCTCCTCGATGCAGGCGGGCGTGGCGTAGACGAACTGGCGCGGAGGGCCGCCGTCGATGGAGAGCGAGACCTCGAGGGAGTAGGACCCGAACAGGCTCGTGCTCTCCGCGGTCGAGAACGAGAAATCGACGCTCGCCGGCGTCTCCGGAGAGCGAGGGTCTTCGAGGAGAATGCCGAGGCTCCAGTCGTCGAAGCCCGGGTACTGCACCAGCCCGCCCGGCCAGTCGACGTCCGGGGGCTTGATGCGGGCGCCCGCGGTGACCTGGGTGAGCTGCCCGGCGACGAAGCCGACGTAGGCCTCGGCATCCTCGGCAAGGTGGGGACGGGCCGCGATCTCGAGGTCGAGGGCCGTCAGCGGAGCCATCGGAGGCAGCCCTTCCCGGGGTGCGACGGGCTCCCCGTCGAGGCCGATCTGCTCGCCTTCGGTGGTGAGGCTGAACGAGCCGCTGATCCGGTCCACCGGGGGCGCCTCCCCGGTCGGCTCGATGGGGGACCAGCCGAAGAAGCTCGTGGCCGTGAAGGTGACGTCGAGCGTGACGGCCCTGGCGCGGTCCGGCCCCGTGGCGACGGCGACGGTCAGCGCGAAGGCGGCGGGTGCGACCAGCGAGTGGAGCTTGCGCATGGCGACCTCCTTGGCTCGATTGTTCTCCCCGCGCGACGCCGAAGTCAACTTCGTTCTGCACACCGTGCGGTGTTCCATCGGGAGCGGGGGAGCTCGTCGCCGCGCGGGGCCTGCGGCGCGCGGTTCTGATTTCCCGTCAAGAGACCGCTCGTTGAGCTGCGGGCACGGCGCGACCAAATTGATCGACGAGTCACATCTCCGCGGGCGGCGGGCGTCGTAACGAACGATGTTCAAGTCAATTGATTCGCGAGTCAGATCATTTCTCTTGCTTCTTCGCTTTCGCCGGCTCTAGGGTGATCCAGGAGCAGCGCGGCTGGAGACGCGTCGCGCCGCCCCGGACGGGAGGATCACCATGGAGCGGTTCGCACGTGCCTTCCAGATCGGGCTCGGAATCTCTGCACTCGCGGCTCTCGTTTCCGCCGCTGGATGGGCGGGGGGGTCGCCCTCCGAGAAGTGCGCCTTCGCGAAGCTCGCGGCGGCGCGCGAGTTCACCGCCTGCGTGCTGAAGGCGCAGGAGAAGAACCTCCGGAAGCCGCTCTCCGGCAATGCGGCCGTCTGCCTCGAGAAGCTCACCCAGCGCTTCGACGCGCTCGAAGCGAGGGTGGGCGCCGACGCCTGCCCGCGCCGCCAGGGCCTGGGCTTCCTCACGGAGACGCTCGACTACGCGGAGGAGGTGGATCTCGCGATCCGGCCGCCCGAGACGCTGATCGTCTTCGACGCGGGTCCCGCCAGCGGCTTCGAGCTCTGGATGGAAGGCCCCGCCGCGCAGTGCGGCCGCGGCAACCGCGAGGAGCTGACCTGCCGCCGCATGCCCGCGCTCGTCTCGGATTCCTACCAGGCGCCCGACTTCCTGCTGGCCAGCACCTTCTCGTTTCCGCAGGGGATCCCGCTGCGTTCGGCCGGGGGCGTGCAGATCGCGAGCGACTGGGACGCGTTCCTGAACGGAACCTGGGACGCCTGCCTGCAGACCTCTCCGGGCCCGGAATGCGTCACCGCGGCCGGCGTGCTTCCCGACGGAGCCCGCTGGTGGTCCGGCTACGACCCGCTCGCGGGCGAACAGGTGAACTGCAAGGACTGGTCGAACCCGGCGAGGATGCTCACGAGCTACGTCGGGTCCGCGTCGACGGACGGCTCGTTCGGCCATCCGTCGCCCTGGGGACCGGAAGAGGTGGCCTGCGACGCGTTCCCGGAAGGCGATGCCGGGGCCCCGCACGTCCTCTGCCTCTGCTTCTGAGCCCCGAACCGCCACGCCGGGGCGGCGCCCCGGTCTCGCCGCGCGACCCCTGCCCGGGCGGCGGGGCCGGGGCGTTCGGCGCCCCCGGGCAAGTGTTGACGCTGCGCGGCAGACGCAACGCGTCAACCTCGTGGAATCAAGTACTTGCCGACCGACTTTGTCCGGCATGGCGCTCTCGTGGAGGATTCAGGGAGATTCCCAGGAGGGCCAAAATACGCGATACTTCGATGGGTTGGGGTCTAGAGGAGCGCATGCCCCCAGATTTTGTGGCCTTCCGGTTGACGTCGGATCGGGCGCGGAGTATTTCACGAGGCACGGGGATGAGACTTCCTTCCGGTGGCCTGGGGGGTTCGAGAAACAGGCGGTTGCCGGAGGGATGAGCCCGAGGCGGGAAGGAGGACCTGCACGGGCTCGGGGGGCTCCGGGGAAAAAGTGATCCCTGGAGCCCTCTCTCGTCTCTGGGCGCATGCGAGCGGGTCGGGCGTCGGCCGTGAAGTGTCTACCCTCTGTGGGGCGCACGGCCGGACCCGGACCGCGGATCGACGAGTATCGGGCGAGACGCGAAGAGACGAGTGACGGGGGGGCGCGTGGAACGGACGGATCGCGAGGCCGAGGTGGACGGAGTGAAGGTGGGCGAGACGAAGGGCAAGCGAGCGGAGAAGCGCGGCGTGCGCGTGCCCCGCTTCTTCACGCGCCCCGGCGAGCATCCGTTCGACGCGATTCGCTGGGAGCGCCGCACCGCCACCATCCAGAACGAGCGCGGCGAGCTGATCTTCGAGCAGCGCGACGTCGAGGTCCCGGCCGACTGGTCCCAGCTCGCGACGAACGTGGTCGCCTCCAAGTACTTCCGCGGGCATCTCGGCAGCCCCGAGCGCGAGTCGAGCGTCAAGCAGCTGGTCGGGCGCGTGGTGGGGAAGCTCGTCGAATGGGGCCGCGCGGCGGGCTACTTCCGCGCCGAGGAGGACGCCGAGGCCTTCGAGAACGAGCTCACGCATCTGCTGGTCACCCAGAAGATGGCCTTCAACAGCCCGGTCTGGTTCAACCTGGGCGTGAAGGAGACGCCCCAGCAGGCGAGCGCCTGCTTCATCAACTCGGTCGAGGACACCATGGAGTCCATCATGGACCTCGCCAAGACCGAGGCGATGCTGTTCAAGGGCGGCTCGGGCACCGGCTCCAACCTCTCGCGCATCCGCTCCTCGCGCGAGCGCCTGGCGGGCGGCGGCACGGCCTCCGGCCCCGTCTCCTTCATGCGCGGCTTCGACTCCTTCGCAGGGGTGGTGAAGTCGGGCGGCAAGACGCGGCGCGCCGCGAAGATGGTGATCCTCAACGTCGACCATCCCGACATTCGCGAGTTCATCCACTGCAAGGCGGACGAGGAGCAGAAGGCCTGGGCGCTGATCGAGGCGGGCTACGACGGCGGCTTCAACGTGGCCGGCGGCGCCTACGACTCGGTCTACTTCCAGAATGCCAACCACTCCGTGCGCGTCACCGACGACTTCATGCGCGCCGCCCAGAACGGCGAGCCCTGGCAGACCCGCGCGGTGACCACCGGCGAGGTGATGGACGGCTTCCGCGCGGACGCCCTGCTGAGCGAGATCGCGGAGACCGCCCACCTGTGCGGCGACCCGGGCCTCCAGTACGACACCACGATCAACCGCTGGAACCCGGTCAAGAACTCGGGGCGCATCCACTCGAGCAACCCGTGCTCCGAGTACATGTTCCTGGACGACACGGCCTGCAATCTCGCCAGCCTGAACCTGATGAGGTTCCTGCGCGACGACGGGATCTTCGACGTGGCGGCCTTCCGGCGCGCGGCGGCGCTGACGATCCTCGCCCAGGAGATCATCGTCGATCCCGCGGACTACCCGACGGAGAAGATCGCCCGCAACAGCCATCTCTACCGCCCGCTCGGGCTCGGCTACGCCAACCTGGGCGCGCTGCTGATGTCCCAGGGCCTGCCCTACGACGGCGACGACGGCCGCAACGTGGCGGCGAGCATCACCTCGCTGATGTGCGGCGAGGCGTACCGCATGAGCGCCGAGATCGCGGCGGCGATGGGGCCGTTCCCGCGCTACCGGCAGAACCGCGCGCCGTTCCTCGAGGTGATCGGCATGCACAAGGCCGCCGCCGAGGCGGTGCCCGCCCAGGGCGTGCAGGCGGATCTCTGGCGCGCGCAGCGCGAGGTCTGGGGCGACGCCCTCGAGCTCGGCCGGCGCCACGGCTACAAGAACGGCCAGGTGACGGTGCTGGCGCCGACCGGCACGATCGCCTTCATGATGGATTGCGACACGACGGGCGTGGAGCCCGACATCGCCCTCGTGAAGTACAAGAAGCTGGTCGGCGGCGGCATGCTGAAGATCGTCAACAACACCGTGCCGATGGCGCTCGCGAGCCTCGGCTACGACGAGGCCCAGCGCCAGGCGATCCTCGCGTACGTCGACGAGGTGGAGACGATCGAGGGCGCGCCGGGGCTGCGCGACGAGCACCTGCCGGTGTTCGACTGCGCCTTCCGCCCCGTGAACGGCAAGCGCTCCATCCACTGGATGGGCCACATCCGCATGATGGGCGCGGTGCAGCCGTTCCTGTCGGGGGCGATCAGCAAGACCGTGAACCTGCCGGCCGAGGCGGGGGTGGACGACGTCAAGCAGGCCTACGTCGAAGGCTGGCGCCTGGGCCTCAAGGCCCTCGCGATCTACCGCGACGGCAGCAAGCGCACGCAGCCGCTGAACACCGGCAAGGAAGAGCCCCGGGCCAAGGTCGTGAACCTGGCGGAGCGCCGGGCGGTGCGAATGAAGCTGCCCGACGAGCGGCACTCGATCACCCACAAGTTCTCGATCGCGGGCCACGAGGGCTACCTGACGGTCGGCCTCTACGAGAGCGGCCAGCCGGGCGAGATCTTCCTGCGCATGGCCAAGGAAGGCAGCACGATCTCGGGGCTGATGGACACCATCGCCACCATGACCTCGATCTCGCTCCAGTACGGCGTGCCGCTGAAGGCCCTGGTCGACAAGTTCAGCCACACGCGCTTCGAGCCCTCGGGCTTCACCAACAACCCCGAGATCCCGATGGCGAAGTCGATCATGGACTACGTGTTCCGCTGGCTCGGCAACCGCTTCCTCGAGGAGACGGCGGCGCCGGACGAGCAGGAGACCGACGCCGAGGCGGCGGGGCTGGTCGCGATCGCGGGCGGGTCCGGGCCGGGTCTCGACCGCACCGCCCTCGAGAAGCGGGCCTTCGTGAACCATGCCGACGCGCCGGCGTGCAGCGAGTGCGGCACGATCACCGTGCGCAGCGGCGCGTGCTACAAGTGCCCGAACTGCGGCGCGACGAGCGGCTGCAGCTAGCCGGGCGAAGGAACGGCATTCAGTGGCGTCTCGAATCGGGGGGGTGAGAGACGCCGCGGAGCGCGGAGTCGGCGGGCGCGCGAGCGCGAGTCGGCTCCGCGCTTCTGCTTCCGGCCTCGCTCGCGCGGCGATCGCATGCCTCGCGTCGCTGGGCTGCGTGACGATCGACCTCCCGCTGGGAGGCCCCGGCGAGCTCCAGGAGACGATCGTCGCGGGGGAGAGCGGGCCGAAGCTCCTGCTGCTCGACGTCCAGGGCGTGCTGAGCGAGGCGGAGGACACGGGCAGTCTCGGGCTCGGCGGGCGCGAGAGCAGCGTGGCGCGGCTCCGCGAGCAGCTGGAGCGCGCGCGCGAGGACGACGACGTGCGCGGCGTGCTGCTGCGCATCGACAGCCCGGGCGGCACGGTGACGGCGAGCGACATCCTCCACCGCGAGGTGCTGCGCTTCAAGGAGGAGACGAAGCGCCCGGTGGTCGCCGAGTGCATGGGGGTGTGCGCCTCGGGCGGCTACTACGTGGCGATGGCCGCCGATCGCGTCCTCGCGCACCCGACCAGCGTCACCGGGTCGATCGGGGTGATCTTCTCCGGGCTCTCCCTCGCGGGCCTCCTGGAGAAGATCGGCGTCGAGGACCAGACGCTGACGAGCGGCGCGTTCAAGGACGCCGGCTCGCCGCTCCGGCGCATGACCGAGGCGGAGCGCGCGCAGCTCCAGTCCGTCATCGACGACCTCTACGCCCGCTTCCTCGCCGTCGTCGAGCAGGGCCGCCCGGGCCTCGCGCCCGACGCCGTGAGGCGTCTCGCCGACGGCCGGGTGTACAGCGCCCAGCAGGCGAAGGACGCGGGGCTGGTGGACGCGCTCGGCTACCTGCCGGACGCGCTCGACGAGCTGAAGCAGCGCGCCGGGCTCAGCGAGGCGCGGGTGGTGGTCTACCACCGTCCGCGCGAGCTTCGCGAGAACCTCTACTCCGCTTCCGCCCGGTCGGCCCCGCGCGCGCTGACCGCGTTCCTGCGCGGACCGGGCTTCCTCTATCTCTGGTGGCCGCGCCCCTAGCTGGCTCAGTACACCCAGCGGCCGTTCTGGAAGCGGAAGATCTCCGTGACCGGCGTGGTCTGCGCGACCCCGCAGCGCGTGGCGCCCGCGTCGGAGCAGGTGAAGAGCTGCTCGCCGTAGCGGATCAGGCCCACGAACGGCGCGCCGGGGTAGCCCGTCGGCCGCAGCTCCACCCGGAAGTCGTCGCTGTAGCCGCGATAGTGCACGGAGCGGGCGTCGCGCTCGGGCTTGCGCCGGTTCGCGGCTTCGACGCGTTCCATCCGCTCCATCCACTGGGAGGCGAAGGTGTCGAGGGCGGCGGCCGCCACCCGCTGCGCGTCCGAAGGCGAGAGCGCGGCCGGAGCCGCCCCCTGGGCGAGAGCCCCCGACGCCAGGAGCGGCGCCGCGAGCGCGAAGAGGAAGCTCGAAAGCCGGTTTCGGTTCGCCATGGACACCTCCCGTCGACCCCCTGTGGAGGGCATCGGCCGAACGGGCTCGGGGGAAGAGTGACCGGCGACACCCTATCCACTGCGCAGGGGCGCGGTCAACCCTTCGCGCTGCTGGGGAATCCCCCGCTCCCGGGCCCCGCCGGCGGCGGATCCGTGGCGGACGGGTGAAGAACGGATGCCGTTTCGGCAGCGTGGGCCCCGCGCGCCCCTCGCGCGATTTTCCCAGGTCCGAGTGGTGGTTATGCTCCCACCATGGAACGCATCCTGGTCGTCGACGACGAGCCCGATCTGCTCGAGCTGGTGCGCTTCAACCTCTCCCAGGCGGGCTTCGAGGTCGAGACCGCCCAGGGCGGCCAGGAGGGGCTCGACAAGGCCCACCGCCGGCGGCCCGACCTGGTCGTGCTCGACCTGATGCTCCCGGACCTGCCCGGGACCGAGGTCTGCCGGCGCCTGCGCATCGATCCCGAGCTCGCGGGCCTGCCGATCCTCATGCTCACGGCCCGCTCGGAGGAGATCGATCGGGTGGTCGGCCTCGAGCTCGGCGCCGACGACTACGTCACCAAGCCCTTCAGCCCCCGCGAGCTGACCCTGCGCGTTCGCGCGATCCTGCGCCGCACGCGCGCCGAGGGCGAGCCCGCCAAGGTGCTGCGGCAGGGCGCCCTCGAGCTCGATCCCGAGCGGCACCGCTGCAAGGTGGGCGACCGCGAGGTGAAGCTCACCGCCAAGGAGTTCGAGCTGCTGCGCGCCCTGATGGAGCGCCCGGGTCGGGTGTTGACCCGCGACCGGCTGCTCGACGAGGTCTGGGGCTCCGACATCACCGTCACCTCTCGCACCATCGATACCCACCTGAAGCGGCTGCGGGAGAAGCTGGGCGACGCGGGGGACTTCGTCGAAACGGTGCGGGGAGTCGGCTACCGCTTCACGGACTGAGATGGCGGACACTTCTCGAAGTCCCGGCCCCCTCCCCATCCGCCGGCCGCTGCCGCCCACCGCGCAGGCCAAGCTGGTGGCGGCGATCGTGGCGCTGGTGGCCCTGGTGCTGCTCGCCTCCGGCTGGGCGGCGGAGCGGGGCCTGCGCAGCCGCGAGAACGCTCGCCTCGAGGCCGAGCTCGAGCAGCAGGCGAGGCTCGTGCGCGAGCTCCTCGCGAGCCGCGGCGGCGCGCCGGACCGCGACCCGCGGGCGTGGGAGACCGTGCTGCGCGCCGCCCGCGCCTCTTCGCTGCGGGTCACCCTGATCGCGCCCGACGGACTTGTCCAGGCCGATTCGGACGTCCCTCCCGGGGAGCTCTCGCGCCTCGAGAACCACGCGGCGCGACCCGAGGTGGCCGAGGCTCTCGCCGGCCGCGTCGGCCGCGCGCAGCGCCGGAGCGACAGCGTCGCGCGCCCCTTCCTGTACGTTGCGATCCCCGCGGCCGAGGAGCCCGGGGCCGGGGTGGTGCGGGTGGCGGCGGATCGCTCGGTCGTCGACCGGCAGGCGAGCGCGCTGCGGGGCGAGCTGATCCGCGTCGGTGTCGCGGCTCTGGTCCTGGTGGTGCCGTTGGCGTGGCTGCTCTCGCAGCTCGCCCTGCGCCCGCTGCGCGCGATCGCCCAGATGGTCGACTCGATCGCCCAGGGCGACCTCGACCAACGTCTTCCGCGGGGCGCGCCCGACGAGCTCGGCCGCATCGCAGTCGCGGTCAACGCCATGGCCGAGCAGCTCCGCGCCCGGCTGCGGGAGCTCACCGAGGACAAGGAGCGCCTGCAGGCCGTGCTCGCCGGCATGGTCGAGGGCGTCCTGGTGGTGGACGCCGGGCAGCGCGTCGTGCTCGCCAACCCGCGCGTGCGCGAGTTGTTCGGCTTCCGCGGCGACGTGGTAGGACGCCCCCACTGGGAGGTCGTGCGGCGCCCCGACGTGCAGGAGGCGATCGCCAAGGCGGCGGTGGAGGCGTCCCCCGTCGTGAGCGACGTCTCCACGGAGGGTCCCGAGGCGCGCCACCTGCAGCTCCATGCGGTGCGCTTCCCGGCCGCCGGGCCGCTGCTCGGGGTGGTGGCCGTGCTCCACGACGTCACGGACCTCCGCCGCCTCGAGGGCATGCGGCGCGACTTCGTGGCCAACGTCTCCCACGAGCTCAAGACCCCGCTCACCGCGATCCGCGGCTTCGCCGAGACGCTGCGAGGCAGCGAGCTGCCCGCCGCGCAGCAGCAGGCCTACCTCGACGTGATCCTGCGTCACGCCGAGCGCCTCGCGAGCCTGATCGACGACATCCTGGAGCTCTCCCGCGTCGAGGGGCGCCAGCAACCCTTCACCCCGACCGAGGTGGACGTGGCGCGCGTCGCCAGCGTGCTGCTGCGGGACCTGCAGCCGCAGCTCGAGGCGCGCCGCATCCGTGCCGAGCTGGCGCCGGGCGCGCAGGGCGTGGCCTTCGCCGATCGCCGCGCGGTGGAGCAGATCCTCTCCAATCTGCTCGACAACGCCAGCAAGTACACGGACCCGGGCGGGCGCATCGAGGTGCGGGTCTCCCAGAGCGGAAGCCAGGTGCGGCTCGAGGTCCAGGACACCGGGATCGGTATCCCGGCCGGCGATCTGCCGCGGGTCTTCGAGCGCTTCTACCGGGTCGACAAGGCGCGTTCCCGCGACCTCGGGGGCACCGGCCTCGGGCTCGCGATCGTGAAGCACCTGGCCCAGGCCCAGGGCGGCGAGGTGACCGTGCGCTCCACCCCGGGCGAGGGCTCGATCTTCTCGGTGGTGCTTCCCCGCAGCGCTTGAGCGCGCCGGAGCGCCGCCCCGGCGGCTCGAATTTCGCCCCTTTCGTCACGAATCCGTCACCAAATTCCTTCCCTCTTCATTCATCTTCACGCGGTGGACACCCGGCCGAGCGCCGGGATCACGGAGGGGAGCCCCATGCGCAGATTCGTGAAATGGGCAGGAGCCGCCGTGCTGGCGGCCTCGTTCGCGGCGCCCGCCGCCCGGGCGGGAGACCCGGAGCCGGTCATCGAGGACGTGCTCGAGATCCTGAAGGAGCGCGGCATCGTCGACGACGGCCAATACACCGAGCTCGTCGCCAAGCACCAGGGCTGGCAGGCGAAGAACGGCCCGCTGCTCGGCCGCATCGAGTTCTCGGGCGACATGCGGCTGCGCTACGAGAACTTCTGGTACGACGACGACGAGTTCGGCTTCGACCGCTCGAACCGCAACCGCATCCGCTACCGGCTGCGGCTCCAGGGCAAGGCGGCGATCAACGACTACGTCGACGCCGTGTTCCGGATCGGCTCGGGCGAGAACGACCATCGCAGCAACAACCGGACGCTGGGCTTCGACAACGACTTCGGGCCGGACGATCTCTTCATCGACCAGGCCTACATCGCGCTCAAGGCGCCCAAGGACTGGGTGTCCGGCGCCAGCGCCACCATCACGGGCGGCAAGGTCGCGAACCCCTTCTTCGCCAGCTGGAAGAGCGGCAAGTTCGACCTGCTCTGGGATGGCGACATCAACCCCGAGGGCCTGGGCGCGCAGCTCGGCTACAAGCCCACCGACGACTTCAGCCTCTTCGCGAACGCCGGCTACATGATCGTGAAGGAGAACTCGAGCGCCTCGGATCCCCACGTGCTGGGCCTCCAGGGCGGTGCGGTGTGGGCCGCCGGGGAGACCGTCGAGGTCGGCGCGCGGCTCGCCTGGTACTCCTGGCGCTCGCTCGACTCCGCCTTCTTCGGCCGCGCCTCGGCGTCGGGGTCGGTCCTCGACGGCCTGACCGAAGGCGCGCCCACCAAGCAGGCCGACAACTACAACACCGGGGACCTCTCGGTCTACCTGCGCCTCACCGGGATCGAGGACTGGCCGGTGCTGGTCTACGGCCAGATCGCCAAGAACTTCGACGCGGTGAGCTCGTCGATCGGCAACGGGGCAGGGGACGAGGACCTCGGCTGGGGCCTCGGCGTCGAAGTGGGGGACAAGAAGAAGCTGGCCACCTTCGGTGTCGCCTACTTCTCCTTCGGCGCGAACTTCTGGCCGGCGCAGTTCCTCGAGAGCGACTTCACCGACGGTTTCAGCAACCGCAAGGGCTGGGCCTTCTACGTGGCACGCGAGATCCTGCCGAACACGGAGCTCAGCATGCAGCTCTTCGTGAGCGACGAGATCCGGGAGTCGACGTCCTTCACCACGTCGGTCTCCGGCGCGGAGCGGGTGCGCCTCCAGACGGACCTGCTCGTGAAGTTCTAGGCAAGCGGGTTCGCCGCGTGCGGGAGGCGCTATGCTCCCGCACGCGGCGACGCCGCTCCGGAGGACGCCCATGACCCGCGCCGTCGACCCGCTGCTCGCGGAGCTCCGCCGCAAGCTGCTGCGCATGGGCAGCCTGGCCGAGGCGATCCTCGAGAAGTCCCTGCGCGCGCTCTGGGCGCGGGACGCGGCGCTCGCCGGCGAGGTGGCGCGGGACGACCTCGAGATCGACCGGCTCGACGTCGAGATCGACGAGGACGTGCTGCGGGTGCTGGCGCTGCAGGCGCCGGTGGCCAACGACCTGCGCCACGTGGTGGCGGTGAAGATGATCGCCACGGACCTCGAGCGGGTCGGCGACCTGGCCCGCAACATCGCCAAGAGCGCCCTCCGGCTCGCCGCCCAGCCCGAGGCCGCGCTACCCCCGAGGCTCGTGGAGCTCGCCGACGAGTCGAAGCGCCTGCTGCGCGAGTCCCTCGACAGCTTCAGCGACCTCGACGTCGGCAAGGCCGAGAACGTGCTGCGCGAGGACGACGTGGTCGACCGCAACGAGGGGCTGGTGATCGAGGAGGCGATCCGCGCCCTGGGCCGCAACCCGGAGCTGGCGCCCCAGGAGGTCGACTTCATCCTGGTCGCCAAGCACCTGGAGCGCGTGGCGGACCACGCCACCAACATCGCCGAGGACGTGATCCTGGCGACCCAGGCCCGAAACGTAAAGCACGCGGAGAAACTGGCGCGGTAGGGGGCCTCGCGATCTGCGCGGGTGCCGTGCGTCGCGGGGGGCGGTGGGCCCGCGCCCTCGTGGCTCGCCGGCCCGCTCGCCGTGTCCTTCTCGCACATCTTGCGCCGGCTCCGCTTTACCTCGGTCGCGGGCCCACCGCCCCCCGCGACTCGATGCGCTCCTGGATCACGCAGAGGAGCCCTCACGCAGCGAGTGGAAGGCCGAGTCCCCTTCGTGCGGCTCGCGATGCAAGGGTTCCCGGGTCTCCTCGCCGCGCCCGCGGCTCATGGGTCCGGCGGACCTCCGCGGCGCTGGCTGCGCCGCAACCAACAGGCCCCACGAGCCGATGCGCACCGCGAAGCCGTCGGTGTCTGTCCGGGCGACGCGTGACCCCGATTTGCGTGCTCGCCCTCGCTACGGCCCGGAGCGCGCGCCGAGGGCGAGCACGCATTGCCGAGCTTCGCGTCGCTGCCGCAGACCCCGACGGCTGGCGGGTTCAATCCCGCTGGCGGTCGGCATGGTTGCGGCGGAGCCGAAGTCCCGATGCACCGGGGCTCTTGGCGCCGGGAGCGGACCGAACGGGCCTCGACCGATTTTCCCCTCCATCCGGCGGGTCGGTTCCGCGCGCCGGCACGCGGTGCCGGGGAGCGGCGGGCGGTGGGCCCGCGACCGAGGTAAAGCGGAGCCGGCCCCCGATGCGCGCGAAGAGCAAGTCGTGCGCGCCGGCGAGCCACGAGGGCGCGGGCCCACCGCCCGCCGCTCCGTACAGCGCCCGCGAAAGCCTACCCGAACCGCCCCGTCACGTAGTCCTGGGTGCGCTGGAGCTTCGGCGCCAGGAAGACGCGCTGGGTTTCGCCGTACTCGATCAGGCGGCCGAGGTACATGAACGCGGTGTTGTCGGAGACGCGGGCGGCCTGCTGCATGTTGTGGGTGACGATCAGGATCGTGTAGCGGCCGCGCAGCTCGGCGATCAGCTCTTCGATGCGGCTGGTCGCGATCGGGTCGAGGGCGGAGCAGGGCTCGTCCATCAGCAGCACGTCGGGGTCGCCCGCGATCGCGCGGGCGATGCAGAGGCGCTGCTGCTGGCCGCCGGAGAGGCCGAGGGCGCTCTCGTGCAGGCGGTCCTTCACCTCGTCCCAGAGCGCCGAGGCCTGGAGCGAGCGCTCGGCGGTCTGGGCGAGCAGCCCGCGGTCGCGCACGCCGTCGACGCGCAGCGGGTAGACGACGTTCTCGAAGATCGACATCGGGAACGGGTTCGGCTTCTGGAACACCATGCCCATCCGCTTGCGCAGGGCGATGACGTCGACGCCGGGGCCGTACAGGTCCTCTCCCTCGAGGCGCACGTGGCCCTCGGTGCGCAGGCCGTCGATCAGGTCGTTCATCCGGTTCAGGGCGCGCAGCAGGGTCGACTTGCCGCAGCCCGACGGGCCGATCAGCGAGGTCACCAGGCCCTTCTGCACGCGCAGCGTCACCTCGCGCAGGGCGCGCGCCTCGCCGTACCAGAGCGAGAACTTTTCGATGTCGAGGGACGTGCCGCCCTGGCCTTCCACGATGTGGTAGGCGGTTCCCTCGTCGACCGGCTCCTGCCGGGCCTCGCTCATGCGCGGGGTCTCCTAGAACTGCGAGCCGGCGAAGCGGCGCTTCAGCCGGGCCCGCACGAAGATCGCCGTCGCGTTCATCAGGGCGATCAGCGTGATGAGGAGCAGCGTCGTCACGTACACCATGGGCTTGCCGGCCTCGGAGTTCCGCGACTGGAACCCCACGTCGTAGATGTGGAACCCCAGGTGCATGAAGCTACGCTCGAAGTGCAGGAAGGGAAAGACGCCGTCGACGGGCAGCTCAGGGGCGAGCTTCACCACGCCCACCAGCATCAGCGGCGCCACCTCGCCCGCGCCGCGCGCCATCGCGAGGATCAGCCCGGTCATGATGCCGGGCAGCGCCTGGGGCAGCACGATGCGGCGGATCGTCTGCCACTTCGAGGCGCCGCATGCCAGCGAGCCCTCGCGCACCGAGCGGGGCACCGCCGCCAGCGCCTCCTCCGTCGCCACGATCACCACCGGCACCGTGAGCAGGGCCAGGGTGAGCGACGCCCAGAGCAGGCCGCCGGTGCCGAAGGTCGGGCTCGGCAGGCGCTCGGGGTAGAAGAGCTCGTCGATGCGCGCGCCCACGGTGTAGGCGAAGAAGCCCAGGCCGAACACGCCGTAGACGATCGAAGGCACGCCGGCCAGGTTGTTGACCGAGATGCGAACGATCGAGACCAGCCTTCCCTGGCGGGCGTACTCGCGCAGGTAGAGCGCCGTCACGACGCCGAAGGGGGCCACCGCGACCACCATCAGCAGCGTCATGGCGGCGGTGCCGAAGATCGCGGGCAGCACGCCGCCTTCGGTGTTGGCCTCGCGCGGCTCGTCGGTCAGGAACTCGCCCCAGCGCGACAGGTAGACGCCGAGGCCGTCCCAGGCCGACAGGCGGTTCGCCGGGTAGAAGCGCGTGAGGTCGGAGAGGAGCTGCTCCTTCTCGCGGCCGTTGACGTCCGCCAGCGTGACGCGGAAGCGCTGGTCCTCGGCCCGCAGCGCAGCCGCCCGGGCGGCCAGCGCGTCGTACTGCGCCTGGAGCGCAGCCAGGTCGGCCTCCACGCGCAGCGCGAGGGCGCGGTGCTCCTCGCTCTCCGGGCCGAAGCGGAGCGCCGCGCGGCGCAGCGCCAGGCGCTCCGCCTCCATCTCCCGGTTCACGTCGCCGATCTCGCCGCGCTCGAGGCGCCGGATCTCGCGCCAGCGCTCGCGCGCGCGGGCGTGGGCCTCGCGCAGCGCCCCTTCCTCGAGGGCCGCGCCTTCGAGCGGGCCGCCGCCGAGGTCGGCCCGCAGGATCCGACCCACGAAGGGGCCCCACTCCACGCGCTCGAAGAACTGCAGCTCGGCCGGGTAGGAGACGGACCCTACCTCGTACTCGGACACCCAGCGGAAGTCCTCGTTGTAGAGGTCGTAGTTCCCGGTCCGGTAGAGCTGGCGCGAGGCGAAGCCGTCCTGCGCCGCGATCCGCTCGCGCCACTCGGGGGGCGTTCCGGCCAGCAGCTCCTGCGAGGGCCGGTAGCTCTCGGAGCGCGTCGGCTCCCCGGCGAGCAGCGTCCCGTCGGCCAGCGTCACCTGGGCGATCGGCCCGGGCCAGAACGTCGAGACGCCGTTCCAGGCCACGAGCAGCAGGAACCCGGCGATCAGCAGCACGCCCACGGCGAGGGCGCCGCCCATCGCGAAGCGCCAGGGCTCGCCGTAGGCGCGCAGGTCCGCGCGGCGCTCCCGGCGCAGGGGGGTGACGCTCGCCACGGCTACAGCTCCGCCGCGCGCTTGCGGAAGCGCTGGCGCACCAGCTCCGCGAGCGTGTTCACCAGGAACGTCATCACGAAGAGCACCAGCGCGGCGAGAAACAGCATGCGGTAGAGAGATCCGTCCTTCACCGCCTCCGGCAGCTCGACGGCGATGTTGGCGGAGAGCGCGCGCAGCCCGTTGAACACGTTCCAGTCCATGATCGGGGTGTTGCCCGCCGCCATCACCACGATCATGGTCTCGCCGACGGCCCGGCCCATGCCGATCATGATCGCCGCGAAGACGCCGCTCATCGCGGTCGGGAGTACCACGTGGACGGCGGTCTGCCAGGTCGTGGCGCCGCAGCCGAGGCTCGCCGCGCGCAGGTGGTTCGGCACGGCGCTCATCGCGTCCTCGGCGATGGTGTAGATGATGGGGATCACCGCGAAGCCCATCGCGAAGCCCACCACCAGCGTGTTGCGCTGGACGTAGGTGCCGACGAGCCCTCCGCGCGGGTCGACGCCCAGCGCGGCGAGCGCGCTGGCCAGCGCGCCCGACAGCAGCAGCGCACCGGCCAGCAGCGCGAGCCAGAGCGCGCCGTCGAGGGCGCCCGCGCGGGTGCGCTCCAGGCGTCGGATGCGGTCGCGCAGGACGGCGCCGAAGCCGCGGCCCACGGCGACGGCGAGCGCGAGGAAGCAGAGCGGCGCCAGCAGCAGGAACAGCAGCGGCGCGCCGCTGCCGCTGGACCCCGTGAGCCACTGCCGGAAGTCGCCGAACAGCGCGCGCTCGAAGGCGGGGCCGAACGCCAGCGAGAACGCCGCCCCGACGCCCACGACGGCGAACATCACCGCGAGCTTCGGTACCCCTTCGAGGCGCAGCGCCAGGGGCTGCGGCAGCAGCTGCCAGAGATAGGCGGAGCCGAACAGGGCGAGGGGCACCGCCAGGAACGCGAGCAGCAGCGAGGCGATCCGGCTCTCGACGATCGGGGCCAGCACCAGCGCGGCGATGAACCCCAGCACCACCGACGGCAGCGACGCCATCATCTCCATGGTCGGCTTCAGCGCGGTTCGCACGCGCGGGTGCACGAACTCGGAGGTGTAGATCGCGGCCATCAAAGCGATCGGGATCGCGAAGAGCAGCGAGTAGAAGGTCGCCTTCAGCGTCCCGAAGATCAGCGGCACCAGCGAGAGCTTCGGCTCGAAGAGGTCGGTTCCCGAGGACGACTGCCAGGTGTAGGTCGGCTCCGGATAGCCCTCGTACCAGACCTTGCCGAAGATCGTGCCGAGGGTCGTCTCGGGATGCGGAGAGTCGACCCGCCAGTGGGCGGCGCGACGCGTCTCGTCGATCGCGAGCACGCCGTCGTCGCGCGGCGAGAGGGAGACGGCGGCGACGGCTCCGGAGACGCCGCCGGAGAGGCGCAGCAGCACCTGCTCGCTGGTGGCGTGACGCAGCCAGAGGCTCCCGGTCGCGTCGCCCGTGAGGAAGGACTTGCTGCGCTGGCTGGGCGCGATGCGGAGCACCGCGGCGCCCTGGGGCTCGAGGGCGTGAGCCCGCACCATCGCGCGCCCGTCGGTGGTGCCCGCGTCGGCGCGGGCCACGCGGAACCAGACCCCGACCGAGCCGTCGCTCGCACCCGCCACGAGCGACTGCTCGCCGATCAGGAAGCCCAGGCTGGTGAGCTCCGTGCCGCCGGGCAAGAGGTCGGTGGTCTCGGCCAGCGCCGGGTGGGCGGCGTCGCGCACGTCGTAGCGATGGAGCGTCCCGTCGTGCTCGGCGAGATAGACCTCGTCGGCGAGCTGCGTGAGCAGGACGCCCGCGACCTGGCCGAGGCCCGGCACGGCGGGCAGCTCCACGCGCGAGACCGAGGTAGTGAGCTGTCGCGTGAGCAGGTTCATGCGCGAGTCGCTGCGGTGCAGCACCACCGCGCCGGCCTCGTCCACCGTCACGTAGGCGCGGGTCGGACGCTCGACGGAGCCGCCTACGCGGAGGTCGAGCGCCGCGATCGCCCGGGCGCCGGGCGCGGCGGGCTCCGGGGGCGCGAGCTCCACGATCGGCGCCACCCGGCGGAGCTGAGCGCCGGTCAGCGCCGAGTAGACGGCGGAGCCGTCGGTGGCGTCCCGATCCGACAGCCGCGCGAGGCCGGCCGGCGCTGCGTCGGCCGGCAGCACCTCGATGCCGGTCGTGATGCGCCCGAAGCGCAGCGAACCGTCGGGGAACCCGAACACGACGTGACCGTCCGCCAGCGTGCGCGAGAAGGCGGTGGCCGGCGCCGCGCCGAGATCGAGCGCCGACGCCGACAGCCGCTGGCCCGTCGGCACGTGGAAGATCTCGACGAAGCCGCTCGCGTAGACCTCGAGGCCGAGCGTCCCGTACTCGTCGGTGGCCAGGTCGAGCAGACGGCCGTGCTGCGCGGGGATGGGCGGCAGCGCGTAGCGGGTGGGGGCGCTGGCGGAGGCTCCCACGAAGAGCGGCACCACCACCTGCACCAGGAAGGCCATGATCGCGAACACCGCGACGATCACGGCCAGGCCGCCCAGCGAGATGGTCCAGTCGGCGAGGCGGTCGATCCAGATCACGCGCCGCGGCGTCGCCTTCGGGCGCACGTACGGCGTCGCGGCGGGCGCGCCGGGGCGCCCGCCGCGGTCCGGAGGCAGCGCGGCGTCGGCTCGCTCCACCATCGTCGTCTCCGTGCGCGCGCGGCGCGCGGGCTAGCGGAGGCCCAGGGCGGCCAGGTCCTCCTGCGCGATCGCGGCGGTCACCGGGAAGTAGCCGTCCTTGACCACGGCTTCCTGCCCCTGCTTGGAATATACGTAGCGGATGAACTCGCCCCGCAGCGGGTCGAGCTTCTGGTTGGGGTTCCGGTTGACGTAGATGTACAGGAAGCGCGCGATCGGGTACTGGCCCGAGTAGGCGTTGTCCGCGTTCGCGTCGAAGCATTCGGCGCCCGCCGTGGTCGAGAGCGGAACGGTGCGCACGTCGGCGGTCTTGTAGCCGACGCCGGAGTATCCGATCCCGAACTTGTCGGAGGCGACCCCCTGCACGACGGTGGACGATCCCGGCTGCTCCTTGACGCTGTCCTTGTAGTCGCCGTCGAAGAGCGCGACCTCCTTGAAGTAGCCGTAGGTGCCCGAGGCGGAGTTGCGGCCGTAGAGCGAGATCGGCTTGCTCGCCCACTCGCCCGTCAGCCCGGCGTCGCCCCAGGTGGCGACGTCCTTCGCCGCGCCGCCCTTGCGGGTCTTCGAGAAGATCGCGTCGACCTGCTGGAGGCTCAGGCAGCGGATCGGATTGTCCTTGTGGACGAAGACCGCGAGGGCGTCGACCGCGCCGCGCACGGCGGCGGGCAGGTAACCGAACTTCTTCTCGAAGGCGTCGGTCTCGGCGCTCTTCATCGGCCGCGACATGGGGCCGAAGTGGGCGGTCCCCGCCACCAGCGCCGGCGGCGCCGTCGAGGAGCCCTTGCCTTCGATCTCGATGCGCACGTTGGGGTACTGCGCGCGGAAGCCCTCGGACCAGAGGGTCATCAGGTTGTTCAGGGTGTCGGACCCGATCGACTTGAGGCTACCCGACACGCCGCTCACCGCCTGGTAGGCGGAGAGGGCGGGGTCCACCTGCTGGGCGTGGGCGCCGGAGGCCAGGCTCGCGGCGACGGCCAGGATCGAGAGGAAGGCTCGTTTCATGCTGGGGTCTCCCATGGGGTGCTCCGGCACCCGAGGTCGGGGAGGGTGACAGTGGGGCGTGGCCGGACCTTGAAGGCTCTGTGACAGACCGGTGAAGAGCCGGGGCGGGCCTTCGCCGGGCCCGCTTTGGCGGGACCCGCCCGCTCGGGTACGGTCCTCCGCCCGGAGCCCATGACCACCGACGCCGAGACATTCGTCGCCGTCCTGGCGCCCGCGGTGCGCCAGGCGGCCTCCATCGCGCGCGCCCTCGAGGGCCGCGTGCAGAACCGACCCAAGTGGGGCGAGGAGCGGGCGGCGAAGGCGGCCCTCACCCTCGCCGACTCGGCGGCCCAGGAGGCCATCCTGGTACCGCTGCTCGAGCGCTTTCCGGGCGTCTCGCTGAACGCCGAGGAGGATACGCCGAGCGTGGCGAGCTTCCCGCGCGGCGCGCGCGAGTGCGTGGTGGTGGACCCGATCGACGGGACGCTGCGCTTCTACCTGGAGGCGGCGGGACCCTACGCGATCATGGTAGGGCTGGCCCGCGATGGTCGTTACGAGGCGGCCCTCGTCGCCCTCCCGCGCGAGGGCTTCTTCTTCGAAGCCGTACGCGGCGGGCCCGCCCGCCTGACGCGGCCCGGCGGCGCGCCGCGGGAGGTGCGCGCCGAAGCGCGCGGCGCACGGCTGCTGGTGTCCCACGGCCTGCCGGCGGAGGTGGCCGAGCCCCTGCGCGCGGCGGGCCTCGAGCCGACCCCCGCCGCGGGGGGAGCGATCGCGGTGGCTCCGCTGATCCCGGGCGTGCGCGGCGGCCTGCGCCTCGCGCCCGACGCCACCGGCATCAGCGTGCGCGGGCGCATCGGAGCGCTGATCTCGGCGATGGGCGGCGCGCACGTCGAGAACGAGCGCGGGGAGCCCTTCCCCGAGGCGATCGATGCGCCGGCCCGGGCGCTGCTGATCTCGGCGAGCGAGGACGACCGCGCGCTGCTGCGGCGCGCGGTCGCTCACATCCCCGTGTAGTCGGGCCCCTCGCCGCCCTCGGGGGGCGTCCAGGTGATGATCTGGTAGGGATCCGCGATGTCGCACGTCTTGCAATGCACGCAGTTCTCGTGGTGGATGAAGAGCTTCTGCTTCCCGGGGTTGGCCTCGTCCGGAACCATCTCGTAGACGGCCGCGGGGCAGAAAGACTCGCAGGGGTTGCCGTACTCCTGGGTGCAGACGTCGCGACACAGGTCGACGTCGGCCACCACGAGGTGCGAGGGCTGGTCCGCCTCGTGGGCGGCCCCGCTGAACTGCACCAGGTGCTCCTTGCTGAAGGTGAGCTTGCCGTCCCACTCGAACTTCGGCTTGGCGCGCTTCGCGGGCGGCAGCTCGGCGAGCTTCTTGTACTCGGCGTGGCCGGCGTGCCACTCCGGCATCTCCTTCAGCCCGCGGCCGTCGGTGAGGTACATGCGGACCGGCTCGTTGAGGAAGAAGAACGGGAAGCCCTGCGCCCACGAGCCGTGGAAGTTGCGATCGGCCCAGTGCTCTTCGTAGGCCCAGCTCTTGCGGTAGCGCTCCGTCAAGCCTCCCAGCGTCACCGAGCTGAAGTCGTCGGCCGCCACGGCGTCGAGGATCGTCTCGGCCGCCATCATGCCCGACTTCATCGCCATGTGGACGCCCGACAGCTTGGTCGCGTTGCAGAAGCCCGCGGCGTCTCCGACGATCAGCGCCCCGTCGACGTAGAGCTTCGGCTGCGCGTAGAGGCCCCCGATCGGGATCGCCTTCGCGCCGTAGCGGACCAGCTCCCCGCCCTCGAGCAGGTCGCGCATCCAGGGGTGCAGCTTCATGCGCTGGGCGACGGCGTGGGGATCGTTGTAGGGGTTCTTCGAATCGAGGGCGGTGACCACGCCGAAGGACACCAGGTCGTCCTTCATGTCGTAGAGCCACATGCCCCCGAAGGCGTTCAGCAGCTCGTGCACCACCATGCCGTGGATCACCCGTCCCGGGCGGTGCTTCTCCGGCCGGATGCGCCAGATCTCCTTGATGCCGGTCTCGTAGACCTGCGGGCGCGGGCCGGCGAGGTCGAAGCGCTGGATGAGCTGCTTGGCGAGCGTGCCGCGCACGCCCTCGCCGAGCACCGTGACCTTGGCGCGGATGTCCATGCCCGGCTGGAAGTTGGCCTTCGGCTTGCCGTGCTTGTCGACGCCCATGTCGCCGATGCGCACGCCCACCACGCGGTCGCCCTCGATCAGCAGCTTGTCGCCGGCGAAGCCCGCGTAGATCTCGACGCCCGCCTCCTCGCACTTGCCGGCCAGCCACTTCGCAACGCGGTTCAGCGACGCCACGTGGTAGCCGCGCTTGTGGAACATGGGCAGGTTGATCGGCAGCTTGAGCGCCCACTTCGGCGTGAACACGTAGGTCATGTCGTTCGTGCAGACGTAGTCGGTCGGGAAGCCCTGCTCCACGAAGTCGGGCATCAGCTCCGCGATCGCCTTCGGGTTGATCACCGCGCCCGAGAGCATGTGGTCGCCGACCTCGGCGCTCTTCTCGATCACGAGCACCGTCGGAGGCTCGACGCCGCGGGCCGCCGCCTGCTTCATCAGATGGAGCGCCGAGGCGAGGGTCGCCGGGCCGGCGCCGACGAACAGGACGTCGACCTCCATGCTCTCGCGTTCGACGTTCGGACTCATGGGGGGGCCTCCGGGTAAAGAGCGATGAGACTCCCGACGATAGGCTACGGCGGGTGGCGGTCAACGGCGGGATTCCCTTGGAGCCACGCGGCGTTGACCCCCCGTGAAGCGTCCCCTAAGCTCCCTTCCCGCGCGCGCTCCTGCGACTTCTGGAGAGAGACGAAGCCGATGGCGACGATGATCACCGAAGAGTGCATCAACTGCGGAGTCTGTGAGCCGGAGTGCCCGAACGAGGCGATCAGCGAGGGCGAGGAAACCTTCCAGATCGACCCCAAGCTCTGCACCGAGTGCGTCGGCTTCCACGAGACGGAGCAATGCGCCGAGGTGTGTCCCGTCGACTGCTGCGTGCCGGACCCGAACAACGTCGAGGAAGAGGCCGCCCTCTTCAAGCGGGCGCAGGAGATCCACCCCGACAAGGCGGCGGAGCTCACCCTCTCGCCCGAAACCTCGCGCTTCCGGGCTTAGCGCCGGACTTCCGCACACCCGGCCCCCCGGCGTGCCTATACTGGCACGATGGGAGCCCCTCCGAGCGGCGCCGACGCAGCCCTGGTCGAGATCGTCCGCGACTTCCTGCTCGCCCACCGCGAGCTCCGCGCGATCGCCGCCCTCTACCGCAGCGGGGAGCTGCGCTTCGAGCGGGTCAAGTCGCTGGTCGGGGACGGCGAGGAGGCGGTGCTGTTCCGGCTGAAGGAACGCTGCCACGCGCTGTTCCGCGAGGAGGACGGCCCCCGGGTCGGGCGCGAGGCCCTGCTCGATCTCGCGATCGGCGCGCTCTTCCACGAGTGCATGAAGTTCCGCGAGAACTTCTACCAGCTCGCCGTCTACGGGCCCAAGGTCCGCGCGCTGCGCGCCACCGCGCGCGAGAAGGGCGAGGAGCTGTTCCGCGAGTTCGAGAAGATCCTGGCGCAGAGCAGCGTGAGGCTCGCCGAGGCGCTCCAGGAGGCGGAGACGCTGCTCCACCAGACGGCGGCCGAGCTCCAGATGCTGCTCCGCAGCCAGGCGCACAACGGGCTGGTGGCGCGGCTGCTGGTGCAGCAGGGAGACGAGCTGGCCGGCGTCTTCGGGCGCGACCTCGCGGGGCTCCTCGAGGAGGTCTTCGGCTCGGTGGCGGCGGGCTACGAGCGCGCCGCCCGCTCCTACCTCGACAGCGGCTACTTCGGCGAGGCGGCCGATGCCTTTGCGGTGGCGCTCGCCGCGGGCGGCGGCGGCGCGGAGCCGAGCGCGCTGCGCGACTACGCCGAGGGCATGCAGGCCTTCGAGGAGCGGGACTACGGCCGCGCCATCGAGCGCCTGCGCCGCTGGCTCGACGCGTCGGTCGCAACCGACGGCCGGCTCGCCGACCTCGCGTTCACCGCGCTCAGCCGGGTGGCTCCCCTCGTCGACGAGGGCCGCGCGCCCGAGCTGCGGAGCGCGGCGGAGAAGCTCGCCGAGCGCATCCGGCCGCTCGCCCCGCGCGCGAGCGTCCGGGCGCAGAAGGCGCTCTGAGCGGGTCGTTCGAGAGGCGCTCAGTCCGCCGGCGGCTCGATCAGCGTCGCGCGCAGGAAGAACCGGCGCGCCTCTTCGCGACGCCAGGCTACGGTGCTGGCGGTGAACAGGTCCGCGACGCCGAGCACCGCCGCGCCGAAGCCGTTGCTCGCGTAGTGGAAGGTCACGGCGCCGAGCAGGCTGAGGAACACGTGGCGCGAGGACTGCCGCACGAAGACCTCGGCGTCGACGCCTTCGCGATAGAAGCGCAGCACCCTACCCACGACCCGCTCGATCAGCGGCAGCACCTGGCTGGCGCGCAGCGGCACCTGATCGACGAACACCCGGATCAACATCTTCGAGAAGTGACCGCGCTCGGCGAGCAGATCGTTCATCCCGTCGAGCAGGCGTTCCATCCGCTCCCGCGGGGACCCCGGATGCTCGACGGCCTCGCGCACCCGCGCGTCGACGGCCTCGAGCATGCGCACCAGCACCGCCTCGTAGAGGGCGGCCTTGCTCTCGAAGTAGTAGTAGAGGGCGGTCTTCTGGACGCCCACCTGGGAGGCGATGTGCTGGAGGTGGGCGCCGTCGTAGCCAAGCCGGGCGAACTCGCGTTCGGCCACCTCGAGCATCTTGTTCCGGGTATCCCCCGCGCGCCGCTCCGGCTCCATGATCTCCCCGGGTCCGCCTCAGGCTGCCACGACCCGCGGACGGCCTCGATAGTACCCCCAACTGGCCAGCCCGAGCACGATCAAAGCGATGGCGATCCACTGGGGCTCGGTGAGCCCGAGCGCCACGCGCGGGTTCACGCGGAGCATCTCGATGAAGAAGCGCCCCAGGCCGTTGAGGGCCATGTACTCGCCGAAGAGGAACGGGCTCTGGGCGCGCCGGCGCCAGAGCAAGGCCGCCACCGCCAGCAGCCACACCGTCTCGTAGAGCTGGGTCGGGTGAACCGCGTCGAGGGTCGGCGGCGCCCCCTGGGGGAATGCGATGCCCCACGGCAGCGTGGTGACGCGCCCGTAGTCGTCGCCGACCAGGAAGCAGCCGATCCGGCCGATCGCCTGTCCCACCGCGGTGCCCGGGGCGACCGCCTCCATGTACCCCCGCACCGAGATCCCGTGGATGCGGCAGCCGATGGCGCCGACGACGATGGCGCCGATCAGGCCGCCGTACCAGGTGAGCCCGGCGCGCGAGAGCAGCAGCTCCAACCACGGGGTGCCGCTGCGCAGCCCTTCGTCGACCGTGTAGTAAAGCTTCGCGCCCAGCACGCCGCCGCCCATGCAGTAGAGCAGCATGGTGGTGGCGAGGTCGGGGTCGAGCCCGACCTCCTTCATCCGGTAGGCCGTGATGGAGGTCGCCGCGAGGAAGCCGAGCGCCATCATCACGCCGAAGCTGCTGATCGGGTAGCCGAAGGGCTCCCAGAGGATCGGGATCATGGGCGGGACAGTAGCGGGCTATGCGGCGGGGAGGCGCACCTTGAAGCAGGCGCCGCGACCGGGCTCGCTCTCGACCCAGGCCTGACCGCCCTGGGTCTCCGCGATCTTGCGCACGATCGCCAGGCCCATCCCGGTGCCGCGGCTGCCGTCGCGCCGCGGGCCGAGGCTCTGGAAGACCTCGAAGATCCGCTCGCTGTGCTCGGGCGCGATGCCGCGCCCGTTGTCCCGCACCGAGATCACGTGATGGTGGGGCTCCTCGTCGATCCCGACCTCGATGCACGCGTCGCGCACGTCGCCCATGTGGTCGAGGGCGTTGCCGATCAGGTTGCTGAAGAGCTGGTAGAGGCGGGTGCGCTCGCAGACCAGTGCGGGCGCATCGTCGGGCAGGATCAGGGCGACTTCCTGGGCGTCGAGGCGCGGCTTCAGCTCGGCCGACAGCTGGAGCAGCACCGAGCGCGGGTTCACCCGGATCGTCGCCTGGGGTGTGCGCCCGATGCGCGAGAGCTCGAGCAGGTCCCGGATCAGGGCCTCCATGGTGCGGCCTGCCTGCTCGACGCGATCCAGGAAGTGCACGCCCTTGGCGTCGAGCTGGCCGCCGTAGTCCTCGCGGAGCAGCCGCGTGAAGCCGAGCAGCGAGACCAGCGGCGAGCGCAGGTCGTGGGACACTGCGTGCACGTAGTGCTCGAGCTCGGCGTTCTTGCGCGCGAGGCTGTCCTCGGCGCGGCGCCGCTCGGTGACGTCGCGCAGGTAGGCGACGGCTCCGACGACGCGGCCGTCGGCGAGGCGCAACAGGCTCGCGGAGACCGAGACGAACAGCGGGTTGCCGTCGCGGCGGCGGACCTCGAGGTCCCGATTGCGCACCGGGCTGTCCGGATGCAGCGCCGCGGCGATTTGCTCGAGGTCGTCGCTCCCGTGCACGAAGAGCGCCAGCGGCCGATCGATCACTTCCTCCGGGCGGTAGCCGAGCACCTGCTCCACCGCCGGATTCGCGTAGGCGATGAAGCGACTGGGGTCGACGATCACCACGGCGTCCGGCGAGCTCTCGAGGAAGGCGCGGGCGGTCGCGAGCGTCGACTCGATCTCGCGCCGCCACTCCTCCTCGCCCACGCGCAGGATCGCGACGGTCGGCGAGGCGTGGGGATCGGATCCGAGACGCGCCGCGGACACCGCAGCGCACACGCTGCGCCCATCCCTCGCGACGAGCTCGACGGCGGCGTGGGTCAGCCGGCCCGTCGCGCAGAGGCGCGCCATCAGCGCGCGACTTCCGCTCCCGTCCGCGAGCAGCGACGGGAAACTCTTGCCCTCGAAGCCGTCGCCGCAGAGCGCGACGAGCGGTTCGCTCATCCAGCAGATGCTGCCGCCGGCATCGATCAACAGCACGGCGTCGTGGAGACTGGCGAGGGCCTGGCTGAGGGGAAGGGCGGCAGTGACGTCGAGCTCGGGTCGTTCGCGGCGCGACTGCGTTTGCAAGTCAATCGTCCTTGCGCCTGGAAGTCCGCCGTCTCGATCCCGATCGGCGGCGGCTCGGTGATTCGCCAGCAATGCAGGTTGCCTGGGGGAGCAGGCCCGCATGCTCTCGAGCCAGCGATCCTACCACCCTCAAAAACGGGGGGTCAATCCGACACCGTAGAGGTTCGATGAATTGGACGTGACGGACGCCCTGCCTCGGGAGTGTGCAGCCCCCGTGGGGGTCGGTCCGGTTGGCGGTCCGGCCTCGATCGACTAGCCTGAGAGCGCCGCGCGCGCCCCGCTCGAGACAGGCGCCGCCCCCTCCCCGCAACGCAAGCGCGCAACGCGGGAGCCAAGCGCCCGACCCGGAAGCGACAGCCGAGGGAGCAATTCTGGAGCGACCGACACCAGGCCGCTTGGAACGGGACCCACGAGCATGAGCCGACGAGCCCCGAGCGATCGAATGCAAGCGACCTCCCGCCTCCCCAGGCGCCGCGGCTGGCTGCTCGTGGCGCTGGCGGCGTTCCTGGTCCTGGACAGCGCGTTCCCGCCCCCGCCCACGGCGGGCGCCGCCGGCGAGCAGGCCGCCGAGCCGGCCCAGGCCGAAGGCGTGGCGCCGGAGCAGGCCATCGCGCGGGCGCTCCAGCGGATGAACCCGACCCTCTCGGCCGCGGAGGGCGTGCGGATCGGCGAAGCCGTGCTGCGCTACAGCCGGAAGTACCGCCTCGACGCCGAGCTGGTGACGGCCGTGCTCGTGGTGGAGAGCGGCGCCCGCCCCTGGGCGGTGAGCCCGAAGGGGGCCCGGGGCCTGATGCAGGTCATGCCCTACATGCTGCGGCCGATGGGCATGGTCGGGAACCTCTCGACGATCGAGACCAACGTCGAGGCCGGCTGCATCATCCTCGCCGACAACATCCGGCGGCTCGGGGAAGAGGACGGGATCTCCGCCTACTTCTGGGGCTCGGAGATCCGCGGCGACGGCTATCTCGAGCGGGTCCAGGCGGCCCGCGCCCGCCTGCGCGCCGCGACGTCGTCGTAGCTGCGGGGCGCCGCTTCGTCATACTCGGTGCGATGACGGGCGGGATCCGGCGGGTCGAGACGCACCTGCGCGGCGCGGCGAGCGGCGGGGCGGCCCCGCTGCTCTTCCGGCGGGCGTGGCTGCCGGCGGATCCCTGGGCCCTGCTGCTCACCGTCCACGGCTACGCCGAGCACAGCGGACGCTACGAGGAGCTGGCGCGCTGGTTCGCCGAGCGCGGGCTCGCGGTGCATGCCTACGACCACCGGGGTCACGGGCGCTCCGAGGGCGCGCGCTGCCACGTCGACCGCTTCGACCAGCTCCTCGACGACCTCGACTGCGTGCTGGAGCGCGCCCGCACGGAGCATCCGGAGCTCCCGGTCGTCCTGCTGGGCCACAGCATGGGCGGCCTCGTGGTGACGGCGTTCCTGGCGGACCGCCGCCCGGCGATCGCGGCCGCTGCGACCTCGGGCGCCGCCCTCGCCGTCGGGCCCGGCGTCTCCCGCGCGCGCGTCGCCGCCGCGAAGCTGCTCCGGCGGCTGGCGCCGCGCCTCGCCCTCGGCAGCGGCCTCGATCCGCGCGGCCTCTCGCGCGACCCCGAGGTCGTGCGCCGCTACGTCGAGGATCCCCTCGTGTACCGGACCATGACGCCCTCGCTCGCCGTCGAGCTGATGACCACGATCCCGCGCGTCGCGGCCCGCGCGGTCGAGATCCAGCTCCCGCTGCTGCTGCTCCACGGCAGCGACGACCCGCTCTGCCCGATCGAAGGCAGCCGCGCGTTCCACGGCGGGCTGCAGGTGCCGGGCTCCGCGTTCCGGGCCTATCCCGGGCTGCGCCACGAGATCTTCAACGAGCCCGAGCGGGAGCGCGTGTTCGCGGACCTGCTCGACTGGCTGCGCGCCACCCTGCCGAAGGCCGATCCCCGGGGCGCGCCGTGAGCGGCGCCGGGGACCGGCTCTCCCATCTCGACGAAGCGGGCCGGGCGCGGATGGTCGACGTGGGCGCCAAGCCGGTCAGCGAGCGCGAGTGCGTCGCGCGGGGCGAGGTGCGCATGCGCCCGGAGACCCTCGCGCGCGTGGTCGAGGGGCGGCTGCCGAAGGGCGACGTCCTCGCGACGGCGCGCATCGCGGGCATCCAGGCCGCCAAGCGCACCCACGAGTGGATTCCCCTGGCCCATGCGATTCCCCTCGACGGCGTCGAGGTGCGCTTCGAGCCCGAGCCCGGCCGGGAAGGCGAGGCCCGGCTCGGGATCGAGGCCCGGGTACGGGCGCAGGCCCGGACGGGCGTCGAGATGGAGGCCCTGGTGGCGGTGTCCGCCGCGGCGCTCACGCTCTACGACATGTGCAAGGCCGTGGACCGCGGGATGACCATCGAGGCGGTGCGGCTGGTCTCGAAGCGCGGGGGCAAGAGCGGGGTCTGGACGCGGCCGGGCGAGGCCGAAACCGGCGACGGGGCTTGACCCCCCATCGCGGGGCTACAGGATCCGTTCATCGCCGTTGTGATTGAATATCCCCCAGGCGGAGCGCGACCAACCGAGGGTCGGCTTCCGTATTGATTCCCGCGGGGCAGCGTCGGTGAACTCCAAGTCGAAACGCGGTGTCGGACCGCGCGTGGCATTCGTGACCCAACCCTTCTGGAAGCAGGCGCCGAGTCTCTCCACCAGCGGCGAGGACCTCTCGCCGGGGGCCCTCGATCCCGACCGCGAGCTGGTGGACCGCTGGCAGGCGGGCGACGCGAGCGCCTTCGAGGGGCTGATCCGGCGCCACGAGCGGCGCGTCTTCGGGCTGCTGCTGCGCATGCTCGGCAGCGTGCAGGAGGCGGAGGACGTCGCGCAGGAGACCTTCCTCAACCTCCACCGCCACGGGCACCGCTTCCGCAGCCAGTCTCGCTTCTCCACGTTCCTCTACCGGGTCGCGGTGAATGCGGCGCTCAACCGGCGCCGCAGCCTCGGCCGGCGACGCGTGCGGACCGAAGCCCTCTCGCGCCGCCAGGAGGCGGGGGACGACCTGCCCGATTCGCCGCGCGGGCCCGAGGACGCCGCGGCGGGCGGCCAGATCCAGCAGCGCGTCCAGCGCGAGATCCTGACGCTCCCCACGCACCTCCGGGCGCCCCTCGTGCTCTTCGACATCGAAGGGATGTCCTACGCGGACGTCGCGAGCACGCTCCAGCTTCCCGAGGGCACGGTCAAGTCGCGCATCCACCGCGCGCGTCAGGCGCTGCGCGAGCGCCTGCGCGATCTGGTCGACGTCGAATCTCGCCAGGAGACCCCCCGATGACGCACGCCCACGTCCGGCGCCGGTTGAGCGCCTACCTGGAGGGGGACCTCGGGGCTCGCGAGGAGGCATCGCTGGAGTCCCATCTCGTCGAGTGCACCGCCTGTGCGGCGGAGCTGCGGGCCCTGCGCCGGGCCATCGAGCTGCTCCGTAGCCTCCCGGCGCCCGAGCCGAGCCGCGACCTCGGCGCCGCCGTGATCGCGCGTCTCAAGGCAGGGGAGGGCCAGCCGCGCCGGGGGCTGTTGTCCAGCTGGTTTCCCGCCGCCGGCGAGACCGCCGGTTGGCTGGCTCCGTTCGCTCTGGCGGTAGGTGTCGGCGCCGTGCTCTGGCTCGGCGAGCCGAGCGGCACGCCCGAGCTGCCGTGGGAAGAAATCACGGGTCTCGGCAAGGGGGGAGCCGCGGTCACCGTGGTGACGAACCCCGTTCCGCGCCAGACCCAGTCGACGCGCGGCGTTCCGAGCGGGATCGGGATCGGCGCGCCGGTCGCCCCCGAGGTGCGCCGTGCGAGCGCGTCGCCGCTGCCTTCGATCGCGAGCTGCCTCGAGCATCTCGGCGGCGGGGGCGAGTGCGCAGGCTGGGATCACTGGTGGGTCGAGCTCGCGCTCGCCGATGCGCGCCGCTTCGCCGTCGAGCTCGACGGTCTGCCCGCCCCGGTCCGCGACCGCCAGCTCCGCCGCATCTCGGATTTCGCGGCCCGCTCCGGCTCGGCGCCGCTGATCGGCGATCAGCTCCGCCGCTCCCGGGACCCGGGCGCGATCCGCTACGCGCGCCGCTTCGAGCGGTCCGGCGGCGCCGGCGTCGTCCAGGTGGGCTGGAGCGGCCGCTAGCGAGCGCCGCGTCCGCCTTGAACCGCGCGTGGGGGCGAGGCTACGCTCCGCCTCCGCTGCCGGGGGAAGCTTGCCGCCCGCCTTCCTTTCGCTCGCGCTCGCCTGCCTGACCCTCCTCGGCCTCGCCGCACCGGCGGGGGGCGAAACCGTGCGCCTGGTGCCCGACGACCGCGCCGGCTTCCGCGCCCGCAACTTGTTCGCCTGGCTGCGCCCCGGCCACAGCTACGGCGAGCGCTACATCGACGTCACCACGACGCCGCCGGGCGCCACCCTCGACCTCTTCTACGTGCGCTCGAACTTCCAGAAGCGCTACGAGCAGACCGAGGCGCCGAGCCGCGTGGTGCTGCCGAAGCGCGCGGAAGCGGGGCCCCGCGACGCGGTCAACATCCGCGCCTTCCTCGACGGCTACCGACAGAAGGAAGTGTCGATCCGGATCTCCTCGACGCAGAAGCAGGTTCACATCGAGCTGGAGCCGCTGCCGAACCGCCTCGAGGCCGTGTCGCACACCTACTTCGCCGGGCGCGCCTCGCTCGCCTTCCTGACCAAGGAGTCTCTCACCGTCCAGGTGCAGGAGGTCGAGGGCGGCTTCCGCGTGATCCTGTCCGAGACGGCGAAGGCCGAGGGGCTGGGCGGAGCTTTCGCGGGCCTGCGCAGCCCGCTGATCGAGTCCATCGAGGCGCTCCAGCTCGGCGAAGACCTGCTGGTGCGGGCGGAGCTCGCGCCGGGCGTGAGCGTCTCGAAAGGCGGCCGCTACGAGCTGCGGCGCCGGCAGTCGCGGGACGAGCTGCGCGACCTGTGGGTGTACTACGTGGACATGGTGCCCGCCGACGGAGGCGCGGAGGCGGTGGCGCGCGCGCGGGCGGCGCTGGCCGCGATCTCCGCGGGCCACGTCGCGGGCTGCGCCGCGCGCTTCGACCAGACGCTGCGCGAGTCCCTCGACCCGGCCGCCCTGGCGCGCGCCCTCGCGCCGCGCGGCTCCTTCACCGATCCCTACCTGCGCACCGCGATGAAGCGGCTCGGCGAGGTCTCGAGCGGCGGGCGCATCGCGATGCTCGACGGCTCGAGCCTGAACCCGAGCAGCGCGATCGAGCTGACCGCGGCGATGAGCCAGCCGGGCGACGCGCTCGGCTACCTCGCCCTGCTGCGCAGCTTCGTCGACGAGCTCGAGGAGCCCGCCCAGCGCGGCGACACGCTGCGCGGCCTGGTGGCCCCCGAGATCGACCCCGCGCGCTGGGCGTCGCTCCTCGAGGGCGCCGACCGGGCCGAGCGCCAGTGTCTGGCTTCGCGCTGAGCCTCGCCTCGACGCTCACTCCGCCGGTCCCGGTGGAGACATCCCTTGCTCCGAAACGATCCGGCACCCGGCGCCGACGCCCCCCGCGAGCGCCTCGCGGCGCTCGGGCCCGAAGCGCTCTCCGACGCCGAGCTCCTCGCCCTGCTGCTACGCACGGGCGCGGCCGGGCTCTCCGCGCGCGAGGCCGCCCAGGCGCTGCTGCGCCGCCACGGCGGGCTGCGCGGGCTCTCGCGCGCCGCCCTCGCCGATCTGCGCGGGCAGACCGGGGTCGGGGAGGCGAAAGCGGCGGCGCTCCTCGCGGCCTTCGAGCTCGGACGGCGCATCGCCAGCACCCGGCTGCGCCCGGGCGACGCGATCCGCAGCCCGGGCGACGTCCACCGCCACTTCCATCCGCTGCTGCGCGACGCGCCCCACGAGCGCTTCCTGGTGCTGCTGCTAGACGGGCGCCACCGCGTGATCCGGCCGGTGCTGACGTCCCAGGGCACCCTCACCGCCAGCCTGGTGCACCCGCGCGAGGTCTTCGCCCCGGCGCTGCGCGAGCCCGCGGCGGCGGTGGTGCTGGTGCACAACCACCCGAGCGGCGATCCCACGCCGAGTCGGGAAGACCGGGAGGTGACCGCCCGCCTCGCGGCGGCGGGGGAGCTGCTCGGCATCCCGGTGCTGGACCACGTCGTGGTGGCCGAGCACGGCTACGTGAGCCTGCGGGAGGACGGGAGCTTTGTGCCCCCGGGGGGTCCTAAGGGGGTGACGGGGTCCGGTCGATGAACGGAGCAGGAGCGAGCCGATCTGCCCCGGGCGGGCAGCCAGAGAGGGCGCCATGGGCGCGAGCCAGGAGCAGCAGCCGGAGGGCCGTGACGGCGTGCGGACCGTCGTCGAGCGGCGCAGGTCGCTGCGTGCGCCGGTCGTCGTGCGCATCGAGTACGCCACCGTCGACGCGCTGTTCTCGGATTTCACGCGCAACATCAACGAGGGCGGCGTCTTCATCGAAACCGACTGCCCGGCGCCGCTCGACTCCATCGTCCACCTGCGCTTCCGGCTGCCGGGAGCGCGCGAGGCGCTGAAGGTCACGGGACGCGTCGCGTGGATCGAGCCCGGGGCGCAGGGCCATCCCCAGGGCATGGGCGTCGAGTTCGAGCACCTCTCCGACCGCGACCGCGCGCGCATCAACGAGCTGGTGCTGCGCCTGCGGGTGGAGCGCTAGCCGAAGAGCCGGCCAGCGCTCCGCGTTCGCAGCGCGGGCGCGGAGCGCCTCAGGGAGCGCCTCAGAAGGGGATGTCGTCACCCGCGGGCGGAGCCGGATCCTCCGAAGGACCCTCGTAGCCGCCGCCCTCGCGCCCCGCCGCCTGACCGCCGCCGCTCCCGCGCGGGCCGCCGAGGAACTGCACCGTCTGCGCCACCACCTCGGTGGTGCGGCGCTTCTGGCCTTCCTTGTCTTCCCACTCGCGCGTCTGGAGCCGGCCCTCGACGTAGACGGTGCGCCCCTTGGAGAGGTACTGGGCGCAGTTCTCCGCCGTCTTCCCCCACACCACGATGCGGTGCCACTCGGTGCGCTCCTCGCGCTTGCCCTCGCGGTTGTTGAAGCTCTCGCTGGTGGCGAGCGTGAAGTTCGCAACGGCTTGTCCGCCCGGCGTGTAGCGGATCTCGGGATCGCGGCCGAGGTTGCCGATCAGGATGACCTTGTTGACACCTGCCATGGGGGATGCTCTCCGTCGAGGAAAAGCGGGGTGAGTGAGGCCATGATCCCCCGCGGCGAGAGACGCGTCAAGATGAACGCGCGGGAGTTTTCGGGCTTGCCGCTCGCCGCGGCGGCGCTCTAGCCTCTCCGACCGTGATCTACGCCGCGCGCTACCTGCTGATCTTGCTGTACACGATCGTGTGGGGCATTCCCGCCTGCCTGGCTCCGCTGGTCGATCGGAGCGGCGAGTCGATCATCTGGATCGGCCGCCAGTGGGTGCGCTGGATCTTCTGGACCTGCGGCATCCGCGTCGAGGTCGAGGGCCTCGAGAACGTGGATCCACGCCGCGCGTGCGTGTACATGTCCAACCACCAGAGCGTGGTCGACATCGGCGCGCTGGTGTTGACGCTCCCCGTCTCGTGGCGCTTCGTCGCCAAACGCGAGTTGGCGTGGATCCCGCTGTTCGGCTGGGCCATCTGGCTGGGCGGCCACGTGATCATCAACCGGGGCCGCAACGACCGGGCGGTGGCGAGCCTGCGGCGGGCGGCCGAGCGGGTGCGGAACGGCGTGAACGTGATCATCTTCCCCGAGGGCACGCGCAGCGAGACCGGCGAGATGCGCGCCTTCAAGAGCGGCGGCTTCCACCTCGCCCTCGAGGCCCAGGTGCCGATCCTGCCGGTCACCGTCTCGGGTTCGCGGCGGCTCACGCCGAAGCGCTCGCTGCGCGTCGAGAGCGGGCGCGTGAAGGTGCGCTACGGCAAGCCCATCGAGACCCGCGGACTCCGCGTGGAGGACCGCGAGGAGCTGAAGCAGCAGGTGCGCGCGGCGATCGCCGCCGGCTACGACCCGGAGCTCCAGCGCGCTGCGGCCTGACGCCCCGTTTCGCGCGCGAGTACGCTAGGCTCGTCCCGTCCCACCGGGGGGTGAGGGGACGTGGGGTCCGGCAGGCGACGTTCGCGGGGGCGCACGGGCGGAGCGCGGCGGCTGCTGCTCCGCGAGGCCACGGGTATGGCCGCGCTCGGGCTCGCCGCGATCGCGGCGCTGGCCCTTGCCACGTACGACCCCACCGACGTTCCGTTCCGACTCGGCGAGGCGCACAACGCCGCCGGGCCGCTCGGCGCGACGCTCGCGGCGCTGCTGCGCGGCGCCGTCGGCGTCGGCGCCTTCGTGCTGGTGCCGGCGCTCGCCCTGCTCGGCGTGCGCCTGCTGCTCGGGCCGCGCGTGAGCGCGCTGCGCCCGCGCTTCTGGGTGGGCGCGGTGCTGCTCGTGGCGGTGCTCGCGAGCCTGCCGCCGCTGCTCGCGGCGCTGGCTCCGGGGCGCTTCGACGCCGCGGGCGGCGGCGCGCTCGGCGGCGCCCTCGCGTCGGGGGAGGCCGCCCTCGTGCACGCGGCGGGCGCGCTGGTGCTGAACGCGCTGCTGCTGGCCCTCGCGGCGCTCGCGGTGCTCGGCGTGGCGCCGGGCACGGCGCTCGCCGCCGCCGGCGCCGGCGCGGCGGCGACCGGCCGCTTCGCCGGTCGCGGCGTCTCCGCCGCCGCGCGCGCCAGCGCCGCCGCGGGAGCGGCTGCGCTCGCAGCGGTCGGCGAGAGCGCCCGGGGCCTCGCCATCTGGTGGCGACGGCGCGCGCGCCGCGCGCGCGTCGCGCGGCTGCACGAGGCCGAGGCCGAGGGCGGCGCCGCCGCCGCCCCGCTGCTCGCGGTGCCGGAGACCGGGGGCGCGCCGGAGCCGGCGCGCGCCGCGCCGGCGCGCCGGCGCGCAGCTCCCGACATCGTGGACCACCGCCGCGCCGGCGCGGCAGCCGCCCCGGCCCAGGAGGAGTTCAGCTTCGCCGACGCCCCGACCGGCGGCCCCTTCACGCTGCCCGACGTCGACATCTTCCAACGTCCGCCGGCGAGCGGCCGCAGCTACGACCGCGACAGCCTGATCATGAACTCGCGCATCCTGGAGAAGAAGCTCGCCGACTTCGGCGTCGCCGGGCGCGTGGTGACGGTGCACCCCGGCCCGGTCATCACCATGTACGAGTTCGAGCCGGCGCCGGGCGTGAAGGTCAACCGCATCACCAACCTCTCGGACGACCTGGCGCTCGCGCTGCGCGCGCTCTCGATCCGCATCATCGCGCCGATCCCGGGCAAGTCGGTGGTGGGCATCGAGGTGCCGAACCCCGAGCGCGAGGTCGTCTACATCCGCGACCTGCTGGAGGCCAAGAGCTTCCGGGCCAGCGCGTCGAAGCTCACCCTCGCGCTCGGCAAGGACATCTTCGGCAACCCGGTGGAGGCGGACCTCACCCAGATGCCCCACCTGCTGGTGGCGGGCGCCACGGGCACCGGCAAGAGCGTGTTCCTCAACTCGCTGCTCTGCTCGATCCTGTGCCGCGCGACGCCCGACGAGGTGAAGCTGCTGCTCGTCGATCCGAAGCTGCTGGAGCTCTCGGTCTACGAGGGTATCCCGCACCTGATCGCCGACGTCGTCACCAACCCGAAGCGCGCGGCCGCGGCGCTCCAGGGCGTCGTCCACAAGATGGAGGAGCGCTACCAGATGATGGCGGCGCTCGGGGTGCGCAACATCGCCCAGTTCAACGATCGCGTGGAGCGGGCGAAGGAGGCTGGAGAGAAGACCTTCCGGCTGCGCCCCAAGCCGGGCGAGGCCGAGGGCGCCGAGGTGGCCTACGAGCGCCTCGCCTACATCGTCGTGGTGATCGACGAGCTGGCCGACCTGATGGTGCTGGCGGCGCGCGACGTGGAGGAGTCGCTGCAGCGGCTGGCCCAGATGGCGCGCGCCTCGGGCATCCACCTGGTGCTCGCCACCCAGCGGCCGAGCGTCGACGTGCTGACCGGGATCATCAAGGCGAACTTCCCGGCGCGCATCTCGTTCCAGGTCTCCTCGCGCACCGATTCGCGCACGATCCTCGACGCCAACGGCGCCGAGCACCTGCTCGGTCAGGGCGACATGCTGTTCCTGCCTCCGGGCACCTCCAAGCTGCAGCGCCTGCACGGCTCCTACGTGTCCGAGCGCGAGGTCGCCAAGCTGGTCGAGTTCCTGCGCAAGCAGGGCAGCCCGCAGTTCGACGAGACGCTGCTCCGCCTGCGCGAGGAGAGCGAGGCGCGCGAGGAGCAGGGCGAGGAGACCGACGAGCTCTACGGGCGCGCCATCGAGATCGTGGCGGAGTCCCGCAACGCGTCGATCTCCTACCTGCAGCGCCGGCTGAAGGTCGGCTACAACCGGGCGGCCCGCATGATCGAGCGCATGGAGCAGGAAGGGATGGTGGGGCCCCAGGACGGGCCGAAGGGCCGCGATGTCTTCGTCCGGCCGCTGGGCGGCGGGGTCGAATAGGGGCGGCGGGTGCGCCGTCGAAAGGTAGACGGGACGGGACGGATGCGCAGGCGCGGCAGGCTCGGCGCGCGGCTCTCGGCCGCGGCGGCGTTCTTCGGAGCGGGCGCTCTGCTCGCGCTGGCGGCGATGCGCTCCGGCTCCGAGCCGCCGGCCCCTGCGCCGGCGGGCCCGGCCTGCGCTCCCGAGGTCGCCGCGCAGGTGCAGGCCCGCTACGACGGCATCCGCTCGCTGCGCGCCCGCTTCACCCAGACCACGCGCAACGTCGCCTTCGGAGGGGACTCGGGCCCCGAGGCGCAGCCCGCGCGCGGCCGCGTCGAGTTCGCCAAGCCGGGGCGCATGCGCTTCGAGTACGAGACGCCGGAGCCGAGCCTGGTCGTCTCGGACGGGAAGACGCTCTGGATCTACGACCCGACCGCCCGCGAGGTGCAGGTGCTGCCGGTGAGCGAGGGTTTCCTCTCGGCGGCCGCGATCCAGTTCCTGCTCGGGGAGGGCCGCCTGCTCGAGTCCTTCGAGGTCACGGCGCGGAGCTGCGGGGCCGAGCGGGCCGAGCTCGAGCTGCGCCCGCGGGCGGAGGCCGCCTACGAGCGGATCGACCTCGCCGTCGAGCGCGGCAGCGGCTGGATCCGCGAGACCACGGTGGTCGACCTGCTCGGAAATCGCACCCACCTGGTCTTCGACGGCCTCGAGATCGGCGGGGCGGCGCCGGAGGCGCGCTTCCGCTTCGATCCGCCCGAGGGGGTGAAGGTGATGACCCTGGAGGAGGCGCCGCGATGAGATCTGCACAGCGAGCCCTGCGCTTCCCAGATTCGGGCAGCGAGCGCCCCGGCCGGCCGGGGTGCCGCAAAGTTCGGCGGGGTGACGATTCGCGGGGGTCCGCTGACGGCTCGCCGTCACCCCCGTCAGGATCGCGGCAACACACGAGACGAATTGCACCGCAAGGCGGCACCGTTTGCGCAGCTTCCAGCGCCAAGCGAGCGGGCGCCCTGACGAGTGCGCGAGAGAGGGCGGAGCCCGTGTCCCGTGGGCGCTTCGACCAGGCCTTGGCGCCGCTCGCTGCGAGCGCCCGCGCGGTTGACACGAGGGTGCGTTCTGATATCGTCGAGAAGTCGAAAAAGCTCTATAAATCGAGAGGTTTACCGGTCTCCTACCAGTCTGCGACAGCGTCTCCTCGGGTCGCCCCCGCTCGTCCCTTCGAGTCGGCCGAAGCCCTGCGCTGCGCGCCCCGCGCCGCTTCGCGACCGGGCGCAGGGAACCGTCTTCTGACTCGCCTCTTCGCGGTGCCGGCGGAACGTCCGGACCCGCGCGAGGCGGGTGGCATGGAAAGGTCGTCTGGCGTCGCCCCCCGTAGCGGCATGGGCCTTGCAGGATTTGCAGGTACAGGAGCCCTCCCTCGAGGGAGAGGCAGCCGAGGCGGGAGAAGGCGTCATGAGCGAGTTCGATTCGGGGTCCGGGCGACGTGGCTTCGTACGCGACGTGATGCGGCGCATCTCCTCCACGGGTGCGTTCGGACCCGAAGACGACGATCCGGAGCGTGAGCGAAACATGACCCGTTCGCTGCAGGAAGAAATCGAGGACCTTCGCGAGGCGATGCGCTTCTTCGGGGGCGACTCCGTCGAGTTCCGCCGCCGCCTCGACCGCGTGCTGGCGGAGTACGAGGCGCTGCGGCGCCGCTACCAGCTGACGCGCGACCAGCTCTCCGACGCGGAGCGTCAGAACGAGAAGCTCGTCCACACCCTCCAGGAGGCGAAGCAGCAGATCGAGCTCCTGAAGGAGGAGGTCGACAAGCTCTGCGCGCCGCCGAACACCTACGGCGTCTTCATCCGCGCCAACAAGGACGGAACGGCGGAGCTGAACGTCGACGGCAAGGCGATGCGGGTGAACGTGCACCCCAACCTCGATCCGTTCCAGCTCGAGGAAGGCCAGCTCTGCGTGCTGAACGAGGCCTTCAACGTGGTCGAGCCCGCCGGCTTCACGACCCGCGGCGAGATCGGCACGATCGTGGAGCTGCTGCCCGACAACCGGGCGATCGTGCTCGGGCACACCGACGACGAGCGCGTGGTGACGATCTCGGCGCCGCTGGCGCGCGAGTCGCTCAAGGCGGGCGACGCCATCCTGTTCGACGGCCGGACCCAGTACGCCTTCGAGAAGATGCCGAAGTCCGCGGTCGAGGAGGTGGCGCTCGAGGAGATCCCGGACGTCACCTACGAGCGCATCGGCGGCCTCGACGAGCAGGTCGAGATCCTGCGCGACGCGATCGAGCTGCCGTACATGTACCCGGACGTCTTCGCCGAGCACAAGCTGTCGCCGCCGAAGGGCATCCTGCTCTACGGCCCGCCCGGCTGCGGCAAGACGCTGATCGCCAAGGCGGTCGCCAACAGCCTGGCCAAGAGCATCGAGAAGCGCACCGGCCGCGAGACGGCGGCGTACTTCCTGAACGTGAAGGGCCCCGAGCTCCTCAACAAGTACGTCGGCGAGACGGAGCACAAGATCCGCGAGGTGTTCAAGCGCGCCCGGGAGAAGGCGCGCGAGGACGTCCCGGTGGTGATCTTCTTCGACGAGATGGACTCGCTGTTCCGCATGCGCGGCTCCGGGATCTCCTCGGACATGGAGGCGACGGTGGTCGCCCAGTTCCTGTCGGAGATCGACGGCGTCGAGTCCCTGAAGAACGTGATCGTGATCGGCGCGAGCAACCGGCAGGATCTGATCGACCCCGCGGTGCTGCGCCCGGGCCGCCTCGACCTCAAGGTCAAGGTGCACCGCCCGGATCGCGACGCCGCCTACGACATCTTCACCAAGTACCTGACGGGGGACCTGCCGTTCCACCCCGAGGTGGAGCGGCGCTACGGCAGCGACACCGCGAAGATCGTAGACGGGCTGCTCAGCGAGACCATCGACGCGATGTACGCTACCACGGACGAGAACAAGTTCCTCGAGGTCACCTACGCCAAGGGCGAGCGCGAGATCTTCTTCTTCAAGGACTTCGCGAGCGGCGCGATGATCGAGAACATCGTGGCGCGAGCCAAGAAGAAGGCCGTGAAGCGGCTGATCGAGCGGGGCGAGCGGGGCATCATGCTGGCCGACCTGCACGAGGCGGTGCGCGAGGAGTTCAAGGAGAACGAGGATCTTCCCAACACCACGAACCCCGACGACTGGGCCCGCATCTCCGGTCGGAAGGGCGAGCGCATCATCAACGTGCGAACGCTGATGACGGGGATCAGTCGCAAGGAGCGGTCGATCGAGAACATCGATTCGGGGCAGTACCTCTGACGAGGGAGGCCCCCGGCCGTGCGGAGAGGCGATGGCGATCCCGAAGGTGATGGGTACGGAGATCGAGTACGGCATCACGATCCAGAACGATCGTGATTTCGACCCGATCTCGAGCTGCGTCCTCCTCGTCAACGCCTACCGCGAAGACCACACCGGGACCATCCTCTGGGACTACGACCAGGAGAACCCGCTGGCCGACGCCCGCGGCTTCCAGGTCGACGGCGAGAAGTACACGCCCAACCAGCAGGAGAACATCGCCCGCAACAAGACGCTGGTGAACGGGGCGCGCTACTACGTCGACCACGCGCACCCCGAGTACTCGTGCCCCGAGGTGACGAACCCGCGCGAGCTCGTCGTCCACGAGAAGGCCGGCGAGCGGATCGTCGAGATCTCGCGCCGCGAGGCGAACGCGCTGCTGCCCCCGGGCACGCAGATGCTGATCTACAAGAACAACAGCGACCGCAAGGGCAACAGCTACGGCTGCCACGAGAACTACCTGATGGACCGGCGCACGTCCTTCAAGCAGATCGTCGAGCACCTGATGCCGTTCTTCGTGACGCGGCAGGTGTACTCGGGCGCCGGCAAGGTCGGCACCGAGAACCGCGCCCACCCCTGCGACTACCAGCTCTCCCAGCGCGCCGACTTCTTCGAGACCGAGGTCGCGCTCGACACGATGGTGAAGCGGCCCATCATCAACACGCGCGACGAGCCCCACGCCGACCGTGAGAAGTACCGGCGCCTGCACGTGATCGTCGGCGACTCGAACATGGCCGAGCCGACCATCTACCTGCGCAACGGCGCCACCGCGATCGTGCTGGCGATGATCGAGGACGGCGCCATCGGCCGGGACTTCACCCTGCGCGACCCGGTGCGCGCGATCAAGGAGGTCTCCCACGACCCGCGCTGCCGCCAGACGGTGGAGCTCTCGGGCGGCAAGCGCCTGACGGCGGTGCAGCTCCAGCGCGAGTACCTGGAGCTGGCGCTGCGTTACGACGCCTCCAGCCTCGGCGACTGGACCGGGCCGGTCCTGGAGCGCTGGGGCCGGGTGCTGGACGCCCTCGAGCGCGAGCCCCGGGACCTGGCGGCCTCGATCGACTGGGTCGCCAAGCTCGTGATGATCGAGAACTTCATGGAGCGCAAGGGCGTCGACTGGCAGAGCCCCCAGGTGCAGATGCTCGACCTCCAGTACCACGACATCCGCCTCGAGAAGGGTCTGTACTATCTTCTGGAGCGTCAGGGGAAGATGGAACGGCTCGCCAGCGAGGAGGAGATCAAGGACGCCATCTCGCAACCGCCCGAGGATACCCGCGCGTACTTCCGGGGGCGCTGCCTGCGCAAGTACGCGGACCAGGTGTTCGGGGTCAACTGGGACTCGATCTCGTTCGGGATCGGGGACGAGCCGATCAAGCGGGTGATGATGGCGGAGCCGCTCAAGGGAACGAAGGCCCACGTGGAGGAGCTGCTGGCCAGCTCGCGCGACGCGGTGGAGCTGGTGAAGAACCTTCGCGCCTAGGCTCGAGAGGAACACAATGGCCGAGACGACACAGAAGCAGAAGCCCAAGGGCGGCGGCGGGGGCGACGGCGAGTCGCCCAAGGACGGCGTCCAGAAGCTCGCCAAGAAGGGCGAAGAGCTCAAGGAAGAGATGGACGCCCTGGTGGACGAGATCGACGAGGTCCTCGAGGAGAACGCCGAGGAGTTCGTCAAGAACTACGTGCAGCGCGGCGGGGAGTAGCAAGGACCGCATCGACGCAGAGGTAGCGAGGGGGGAGGGTCCTTGCGCTTCAGCTTCCGGGATGGATACCAGGGCTCGAGCTTCAGCGAGTTCCTGACGAGCGAATTTCCGCACCTGCTTCCCGACCTGAGCGGCCTCGCCGCTCCGGCCGGCGAGGTCAAGGTGGCGCACGGCACCACGGTGCTGGGCCTGCGCTTCACGGACGGCGTGCTGGTGGCCGGCGATCGGCTCGCCACCATGAACTACATGGTCGGCAACCGCGACATCCAGAAGGTGTACGCGACCGACGACTACTCGCTGATGGCGATCGCCGGCGCCGCGGGCCCGTGCATCGAGATGGCGCGGCTGCTGCGCGTCCAGTTCGAGCACTACGAGAAGATCGAGGGCGAGCCCCTCGAGCTCGAGGGCAAGGCCAACACGCTCTCCGGCCTGATCCGGCAGAACCTGCCCGCGGCGATGCAGGGCCTGGTCGTGGTGCCGATCTTCGCGGGCTACGACAAGCGCCGCCGCGTCGGCCGGGTCTGGAAGTACGAGATCACCGGCGCGCGCTTCGAGGAGCAGGAGTACGACAGCGTCGGCTCCGGGTCTATCTTCGCCAAGGAGTCGCTGAAGAAGCGCTGGAAGTCCGGAGCGACCCGCGAGGAGGTGCTGCGCATCGCCGTCGAGGCACTCACCGACGCGGCGGACGAGGACCGCGCGACGGGCGGCGTCGACGTGCTGCGCGGGATCTACCCGACGGTGAAGACCTGCACGGCACAGGGCATCGAGGACGTGCCCGACGCGGAGATCGCGGCCGTCTACCAGCAGCTCATGGACAGCCGGCGGAGCGGAGCCTAGTCGCGATGGTGATGCCCTTCTACGTCTCCCCGGAGCAGATGACCCAGGACAAGGCGGAGTTCGCCCGCAAGGGCATCGCCCGCGGCAAGTCCCTGGTCACCCTCGAGTTCGACGCCGGCATCGTGCTGGTCGCCGAGAACCCCTACGACCTCTCGAAGATCGGCGAGATCTACGACCGCGTGGCCTTCGCCGGGGTCGGCAAGTACAGCGAGTTCGACCGGCTGCGCAAGATCGGCGTGCAGTGGGCCGACGTCGAGGGCTTCCGCTTCAGCCGCGAGGACGTGCGCGGCAAGGCCCTGGCGAACCTCTACTCCCAGCTGATCGGCGACGAGTTCATCCGCTCGCTGAAGCCGCTGGAGGTCGAGCTGGTGGTGGCGGAGGTCGGCGACGACCAGCTCGCCGGCCACGAGCGCAACGCGATCTACAAGGTGCAGTTCGACGGCAGCATCGCCAACCTGGAGCGGTTCTGCGTGATCGGCGGCAGCGCCGACAACATCCAGCGGCACCTGGACTCGAGCTTCCGCGCGGGCCTCTCGCTGGGTGACGCGCTGCGGCTCGGTCGTGACGCGCTCCAGCGCGCCGAAAACGGCACCCCGGCGATCCCGCCCGACAACCTCGAGGTCTGCGTGCTCGAGCGCCGCCGGCCGGGACGCAAGTTCCGCCGGCTCGACGACGCCGAGATCCGCGCCCTGCTCTAGCGGCCGGGCGCGCTTCTTCCCCCAAGGGGACGGGTCGCGGGCGGGGCCGCCCGGAAGCAGCTCCCGCGCAAGCGCCCGCCCCGGTCTGCCGATGGGCTAAGTTGGGGCAACGGGGGCGGGAGCTCGTGCAGAAGCGCATCTTCGGTGTCGAGACCGAGTACGGGATCATCTTCACGCCCGAGGGGCGGAAGACCCTCCCTGTCGAGAAGGCGATCCGCTTCCTGTTCGAGAAGCTGATCACCACCGAGCACTTCCTCAACGTCTTCCTCGAGAACGGCGCCCGCTTCTACCAGGACACGGGCTGCCACCCCGAGTACGCCACGCCCGAGTGCGCGTCGCCGCGCCAGCTGATCGTCTACGACAAGGCGGGCGAGCGCATCCTCGAAGATCTGCAGAACTACGCCGAGGAGAAGATCCGCGAGGAGCGCATCGCGGGGAAGCTCTCGATCTTCAAGAACAACACGGACTTCGTCGGCAACAGCTACGGCTGCCACGAGAACTACCTCGTGGACCGCGACGTCGACTTCTACTACCTGGCCGAGCAGCTGATCCCGTTCCTGGTGACGCGCCAGATCTACACGGGCGCCGGCAAGGTGTTCCAGACCCAGGACGGCGTGCACTACTGCATCAGCCAGCGCGCCCAGCACATCTACCAGAAGATCTCGGGCACCACGACCAACG